>Ga0101943_1000071_pt1 | contig 308163 bp, 293 predicted proteins | sample DewCreD2012metaG_5_FD_75244 | JGI IMG/M metagenome (GOLD analysis project Ga0101943, IMG submission 75244) | Hot spring sediment bacterial and archeal communities from British Columbia, Canada, to study Microbial Dark Matter (Phase II) - Dewar... ... | reverse complement strand
GGCCGAGGCCGCCGATAGCCCCCTCACCCACCGGCACCGCGGGCTCAAGACCGGCCCGCGGCCGTTTGCGTTGCGTTCGCGATGGATCTCTCGGGCCTGCTCGCGCTGCTTGATCATCCCACCCTGCTCTCCGCCGCTGCGGCACGGGCAGATGCCCCGCACCCGGTGCTCGCCGTGCCCGAAGGGGCGAAGGCGGCGGTGCTCGCCGCGCTGGCCGGGAAAGCTCACGGCCCTCTTCTGGTGATCACCGGGAAGGCCGACCGCGCGCTTACCGTGGCGGAGGAGATCATCGCGTGGCTGGGGCAGCCCAACGCGGTCCTGCGCTTTCCCCAACTCGACCTCACGCCCTATGAGCGCGAGACGCCCGACCCCGCCACCGCGGAGCAGCGCCTGGCCGTGCTCCAGCGACTGCGGGCGTGGCAGCCCGGCGACCCGCCACTGGTCGTGGTGGCCGGCGCGCGGGCGGTGAGCGAGCGCACGACCACGCCCGAGGCGATCGCCGCGGCCTCTCTGGAGCTGCGCCTCGGGATGCGCCTGCCGTTGCGTGAGCTGCTCGCCGCCCTGGAGCGGCTGGGCTACCGCCAGGAGCCACTGGTGGAGGCGCCCGGCCAGGCGGCACGGCGGGGCGGCATCGTCGACGTGTTCGTGCCCGGTACCGAGCACCCGGTGCGCATTGAATTGCTGGGCGACCACGTCGACTCGCTGCGCGCGTTTGACCCGGCCACCCAGCGCACCGTGGGCCTGCTCACGGACGCGCTCATCACGCCGGCGCGGGAGGCGCAGGTGCCCGTGGCGGCCGCGGCGGCGCTGCGCGCGCGGCTGGACTTCACCGCCATGCAGCACGGCCTCCGCGCCCGTTTCACGGAGGAGATCGAGCGGCTGGCCGCCGGGCAGGGGAGCGACCCCGGCTTCTACGCCCCGTTTCTGTCGCCGGCCCTGCTCGTGGACCATCTGCCGCCGGGTTCGCTCGTCGTGCTGGATGAGCCCGCCGACGTGGTCCACCTCCTCGACGAGCTGGACGCCCAGGCGGTGGAGGCGCGCGTCGCCCTGGAGGCGGAGGGGCTCATCCCCCGCGGTTTGCCGTTGCCCCATGCCGGCCGCGACGAGGTCCTTGGCGCCCTGGCGCGATGGCCGGTGGTGGAGCTGCACCGATGGGTCGCGCCAGAAGCACCAAGCACCGTCACGCTGCCGTTCGGCCCGGCCCCGGCCTTTGGCGGCCGCCTGCGGCAGGTCATGAACGAGGTCACCGCGCGCATGCGGGCCGGGACGCGCGTGGTGCTGGTGACCCAGCAGGCCGCTCGACTGGCGGAGCTGTTCGGTGAGGAGGGTCTGTCGACCGCCGTCGTGCGCGAGGTACGCGAGCCGGAGCCGCCCGGCTCCCTGGTCATCGTGCAGGGCACGCTGCGCCACGGCTGGCAGTTCGACCGTCCGGACGGCGCGCTTCTGCTGCTCACCGACAGCGAGCTGTTTGGCTTCACCAAGCAGCGCCGGCAGCCGCGCCGCGCCACCGGCGGTCGTGAGGCGTTTTTGTCCGAGCTTGCCCCCGGCGACTACGTGGTGCACGTTGAGCACGGCATCGCCCGCTTCGCCGGGCTCACGCGGCGCGCGTTTGACGGCGTCGAGCGCGAGTACCTGGAGCTGCATTACGCCGAGGGCGACCGCCTGTTCGTGCCGGCGGACCAGTTGGACCGGGTGAGCCGATACGTCGGCCCTGCCGACCATCGCCCGCAGCTCACCCGCTTGGGCTCCGGCGACTGGGCGCGCACCAAGGAACGGGTGCGGCGCGCCGTGACGGACCTAGCGCAGGAGCTACTGCAGCTCTACGCGGCGCGTGAGGTGCTGCCCGGCCACGCCTTCTCGCCGGACACCGCTTGGCAGCAGGAACTGGAGGCGTCCTTCCCCTACGTGGAGACCCCGGACCAGCTCACCGCTCTGCGCGAGATCAAGGCGGATATGGAGCGGCCGCGGCCCATGGATCGCATCGTGGTGGGCGACGTGGGCTACGGCAAGACGGAGCTGGCGGTGCGGGCCGCCTTCAAGGCGGTGATGGACGGCAAGCAGGTAGCGGTGCTCGTGCCCACCACCGTGCTGGCCCAGCAGCACTTCCAGACCTTTACCGAGCGGATGAGCGGGTTCCCGGTGCGCATCGAGGTGCTGTCGCGCTTTCGCAGCGAGCGCGAGCAGCGGCGCATCGTGGCCGATCTGGCCGCCGGCCGCATTGACATCCTCATCGGCACGCACCGCATCCTGCAGGCGGATGTGCGTTTCAACGACCTGGGGCTGGTGATCATCGACGAGGAGCAGCGGTTCGGCGTCGTCCACAAGGAGCGGCTGAAGGAGCTGCGCCGCGAGGTGGACGTGCTCACCCTCTCGGCCACCCCCATCCCGCGCACGCTGCACATGTCGCTGAGCGGCATCCGCGACATATCCACGTTGGAGACGGCGCCGGAGGAGCGGTTGCCCATCAAGACCTTCGTGACCGAGTTCGACGAGCGCCTGGTCCGGGAGGCGATCCTGCGCGAGCTGGACCGCGGTGGCCAGGTCTACTTCGTGCATAACCGGGTGTACAACATCGACCTCGTCGCCGAGCGGCTGCGCCGCCTCGTCCCCGAGGCCGAGATCGCGGTGGCCCACGGGCAGATGCCCGAGGACATGCTGGAGCAGGTGATGCTCGACTTCCAGCAGGGCGCGTACGACGTGCTGGTGTGCACGACGATCATCGAGTCCGGGCTCGATATCCCCAACGTCAACACCATCATCATCAACCAGGCGGACAAGCTGGGGCTGGCGCAGTTGTACCAGCTTCGCGGCCGCGTCGGGCGCGGCGCCCATCGCGCCTACGCGTATTTGCTGTACGACCGCCACCATGCCCTCTCCGAGCCGGCGCAAAAACGCCTCCAGGCGATCTTTGAGGCCAGCGAGCTGGGCGCCGGGTTCCAGATCGCCCTGCGCGACCTGGAGAGCCGCGGGGCCGGCAACCTGCTCGGCGCCGAGCAGAGCGGGCATCTGGGCGCCGTCGGGTACGAGCTGTACAGCCAGATGCTGGCCGACGCCGTGCGCCGGATGCGCGCCCTGCACAACGGCGAGCCTCCACCACCCCCGCCGCCGCCCCCGCTCACCATCGACCTGCCGCTCACCGCGCACATCCCCGAGACCTACGTGGCCGACCTCAACCTGCGGCTGGCGGTGTACCAACGCCTGGCACAGATGCCGTCCCTGGAGGCGCTGGCCGCCTACCGCGATGAGCTGCGGGATCGGTTCGGTGCGCTCCCGCCGGCGGTCGAGAACCTGTTGTACGCCGTGCAGGTGCGCCTCCTGGCCCGCGGCGCCGGGTTGCAGTCAGTGACTGCCGAGGAGGGTGACATCGTCCTGCGCGCCGCTGGCCCGATCGCCCACCGGGAGCGCCTGCGCGAGGCGTTCGCCGCGCGGGTGCAGGTGGGCACGGCGCAGGTGCGCTTGCCCCTGCGCAGCGGCTGGCGCGAGCTGCTGCTCGCGGTGCTGGAGCGTCTACAACCGGGCTGGCAGCCGCCGCAATCGGCCGTGGATTACGGAACGTTCGCCGTCGAGCCGCAGGCACGCCGGCGCTCCCCGGGCGAGGGGACAGTCGGCCGGCGCAGCGGCCGCCCATGAGGCCGGCGACCGCCCGACGGGACCATGCGGCGGAACGGCCCGCCGCTCGGGGGAATCGGTCGGCGCCGCCGGATGGGCGGCATGCTCCCCGGCTCAGGCGGGCAGGAAGGTGAGGCGGACCCGCCGCACCGGGTTGTCCACATTGGGGTCCACCAGCACCAGCGATTGCCACACTCCGAGGTCCAGGCGGCCGCCGCGCACCGCCAGCACGAGCGCCGGCGGCAGAAAGGCCGGGATGATGTGGTCGCGGCCGTGCCCCGGCGTGCCGTGGCGGTGGTGATAGGGGGCGCCCTTGGGAAAGAGGGTCTCCAGGGCGGCAAGCAGGTCGGCCTCGCTGCCGGACCCGGTTTCGATCAGCGCCAGGCCGGCGGTAGCGTGCGGCAGGAAAACGTGCAACAGCCCGTCGCCAAGCCCGGTGATGGCGGCGTTGACCTGGGCCGTGAGGTCCACTACCGCCGGGCGATGCCCGGTCTCCACCGCAAATTCATGCGTCCACACGCCCCCATTGTACGGTGCCCGACGAGACCGATGCCGAGGTGGTCGGCACGAACACCCTTGCGTTTGGTTTGACTGTGCCCTGAGGGCGGCCTACACTCGCCGTGCGGCCCGTCGGGCCGCTCCCCCCGATCAGTCCCCGACGGCGACGTCCATGAGCGAACGCTTTCGCTTCAGCCTCCAGCGCCGCCGGCGGCGCCGTTCCCTGGCGGGCCGGGTGCCGCTCAGCCCCCAGATGCTGATCCACGGGTTGGCGGCGCTGTGGGGCCTGGTGCTGTTGGTCTATCTCTGGCGGGGCACGCCGCTTTTGGTGCCGGTGCTGGCCGTCCTCGCGGCAGGGACCACCGACCAGGCTCTGCGGGTCCACCCGGCAGCGCGCTTTCGCGGGCTCACGGATACCCTCATGTACCTGTTCGTGCCGACCCTCTACGCGGTGGGCGTGGCCGCGTTCCTGCGCGCGGTGTCGCACGGCCTCTGGAACGTGCCGGCGGCCACGCTCGCCGCGGTGCTGCTCTCCCTGGCCATCAATGCCGAGTATGTGGCGGTGGACGCCGCCCCGGACACCTACCCAAACGCGCGGTTTATCCTGACGCTGGTCGGTTACCTTACGGCCTTTGCCATCTTCACGGTCGTCTCGACCTCGGACTTGCCGCTGCCGCTGGCCACGTTGGTGGTGGCTGTCACGGCGTTGCTCCTTAGCCTGGACATCCTGCGCGAGCTAGACGTGCAGATGAGCACCGTGCTGGCCTATGCCGGTGCAACCGCGGTGGTGATCGCCGAGGTGCGGTGGGCGGTTTATTACCTGGGCCTTCCGGATCTCCTAGCCGGCGGGCTGTTGCTGGTCACTTTTTACGAGCTCACCGGCCTGGTGCAGAGCTACTTGAGCGGTCATTTTGACCGCGGCACCGTGCGTGAATTTACCGCGGTGGGCGTCCTGTCGCTGCTGATCATCGCTGGCTTTACGGCTTGGTCCCGGCGCACGTGAGCGGTCGCCGGACGCCGTCCGGCACGGGGCCGAGCCGGCAGCGGGAGCAACCGTATACGGTTTTTCTTGCCGGCACACCTGTCATAACTCTGGACGATAACGACTCGTTTGTGATACGGTTGTCGTGGGTACTCAGACGGGGCGTGGCGCAGCCCGGTAGCGCACCTGAATGGGGTTCAGGAGGTCGGAGGTTCAAATCCTCTCGCCCCGACCGCGGCAGGTCAAAGACCGGGCGGCCAGGTGGTCACCGACGTGTCGCGGGGGCTCCGGCCGACCCAAAGCTTTGGCCCCGTACCCTCGCCCGAAGCGCGGGCGCCTTTTGCCAAGCCTGCCGGCGAATCCGCCCCGGCAGGGCTCCACTTGGCTCGGCGGGCGGACGCGGAGTAGCGAGTTAGCGAACGACATGGCGCGTGCTCGACTTCCTCAACACCATCCCACCATCCCCAAGGACGAGGAACTCCAGCAGGATCTCGCTGAACTACGACGGGAATTTGACTGCCGCAAAGCGCGGATCGTCCCGTTGTGGACCAGCTACTTCCGCGGCACCACCCGGCAAATAGGCTGGGAAGTCAACTGCATTCACCCCATTATGGCGGACCGGTTCGACGGCACCGAGGAGTTCTGCCTGAACTGCCGGTTTTACGAACCGCGCCAGTGGCACCAGGCCGAGGCCGAGTAGTCAGCGGTCCCGGAAATGCGCGCCCTGGAGCCAAAGCAAACGCCCCTTAGAGGGCGTTTGCTTTTATGGACCGGCCCCGCGGCGCCGGTGGTTCAGGCTGGCGCCGCCTCCAGCTCCGCGCGCGCCCGTTGATAAGCGGTCACCCGGGCCAGCGCCCGTGCCGCCCGCTCGAAGCTCGGCAAGACGGGGATGCCCCGCTCCTGCAGCCTGGGTCGCAGCGACGCGACTTCGGCTTCCAGGTGGCCCGGGTGCAGCACGGTGAGGAACGGCTTGGCCGAGCGCGCGCGGTGCCGCTCCAAACGCTCGACCAGGTCGGCGAACTGCTCGGGGTGCTGCAGCCACCGCCGCGCCATGAACAGGGCGGACAGCTCCATGACGATGGCATCGATGTGCGGGTCGGCGTCGATGATGGCGAAGATGCGGTCCAGGTGTTCCGGATGCTGGTTCACGGTGCCGGCCATATCCAGCGGGTTGCGGTAGCTGCCGCCGATGATGTTGAAGAACTCGGCCAGGCGGGCGTAGGATTCCGCCGTCAGCTCCGGCACCTCCATGCCGACCTTGGCGAAGGCGTCAGTTAGCACCACGGACTGACCGCCGGTCTGGGCCAGCAGCGCCAGCCGTCGGCCGGCGCTCGGTTTGGCGCGTAGCAGAAGCTGAAGCACATCGATCAGCTCGTCCAGGGAGTCCACGCTGATGCAGTTGGCCTGCCGGGCCAGTGCCTGCCACACCGCGTGCGAGGAGGTGAGCGAGGCCGTGTGAGAGAGGGTGGCGCGTGTGCCGGCCTCCGTCTGGCCGCCCTTCCACAGCACCACCGGCTTGCGCTGGGCCACCTCGCGCAGCACATCGCGGAAGCGCCGGCCGTCGCGCACGCCCTCCACATACATGGCGATGACGGTGGTATCGGGGTCGCGGCCCAGGTAGTCGAGGTAGTCCGGCACGTCCAGGACGGCGGCATTGCCGATGCTGATCGCCTTACTTAGGTACACGCCGTGTGCCGCCGCTACCAGGCTGATGTTGATGGCGTGGGTGCCGCTCTGCGAGATGACCCCCACGGGCCCGCTCACCCCGGCCGGCTGCTCGGCCGAAAAGCGCAGGCCCAACCGTGGGTTATAGACCCCCATGCAGTTGGGCCCGATAAGCGCGATGCCGGCCTGACGCGCGATGCCCGCCACCGTTTCCTGAAGCTGCCGGCCCAGCTCCTCGCCGGTCTCGGCAAAACCCGAGGTGAACATGCCCACGCCCGCCACGCCTTTGGCAGCGGCATCCTCCAGGACGCGGGGCGCGACCTGACGCGGCACGGCGCACACCACGTAGTCGATCTCGTCCGGGATCTCCCTGAGGCTGAGGTAATTGGGCACCCCGAGCGCCTGGATCCCCTCAATATCGCGCGGGTCTACCTGCACCGAGTAGACCTTGCCCGTGAAGGTGGACAGGTTGCGCAGCCACATATAGCCGGAGGCGCGCTTATCACCTACCACCGCCACGGTGCGCGGGTTGAGGGCGCGCTCCAGCGCCGCGCGCGGGTCGCTCATGGTTCCCCTCCGGCATTGGCCGTCAGCACCACCCGTGCGTCCACCGCCACCGCGCCGTTCGGGTAAGCGAACACGGGGTTGAGGTCCAGCTCGGCGATCTCCGGGTGGCGCTGAGCCAGCTCCGAGACCTTAAGCAAGAGCGATTCCAGGGCGGTGAGGTCGGCGGGCGGTGCACCGCGGTAGCCCTGCAACAGGGCAAAGCCTTTGACTTCGCGGATCATCTCGCGAGCATCGCGCGCGGTGAGCGGCACCACGCGGAAGGCGACGTCCTGCAACACCTCGACGAGCACGCCCCCCAGCCCGAACATCACCACTGGGCCGAACTGGGGGTCCGTGGTCAGGCCCACGATCACCTCGATACCGGGCGGCGCCTGCCGTTGCACAGAGACACCCGCGATGCGGGCGTCCGGCCGCCGGGTGCGCACGTTCTGGAGGATGCGGTCGTAGGCGGCGCCTACCGCCTCCCGATCCCGCAGGTTGAGCTGCACGCCGCCCACATCGCTCTTGTGTGGGATATCGTCTGAGATGATTTTGAGGACGATGGGGTAGCCGATCGCCTCGGCCAGCCGCTCGGCTTCCTCTCGGGTGCGGGCCAAATGCGCTTCGGCCACGGGGATGCCGGCTTCCGCCAGGAGGCGCTTAGCCTCAACCTCATTGAGCAGCGTGCGCCCGGCCGCCCGTGCGCCGGCGATGAGGGATGCGGTGGACATGGGCACCTCGCGGGGCTCACGTGCCCCGGTCGATGGCCATGCTAGGTGAGACCGCCCTTAGTGGCAAATGCGACCAGGGATCGCGCACCGGCACAGGGGGTTACACCTTGCCCAAAGGGCCGAGGAGCGCGGCGCGGGCCGCCTCCGCCTCCGCCGCGAAGCTGGCGTTGATGACGCCGCCCTCCGGCGGGTTGGGGATCGGTTCGGTCACGAGCTGGATGAACACCGGCCCGCGCGCGGCGAGCACCGCCGGCAACCGCATACGCAGCTCCTCGAGATCGTCAAAAGAGTACACCGTGGGATAGCCGGCGCCGCGGGCCATAAGGGCAAAATCGATCCGGTCCGCGGCCGGGATGGGCTGACCGCCGGAGACCTGATAGACCCCGTTTTTGAACACGAAGTGGTACAGGTTGGGCGGCGCGGCGCCGGCGATCGTGGCCAGCGTGCCAAGCTGCATACACAGGCTGCCATCCCCGTCCAGCACCAGCACCTTGCGCTCGGGGCGGGCCAGCGCCAGGCCCAGGCCGAGGGAGGAGGCACCGCCCATGAAGCCGATGCACGAGACGTTGAGCGCACTGGGCGACAGCTCGTGCCAGGGCTCGACGGTGGTCATGGTCGGCACCACGATGGCGTCATCCCGGTGCTGGGCGATGGCCCGTAGCGCATCGAGTGGTTGGATCATCGGTCGGTGCTCCTCCCACAACGGATGGCCAGCAGTCCTTCCTAACAAGTGGGCATACCGATCAGCGCGGCTGTCGGCCCGCGTCGCTCGCGGCTGAGCCGGAAGAGGCGCGGGATCTCCGGCACGTCGTCCGGCCCGTCGATGAGGGCGTGGGGAATGCCGAAGACATCCAGGAGCGGCTCGCAATAGCGCACCATCGAGCGCGCCGAGGCGCGCGGCGGCCGGTCCGGTTCTCGCGACAGCAGGCCGATAAGGTAAAACGTCGGGACGCGGCCGTCGATGGCCACGCCGCGCAGCGTGTTGACCGAGGCGTACAGGCCGGCATGCTGGATGACCAGTACCGGCTGCTCGCCGCCGATCCACAGCCCGGCGGCCAGGGCACAGGCCTCGTCCTCGGTGGAGCACGTCAGCAGTCGGATGCCAGGGTCCGCGGCCAGCCGCGCCAGGAAGGTGCGCTGGTGGGTGTCCGGCACCGTGACGGCGACGGTGACGCCGCAGGACCGCAGCGCCTCGACCAGCAGCTCGGCGGGGACCGATTGCGGCGGGGTTTGCGGCATGGCCTCTCCTCCGTGGCTGTGCTCGAATCCCTCAGCAGCCCGCCGGCCCGCGCACCGCCGGCACCTTCAGCACCTGCCCGATCTGCAGGGACGCCAGGGCGCTCACGGTGGTGTTGTTGGCCTCTGCCAGGGCGGTGAGCGGCACCCCCAGCCGCTGCGCGATCTCGCAGGCGGTGTCCCCGGCCCGCACGGTATAGGTGTCGCCGGCCGCAGACGTGGGGGTGCGCGCCGTCGAGGCAGCGATGGGCGTCCGGGTGGGCGTCGGGGTCCCGGTGGAGCCGGGGCGTGACGCGGCCGGGGCGGTAGCGGCGGCCCGCCCGGCGGCCGGGGTGGGCTGTGGTCGCGGGATGCGCAGCTGCTGCCCCACCCTCAGGCTGCGCGGGTCGTCGATACCGTTCAGACGTAGGAGCTCTCCCACGTCCACACCGAGCTCGGCCGCGATCCCGGCCGGTGTGTCGCCCGCCTTGACCACGTACACGTCCGGCAAGGGCGTTGGCCGGCTTGGCTGCTGGCCGGCCAGCACGGCCGGGATCGGCGTGGGGATCTGGGCGGGCACGGTGGCGGTTGGTACGGTGCGAGGATCGCGCAGCTCGCGTGCCGCGGTCGTGACGTCACGCTGCTTTCCGCCACCGCACGCCGCCAGCACGGCCACCCCGGCCGCCAGGGTGAGCAGCATGAGCCGCATCGCTACCCCCGCACCGCGCATCTGAGGCGATGATACCGGCCCGGGCCCGTTCACACCAAGCCGGGGTCACGCGTTATCCGGTGCCGAGTCCGGTCAGGAAGGCGATGGTCAGACGCACCGCGGTTTCCAGGGCCTCGGGCCGGATGCGGTCGGCGGTGTCTTCCGGGGTGTGTAGCAGCGTGTCGTTCCATCGGTGCAGCATCACGGCCGGGATGCGCCGGTCGATGAAGGTGGCGTGGTCGCTGCTGCTGCCGACCAGCTCGCGTGGCTCGGCGCTAACGCCGAGCCCGGCCGCGATCGCTTTGGCCCGATCCGTGAGGCTGCGGGAGCCGATCAGCCACCAGGTATCGCCAACGGCCACCATGTCCAGGTTGACCATGAAGCGGATCGCCTGACGGTCCTCGGCGGACAGTCGCTCCAGGAAGGCCTGGCTGCCGAGCAGGCCCAGCTCTTCGGCGCCGAAGGCGATAAAGCAAGCGTCCTCGGGGTTGCCGCGCAGTGCCTGCACGCGTGCTGCCTCCAACATGGCCGCCGTGCCGGAGGCGTTGTCACTGCCACCGGGCGCGTTAGGCACGGTGTCGTAGTGACCGCCCACCACGGCGGCGCAGCGCTTGCCCGGCGGCCGTCCGATCACGTTCACCGCCGTCGTCCGCTCCATGCCGCCGTCGAAGCTCACGCTCAAACGCACTGGCCCTTGTGTCAGCAGGTCGCGGAGGCGAAGCCCGTCGGCGCCGGGAATGGACAGCACCGGGATAGGCGGCACCTGGCCGGCGAGCCGGCCTGGGATGATGTCGCCCGTCGGCGGTTCGTAGATCACGACCGCTGCGGCCCCCGCAGCGTAGGCGTTACGCGCCTTGTCGCCGAAGGTGATCTGTCCGCGCTGCACCAGGGCGATGCGACTGCCGATCCCGCTGGCGGGGTAGTCGGTCGGCAGGCCCAGGCCGGCGTCGTACAGCTCGGCCGTGGCGGTGCCCGAGGCCGATCCAGTGAGGGCCGCTGCCCGGATCGGTTCTTGCGTGGGTGCGGCCACCTGCACGCCCACGCTGCGCGAGACGAAGATCTCGATGGGGAACGACTGCAGCTCCACGTCGTAGCCGTAGCCGCGCAGCAACCCGGCGATGTAGTCGGCGGCGCGGCGCTCCTCCGCCGAACCGGCCACGCGCGGTCCGATCTCCCCGGCCAGCACGCGCACGTGCCGCAGGGCTTCCTCGCCGCTCGGCTCAGCTGTGGCCGCCGCCGACATGGCAGCGGTCCCTGCCGGCGTGCGTGTGGCGGGGGGAGCGGTCTCGGTCGCCGCCGATGTGGCCGCCGAGGCGGGAGCCGAAGCTGTGGGCGGGACCAGGGCCGCCGGCTGTGCACGGGTGCAGGCGGCTAGCACCGTGCTCAGGAGGAGAACAAGAAGCCACCGTCGTGTCATGATGGACCCCCGCGGCGGGATAACTGCCCAGCCGCCACGCGATCCGGAAGGCCGGTTCGGCGCCGGCCTCCGAAAAGACAACGACTCGGCTACCAGCGCCGGTTTCGCCGCCGCCACCACATGCGCAGGCGCAGCAGCGGTCCCGGCCGCCGCAGCTCGACCGGTTGGCCGCGCCAATACCGCGTGGAGCGATAGCCGCGGCGCATGGGGCGGATAGAGAAGAAGATGGCGCCGAAGATGACGAGCAGGCTGCCGTAAGTGAGCCATCGGGCGAGCAGCGGCGCGAACGGGCGGATAACGAACGTGGCTAGGACCAGGACCACCGCCGCCGCCAGGACAGCGTGTCCGCCGGTCAGGCCGGCGGTGGCGGTGCGGAGCCGCCCACCAACCCGCCGGGCAAGGGCCGTGAGCCGCCGCGACCAGCGCCGCCGACGCGGCTCCTGGGGCACGAGCCCGTCCAGGCGGGTGAGAATTTCCTCGATCTCCCGTTCGATCCGGCTGGGCATGACGGCTACCGCGCGAGGGGGTGTCGAGTCACCGCCATTCTACATCCGCCGCGGGAGGCTTGCCAGTCGTGCTTGACAGGAGATTATCCGGCTGCGGTGCTTCCCCGGCGGCGCCCCATCCCCCACCGCCGGGGGTGTAGATCAGCAGTTCGTCGCCTGGCTGGACGGTGAAGCTCGCCTTGCCCGGCAGCTCCACCTCCTGCCCGTCGGCGCGGCGCAGCAGGTTGCGGCCGGGCGCGCCTGGTGAGCCGCCAGCCAGGCCCCAGGGCGGCACGCGCCGGCGCTCGCTGACGATCGTCACCATGGCTGGGGCGAGGAAGAAGTAGCCGCGCACGGCCCCGTCGCCGCCCCGGTGCCGCCCCCCGCCGCCCGAGCCGCGGCGCACGGCGTACGTGGTGATGCGGAACGGGTAGGCCAGCTCCAAGGCCTCCACCGGGGTGTTGAGAGTGTTGGTCATATGCGTATGCACGGCGGACAGGCCATCGCCGGACGGCCCAGCGCCGGCCCCACCGCAGATGGTCTCGTAATAGGTGTAATGCCGACCGTGAAATGGGTCGTAGCCGCCGATGGTGAGGTTGTTCATGGTGCCGGAGCTGGCCGCCGGGATGAGGTCCGGCCGCGCCCGGGCCAGCGCTCCCAGCACCACGTCCACGATGCGCTGCGAGGTCTCCACGTTACCCGCCGAGACGGCTGCGGGCGGCCGCGCGTTCACCACGCTGCCCTCCGGCAGCGTGAACGTCACCGGGCGGAAACAACCGTCGTTGGAGGGAGCCTCGGGGTCAAGGAGGCAGCGCACCACGTAGTAGACGGCGGAGCGGGTGACGGAGGCCACGGCGTTGATCGAGCCGGGCCGCTGCGGCGCGGAGCCGGTGAAGTCGCAGTGCAGGCCGCCGCCCTGGAGCGTGAGGCGCACGCGGATCGGCACCGGCTCGGCACCGGCGCCGTCGTCGTCCAGCACGTCCGCGAACTCGTACGAGCCCTCCGGGATCTGGGCCAGGGCGGCGCGGGTAAGGCGCTCGGCGTACGCCAGCAGGGCCGCCATCTGCCGCTTGAGCTCGGCGGTGCCGTAGCGGCGGGCCAGGGCCGCTAGGCGCGCCTCCCCGGTGCGCTGGGCCGCGATCTGGGCGTCGAAGTCGCCGCGGCGCTGCTCGGGCACGCGCATGTTGCGCAGCAGCAGGGCGAACAGGTCGGCGTTGAGTCGGCCGGCGTCGTACAGGCGCACCGGCGGGATGATCACGCCTTCCTGGTACAGCTCCGTGGCGACGGGCATCGAGCCGGGGCTCATGCCGCCCACATCGGCGTGGTGGGCGCGGTTGGTGACAAACCCCACCAGCTCGTCCTCGCAAAACACGGGGCTGATCAGGGAGATATCCGGCAGGTGCGTGCCGCCCAGATAGGGGTCGTTGAGGATATACATGTCGCCCGGGCGGAAAGGAGCGAGGTGCCTCACTGCCTCGATGGCCCCGGGCATAGCGCCCAGGTGGACGGGAATGTGCGCCGCCTGCGCCACCATGCGTCCGTCCGGGCCGAACACGCCGCACGAGTAATCGCGTCGCTCCTTGATATTGGGCGAGTGGGCGGTGCGTCCCAGCGTGACCCCCATCTCCTCCGCCACCGAGGCGAGCAGGGCGTTAAAGATGGCGAGCGTGGCCGGGTCCGGGGCGTGGGCGCGAGGCATGGTCATCTTCTCCGCAGGGCGATCCAGGACGGCATAGGCGCTACCGTCGTTCCAGCACCAGGTTGGCCATCTCGTCTACCGTGGCGCGCCAGCCCGGCGGGATGAGCGTGGTGGCGTCCATCTGCGCCACCACCGCCGGGCCGTGGTACCGCTGGCCCGGCCGTAGACGCGCACGCAGGAGCACCGCCGCCCGCCGTCGCCGCCCCTCGCACCACACCGCGGTGGTGCCGGCGTGCGGGTCGCCGTCCTCAAAGTCCGGCGTGAGGCGCACCGGTGGCGGCGGCAGCGTCACCCGCACGCGCACGCTCACGCACTCCACCGGCCGGTTCGGATCGGCGTGGCCGTAGCGCTGGAGATGAGCGGCGTGGAAGGCGGCGCACAGCGACCGAGCATTAAACCGCGGCGCGCGCCCGCTGCTCATTGAGAACGGTGCCTGCACGGGCAGCTCGTATGACTGGCCGGCGTAGCGCATCGACAACACCAGCTCAGCGGTGGCCGCGCGGACGTCATGGCCGTCCGCGGCCAGCTCCGCCCGCCCACGCGCCACCAGCTCGGGCACCGTTTGCCGCAGCTGCTCTTCCAGGCCCTCATCCGCGGGGCGCATCGCCGAAGCGCTCACGTCGCGGGTCACGGGCGCCACCACCATGCCCAGGGCGGAGAGCACGCCGGGAAAGCGCGGCACCAGCACGCGGGGGATGCCGAGCAGGTCCGCCAGGTCGCAGGCGTGGAGCGGGCCGGCGCCGCCAAAGGCGACGAGCGTGAAGGCGCGCGGGTCGTAGCCGCGTTCCACCGAGACGACGCGCAGGGCCCGCTCCATGTTGGCGTTGGCCACGGCGATCACGGCGGCCGCCGCCTGTTCCACCCCGCCGAACGCCTCCCCCAGGGAGGCCAAGGCCGCCCGGGCGCGCTCCGGGTAGATGGCCATGCGCCCGCCCAGAAAGAAGCGCGGCAGCAGCCGCCCCAACACGGCGTGGGCGTCGGAGACGGTGGGGCGGTCGCCGCGACCGTAGCAGGCCGGGCCCGGGTCGGCACCCGCGCTTTCCGGCCCCACGCGCAGGGCGCCGCCAGCGTCCAGCCGCGCCAGCGAGCCGCCGCCCGCACCCACGGTGTGCACGTCCACGATCGGCACCCGCACGGCCAAGCCGGCGATGGTCGTCTCATCACGGGTGAGCACCCGGCCGGGACAGAGCGCCACATCGGTGGAGGTGCCGCCCATATCAAAGGTGATCGCGTCGGGGAAGCCCGCCGCCTGCGCCACGGCAAAGGCGCCGGCCACGCCGCCTGCCGGACCGGAGAGCACGGTGCGCACCGCCAGGCGGCCGGCCGTCGACGCGCCGATGCTGCCGCCGTCGCTCTGCATGACGCGCAGGCGGCGCATGCCGGCGCGGTGCAGAGCGTCGTCCAGGCGCGTGAGGTAGCGGTCCATCAGCGGCGAGACGTAGGCGTTCACCGCCGTAGTGCTCATTCGCTCGTACTCGCGGTACTCGGGTAGCACCTCATGGGAGACGGAGACGCGCAGGCCGCGCCGGGCCGCGGCCGCGGCCGCCATGCGCTCGTGCTCGGGGCGGAGGAAAGAGAATAGGAAGCACACCGCCAGCGACTCGACGCCGGCCGCGCAGATGTGGTCCAGCGCCCGTTCGAGCTGCGCCCCGTTCAGCGGTTGGAGCACCTCACCCTGGGCGGAAACGCGCTCGTCCAGCTCGATACGCAGCTCGTCGGGCACCAGTGGCGCCGGCCGCGTCGGGTGCAGGGCGTACAGCCACGGCCGCGCCTGCCGGCCGATGACCAGGGTGTCGGCGAAGCCGCGCGTGGTGAGCAGCGCCGTGCGCGCCCCTTTGCGCTCCAGCAGGGCGTTGGTAGCGACGGTGGAGCCGTGCACCACCTCGTCCGGCAGGGCGCCCATGTCGGCGACACCGTCCAGGACGGCCCGTGCCGGGTCGGCCGGTGTAGACGGACGCTTGTACGTGCGCAAGCGTCCGTCCTCCCAGTGCAGGAAATCGGTGAACGTGCCGCCGACGTCAACGCCGAGTATCCCAGCCATCGTCGTGCGCTCACTGGAGGGCAGTCGCCCGACCGTGCACCTCGGGATGCAGTATCGGCCGCAGCGCACAGGCGGGCGCGGCCCTCACCCGCTGGTCTGCACGTGCCGCCGGCTGGATGCTAGGCAGGAAGCGCTTCCGCAGCACTCAGCACCAGCAGGTGGCATTACTCGGTATCTCCGATCTGAGCGATGAGCGCTGCGTGCCGAATTGGGAAAGACCGGACCTCATGCCGGCCGTACCAGGAGCACCGGCGCTACGCCGGACCGGACCACCGACTCGGCGACGCTGCCCAGCAGCAGGTGCAGGGGGCCGGAGCGGCCATGGGTGGCCATCGCGATCACATCCACGCCGAGCTCATCAGCGCAGCGCACGATCTCCGCCGCCGGGTCGTCACCCTCGCGCACCAGGCATTCGGTGCGCAGCCCATTGAAGCGGGTGGCCAGCCGTCGCAGGTAGTCGAGCGCCTCCGCGGCCATGCGCTCCGAGGCCTGGGTGGCGGTTTCCACCTCTCGCACCCGCGGGGCAGGCGGCACACGACCCATGAGGGCGGCTCTCTCCGCCTCGGAGCGAGGGTCCAAGTTTGGGCCGGCCTGCACCACGTCGTGGGCGGGTGGGTTGACGCGGAGCAGATAGACCTCCGCCCCGGCCTTGGTGGCCAGCGGCACGGCCAAGTCGAGCACCTTCTCGCTGAATGGCGAGCCGTCCAAGGTAACCAATAATTTGATGGGCATGGCGCTGATCCTCGCCCAGAAGATGCGCTCCAGCTTAGACGCGGGACTGGTGGTTGTCCAGCGGCCGTCCGGCGCGAACTGCGTTCCCGCTCACCGTCCCACGAGCTGCAAGGGGAGAACCTCGTTCAGGCTGCCGCTGCGGTAACCCTGGAGGTCCAGGGCCACATACCGATAGCCGGCCTGCTTCACGCCCTCGACCGCCTTGAGGCGCACGGACTCGTCCATCAAAAGTGTCATCCCGGCGGCGTCGGTCTCAATGCGGGCGATATCGCCGTGGTGGCGCACCCGCACCTGCCGCACGCCCAGGGCGCGCAGCGCCGCCTCGGCCCGCGCGATGGCCTGGAGCGCCTCCACCGTGACCGGCGTGCCGTACGGGATCCGGGAGGCGAGGCAGGCCATCGCCGGCTTATCCCAGGTGGGCAGACCGCGTTCCTTGGACAGGGCGCGGATATCCGCTTTGGTCAGGCCGGCTTCGATGAACGGGCTGCGCACGTTGTGCTGGCGTGCGGCCCGCTGACCCGGCCGGTAGTCGCCCTGGTCGTCGAGGTTGTACCCGTCCACCACCCAGTTGAACCCCTCGGCGTGGCGGATGGCGTCTAACTTGGTGAACAGCTCGTCCTTACAGAAGAAGCACCGGTTGGGGTTGTTGGCCACGTAGTTAGGGTCGTCCATCTCGGACGTGTCGATGGTGCGGTAGCGAATGCCGATCTGGGCGGCCAGGCTCGCCGCCTCTTCCCGCTCCTCCGGTGCCACGCTGGGCGAGATGCCGGTCACCGCCAGGGCCCGGTCACCCAGCACCTCGTGGGCGACGGCGGCCAAAAGGGTGCTGTCCACCCCGCCGGAGAACGCCACCACCACCGATCCCATCTCCCGCAGGACGTCCCGCAGCCGTGCCAATCCGTGGTCCATCGTCAACCCCCGGCGACGTGAGCGGTCACCGCCAGACATGATAGCAGGGCGGGCGGCGTCAGCGCGTACCCCGACGGCCCTCACAAGTGCTGAGTGGCCGTCGGCTAGCCCACTCGGCCTGGAGGGGGTCCCGCGGGTGGCGTTGCCGCTGGCTGGACACGGCGTCGGCCGCGGGCGACGATGAGCGCGTGGACACGCAAGCGGTCGAGGCGATCCGAGAGCGCGCGGCCGCCGTGAGGGATGGGTTCAACCGCGCGCTCCTGGACTGGTGGGACGCCGGCCATCGCGACCTGCCCTGGCGCCGTACGGCCGACCCGTACGCGGTGCTGGTCTCGGAGGTCATGCTCCAGCAGACGCAGGTCGAGCGGGTAGCGCCCAAGTGGCGGGAGTTCCTGGACGCGTTCCCGACGATCGCCGTGCTAGCGGCGGCACCACTTGCGGCCGTGATCCGTGCCTGGGCCGGCCTGGGGTACAACCGGCGCGCCGTGTACCTGCACCAGATGGCCCGTGCGACGGTGACGCGGTATGGGGGCGGGCTACCGGCCGATGTCGCCGCCCTACGCCGCCTCCCCGGCATCGGTCCGTACACGGCACACGCCGTGGCCGCCATCGCCTTCGGCCTGCCGGTGGCGGCCGTCGACACCAACGTGCGCCGGGTGCTCATGCGGGTGTTCGATGTGGAAGCAGCGCGTCCGGGCACGTGGGCGCAGGCCGTAGCCGACGTGCTGGTGCCGGCGGAGCGGCCGGGCGACTGGAACCAGGCTCTCATGGAGCTGGGCGCCACGGTGTGCACCGCGGTGACGCCGCGATGTGACATCTGCCCCGTGCGGCACCTCTGCGCGGCCGCCCCGCGTATCCGCGCCTTGCGCGAGCGCGATGGGCGGTATCGGGCGCCGCGGATGAGCCGGCCGCAGGGTCGGTTTTCGGGCTCGCGCCGGTACTACCGGGGTCGGATCGTCGATCTGCTGCGCCATGGCGACCAAGGCGACGGCCTCACCGCGGCGGAGATCGGCGCGGGCCTGCGTTTGGACTTCACGGCCGACGACCTCCCCTGGCTACACCGCCTGCTCACCGACCTAAGCCGCGACGGACTGGTGGTATGGGACGGGGAGCGGGCGCGCTTGCCGCCATGAGGCGTAAGACGGCCACGTAGACGGGGGGGCCTATCGGCGATAGAATGAGCCTGGATCCTTCGGCGGCGACGGGCCGCGATACCTGGAAGTGCGAGGAGCGGCGATGAGCAACCTCGTGATGCTCGGGGATATGACCGACCAGCCGAAGCCGGCAACGGGTATCACCATCACGGACGCGGCGGCGCAGCGCGTCAAGGTATTGCTGGCTCAGAAGAACATGCCCGGTGGGGCGCTGCGCGTGTTCGTGGTCGGCGGTGGCTGCTCCGGGTACCAGTACGGAATGGCGCTGGCCGAGGGGCCGGAAGAGGACGACATCGTCATCACCCACAACGACACGCGCATCGTGGTGGACCCAGACAGCGCGCGGATGCTGGCCGGTTCGGAGATCGACTACGTCGAAGACATCATGAAGAGCGGCTTCACCATTTTTAACCCCAACGCCGTCAAGAGCTGCGCCTGCGGCAGCAGCTTCCAGACGGCAGACGGATCCGGCACGCCGCGTGCTTGTCGATGACGAACCGTCCGCGATCGTTTGCGCCTGGTTGCGAGCGCGGGGCTTGGCGAAGGCCCCGCGCCTCTTTGTCTCGGGACGGTTGACGCGGTTGATGGCCGGTCTCTAGCATTGGCCTGGCGGGGCTGGAACAGGAGGAACGGCATCCATGGCGCAGCAGGACGCCGCCCCCGGCACGTTCAACGCCTACATCGTGGTGGGTGGGCCGGACATCTTCGCCCGCACCCGCGCGCTGGGCTTTACCATGCACGGGTTCAAGAGCACCCGCCGCAAGCTGGCGGCCGGGATCAAACCCGGTGACCGGCTCATCTTCTACCTGACCGGCCTCAAGCGCTTTGCCGGGATCGCCCGCGTGACCTCGGAGATGTTCGAGGACCACACCCCGATCTGGTCGAGCCCCAAGAAGCCGGCCGAGGACTACCCCTATCGGGTGCGGATCGAGCCGGAGATCGTGCTGGATGAGGCCGACGCGGTGGCGGCGGAGCCGCTGGCGGCACGCATGCGCTACACGAAGAAGTGGCCGCCCGAGCACTGGGCTCTGGCCTTCCAAGGCAATCTGCACCAGGTCCCGCTCGAGGACTACGAGCTGATCCGCCAGGCCCTGCAGGAAGCGGCCGCGGTGCGGGCGTGAGCCGTTCAGGGCCGGATGGGACGCACCGCGCTCAGCGCCGGCCTTCGGCGCGGGGTGGTCCACCGCGCCGCATCGTCACGCGCTCGCGCAGCCGCCGAGCCCGCCACAGGTTCTCCAGGTCGTGCAGGTGCAGCTCACGCACCAGTTGGGCGATGGACAGCGGGCCGCGGTACGGGTGGCGACCGGTGCGGTCCCAGTCACGCTCCTCCAGCTCCCAAAGGGTGTAGCGCAGGCGGTGGCGCAGGCGCTCGAAGCGCCACACCATGTGCTCAACGTCCTCCCGGCAGGCCTCCGGGTCGTCAAGCACCGCCTCCGTGTCGATCACCGGCAGCTCCGGGTTGCGGCGCGTCAGGATCTGCCGCACGTACTCCACCACCATCTCCTCGTACGCGAGCACATGGGCCGCGATCAGGCGCGCCGACCAACCGTCGTCGTCGCGCATGTCCACCGCCCGGTACGGGAAGGCGCACAGCTCCTCGGCCAGCTCATTGCCGGCCTCCGCCAGCGCTTTGATCAGGTAGCGATGGCCGCCCGGGTCGGGCGCGATCTCACGCACCATGCGCCGTTCCCGCATCCTCGCGTTCAGGTGGCCAGCCAGTAGCCGCTCGGCGGCGACGGCCGGCGGACGTTCATCTGCCGTGGATCGGTCCAGCGCGCCTCCCGCCGGCGGGCGCGACGGGAATCACCGGTGCCCCAGGCACGCTGGACGCAGTCCTTTACCTTCGGGCAGCGCACGCAGAACAACAGGGCGTAGCGAGGCGACTGCGCGCGGTAATGCCCGAAGCACCGTGCGAGGTCCGGCCCGATCTGTACTCCGTCTGCCATAGTGGGTTCAGCGTCTCCCGGTGTCGCCACCCCCGTCGCCACCGGCCCACCCAGAATATCATGTCAATGACCGAGCGAAACCGCGGGGGAAGGCGGCGGCCGTGCACAGCTGCCAATCGGTGATGGAGCGCGTCGCGCTGATCGAGGCGCCGGGCGAGCGCGGGCTGCGTCATGAGCGGCTGATCGAGGCGGTGCAGGCCTGCCAACGCTGCCCGACGATGGACGGCCGGCGACGGGTGCTGGGCCGCACCAACGGTCCGCCCGACGCCCGGGTGATGTTCATCGCCGAGGCGCCCGGACGGCGCGGCGGCGAGGTGACCGGCGTGCCCCTCACCCGGGACCAGAGCGGACGGCGTTTCGCCCATCTGCTAGCGCTGGCCGGGCTGACGCGCGCACGGGTGTTCATCACCAACGCCGTGCTCTGTAACCCACGGCGCCCCAACGGCGCTAACCGCCCGCCGTCTGCCGCCGAGGTCCGCGCCTGCTCCGGCTGGCTGCGGGCCCAGATCGCGCTGATCGACCCCCTCGTGGTGGTCACCCTGGGGGCCACCGCCCTGCGCGCCCTCGCCCTCATCGAGCCGTACCCCTACCGGCTGCGTGATTGCGTGGCCCAGCCGCTTCCCTGGAACGGCCGCATTCTGGTACCGCTCTACCACCCGTCGCCGCGAGCGGGGCTCAGCCGCTCCTACCGCGAGCAGGAGGCCGACTTCGCCCGCCTGCGCGACATCCTGGCCGGCCTGCCGGCGTACCGCGTCGCCCAGGGCTGAGCCAGGGCAGGGGAGCGGCGCGTTGCGGCCGACGTGGGAGGTCGGTACGCTGGTTGTGCATTCCCGAACGAATGACCGCCCGTGAGCGTCGCTGCCCTGCCGTTTGCCACCTTCCTCTTGCTGCTCGAGTTTGCCGCTGGGACGCAGGCGGTGCTGCTAGTGCCCCAAATTCGCGGCCAGGTCTCGCCCGGGTTTCTCAAGATGGGGGCGGTGATGGCCTTCGCTGGCGCCGCGCTCGCCCTGTGGACGACGACGGCGTTGCCCACCGGCGCCGAGGTGGCCGGCTACCGGCTCGACCGATCATTTATCGGCCCCATGCGGGCCGCGGTGGCCGTGTTCGCGCTGCTGTCGCTGGTGACGCTGGCGTTCGTCCTCCGCGAGGATGAGCGGCGGGGACGTGTGCTGAACGCCGTCGCCTCGCTCGCGGCTCTGGTGGCCCTCGCCCTGGCGGCCGCCGTGTTACGCCTGCCCACCTGGGGGTACCCGGGCGCGCTGCTCTCGCTCCTGGCGGGCGCGGCCAGCCTGGGGGCCGTGTCGCTGGGCATGACGCTGGGGCACTGGTATCTGGTGACGCCGCGCCTGCCGGAAAAGCCCCTCAACGAGCTCACCCTGGTCCTGCTGGCCTGCGTGGCCCTGCAGACGCTGGTGATGGCCGTCAACGCCGTCTTGCCGGTGCGGGAGGTGCCGCTCTCGCCCGACATGGGCACGGTTGGCTTAGCGGAGAACCTGTGGTTCTGGCTGCGGGTGGGCGTGGGGCTGCTGTTCCCGCTGGGGCTGGCGTATATGGCCTGGCAATCGAGCGTGGTGCGGGCGATGATGTCGGCGACCGGCCTGCTGTACATCGCCATGGGCGCCGTGCTGGCCGGTGAGATCGTGGCGCGGGCGTTGCTGTTTACCACGGCCAAACCACTGTGAGCGGGACGGCACACGCCAGGTCAGCTCGGGCGTCGTTCTCATTTCGCAACCCGGCGCCGTACCCCCACGGTGTGGTGCCCTGAGCGCATGGGAGGTCATGCATGAATCGGGAGCAGGCGCTGGAGATCCTGCACGAGTACACCAAGACGGAACCGCTGCGCCGGCACGCCTATTCCGTCGAGGCGGTGATGCGCGCGGCCGCGCGCAAGTACGGCGGCGATGAGGAGACGTGGGGCATCGTCGGCCTCCTGCACGACTTCGACTACGAGATGTTCCCCGATCAGCACCCCATGGCCGGCAAGCCCATCCTCGAGGCGCGCGGCGTGCCGACGGAGATCATCTACGCCATTCAGTGCCACGCCGACTTCACCGGCTACGAGCGCCGCTCGCTGATGGACAAAATGATCTACGCGGTGGACGAGTTGACCGGGTTCGTGATCGCCTGCGCGCTGGTGCAACCCAACAAGAGTCTGTCCGAGGTTAAGACCAGCAGCGTGCGCAAGAAGCTCAAGGACAAGGCCTTCGCCCGCAACGTTAACCGCGACGACATCTGGAAGGGGATCGCCGAGCTGGGCGTGGACTTCGACGAGCACGTCCAGTTCGTGATCGATGCCCTGAAACCGGTGGCCGGGCAGCTCGGCCTCAACCCCTGATGCACGCGCATCATCGAACGGGGCCCGCACTGGCGCGGACCCGGAGGCCTGCTTGCCGACGTCACGGACCCCGCTGCCGTGGCCCGTGCTCGGTCAGGTGGTCGACGTCGCGCGGGCGGTGATTAGCGCGCTGGCACCAGATGTTGGACAAACCAGTCACGGGCGGCGCCGCTCGCCCTCTCAAAGTCCTCAACATACGCCTCAAAATGGCCGCCGTTGAGGATGACCAGCTGCTTTGGCTCCAGGGCGCGGTGGTAGGCCGCGAACGCCTCATCGGCCACGGCCAGGTGGTCCCCGGCGGCGATGATCATGAGCAGCGGCGTGGGGCTGACGCGCTCGATGTACGTCCCGGGCTCGTATTCCATGAGCATCTCAACGGTGCGTAAGGTCACCTCGTTTCGCCAGGCGGGCGCTCGGGTGCGGGCGGTCTCGGTAAACCAACGCCAGGAGTCGGGTGTGGGAAGGGCGGCTGGACCCGTCGGGTCCTCCGATACAACCGGAATCATGGTGGGCGGCTTCCCGGCAAAGCGCGCTTCCCGGTCCGCGTCCAGTTGGGCGCGCAGGCCGGCCAGCAGATCGGCCCGCACCAGGCGCAGGATGTTGCGGTAGCCGCTTACCAGTGGTACCTGGGAGACCACGCATTTCACGCGCCGGTCGATCGCGCCTACCACAATGACGTGCCCGCCGCTGTAGCTGGACCCCCACACCCCGATGCGTTCTCGGTCGATCTCCGGCAGGGTGCGCACAAAGGTGATGGCGTGGCGGTAGTCGCGTACCTGAACCCAAGGGTCGATCTCTTGGCGCGGCTCGCCGTCGCTCGCACCGAAATTGCGGTTGTCGTACACGAGCGCCGCCAAGCCCGCGGCCGCAAACACCTCGGCGTAGCGGTCTAGGTACATCTCCTTGACCGCGGAGAAACCGTGCGCCATGACCACGCAGGGCACCGGGCCACGGGCTCCGTCCGGCAGGTACAGCCAACCGCGCACCGTGGTTCCCTCGGCGTTGAAAGCGATATCTCGACGCATCTACGCTGCTCCTTCCGGCGGGGGAACGCGGCACGACAGGCGGCGGGCCATCATCGTACCACGACTCGGCCCCGCAGGGTGGCGGGGGACCGGGCCGTGCGTAAAGACTCGCCCGCGCGTCACTTCCGACCGTCAGCGCGCGCCTCGCAGGCGGGGGTCGAGCAGGTCGCGGAGAGCATCGCCCAGCATGTTGAACCCGAACACCGCCAGCGAGAGGACGAAGCCCGGGAAGAAGGCCAGCCACCAGGCCTGCAACATCCAGCGCCGGCCGCTGCCCGCCAGCATCCCGCCCCAGGTCGGGACATCCGGGGGCACGCCGAGGCCCAGGAAGGACAGGGAGGACTCGGCCAAAATGGCGGCGCCCAGGCCAATGCTGGCCAGGGTGATGGCCGGCGCCATTACGTTCGGGAGCAGGTGCTGCACAATAATGCGGAGGTGGCCCGCGCCCAGGGTACGGGCGGCTTCGATATAGGGTTGGGCCTTGACCGACAGCGCCGCGCCGCGGATCACGCGCGAGCCGCTCACGCTGGCACCGATGGCGATGGCCAGGATCACGTTGTTCACGCCGGAGCCCAGCACCGCCATGATCGTCAGCACCAGGATGAGGCCGGGCAGCGCCTGCATGGCATCCACGAACCGCTGCAGGATGGTGTCGAACCAGCCGCCAAAATACGCGGATACGACACCGATCAGCGTGGCGGCCGTGGTTGAGATCAGCACGGATGAGAGGCCGACACGCAGGGAGATACGCGCGCCGAACAGGATGCGGCTGAACATGTCGCGACCAGCGTTGTCTGTCCCGAAGAAATAGGTCGCGGAGGGCGGTTTGAGCCGCTCCGAGGCGACGATCTCTGTGTAGTCGTACGGCGCGAGCAGTGGTGCGAAGATAGCGGCAATGGTCATGACCAACACGATGATCGCGCCGATCAGACCGAGCGGCTTGTGCCGCACCAACCGCACGATCACATCCCACCAGTATGGCCGGTGACGCGTGGTCACCGTGCCGCCGCGGAAGAGCTCCGTTCCCGTTGCGGTTGTCATCGGCGTCCTCTACGCAAAGCGGATGCGCGGGTCGATCACCGCGTACACCAGGTCGATCGCGATGTTCACCAGGAGCACCGTGATGGCGATGAACAGCGCCGTTGCCTGCACCGATGGGTAATCCCGGAACAGGATGGCCTGAAAGTAGAAGCGGCCGACGCCGGGGATGCTGAAGATCGATTCGAAGATCACCGTGCCGCTAACCACGGCGGCTATCTGCAGGCCAATAACCGTGATCACCGGGATAAGCGCGTTGCGCAGGGCGTGACGGGTGATCACCCGCATCTCGCTCAAGCCCTTGGCGGCGGCGGTGCGGATGTAGTCCTGGCGCAGCACCTCCAGCATCTGGTTCCGTGTCAGGCGCATGGTGGTACCGGAGAGGCCGGCGCCGAGGAGCAGTGCCGGCCAAAAGAAGTAGTACAGGTGTTCCAACGGGTTCTCCGTCCAACCCACATAGGTAAGCGGCGGTGTCCAACCCCACCAGATAACGGGAAAGACAAGTAATAACGTCGCCAGCCAGAACCCTGGCACTGAGATCAGCCCGATCGATAAGCTTCTGAACAGGTAATCCAGCCAGGTATCCTGCCGGATAGCGGATATGATCCCCACTGGGATGGCGATCAGCACCCCGATCAGGACGGAGTACAGGCCGAACTCGGCACTGACCGGAAACCGCCGCTTCAGCTCTTCACCGATGGGCTGCTTGGTCCACAGCGATTTGCCAAAATCGCCGCGCACGACGCCCGAGATCCATTTGATGAACTGCACCGGCGCCGGATCGGCCAGGCCCAGCTCCTTGCGCAGCGCGGCCTCATCGACGGCGTAGTTCTGCTCGGCGATCATGAGTTTGATAATGTCGCCGGGGAGCAGCCGCAGGATGCTGAACACTAGCAACATGATCACCATCAGCGTGGGGATCGCCAGGAGCAGACGACGGGCAACGTATGCGGTCACGCCATCCCTCCACTTTGAGGCGTGGAATAGGAGGCGTGAAACGAGAAGCGGACCGCATGACATAGGAAGTTGCGCTCTTCTCGTTTCACGCCTCCGGTCTCATTCAACCGCGCGTTATGCCGTCGGGTCAATCCAGACCGTCTCGCGGCGGCCGTTGTAGTAGTCGTTCGGGTAGAACCATCCCTTCACCCGCGCCTGCGTGAAGAAGTGCAGGTTCGGGGTATAGATAAACGACATCGGGTAGTCCAGGCAGATCTTGCGCTGCACCTCGTGCACGATCTTCTGTCGCTCGGTCGTGTCAATCGTCTCGGCCTGCTTGTCGATTAGGTCCCAGATCTCACGGTTGCCCCATTTGTAGAAGGTCGAGTTGCGGCCAAAGTAGGAGGACAGGTTCTCGTCCGGGTCCGGCTGATTGAGCGGAACATGGTGCGACAGGTTGTAGTCGTAGGCGTACGTTTTGTTGTAGTACGCCGTGCGCTCCATCCCGCGCAGCGTCACCCGCACACCGATCTTGGCCAGCTGGTTCTTCAGCACCTCGGCGACGTTGTTCGGGATCTCACCCGCACTGTTATCGAAGATCATCTCGTCTTCGAAGCCGTTCGGGAAGCCCGCTGCCTCCAGCAGTTTCTTCGACTCTGCCGGGTCGTACTTCACAGGGTCTTCCTTCAGCTCCCACATGGGGTAGATGGGCAGGATTGGGCCTTTGACGACCACACCGTCGCCTGAGAAGACGATGTCCAGCACCTCTTTCTTGTTGACGGCCTGCACCAGTGCCTGCCGCACGCGGATATCGTTATACGGCTTGCGGTGCGGGTACTTTTCGCCGTCGTAGGGGGCGGTGCGCATCTGCCGCCAGAACTGGCTGGGCTGCGCCCGGTAATTGGCCTTGGGCAGCCTGCGCTTGACCTCTTCCACGAACGTGAACTGGATACCGGCGGCATCCAGGTCGCCCCCCAGGAACTGCGCCTGCACGGCGTTGGGATCGGTGATGATCTTGATGATCAGGCGGTCGACGTAGGGAAGCTGGTTCCCGAACTGGTCCTTCTTCCAGTAGTTCGGGTTGCGGCGCAGGCGATGTTGGACGTCCTTCTGCCACTCCTCGAAGATGAACGGCCCGGTGCCGACAGCGCGTTTCGTCAGGTCACCGTCCTGCTCGACCAGCTCGCGCAGGATGACCAGCGTCCAGGGACTGGCGATGTAGCTGATAAACGGTGCATAGGGCTTGTTGAGAACGAACTTGACGGTGTAGTCGTCCGGCGTCTCGATGCGGGCGATGCGATTGACAAAGTAATAGGCGTGCTGGTACTTGCCCGGGTCGTTGGTGCTCTGCCGCTCGATGCTGTACTTCACATCGGCGGCCACCATCTCCCGCCCGTTGGCCGGCGGCACGTCGTGGAACTTCACGCCCTTGCGCAGCTTGAAGATGTACGTCACGGGATCCGGCTGCTCAGGCATCGCCTCGGCCAGCTCGGTCTCAATGGCGGTCAGATCGGCGTTGAAGGTAAGCAGGGCATTGTAGACGTTGTTGGTGACGATAGTGTTGGCCGGGAAGGTGTCGAAGTGTGGGTCCAGGCTGCGGGGCGGCCCTTCAACCGTGGTGAAGGTGCCGCCGCGCTTGGGTTGCTGGCCTGCCCCCGGCACCGGCACCCCAGTGGTGACGGGCGCGAGCCGTCCCGCTTGGCCTTCCGCCGTCCCGCCTACCTGCCCCGTGCGCGTCTTACCGCCGCACGCCAGCGCGAAGGCGGCACTGCCGCCCAGCAGCATTCCCGCCCCCAGCACCGCGCGCCGGCTGAGCGGCCGCGCCGCTCTGGTCTGAGATCCTCCACCGCGTGACATATCCCCTCCTCCGAACACACCGCAGTGTCATCAGGCTGCCCGTCGTCAGCCCTCTGGTGTGGCGCGATCATACTCACGCGTCGGGCAGAACGCAAACGTCCGAACGACCGAACGCGGCTGACACACACCGAATGCGGCGGACACACCGACCAGAGGTCACCCGTGCTCAAGCCCTCACGCGCGCGCCGCCACCACCACGATCGCCGTGTGCAGCACGCGGGCCACCGGCCGCTCGTCGCCGTCCACGATCAGCACGTCGGCGGTGACGTATTCATGCCCCCGCTTCTCAAAGGCGGCGGTGATCTGGCCGTACCCGCGGTAGACGCCGCGCGCCAGGGCCGGGGCCAGATGGCGCACCTCGCTGCGCGTGTGGATCCACAGGCCAAGGGCGAAGTTCTCGGACAGCACGCGGTTGGCGGCGTGCAGGTACCAGCCGGGGTGCACAAGCGGCCCGCCGAAGGGGGACGCCGCACGGAACAGTGGCTGTCCCTCCTCGATATCGTCCAGGTAGCGCGTCCGCGCCGCGTCGTCCATGGCGAACACCACCGGCGGCAGCGGTTCGCCCACCGGGGCGGTGGCGGCGCTGAGCGGTGGCCGCTCCTCCCGTCGGCGTGACGGCAGGTCGCGCCGGGCAAACGCCGGCCACGGTTCCGTCGCACGCGGCTCGCCCCACGTCAGGGCGACGGTGCCCGTAGCGCGGCGGACACCGTCGGGGCCATCCACCCAGCACTCCAGCGCCAACGAGCCGCGCTCAGTGTCTCCTGCCATGGCCGTGACACGGCCGCCCAGGCGGACTTCCTCCCCCTCATAAACCGGTTTGACGAGGGCGATCGTGGCGCTACCGTGGGCAGCCCACAGCGGGCCAAGCGCGCGGGTGAGCCAGGAGGCCAGGTAGGCGTACGAGGTCGCGCCCGGCACCAGCCCGCCGCCGAAACCGTAGCGGCGGGCCACCTCATCGTCGTGGATCTTGTTTTCCGACGCCGCCGCGGTGTTGCGCGCCCGCCTGCGCTCGCCGGAAAGCTCCCAGCCGGGTTGGAGCGCCTGGGGGTTAAACGCGATGGTGCTCATGGCGTCCTCCTCGCCGCCCCGGCCCCCTGAGCCCGTGGCACCCCTCCCGGCCTTCGGCGCGGGACGGGTTTCCTCAACCGGCCAAGGGCCGGGGCGCCGTGCGCGGTACAGCGTAACACGGCCGGTAAGCACGGGCGAGGCGCAGGACGCCGCTCGGTCATGGCAGCCAGCTATGGCAGCCAGGCGATCGCCGCCCCGCCCCGCCCGGTAGACCTGCCGTCGCGCCGGTGCGAGAAGAGGCGGGAGGGGTGGCAGGCAGTGCACAACCCCACCACGGCGATGTGCTCCGGACGGAGGCCCGCGGCCCTGAGCTGGGCGACGTTGGCGGCTGCCAGGTCCAGCATCGCCTTACCGTCCGCCCTCCTAACCGAGAAGGCCTCTATCGGGCCGGGCGTGACGTGCGCCACCGCCGCCAGCACCTCTGCCCCGACCTCGTAGCAGCAGCGGCCAATGGCCGGACCCAGGACTGCGAGGACCCGCTCCGGCTGGCAGCCAAAGCGCTCCTCCATGGTGGCCACCGTACGAGAGGCGATGGCGCCGGCCGTACCGCGCCAACCGGCGTGCACCGCCGCGATCACGCCGAACCCCGGATCGCACAGCAACAGCGGCACGCAGTCGGCGGCCAGCACCATCACCGCCACGCCCCGTGCGTTTGTGACCACAGCGTCGCCCGGTAGGACGCCGTCGGCGGGCAGCGGCGGCGCGGCGGTCTGCACGGACACCTGGGCGCTGTGCACCTGGCGCGGCGCCAGCACGGGCAGGCCGGCAAGCCCCAGCGCCGCAAGAAAGCGCCGCCGGTTCTCGCGCACGTGCGCGGGCGCGTCACCGCTGCGTGGACCGAGGTTCAGGGAAGCAAACGGTGGCAAACTCACGCCACCTCCGCGCTCGGAGAAACCGTGCCGCAGGCCGGGGATGCCCGCCAACAGTGGGTGCTGGATAAGCGGTACGGTGAGCAGCCAGCTCACGGCGTCGCCTCACACGCGCGGGTTGGGGTGGAGGCGCCGAGAAAGCGCAGGATGGCGTCGGCGCTCGCGTCGGGCTGCTCCTCCAGGACAAGGTGGCCGGCCCGCGGCACTACCTCCAGCCGGGCGTCCGGCAGCAGGGCGTGCAGGCGGTGAGCCACCCGCAGCGGTACCGCCGTGTCGGCCTCGCCCCACAGGAGCAGGGTGCGGACACCGATGCGGGCCGGGTCGAGCGGGACGTCACGGCGGATATCGGCCAGCAGTTTGATCAAGGCGTACGTGGAGCCGCGCAGGCGGCTGGGGCGGGTGTAAGCCTGCCACCGGTCGTCGGTGAGAAAAGCGGGTTCGTAGGTGAGGCCGCGCAGGGAGCGCCGCAGGCGGGGCAGGTTGGCCAAGGTCAGGGCGAACAGTATCGGGAGCACCGGCCGCAGCAGCGGGTATAGGGGAAGACGGCGCACCTCGTCCGGTGCGGGCGAGCCGACGAGGATCAGCCGCTCCACTCGCTCTGGGTGGGCCGCCGCCAGGCGCGCGGCGATCACGCCGCCCATGGAATGGCCGAGCACCGCGGCTCGCGCGATGCCGAGCCGGTCCAGGGCGGCGCACAGCAGCTCAGCCACTGCTGTGTGTGAGCGGTCGATATCCAGCGGCCGGTCGGAATAGCCGAAACCGGGCAGGTCCAGCGCCACCGTACGCCGGTATGGCGCCAGGCGCTCGATCAGGTCGCTGAAGGTGACCGTGCTGCCGAGAAAGCCGTGCACGAGCACCAGGGGCGGGCCGGCGCCTCGCTCGACATAATGTAGGCCGGTGCCACGCACGTACACCATACCGCCGGGCCGCTCGACCGTCTCGGGGTCGAGGTCCTCGTAGCGGCGGATGAGCGCCGCTGCCAGCGAGTTCAGCGCCAGGGTGCCTGCAGCGAGGGCGCCGAGCGTGGCCAGCACCGTGCGCACTCTCATGGCCGTGCCTCCGTGGTGGCTCCGTCACCGGGCTCCCCGCCGTGCAGCAGCGCGCTGAAGGAGTCCAAAGCGTTGGCGATGCGCGGGCCGTACCACGTGAGCAGTTGCCCATCCACCAGGTGCACGCGTCCGGTGCGCACCGCCGTCACATGCGTGAACTGCTCGATCTCCGGCAGATGCTTGCTGGCAAAGGGGTAGGGCTCATCGGGCAAGAGGATGACCTCTGGATCGCGCGCCATCGCCTCCGTCAATTCCACCGGATAATAGCGGGCCGGCCCATCGCCGAAGATGCTCTCCCCGCCGCACGCGCGCAACAGGTCGGTCATGTAGGTCTGCGGCGCGGCCACCATGTACGGTCGCCGCCAGATGGGGCAGAAGTAGCGCACGGGTCTGGGCCAGGGCCGCGTCTCCAACCAGGTCAGGCGCTCCTCCGCCGGCCGCAGCCAGGGTTCGGCGGCCGCCGGTGCGCCGCACAGGCGGGCCACGTCGCGCAGCTCGGCGATGGCGCGGCGCACCGTGTGGGGGAGCGACACGTATACGGTCAGCCCGGCGCGGATGAGCGCCTCCACGTGCTCGCGCACGTTCTCCTCGGCGCTGGCGATCACCAGGTCGGGTTGCAGCCGCAGGATGGCGTCCAGGTCCGGGTTCTTGGTGCCGCCGATCTTGGGGACGGACGCGACCCGCTCCGCCGGCTCCACGCAGTACCGGGTAACGGCCACCACCGCCGTGTCCAGCCCCATGGCGAACAGGGCCTCGGTGAAGCTGGGCACCAGGGACACGATCCGGCGGGGCGGCGCGGGCAGCGCCACCGTGCGACCCAGGCCGTCAACCACCCTTTGTTTCCCTTCGTCAGGCTTGGCAGCGGCGTCCGTCACTCCAGACTCCACCGGCGGTTCCCCGTCTAGCCGCTGCCCTGCGGTCGCTCGCCGAGCGTGACCTCAGTGCTGCGGCGATCGCTGCCTCGATAGTACTCCACCGTGACCTTCTGACCAGGGCCGTATTGCGTCAGGGCGCGCGTCAGGTCGCCCAGGTTCTTCACGTCAATGGTGCCCACTTTGACGATCACGTCGCCGGCCCGTAACCCGGCCTGTTCGGCCGCGCTGCCGGGTTCTACCCGTTCGATGCGTACCCCCTCCTTGACGGGCAGGCCGAGGGCCTCGGCCCGGGTGCGATCCACCAGCGACACGAGCACGCCCAGATACCCGCGGCGCACGGTGCCCGTCTCGATCAGCGATTTGACGATGGGCTGAGCGACGCCGGAGGACACAGCGAAGGAGATACCCTGCACCGGGGTACCAAAACCGCCGCGGATGCCGGCGGTGTTGATGCCCACCACCCGCCCCTCGGCGTCGATCAGCGGCCCACCGGAGTTACCGGGGTTGATGGCGGCGTCGGTCTGGATCGCGCCGCTGATCTGGACCGGATTGCCAAGCACATCCGTCTCGTCGATCACCCGGTCGATGGCGCTCACCACACCCTTGGTCACCGTTGGCGGGCCGCCCAGGTCGAGCGCAAAGCCCACCGCGATCACATCTTCGCCCACCTCGATGGAGGCGGGGTCGGCAAATGGGAGTGGCGTGAGCCTGCCGGCATCCACTTTAAGCACGGCCAGGTCCGTGCGCTCATCCCGGCCGACCAGCCGGGCGTCGACGGTGCGCCCGTCCGCCAGGTCGACCTTGAGTTCTGGGGCAACCCGTCCGCCGCCCAGGGTCACCACGTGATTGTTGGTGACGATGTAGCCGCGCTCGTCTACCACGAACCCAGTGCCGGTCCCCGCGGCTTGGCCGAAGCCAGCGCGCACGTTGATGCGCACCACCGAGGGACGCACCCGCTTCACGAGCTCAACGGTATTCGCGGGCGCACCGGCCGGTGCTAATGTCCCTACCTGGGGAGCGGTGGTGCCGGGCACGCCGGTGGCGACGGCCGGCGTGGCGGTGCCGGTTGATGGTGCCGCGGCCGAGGGCTGCTCTTCCCTCGTGCAGGCCGTGGCAGCCAGAACCAGCCATCCAGCGGTAATCCAGACAATAACGTGGCGCATGATCTGCTCTCCGAGCCTCGCTCTCGGGCGGCACAGCCGGCCCGGCCTCGGGCAACGGCCCCGCGCTCTGCGGGGGGCCGACGTCGGCAGCCGGACTATGCACCCCCTCCGCGGGTGTGATCGGTCATTCCGCCTCTATCGTCTGCCCGGGGTCCGCCTGGCGTCCATGCCCTGGGTGTTAAGCTGCGCCTAATCGGTCCTTAACCGCGTGTGCGCGTTGAGCCCGTGCGTGGACGGGGTCCGCCGGACGTCAGACCTGCTACAATGCGGGCCGCCGGCGATGCATCCGGGCCGGAAGTGGGAACGTAGTACGAGCGGACAGCCAAGCCGCCCGTCCCTGACAACGACGTGGACGGAATCCAACCGAGCGATGAGGAACTGGTGCGGCTCGTCCGCCAGCGGGATGAGCGTGCCTTCGCGCGCTTGTATGACCGATACGCGGACTTGGTCTACGCGGTAGCACTGCGCGTCCTGGGTGACCCCACGCTCGCGCAGGACGTGGCGCAGGAGGTCTTTCTCAGGCTGTGGCGCTCGCCGGACAGCTACGACGCCGGCCGCGGCCGGTTCATGAACTGGCTGCTGAGCGTCACCCGCAACCGCGCCGTGGACGAGGTGCGCGCGCGGGGGCGACGGTGGAACCGTGAGGTGGCGCCGGCCCACCTGCCCGACGGACCGCCCGATGGACACGGCGATGACCCGCTACTCAGCGCCCAGATCGAAGCAGAGCGCGCCGCGGTGCGGCGGGCACTTCGTTCATTGCCGGAGGAGCAGCGGGCTACATTGGAACTAGCCTATTTCGGCGGCCTCACCCAGCAGGAAATCGCCCACCTGTTGCAGCAACCACTTGGCACGGTGAAGACGCGCACAAGGTTGGCTCTGAAGAAACTGCGGGCAGCGCTGGCCGGGGAGATCTCAGTTGGCGGGTAGCGGCATGGCCGGCCCTGTCGGGGCCATGGATTGCCACCAGGTCCAGGACGATCTTGACCTCCTGGCGCTCGGCACCTTGGACCCGTCCGAAGCGGAGCGGCTACGGGTGCACGTTGCCGCCTGCGCCCGCTGCCGTGCGGGCCTCGACGCGGCGGAGGAGCTGGTGGCCCGGCTCGCCCTGGCGGTGCCGCCGGTGCAGGCGCCCGAGACGCTCCGGGCGGCAGTGCTGGGCGCGGTGCATCGTGATCGTTCGGTGGAATCGGCTCGGCCCGGCCCGCTGAGGAAATCGGTACCACGACTCAGCGGGCCGGGGCGTCTGGCCGTGCCATGGGGCGTGGCCGCGGCGGTGGTGATCGCGCTGGGTAGCGCCATCGCTTGGATAGCCCGCCTGCAGGAGCAAGTGCAAGAGCTCCAGCAGGAGACCGCGACCATGCGCCGGAGGACGGACGGTCTTCTCCTGTTCGCGGTGCCGTCCAGCATTCGCGCGGACTTTCAGCCCGCCACCGAGCTCCGAGCCACAGGAGCCGTTACCTGGAACCCAGACCGCGGCGTGTGCTACGTGGTGTTTGAGCGATTGCCCCGACCAGAGCCCGGCACCGCCTACCGGCTGTGGTACGTGGCCGACGGCGTGCGTCGGGTCGATGCCGGGGAGGTGGTACCGGATGAAGCGGGACGCGCCGATCTGGTGATCGACGCCAGCCGGTGGCGGGGGCAGAGCTACGAGCTGGTGCTGCGCCGAGAGCGCGCGCCGCACGATCCGGAAGCGCCCGCAATCCTCATCGCCTCCCTGCGCCGTCCCTGACCACCTCACACCAGCGGTTGACGGCCGGGGAAGCCGGCATCCAGCTCGTGCCACCAGGCGATGTCCGGCTCGTCGATCATCCAGCACAGGTAGACGATGCGCCCGTCACGTTCCGTGGGAAAATCGACCAGTCCCTGCTCGATGCCCTTGACCTCGGCGCCCAGGGCATGAACCGCGTCCATGTGGCGCTGGATGTCGGCCATTAGCCGCTGGATCGCGCTGCGATGATGATCGAGCGCCCCGATCAGGTGTGGCTCGCGCTCGGCACGCGGCGCCAGAAAGGCGAACGCGGCGTGGTGCCGGTCGAGCAAGGCTTTCAGGTCGCGCATCCGCCCCGCGATCTCGCGAATCTGCGGCAGCAGGGCGCGGGCCTGCTCAAGGGTGAACAGGCGTTGCACGGCTCCGGCTCCGTCACGAGCGCGGGTGCATGGCCACCCCGCAGTGCTCGGGCAGGGGCTGAGCCCCGCATTCCGGCCCCATCCAGCACACCAGCATGGGGCGACCGCCCACGGTGCCGAGCTGCATCGGTCGGCCACAGTGGCGGGGCACGGGCGCCGTCGCCCCACAGCGGGGACAAATGAAGTCCGACATAGGCTACTCCCCGGCGGCGGCGCAGCGGCCACCGGGCGCCGCTCCCCTATCTCCTCGATTAACTACCGCGTGGGCGGGCAACGCAAGAGACCAATGCGTCCCTGCAGCTTCAATCCCAGAACAAGCGGTCCGTGATGCGGTTCGCCAGATCGCGCGCCACGGCTACCCGTTCCTGCGCCTCTCGTCGTGCTTCGTCTGGCGCGTCGCTCAGGTTGAGGGCACGTACGGCGTGCAGGATCAGATCGCGTTGCAGGTTCAGGCCGCGGTGCACCATCCCCGGACTCCAGTGTGGACGGCGGCTGGCCCACCAGAACTGGTCGCTGTGCAGGGCCATATCGGCCGCGGCGCGTGCGGTAGCGAAATCCTGGTCGCCGTCCGGGTCCCGCCACTGCTCGGCAAGCTGGAGCAGCGCCATGGCTTGCTCCAGGTGCCACCACAAAAGCCGGTGAATCTCGTTGCCGCGGTGGCGCCACAGCGGATACGGGTTGTGGTGCTCGAGGTCTTCGCGGGTGGTGCTCCAGGAAGAGGCGCGCGGTACCACAGCGGGCGCGGCCGGCATCTGGTCCACGATCTCGGACACTGTGGCCAAGCGTACGCGCGGTGCCGGCGCTGGGTTGGCGGCAGCCGCCCGCACAGGGGGGCCAGCGGCGAGCGCGGCGAAAAGCGGCGCCAAAAACTCGCGCTCCCACCCCGGGATGTGATGGCCGAAGGTCTCCGCGTCCATCGCGATCACCACGTAGCGGTCCGTGCCGTCCGACCTCAGCCGGTGCACGTCCTGCAGGAACCCTGCCACGTCCGTGGTGCGGAAGGCGACCTTGTTGCTCAGCAGGTCGTCGCGGAAGAGGATGGCCAGCGCGTGGCCGTCGCCGGCCGCTTCCCGGTGAACCCGCGTCACTGGCCACTCCACCGGGCAGGCAATGCCGCTCATCACCACCCAATCCACACCTGCCCGGGCGACGAGTGGGGCCAAGGCGTGGTCCCAGGCCATCTCCGGCGGGAAGAAACCGCGCGGCCGGTACACCTCGCCCAGCAACCGCCGGTTGGCCTCATCGTTGAGCGCGATCTGGCGGGCCGCCTCGGCGGCCGGAATGAGGGGGAGGATGGGGTGGTACTTGCCAGAGCCGGTGAACTCTACCCGGCCAGAGGCGGCAAGACCGCGCCATCCCTCCAGGACGTCCGCGTACCCGTGGTCGTCCAGCATCTCGGTGAGCACGCCGTTCACGTTGAAGGTGGCGCGGGCCGCGGGGTGCTCCTGGAACAGCTTGAGCAGCGGCCGATAACACTCATGCACCACCCGCCGCAGCACGCCCGCCAGTTGCCCAGGGGGTTGGTAGTAGTGCAGGAGCAAGCCGACGATGACGGTATCCATCTGGCCCTCGCGGCGCCGCGACCGGTTCATTCCACGGGCGGCTCGCGGCGTGCGAAGAGCTGGACGTCGATATCCGGGAACACCTTGTCCAGCTCCCAATATTCATCGGCCAGACGGAGCGCCTCCCCCAGTCGTTCCGGGTGGTCTAACAACGCAACGAGCCGGTCAAACCGCTCCACGTGGGTTTCAAACCGATCCATGGCGTAGTCGCGGGCCTGACCGGTGGTGATGAGAAAGGGCCAGTCCGAGGACTGGGCCAGCAACGCCTCCCGCGCGATCTGGTTGACCACCAGCCGCACGCCACCGGTGGCCCGGGCATACCGTTCCGCCAGGGCCTCCATCTGCAGCTCAAGCCGATGGATCACCGGCCACATCCAGCGGGTGTCGGCGTTCAGCCAGGTGAAGTGGCCGCCGCCCTGGCCCCAGGAGCTTTCCGGCAAGACGAGGACGTCCTCCGGCGGATGCTCCGCCACGTGGGCGGCGGCGGTGGTGAGCCGCACGTTTGGGTTGCGCGCCAGTCGCTCCAGCACGCCGGCCAGCCAGTCGATGCCCTCAAACCACCAATGGCCGAACAGCTCCGTATCGTAAGCTGCGGCGACCACCCCGAAGCGGCCGTGCTCGCCGTAGAAGGCGCGCAGCAGGTCCTCCACCAAACCGGCAAAGTGGTCTGCGTGGGCCTGGGCTTGGGCGAACGCCGCCGCCGGGTCCCAGAGCTGCTTGGCGCCCAGGTCCACGTCGGCCCCGGTGACGCGCCAGTAGTACAGGCCTGAGAGGCCGTCGCGCTTGTGAAACTCACGGTAGAGAAAATCGCCCGGATAGCCGTGCTGGGCGGACCAGACCTGGAGACCGGTGCGGTTGTTGCGCCCCAGGGCGGCGACGTCCGCCTGCTCCACCCAGTACGGCAGGTAGGTGGTGCGCATCGTCGGCGGCACATATTCCGGCGGCGGCACCACGTAGCGTCTGGGGATGGCGCCGTACGGGCCGATGGCGTCGCCCATCGCCTTGCCAACCGGAGTGCCCCCCTCAATGGTGTGCGTTTCCACGAAGAAGACGCGCACGCCGTGCTGCCCAAGGAACCAGTGCAGGCCGGGCTTGACGTACGGCCCGGCCGGGCCATCCTTCCGGAAGGTGGGCCGGTAGGCGCATTCGGGCAGCCAGAACGAGCGGGGGGAACGGCCGAAGTGGCGCTGATGCGTGCGCACCCCCATCGCCACCTGCGCCCAGACCGTGGAGTCGCGCTCCATGAGCGGCAGGTAGCCGTGCGTGGCTGCGCTGGTGGCGATCTCGATCAGGCCGGCGTCCTCCAGCTCTTTGAAGGCGGCGATGAGCTGGCCGCCGAACTCGTCGGTGAGCAGGCGCAGCAGGTGGGTGAAGCGGTCCTGGTACCACGTCGCCACCGCGGCGAGGTGGGGCTCGCCGGCGCGTTCAAAGCGGCGGACATCCGCTTCGGCCAGGTCGAGCCGCTCGTGCAGGAAGTCTTCCAGGTTGGCGATCACCAGCGGGTCGGCAAGCTGCTCCACCAGCACCGGGGTGAGGCCGAGCGTCAGCCGCACCGGCACACGGGCACCGCGCAACCGGAAGAGCTGGTCGAGGAGCGGCAGGTAGGTCTCCGAGGCCGCCTCGTGGATCCACTCCTCGCCGTGCGGCCACCGTCCCGCCCGTCGGCAGTAGGGGAGGTGGCTGTGGAGCACAAACGTGAACGCGCCGATGGCCATGCGCTGTCATCCTCGCTGGCCGCGCTGCGGTCCGGCGCGGCTCGGATTGCACCGCGCCGGCGTTTACACGCCGAGCGGCCCCACCGGACGGCGGGTGCGGACCGTCTCACCGCTGGCGATCCACAAGCCGGGGAAGTCGTCCTCGCGCACGCCCGGGCCGATGATGCAGTTGCGGCCGATCTGCACCCCGGCGGGTAGGCGGGCGCGCTTACCCACGATGGTGATGCCGCTGCTAAGCAGGTCCGGCCGCTCCTTGTTCGGTGTGTAGTCGTCCGTGCCGCCGACCACGCAACCCTCGGCCACGTAGATTTCCTTGTCGAGGATCGCCCGCTCCACCACCGCCCCGCGCTCGATCCGGCACCCGTCGAACACGATCGAGTCGCGCACCACGGCGCCGTCCTCGATGTACACCCCCGGTGAGATCACCGAGTGCTCGACGTGCCCGTTGATGATATCGCCGGAGTTGATCAGGGAGCGGGCGATATAGGCACGCGGGCCGATCTTGGCCGGCGGGTAGCGCGGCTCGCGGGTGCGAATGGCGGTCTCCGGGTTGTAGAGGTCCAGCTCGGGCAGGTCCACCAGCAAGTCCATGTTGGCCTGCCAGTAGGAATCGATGGTCCCCACGTCCCGCCAGTAGCCGGTGAGGTAGTACCCGTATACCCGGTAGGTGCCAATCATGGCCGGCAGGATGTCGCGGCCGAAGTCATGCGTGCTGTCCTCCCGTGCCGCGTCTGCCTGCAGCCGTTCCATCAGCACGTCTTTGTTGAAGACGTAGATGCCGGTGGAGGCGAGCGTGGACTTGGGCTGCGGCGGCTTCTCTTCGAACTCGATCACCCGCTGGTCCGCATCGAGCGTGAGGATGCCGTAGCGCGACGCCTCGGCGAGCGGCACGTTGTACACCGGCACGGTGACATCGGCGCCCTTGGCCCGGTGCCAGCGGATGAGGGCGTCGTAGCGCATGGTGTACACGTGGTCACCCGCCAGGATCAGGACCTCATCGACGTCGGACTCCTCCACGAAGAACAGGTTCTGGTATACGGCGTCGGCGGTGCCGCGATACCAGTCGGAGATCTCACGGCCCAGGTAGGGTTGGAGCAGCCAGACGCCGCCCCCCTCTCGGTCCAGGTCCCACGGGCGACCGGTGCGGATGTGGTCGTTGAGCGAGCGGGGCCGGTACTGGGTGAGGACCCCGACCTTGGTGATGCCGGAGTTGACGCAGTTGCTCAGGGCAAAGTCGATGATGCGGTACTTCCCGCCGAAAATGACGGCGGGTTTGGCCCGCTGCTCGGACAGGATGCTTAGGCGGTCACCTTGCCCGCCGGCCAAAATGAGCGCCAACACGCGATTCACGTTCGACCACCACTATCCATGCCCGCGCAGACGCCGGCAGCGAGGGCCACTCTACCGCCCTGCCATCTGGGTCGCCTCCAGGGCCAGGGCCTCCGTCGGCACGTGTCCTGCCAGGGCGTTGAAGATCGCCAAGTAGTCTCGTAGGTAGCGGGTGATCAGGAAGTGTTCCCGCACATGCTCACGGCCAAGGGCACCCATCCGACGCGCCACAGCGGGATGTTTGAGCAGATAATGCACGCGATTGACGCACTCCGCGGTGGTGTTCACCAAGTAACCGGTTCGGCCGTAGAGGATCTGCAGGGGGATACCGCCCACGTTACCCGCCACCACCGGTCGGCCCTTCCACAGTGCCTCGCTGACCACCAGCCCGAAGCCTTCCCGAACCGATTTTTGGATAACAACGTCGGCTTTACGCTGGAAGGCGTTGACTTCGACGTTGCCAACACCGTTCAGGTTGGACAGAATGTGGATATCGTAATCCTCACCGGCGCGGCGCACGGTACGCTCGTACCAAGACCATCCTTCTGGGTCGTCATGTGCCATCGAGGCGATGAGCACGAGTTGCAGGTCGGGAAAATCTGGCTTCAGTGCGCGATACACGTCGATCACACCGAGCGGATCTTTCCAGGGATCGAAGCGGGAGACCTGGAGGATCATCCGGCGTTCGGGATCGACGTCGTAACGAACCAGTATTTCGTGCACCGTCTGCGGCGAGAGATCAACGTTTTTGGGGGAGAGCGGATCGATTGCCGGCGGCACGATATAAATTCGTGGGCGCTTCAAGTTCTCGTTAACGTACTCCGCCATGGTAAAAATGGCGGCGTCATACTCCTCCACGTAGGGGTGAAGCAGATCCCACGCCTCTGGTTGGGCTTCGGTGGTATCGATATGGCAACGCCAGATCCACTTGCCGTGCGGCCTGTGACCAAGGCGCTGTTGCAGCAGTGCCAGGATCGCCGCCGGCTGCGGGTCGTGCACAATGACGAAGTCGTACTCATCATCAAAGGCGTCCGCGTTCATCTGGTTGTAGCGGAGCCAGATGTCCCGCATTTGCGGCGTCCACTCCAGGAGCATGCCCTGCAGGGAGTTGTGCATCGCCTTGGTGACGTGGAAGAACTCCTCCGCCCCGCGGATCACCTGCCACTCGGCGCGCATGCCGACGTCGGTCATGAGCGGTACGAGCGTGCCCAGGATCTCCGCTACCCCGCCGCCGAAGGCGGTGGCGTTGACGTGCAGCACCCGCGCCCCTCGGAGGGGCTCGGCCAGGCGCAGAACCTCCTCGAGCCGCGCATCACCGATAATCGGCCGGTAGGCCTCCAAAGACTTTGGCGTAACCGGCACCAACCCGAGCATCGGACCACCCCACCGTCGGCCGTCTGAGGCGCCCCCGCGCGGCCGAACATCACGGCCACGCCCTCACCGCTGCCCCCTGGCGCGAACGCCGGCCGAACGCCCCGCAAGCATCGTAGGAACGCCGTGAGCGAGCGGTCAACCCGCGGGCCGTGGTCGGCGCCGCGCCGGTCATGGCTCAGCAGCATGAGTCTTTGAACCCGCACACGCGGCAGATCGCCAGCTTGGACCCGCGAATGGCGACCATGGGATGCCCGCACACCGGGCATGGCTGCGTGGGGATCGGGGTACCGCTCATGCCTTCAGTGTAGCAGTCGCGGCGGGCAATGCCCGCGCACACGCGTCACCGCAGCCCGGTGGAGCCGTGTCCGCCCGTGCCGCGTTCCGTGGGGGTGAGCTCGGTGACCTCGCAGACTACCACCGGCGCCAGCGCTCCCACCACGAGCTGGGCGATGCGGTCGCCGTGATGCACGATGAAGGGTGCTCGCGAGCCCACTACATGGAGGGTGACGAACAGCTCACCGCGGTAATCGGCGTCGATGGTGCCCAGGACCGCCAGGACGCCCTGGCGCGCCAGGCCGGACCGCGGCCGCACCTGAACGTCGTAGCCCTCGGGAAACTCCAGCGCGATGCCCGTGGGGATGAGCACTGGGTCCGAGCCCACGGTGACCGGCCCATCCGGTAGGCAGGCGTACAGGTCGAAGCCGGAGGCGTACGCCGTCGCTCGCCGTGGCAGCCGGGCCTCAGGGTGGAGTCGGCGCACGTTGAGCACGACGCGGGTGTCCCTCACACCGGTAGACCTCGCTGCACCGTCGATAGGCGCCAGGCCGCCGGCATTGTAGAGCGGGCGCGGTCGCCGATCAACTCGGCACTGCCTTGCCCCTGCGCATGCTCCTGCCGGGGACTATGACATGCCGCGCGGCAGCCGATAACCGTAATGGGACGGCGCGGGGCGACCGCGCTGGAGCCGCCGGAGGGCCGCGCCATGTGGGAGCACGACGTCGCACCGACCGATGCCGAACCGATTCCGGATTTCGTCATGGCACCGCCGCCGGCCGGAGCGAGCCAGAACGGCCAAGCGGACACCGCCTGGACGTGGCTCACCACGGCCGAGGACGTGTGGCCGCCGGCGCCGGAGACGGTGGAACAGACCGGCCTGCCCATATCGCTCCTGTACGAGCTGGTCCTGAAGATCATCCACTTCAGCGGCCCGTCCACCACCGAGACTTTGTGCCAGCGTATCGGGCTCCCGTTCACCATTGTTGAAGGGCTGCTGCAGGACCTAAAGAGGGAGCAACTGCTGGAGGTGGTGGGTACCTCCCGCCTCAATGAGCTGGGCTTCCGCTATCGCCTGACGACGCGCGGGGAGCAGCGCGCCATGGACGCGCTGTCCCGCTCACGGTACGCCAGCGTGGCGCCCGTGACCCTAGAGCAATACACGCCCGTGGTGCGCCGCCAGTCGCTGCGCCAGACGCCGCCGTCCCCGGGCCGGATCCTCCAGGCGTTGAACGAGCTGGTTCTCAGCCCGCGCACCGTGGACAACCTGGCCCGTGCCCTGCACTCCGGTCGCACCACCCTGATCTTTGGCGCCTCTGGCAACGGCAAGACGGCCATCCTGGAACACTACGCCCGCTACACCAACGACACGATTATCGTCCCGCACGCCTTGTACGTGCACGGCCAGCTCATCCGCATCTTCGATGCGGCGGTGCACCAGCCGGTCGAGCCGGAGCTCCAGCCGGTCGACGATTTCGGCTTGTTCAAACCGCAGAGCCGTGTCAACCGGCTGGACCGGCGCTGGATTCAGGTGCGGCGGCCGGTGGTGATCGTGGGCGGCGAGCTCACCCAGGAGAGCCTCGAGCTCTCCTTTGACCCGGTCGCGCACTTTTACCAGGCACCGCCTCACCTTAAAGCGCAGGACGGCATGTTTGTGATCGACGACTTTGGCCGACAGCGCGTCCGCCCGGAGGAGTTGCTCAACCGCTGGATCCTGCCCATGGAGCGCGGTTTCGACTTGCTCACCTTGCACACCGGTGAAAGCTTCTCCGTCCCCTTCGAGATGGCGCTGATGTTCTCCACCAACCTGCGCCCGGAAGACCTCGTGGACGAGGCCTTCCTGCGCCGGATTCCGTACAAGGTGCACATCCCCGGGCCCACGCGCGAGGAGCTGTGCGAGATCACCCGCCGGGTGGCGGCATCGCGGCGGCTGGCGTGTACCCCCGAGCAGATCGAGCGATTCGTGGACATGCTCTGCGCCGACCCGGCCCGGGAGCCGAAGGGTGTCTACCCCCGCGACCTCATCCAGATCATCTTCGATATCGCGCGCTTTGAGGGCTCGGAGCCCGCCCTCACGCCGGAGATGATCGAGCGGGCCATGCGCGTCTACTTCATCGCGGAATGACCGACCACCGCCACCTTTACCTACCGGTAGCCCGCCCTGGATAATGACGGCCGATAGCCATCATCCTTCGTCTGGGGAGCGGGCATGGATTGGCAGGAACACTACCGCAGCCGCCTCGTCACGCCGGCCGAGGCCGTCGCCCACATTAAGTCCGGCGACATCGTGGCCATTCCCATCTTCCCGCCAGCCACCCTGCTCCCGGCCCTGTGGGAGCGGCGGCACAGCCTGCGGGACGTGACCCTTCGGCTGCTGGCCCCGGCCAGCGACCCCGGCTGGCTCAAGCCCGGCGCGGAGGAACACTTCAACATCGAGTTCGAGATCTACATCGGCGATTACGCCCGCTTTGCCATGGATGAGAAGCGGGCCACGTACCTGCCTAACCTGTTCTCGCTGGGGTTCAAGCCGTGGGACGAACGTCCAGATTACCGGGGAAAGGCAGACGTGCTGCTGGTGTCGGTCTCGCCGCCCAACAAGCACGGGTATGTGCACTTCGGCGCGCACCACTGGACCAAGCGTGACTACGTGCGCCGCACGCCGCTGGTCATCGCCGAGGTCGACCCCTCGCTGGTCAACGTGTTTGGTGACGTGTACGTGCACGTCACCGAGCTGGACTGGATCGTGGAGTATAACCCGCCGGCGTTCACCCGTGAACAGTTTGAAGCGCTGCTGGCGCCGCTGCCGCCGGAACGGGCGGCCGGCTTTCGCGAGTTATTGAACGACATCCCGGTGCAGCGCCTGGCCCCGCTGGCGGGCGTGATCAGCGCCGTCTCCCCCCAGGATGTGCGCAACTTCTTTGGCCTGGGCGAGCCGCCGGAGTACGCCAAGGCCATCGCCGGCTATCTTAAGGACCTGGTGCCGGACCGCGCCACCATCCAGATCGGCACGGGTGAGCCGGGACGGCTGATGCCCAACCTCGGCGTGTTTGACGACAAGCACGACCTCGGCCTGCATACGGAGCTGGGCTCACCGGGGTTCGGTCGCCTGGTGGAGGCCGGTGTCATCACCGGCAAGTACAAGAGCATCCACCCCGGGAAGGCCGTCGCCGCCGCCTGGACCGGCTGCGACGACAAGGACCTGGAGATCATCGACAGCAACCCGAAGTTCGAGCTCTACGATCCCTCCTACGTCCTGTCGATGCGCACCCTCTCCCAGATCGACAACTACGTGACGATCAACAACGCCATCTCCATCGACCTGATCGGCCAGGTGAACTCCGAGTCGGTGTTCGGGGGGCGCATGATCAACGGCAACGGCGGCCAGCCGGAGCTGGCCCTGGCCGGCTCGTTCTCCCGTGGGGGGCGCTCGATCATCCTGCTTCCGTCCACAGCCCTGGGTGGGAGCGTGTCTCGCATCGTCGCCCAGCACGAACACGGGGCGATGATCACGGTGCCTCGGCACTGGGTGGACTACGTGGTGACGGAATACGGTGTGGCCAGCCTGATGGGCAAGAACCACCGCCAGCGCGCGGAGGAGCTGATCGCCATCGCCCATCCCGACTTCCGGGCCGAGCTGCGCAAGGAGGCGCGCCGGTTGTGGTGGCCGTAGCCGGCGGCCTTCCGGAGGGCAGAACCGAGCAAGGGCAGTGGGATGAAGATCGGTGCGCATGTCTCGGCCGCCGGCGGGTTAGAGAAGTCTATCGACCGAGCCCTGGCCCTTGGGGCGGAGACGATCCAGATCTTTGCCACCGGACCGCAGAGCTGGCGGCCCAGCACCCACTCCGACGGAGAGATCGCGGCGTTCCGCCGCCGGGCGGCGGAAGCCGGCATCAGCCCGATCTTCGTGCACGGGGTGTATCTCATCAACCTCGCCTCCACCGACCCTGTGCTGGTGAACCGGTCCGTGGGCTCGCTCAAGCAGTACCTCGCTTTTGCCGCCAAGGCCGGTGCGGCGGGCGTCATCTTCCACATCGGGAGTCATAAAGGCGCCGGCTTTCCGGCCGTGCTGCCCCAGATCGTGCGGGCTATCGGTGAGGTCTTGCAGGACATCCCAGAGGCCGCGCTGATCCTCGAAAACAGCGCGGGGCAGGGCGACAGCGTGGGCTCTCGGTTCGCGGAGATCGGGGCCATCATTCAGGCCGTGGGCAGCCCGCGCGTGCGGGTGTGCCTAGATACATGCCACTGCTTCGCCGCCGGGTATGACGTGCGCACGCCGTCCGGCGTGGCCGCCATGGTGGCGGAATTTGAGCGCGAGGTGGGCCTGGAGCGGCTGGTGGCGGTGCACGCCAACGACAGCAAGGCCGGTCTTGGCGCGGGTGTGGACCGGCACGAGAACATCGGTCTGGGCCAGATCGGGGAGGACGGGTTTCGTGCCGTGCTGGCGCATCCCGCCTTCCGCGGGACCCCGTTTATCCTGGAAGTACCAGGCTTCAACGGCGAGGGGCCGGACAAGGCAAACGTCGAAATCCTCAAGCGCCTGGCGGCAGAGGTGGGCGCCCGCTGAGGACTTACCTACGAGGCGCCCGTCCGCGTGACCAGCGCGCGCAGCGCCTCCAGGTCCGCGCCCACGATGAGGCGGTCTCCGACCCGAACCAGCGGCCGACGGATGAGGCGTGGCTCGGCCGCCATCAGGCGGATCAGCTCGTTGGCCGAGAGCGTCCCCGGGGTCAGGCCGCGCTGCCGGGCGGTGGGGCTCTTCCAGGAGAAGAGCTGCTCGGCGGGCACAAGGCGAGCGAGCTCTTGCAGCTCGGCCTCCGTGAGCGGCGTTTTGAAGATATCGCGCGCCGCAAAGGGCACACCGGTCCGCGCGAGGAACTCTCGCGCCCGCGTGCAGGTGGCTCAGCCACGGCGTTCGTACAGCTGAACGGTGACGGTCATTGTGTTGCCCTCCGCGCTCCATGGTGGGGAATCGCCATGTGGACAGGCTAGCCCCCGATAAATGCCGCTACGCCGATAGCCACACGCACCTTGATCGCTATCCCGCTGCCGTGGTGGCGCGAATGGTGCGCACGGCGCGGGCTGCGGGCGTGTGCGATGTGCTGGTGGTGGGCATCGACGCGGCCTCGTCGGCCCGCGCCCTGCGCCTGGCCCGTCGCCACCGCGGCCTGACGGCGGCGGCCGGCCTGCACCCGCAAAGCGCCGACGACGGGTTCGCGCGTGAGCTGGCCGCCGTGCGCGCGCTATTGGCCGGCGACGACCCGCGGCTGCGCGCCGTGGGCGAGGCCGGGCTCGACCGAACCGTGGCCGCGCCTCTGGCCCTTCAGCGGCGTGCCTTCGCCGCCCAGCTCGCGCTCGCGGTCGAGTTTCGCCGGGCGGTGGTGGTCCACTCTGTGGGCGCACACGCTGAGGTGGCGGCAATGCTGGCCGACGTCGCCGCGCAGTTACCCGCCGTCATCATCCACTACTTCACCGGTGAGCGCCACGAGCTGGCGCGGTTCCTGGCCCTTGGCTGTTTGATTTCCTTCGGCCGGCTCATTCTGAAGCCGGGGCAGGAGGCACTCCGCGCGCTGGTGCCGCTGGTGCCGGCCGACCGCCTGCTAGCCGAGACCGATACCTACCCGCTCCCAGGGCGCACCACGGAGCCGTCGGGTGTGGTAGACGTGGTGCAACGTCTGGCGCGCCTGCGCGGCGAGGATGCCGCGGTGACCGCCCGCCACACCCGCGCCAACTTCCGCCGCGCGCTGGGGCTCGCCACGGACCGGGAGGGGCTGCTATCCTGCTGAGCGCCGTCGGTGGGGTGGGAACGCGCGCCCCTCACGCCTCCCTGGACGCGGATTTGGCCGGCTCGGGCGACTGGCGTCGGTCGCCCTCGTGCCCGTTCTGGTTGCGACGGGCGGCCAGGAGCGCCCGCCCGTACTCCGGCAAGTCGAACTGGTACAGGTTGTACAGCACCTCGATGAAGGCGCCCACGGTGCGGGCGTGGCGCCGGTTCTTCCGGTAGATCATCGCGATCTGGCGCTTGATGCGGGGCACGCCGGTGATCTCCACCTCCACGAGAATGCCCAGCTTCAGCTCGCGCTCGACGGCCACCCGCGGCAGGATGGCGATGCCCAGGCCCTCCTCCACCATCATCTTGGTGGCCTCGAGGGAGTCGAGCTCCATCGCGTGGCGCGGCACCACGCCCGCATCGCGGAAGAACCCGTGGATGAGGCCGTAGTAGCTGGAGGCGCGGTCGAAGAAGATCAGGGCTTGTTTGGCGACGTCCTCAATGCGCGCCGAGCGGGTCTTGGCGAAGGGGTGGTTGGCGTCGGTCACCAGCACCACTTCGTCGTCATACAGGTGTACCGTCTCGATCTCGGAATGCACGAGCGAGCGGACCAGGCCCACCTGCACCTCATCGTTCAGCACCATGTCCAGCACCTGGTCCGAGCGACCGGTGCGCACCGACACCTCGACCTTCGGGTAGCGAGCGCGGAACGTCTTCAAGATCTTGGGTAAGACGTAGGCGCTGACGGTGAGGGCGGAGCCGATGCGCAGCGAGCCCGCGTCCGTACGGCGCAGCGCCTCCAACGCGTCTTTGCCTTCCTGCACGTCCTTCAAGGCGCGCTGCGCGTAGGTGAGGAAGACGTTGCCGGCGTCGGTCAACCGCACCGTACGTCCCGACCGTTCGAACAGTTCCTCGCCGAGCTCCCGCTCCAGCGCCTGAATCCGGGCGGTGACCGACGGCTGAGTCAGAAACAGGACCTCCGCGGCCTTGCTGAAGCTGCGGTGCGTGGCAACCTGCAGAAAGGCCTCCAATTGACCCAGCTCCACTGCGCCACCTCCGAATCATTGAGACAGTCTATAGATACTGCCCGCATCGCATAGCATAGCAGGGGGTGTCCCCGCCTTCTACGCCCCACCGCGGGCCACAGCCGCACACGTCGGTCGCCCTGCCGCGCGAGCGTCGCGCCGTGATTCGGCTGTGAACGATACGAACGGTATCGATAGATAGATGCATTAGATACACAAGGGATATGCCGGCAGCGGCAGGGAGGGTGGTGGCCGGCTCAAGCACGCTGACGAGCGATCACCCGATTCTTGTCGCCGTCCGCCAGCCCTGGGGTGGCCCGTTCGCCTCGTGAACGGTCACGGTCACCGGGCAGGCCGACGCCACCCGGCGTGGTCGAAGCCATCGTCGGGGTTGATGACGAGCCGATCGCCCTGATCATTGGCCCCTTCGATGCCGGTCACGGGACGGACGTCCACGCGGGCGGTCGATGACGCCGATGCATGGCTCGGCGATCGCCGAAGGCACAGCGAGGTTCTCCCCGGTCGGTGGTCCCAGCGGGCGTGGAGCGGATGCTCACCAGGGCTTGACGCCCGGCTTGCGCACCCGGACGTCGCCGTACACACGCGCCTGACAGCACAGGCGCAAGGCGGTGGTCAGCGCTGCCCGGCCGCGTTGGCGCCGGATGTTGAACTCCTCATAGCGGCCCATTGGCGAGAGGTTCTCCAGTCCATGCTCGATCAGGCCGGCGCAGGTCGTGCACTCACCCTTACCGCCGCATGTGGTGGGCCAGTAGTACCCGGCAGCGCGCGCGGCATCCATAATCGTCTGGCCGCGCTCCGCCTCGATGGTGACGCCTAGGGGGAGAACGGTGATCTGCGGCATGGCGATGCCCCGCTCATCAGGGCTGGCCCCAGGGTAGCACGTCAGCCGCCCTGGCCGCCCAGGCGCGCCAGGCTGACCACCGCCCGCTTGTGCGTGCCGCCGCCAATACGCCGCCCGTCCGGGCCCAGGGCTTCGACCTCCCACACGTATCGGCGCCCCTCAACGCCCTGGAAACGGGCGCGGATGGTCACCTGCTGGCCGACGCGCAGCGCGGCGTCGTGGGTCACGCACACCTCGGTGCCCACCGTGGTCTCTCCCGGGTCCAGATACGGCAGCATGGCCTGCAAGGCGCACTGCTCCATCAAGCTGATCATGGCGGGAGTAGAGAGCACGGCGGCACCCTTCAGGTGGGGTGGGCTCATGTCCTCGGTCACGGTCGCCATCATCTCGTGGGTCAGCCCGGTGGGGATTGCTGATGCCATTCGCTTTTCCTCATGTCGGATGGGAGTAGCGTTCGCGCAGGGCGACAAGCCGCCGCGCCGCGCGCTCCAGGTCCAAGTTTGGGTTGGCCTGCGCCACCACCGCCCACCAGGAGGGCGGCAGGGTTACCGGCAGGGCCGCAGCGCACACCGCTCCAGCGATCGCTGCCGTCTCCGGGGCGTGACCGCCCTGATTGACGGCGTCAATGATGGCGCGGCGCGCGCTCTGCAACGCGTACACGATACCAAACACGAACGGCACGACAGAGCGGCTTCCACCATCCGGCGGAAACCGAGCGCGCAGCACCGCACCGGCCAGCCGGCCCCCCGACGCCTGGCCCAGGCCGCCGGCCTGGAGGATCGTTTCCGCCAGGTCGTCATCGTGGGCCAGGCGGGCGGCGCGCGCGGCGGCCGCCACGATTTCGATAAACGGATACCCGTCGACCGCCGCGGCGGTGCCCGCCGCCACGGCCGCGAGCGGGCCGTCACCGTGAATCTCGTCCAGCAGCGGCGCCAGCGGCCGGGAGAGGCCCACGGCTACCCCGGCGGATAGGTGGGCAACGTTCGCGCTGGTGGCACCTGGCCACACACCGCCGCGCTCGACGGCTTCCAGGACGATCGCGGTGGGCGGGCCGATCTCGCCCGCCTCCCACTGTTCCTCGTCAAACAGACGCACCGGCTCCACGAAGTCGGTAATGATGTCCTCGTAGACCTCGAGGATCTCCTCGGGGGCGTAATGCTCGGTGACGCGTCCAAGGGCGTCGCCGACGGCCAGGGCGCGCAAGGCGGCGCCGATCCGCGTGAGCGTATCTGCCTGGGTCATCCCATCATCCCTCGGACGCGTACGGCGACCAGTGCAGCTCTCGCCGGCGGGCGGTCAGGCGCAGGTACTCCACCGTCTCCGCGATCACCGTCGCCGCGTCAATGGAGCTCGGGGCAGGGCGGCCATCGCCCGCGTCGAGATACATGCGCGGCACCGGCAGGGTGACCGGGTCGGCACGCCAGCGTCCCGGGGCGCGCTCGAACAGGTTCAACCGGTGGGCCAGCGGCGCCAGATCGAGCCGCGGCAGAGGGCGGCGGGATCGATACTGAACCCAGCTCTCCCGGCGGTACTCCAGGATATACGTGTTCTCGGAGCGTACGGTGAGCAGGCGGAAAGTCGGCGTAGCGCTGTATCGGGTGATGTCGTGCAGGCGCAGCGGGGTGTACATAACGGTGAGGTCGATCTCGTCGAACACCTCAACCTGCACCGCGCCGGAGCCGAGCAAGCTGTCGGACTGGATCACATCCGAGTATTCGCCGACCCAGTACAGATCGAAGTCCTTGGGGCGGTCCAGCAGGCGGCCGATGTGGGGCAATAACGCCCGGTACAGCTCCGCATCGTCGGTGATGCCGGTCTCCTCGCGGTATGCGCGAAGGAAGCACGCCACCTGCACGGCCTCGCTGGAGCGGCGGACGCCGAACTCCGCGGCTCGCGCGGCATCTTCCAGGCGCTCGGCGCGGGCCAAGGCGTCGGCCGGCTCGCACAACGCCCACATGGCCAGCAGGTGGCCAGGCTGAAAGTGGGCGCTGGTCACGGCGGTGAGCTGGTGGAGCCTCTCGGCGTCCTCGGAGCGTAGCAGACGCAGGACGATCTCGGCCGTTGTGTCCGCCCGCAGATGGAGGGGTAGCCGGACACCCGGCTCGTTGCCGAGGTGCAACGTGGGCTGGGGCGCGTTTGCCGGTGCGGGACCGAGGCGAACGTGCGCCAGTGCGTAAAGTTCCCCGGAATCCGGCACGTATTGCATTGGCACCGGCGCTACTCGCTCCGTGTGGTCAGCAACGCGGGCGGCCGGCAAGGGCGAGGAACTCGTCTTGCCACTCGAGAATGGACAACACGAGCCGCTCGTCCAGGGCCGCGGGCGCCGCTTGGACGCCGTCATCAGCCAGTTGCCGGACGATGTGCGTTGCGGCCTCCTGATGGGTGATGGCTGGAATGCGTAGCGGCGCCGCCGCCTCGCGGCGCAGCACCTCCTCAATGAGGCCGGCATCGACCCACATCCCCTCTTCCGCCAGCATTTCGGCGATCCAGTCGGCGCACTCTGCCAGCAATTCCGGCTCCACGGCTCGTCAACCCCCATTCGCGGTGCTGCATGGTGGTGTGCTGATGCCGTTCAGGGCTCATGGGCGCGGTCGAACCCCGCGGCCACCACCGCGGCGCGCGGTGGGACCTGCCGGCCGTCGCCTCGGTGCTGGGCGGTGGAACGCATAAGTGACCCCCCGGCGATCAGGGGCCGGCACGCGTTTTGGCTCCGCTACCGACGGCTGGCGCGGGCGTCGGCGGCGGCGCGCGCCTCCGCGGCCGTGCGCGGGCGCACCCCGGGCTGGCGCTGCGGTTCCGCGGCCCGGCTCGTGCTGGTACGCTGCCGCTCCGCCACCGGCGCGGGCGCACCGGCCGTCACGCGGGCAAACAGGCTCATCAGCCGCGATTTGCGTCGGGCGGCGTTGTTCTTGTGGATGATGCCCTTTTCCGCCGCCTTGTCCAGGGCGATGATCGCCTGGCGCAGCTTTTCTGGGTCTGGCTGTCCCGCCTGGATGGAGCGCAGCGTCGCCCGGATAAAGGTGCGCGCCCGACTGATGGCGGCGCGGTTGCGCAGACGGCGCTTGAGTGACTGCCGCCAGCGCTTTTCGGCGGACTTCGTGTTGGCCATGGGTCTTGCTCTTCCTCCGGTCCCGACCAGGACGTGTTCGTCAGGCACAACCGCCCCGAAGGGCCGGGGCGCATCTGCTGTCATCGTATGCAAGGGGATGGGAAAACGCAAAGCGCCGTGACCGTAGCGCACCGCTTGAGCTAACCGTGAGCGAACGGGGGAATGGTTCCTGGGGCGCAGGCTGCACGATAAACGCCGGCGTGTCGCGCTGGCGGGGTCACGGCTCTCCGGCCCTGCCCCGCCGGTGATCGAGCTACTTGGGCCAGGCGCGGCGCACACGGGCGACAAAGCGCTCGATCCGGCGCAGCGCCTCCTCGATCTCGGAGAGCGCGGTGGCGTAGCAGGCGCGCACATGGCCGGCCCCGGCGGCGCCGAACGCCGACCCGGGCACCACCGCCACCCGCTCCTCGTAGAGCAGACGCTCGCAGAACTCCTCATCGGAGAGGCCGGTCGAGGAGATGTTGGGGAAGCAGTAAAACGCGCCGAGCGGCTCAAAGCACGGCAGGCCGATGCGGTTGAAGCCGTCTACCATCACCCGGCGCCGGCGGTCGTATTCGCTTACCATAAGGCGCACGTCCTCTTCGCCGGCGGTCAGCGCCTCCAGCCCGGCGTATTGGGCGGCGGTGGGAGCCGACATCATCACGTACTGGTGGACTTTCATGATCGCCTCGAGGATATCCGCCGGGGCGCAGGCCCACCCCAGCCGCCAGCCGGTCATGGCGTAGGCCTTGGAGAAGCCGCCCAGCAGCACCGTGCGCTCGCGCATCCCTGGCAGGGAGGCGAAGGACACGTGCTCCACCCCGTAGGTGAGGCGGTCGTAGATCTCGTCTGACACCACGTACAAATCGTGGCGCTCCACGAAGTCGGCGATGGCGGCGAGGTCGTCGCGCCTGAGCACGGCGCCGGTGGGGTTGGCCGGGTAGCCGAGCATGAGCAGCTTGGTACGTTCGCTGACCGCCGCCTCGAGATCGGCCACCTGCACGCGAAACTCATGCTCCTGACGGGTAGGCACCGTCACCACCACGCCGCCGGCGAGGACGATGTTGGGGGGATAGGCGACATAGTAGGGCTCGGGCAGCAGCACCTCGTCGCCCGGGTCCAGCAGGGCCTGGAACGTCACGTTCAACCCTTCGCTCACGCCGGTGGTGACCAGGATCTCGCGATGCGGGTCGTAGGAGAGGCCGTATCGGCGTTCGAGGTGCGCGGCGATGGCCTCGCGCAGGGCGAGCAGACCGAAGTTTGAGGTGTAATGCGTGGCTCCGACCTCAATGGAGCGAACGGCGGCCTCACGGATGTTGCCGGGGGTGGAGAAGTCGGGTTCGCCGATGCTCAGAGAGATGACATCGGGCATCGACGCGATGATGTCGAAGAAGCGACGGATGCCGGACGAGGGGATGGCGTCGATTCGTCGAGATACGGCCCGGCGGCCGCGCGGGGCACCGCGGTGGCTCGGTTTCAAGCTCGCCTCCTGGGCATCGGCATGGGCGTGGTGGCCTTGTCTGGTCCCCATCCTACACCGCCGCGCACCACCGTTCATCACCGCCCCGGCGTGCACCCGCCGTCTACCCTGCCGCCCGTCCATGATATAAAAAGTGCATGGCCCCGGCGTCAGCCCCCAGAAACGCCGGGACCATGCAGTGCGTCGCGGCGGGCATCCCGCCATCGTCCGTACACCTGGGAAACGCCTCACGTCACCGAAAGGTTACCGGTGACCTGACGTGGACCCAGGCGTGACCCGCGGCGAGCCATGCGCTTGACGGCGCTCAGCGTGCGGCTACCATACCCTCACGGGCCGTGCCGGGGGCAGCGCGGCGGAGGCGATTGTTGGGAGGATCCAGGATGAGCGTGACCTCTCACCACGAAGCGGGTGCGCCGTGGGCCGTGGCGGCGCTGGAGACGTTGCTCAGCGGCCGCACCCGCGCCATTCCTGCCTCCTCCTGGACGGCACCAGACCGCCCCGACGTGATCTCCCTGACCGCCGGTATCCCCGACCCAGAGACCCTGCCGATGGACGAGCTGCTGGAGGCCACGCGCGTGGTGCTGGCCCGCGAGGGCAAGCAGGCCCTGGAGTACGGCGGGAGCTACGGCTATGCCGGGCTGCGGGAACTCATCGCGCAACGGGTCGACCCACAACCCGGCCTTGGGTTCACTGCCGACAACGTCATGCTTACTGGCGGCGGGGCCCAGGCGTTGCAGATCATCCTGGACGCCTTCGTGGACCCGGGCGACACCGTGGTTATCGAAACGCCGGCATGGGGCGGGATGATCCGGCACCTGCGCGCCTACCAGGCGCAGATCGAGGAGGTGCCGCTCGACGAACACGGCCTCCGTACCGACCTGTTGGAGGAACTGCTGGAGCGGCTCGAAGCGGAAGGCCGCCGGCCGAAGCTCATTTACACCATCCCCACCTTCCAGAACCCGATGGGGATCACCAGCACCCTGGAGCGCCGTGTCCAGCTTCTGGAAGTGGCCGCCCGGCATCGGGTGCTTGTGCTGGAAGACGACGCCTACGGCGCCCTGCGCTTTGCCGGCGAGCCCATTCCCCCCCTCCTCACCCTGGCCGGCGGTGACGGCGTGATCCGCTGCGGCACCTTCAGCAAGACGATCGCCACCGGCCTGCGCGTGGGCTGGATCCAGGCGGCCAAGGAGATCGTGGACGCCTGCGCGCGCATGCGCTTCGACAACGGAACCAGCCCCTTCACCTCCCGCATCATCGCCGCCTACATCGAGGCCGGCCACCACGAGCCACACGTGGCCAGGATGTCCGCCGTGTATCGGTCCAAGTGCGATGCCATGCTCAGCGCGTTGGAGGAAACCTGTGCACGCTTTGCGACCTGGACCAAGCCGGACGGGGGCTTCTTCGTGTGGCTGACGCTGCCGGACGGGGTGGACGCGCGGCAGCTCATGCCCGCCGCCAGCGACGAGGGCGTCCAGTTCGTGCCGGGGCCATCCTTCTACGCCCGCGGCGGGGGAGAGCGTCACCTGCGCCTGGCGTACAGTTACGTCTCGGAAGCGGCGCTGGCGGAAGGGGTGCGGCGGCTCGCGCGGGTTATCGAGCGAAACCTGCCTTAACGTCGGCGATGCTGTGCCCGTATTGTATGCACTACGGCGCCGAGGATCGCGAGTATGTCTTTGATCGGGAGCTGTTCTGCGGCATTTGTGCCCAGCAGTTTCCCCGCACCGAGGCGCAGTGGGTTGACATCTTCAGGGCCATGGAGCCAGCCTGGATCGTGTTCATCGAACAGGAGTTGAACCGGATCGGCGCCGGCAAGTCGGGCCTGGACCCGCACACGCGAGCGCGGCTGGCGGAAGCGATCGACGCCTTCGCCGCCTTGCGTCTGTCGGGTGGCGCAGAACGCCGGCTGACGGACGAGGAGTTCGCGGCCTGGCTGCGGTTCGCGTGTAGCTACTTCGCGCCCGTGCGCGATTGAGGACCGGCGATGGATGAGGCGGTGTACCAGGCGGCGCAACTCCTGCTTGGCGCCCACCACGCGGTGGCACTGGTGGGTGCCGGTCTGTCCCGCGAAAGCGGCATTCCCACCTTCCGGGGAGAGGGCGGCCTATGGACCCGCTTTGGTGAGCCGCCCATGAACCAGTACCAGCGCTTCCTGGCCGATCCACGCGCTTGGTGGCTGCAGCGCCTAGAGGAGGGCCAACGCCCGTCGGAGTTTGCCGAGGCCATCCAGCGCGCCCGCCCCAACCCCGGCCATTATGCACTGGCTGAGCTTGAGCGCCTGGGCCTGCTCAAGCACGTGATCACCCAGAACGTGGGCAACCTGCACTTCGAGGCGGGCAGCGTCAACGTCACCGAGATCCACGGCAACCGCACCAAGCTGCGCTGCGTGGCCTGCGGCCAGCGCCAGCCGGTGCGCGCCTTCACCCCGGAAGAGGTGCCGCCGCGCTGCCCGGCCTGCGGCGGCCTGGTGAAGAGCGACACCGTCATGTTCGGTGAGCCCATCCCCCCGGAGGCCCTGGCCGAGTGCGAGCGGCAGACCAGGCTGTGCGATGTGATGCTGGTGGTGGGAACGTCTGGCACCGTCTACCCGGCGGCCGATTACCCCGTGCGCGTGCTGATGCAGGGCGGCACCCTCATCGAGTCCAACGTGGACGACACGCCCTTCACGCCGCACGCCGCCGTGGTGCTGCGCGGGCCCTCCGGCGTGCTGCTGCCGCAGGTCGTGGAGGCGGTCAAACGGCTGCGCAACGGCGAGCGATGACCAGGGGTCCGCATGGGCTCACGCCGGCGCGGCCGCGTCGAGCTCGGCCCGCCGGCGGGCGAGCTGCGCCTCCTCGCGCACGGCCAGGTAGACGCCGGCCAGCGTCACGGCTCCGCCCACCACCCGCACCGGGCCGGGCCATTCACCGAGAAAGGGGATGGCCAGCAAGGTGGAGATAATGGGCTCCCCCAGGACGGTGACGGATACGAACGGTGCCGACAGGTAGCGCAGCGCCCAGTTCAGGGCAGAATGGCCGAGCAGTTGCGGCACCAAGGCCAGCAAGACGAACATTGTCCACGTGCGGGCGGAGAAGCCGCTGAGCGGCGTGCCCATGGCGAGCGCGGCAAGGAGGAGCAGTGCGGCCGCCACGGTGTACACCACACCGATGTAGCTCGCCAGCGACATCGCCGGCCGCACCCGCCGCCCGACGATGAAATACACCGCCGCGCAGATCGCGCCCACGAGGGCCAGCGCATCGCCCACTAACGCCTCGCCGGAGAGGGCGATGTCCGCGCCGGCGATAGTCACCCCGCCGGCGGTGGCCACCAGCACGGCCAGCACCCCCTGCAGGCTGACCGCCTCCCGTAACACCAGCGCGGAGAGCAACGCCACCCATACCGGCTGGGTGGTGACCAGCGCCACGGAGCTTGCCACGGTGGTGCGGCTGAGGGAGGCGATCCACGCGGCAAAGTGCAGGGCCAGCGCCGCGCCGCTGGCCGTGAGTAGCAGCCATTCCCCACGCCGCAGGCGGGCCAGCTCCGCGCGCCGCCGTGCCAGGGCGAAGGCGCTCACCGGCACCGCGCTCAGCCCCAGCCGGTAGGCGGCGATGGAGAGCGCTGGCGCCTCAGCCAGCCGGATAAAGATCGCGGCCCAGGACACCGCGACCACGCCAAGCAGGAGGCCAGCGACCAGGTGGGCCGTCCTTCCCCTCACAGGCGCATCATACGGGCCGGGGCGCGGCTCGGTCGAAGCCAGGGGAGTCGGTCAGCGTTCGCGCGCCGTGGTGGGGTCCGGCAGACCTACCTGCGGGGGGCGAGGCTGGCCGCGCAGCGCCACCACCCGCGCGCGCAGAAAACCCGCCTCGCCCACGTGGCCCAGGGCAAGCACCCGTTGGCCGCGCTGGAGCGTCGCGCGCGGCACCGAGCGACCGTCCCGTCGATATATGGTGGCGGCATCGGTGATCACGATGGTCCGTCGGCCGTTGCCCATACGGAGCAGCAGGCCGCGCGGCCGCACCTCCAGCACCACCCCCTGTACGGTCGCCCGCCCCGGCGGCAGCGTCTCCAGCACCGCGGATGGCGGCGCGGTGGCGGGGGTCGAGGCCGGATCGGAGGCGGAGCGGACGACGGCCCCCAGGGCAGCCCCGCCGGTGAGGGCGAGCCCGGCCGCGAGGGCCACCATCCAGACCACTACACCCCGATGCCGAGCGATGGCCGCCAGTACCTGGTCAAGGGCCTCGCCTATCATCCGTCCTCTCCGGTTGCTGCCCTCGGTGCCGCGCGCAGCAGGTAGGCCGTCAGCCCCGTGATGGCCAGAAGGTCGGCGGCCACCGCCAGCACATGCGGCCAGGGTGCGGCGAGGACGATGGCCCAGGCCAGGTCCGTCGCGTGATCACGCAGAAGGGCGCGATCCTGTACGGCCAAGGCCAGCAGCTCCGCCAGGCCATCGCTAACGACAGCCTGCCCAAGGAGAGCGGCAAGGAGCACCAGGACGAGGAGGGCGGCCGCGTCCAGCGTCAGCGCCGCGGTCAAGCGACCCCGACGGCGTGCCACCGCCGCGCGGCGCAGCACCCGCGCGGCCAGGTCCGGTGGCGGTGGCGGTGTCGTCTCGGCCAGCAGGCGGTCCAGGTCGTCCTGGTCGTGGTGTGCCATCGCGCTGTTCCCGCTCCAGTATCGCACCGGTGCTGGCGCGGCGCGGTCACTCGCGCAGGAAGGGGGCGAGGTCGGCGCGCAGCAGCGCCTTGGCCCGCTGAAAGTGCGTTTTCACGGTGTTTTCCGGCAGGTCTAGCGCTTGGCCGATCTCACCAAACGTGAGGTCGGTGCTGTAGCGGAGGGCGACCACGGCGCGGTACCGCTCGGGCAGCGCGGCGATGGCCCGCTGCACGGCCGCTTGTAGACCCTCCCGTTCGACCCGCTCCTCCGGCGAGGGGGCCGCATCCGGCACGTCCAAGGCGGCGGTATCAGAGGCGGAGAGGCGGGTGAAGGGGAGTGGGCGGCGGCGCTTGAGGTGGTCCAGACACTTATTACGCGCGATCACGAAGATCCAGGGCCGTAGCGGCAGGTCCGTGCGCGTCCGTGGCAGCACGCGGAGCAATTGGAGGAAGACCTCCTGGGTGAGGTCCTCGGCGTCCTCAGCGCTGCCGGTCATGCGCAGGCAAAAGGCGTAGACCGACGCGCTGTAGCGCAGGACCAGCTCCTCGAACGGGGCCGGCTCGCCCCGCGCGTAGGCGTGAGCCAGCCCCTTATCCGTGGGTGCCGCCAGCCGCACCGCCGCCGTTGCATCCATGCCCACCATGATACGTGCGCCGGGGAGCGGAGGTGTTAGCGAACCGTAAACACGACCGTGCGGTACAGTAAGATCGCAGGGGCTCACAGCCCCAGGGAGGGGAGGTAGGCAGTGGCCGATGCCCACACCGTGGTCTACCTGTTTCTTGTCAACTCCATCGCCGGTGTCCCGGTGGTGTTTCTGCTGGAGACGGAGCCAGGCGTGGTGGAATTCCCGCGCATCGAGCTGGCGGTGGAGGAGACCGAAAGCGAGGAGTCGTTGCGCCGGCGCGTGCGCGAGGCGACGGGCATGGAGGTGGAGATCAGCGGCTTCCTCGACCCGCCCGCGGAGGTACCCCTGGAGCCGCGCGGCAGCCGCATCCTGCTGGCCCGCCACGTGGCCGGCTCGCCGCGCATCACGCTGCCCCATGTGGGCTGGGAGTGGACGTCTGGGCGAGAGCTGATGCGGATGCCGTTCGCGCCCAAGGTGATGATGGACGAGCTGCGCTCGTTCATGAACGTGTGAGTGACCGATCCGCTATAGTGGACCCGATGCCCCCATCGTCTAGAGGCCTAGGACACGGCCCTTTCAAGGCCGGTACAGGGGTTCGAATCCCCTTGGGGGCACCAGCGCACCACGGGGCCGGCGCCGTTCGCCGGCCCTTGGTGTGCGGTGGGCGTCGGCCTCCTGCGTCTGACTGCCCACCGCGGGCACCGGCGATTGCTCCCCGGCGGTGAGGCCCGATACAGTGGGCTCGTATGAAGATCGCGGTGGTCGCCCTGGGCAAGATGGGACTGCCTGTGGCCGCCTGGTACGCGTCCCGCGGCCATGACGTCACGGGCTGCGATATCAACCCGGCGCTGGTGGCGGCGGTCAACCGGGGCGAGTGCCCACTGCCATATGAGCCGGGCCTGGCCGACATGCTGCGGGCGGCGGTGGCCGCCGGCCGGCTGCGGGCCACGAGGGATACAGTGGCGGGCGTGGGCGAGGCCGACGCGGTGCTGGTGCTGGTGCCGCTGGGTGTTGACGCCCGCCACCAGCCGGACTACGGCCCGCTCGATACGGCGTTTGCCGCCGTCGGGCGTGGACTGCGACCGGGCGCGCTCGTGGTCCTGGAGACCACGGTGGCGGTCGGCGACACGCGCCGGCGCTTTCTCCCCATCTTGCTGGCGGCGCGGCCGGGTGGCCGGCGGGACTTCCACCTGGCCTTCAGCCCGGAGCGGGTGCAGGCCGGCAGCGTGTTCCGGGACCTGTGCGCCTACCCGCGCATCGTGGGCGGAATCGACGCGGAGAGCGGCCGACGCGCCGCCGCTTTCTACGCGGAGAATTTCGGTGTGGAGGTCCGGCTGCTCTCCAGCAGCGAGGCGGCCGAGTTCTGCAAACTCGCGGAGTCGGTCTACCGGGACGTGAACATCGCCCTGGCCAACGAGCTGGCCCTCTACGCCGAAACTTGCGGCGTGGACGTGCGTGAGGTGTTCCCCGCCGCCAACTCGCAGCCGCAGTCGCACCTGCATCACCCAGGCGTGGGCGTCGGCGGGCACTGCATTCCGGTTTACCCCTACTTGCTCATCCAGCGCACGCCGTTCAGTGAGCTGGCGGCGCTCGCCCGCCGCATCAACGACGCCATGCCAGCGCACGCCGTGGCCGTGTTGGAGCGCCACCTGGGCGGGCTCGCCGGGCGGCGGGTGCTGATCCTGGGGGTGTCGTTCCGTGCCGGTGTACGGGAGGCGGCCCACTCCCCGGCCCTGACGCTGGCGCGCGAGCTGGCTGCGCGCGGTGCTCGACCGCTGGCGCATGACCCCCTGTTTGCCCCCGAGGAGCTGCGGGCGCTGGGCCTGGAGCCGGCCGCCCTCGCACCGCCGCCAGCGGTGGACGCCGTGGTGCTGCAGACGGCCGAGCCGCTGTATCGTACGCTGGACTTCCGCGGCTTTCCCGGCCTGCGCGTGGTGCTGGACGGGCGCGGCGCGCTCGACCCGCAGGTTGTCGCGGCCGCTGGCGTCCGCTACCTAGCCATCGGGCGGGGCGAGCGCGTGGACACGGGCGCCGCGGCGGGCGACGGGGCGTCGTCATCCCCGGCGCCGCTCCTGGAAGCAGGGGAGCCGGAGATGAGGGCCGGCCTCCGGGAGGGCAGCCGATGATCCGTGTGGCGGTGGTCGGCTGTGGCTACTGGGGCCCGCAGCACATCCGCAACTTCTCGGCCTCCGGACGGGCGCGCGTGGTGCTGGCGGTGGACCTTAACCCCGAGCGCCTGGCTCATATCGCCGGCCGCTACCCTGAGGTGCGCACGACCTGTACGGCGGCCGCCGCTCTGGACGACGGGGTCGACGCCGTTGTCATCGCCACACCGGCGGGAACGCATTACCCGCTGGCCCGCGCCGCGCTGCTGGCCGGCAAGCACGTTCTCGTGGAGAAGCCGCTCACCACGCGGGCGGAGCACGCGCGAGAGCTAGTACACCTCGCTGAGGCCCGTGGTCTCACGCTGATGACCGGCCATACCTTCATGTACCACCCCGCCGTGCGCGCCCTGGCGGGGCTGATCCGCTCCGGGGAGCTGGGCGACATCTTCTATATCAGCTCCACGCGCGTGAACCTCGGTCTACATCGCAAGGACGTGGACGTGCTCTGGGACCTGGCCGCACACGACATCTCCATCCTGCGCTTTTTGCTGGGCGCGCAGCCGCGGGTCGGGTCCGTGTACGGCGCGGCGTTCCACGACCCAGCGGTGGCGGAGGTGGCCTTCGCCGAGCTACGGTATCCGGGTGGCGTCTTGGCCAACGTCCACGTGAGCTGGCTAGACCCGGTCAAGATCCGGCGCATGACGGTGGTGGGCAGCCGCAAAATGGCGGTGTGGGACGACGTGGAGCCGCACGACAAGCTGCGCATCCACGACAAGGGCGTGGCGCACGCCCCCTACTACGACGACTTCGGCCAGTGGCAGGTGGCCTACCGCTACGGCGACGTGCACGTGCCGCACATCCCCTGGGTGGAGCCGCTGCGCGCCGAGTGCGACCACTTTCTGGACTGCATCCGCGATGGGACGCCACCCCTCACCGACGGCCGTGACGGTCTGGCCGTCGTGGAGACGCTGGAGGCGTGCAGCGCCGCGCTCGTGCTCCAGCGCCCGCCTCCGGCCGAGGCGGCTGTGTCGCCGGCTACGGGCCGGCCAGCCCCCGCGCCGCCCGCGCCATCGCCGTGATGGCCGGCACAGCTGGTTATCTGCCCACCATGGAGCTTCAGCATCGCTCTTTCCACCACGAACGGGCAAGCTGGTATGACTGGGCGGCCACCCTGTAGCACGGCTTGCATTTCGTGCTGCCCGTGGCCATGGGCTGGACGCTCGGGGTACGGCGTCGGCGCACGTACTGGCGGTACATGCTCTCGGTGATGGTGCTGTTCTACCTGGGCTTTGCCGGCTACCTGCTCTATCCGGCAGCGCCGCCTGGACGGCCGGCATGGCCGATGCCATCCCGCCGGTGCACCGGATCGCGCCAGAGACGCTGGGCCGGCTGGGGCCGACGGCGCCGCTCAGCCTGGCCTACGCCCACCTGTCGGCCAACGAGGTAGCGGCGATGCCCTCCCTCCACACCGGGTTGCCGCTGCTCACGGCGTCGGCGCTCATGCGCCTCTACGGCTCGCGCGCGGCACCCTGCCTGCTCTACGCCCTCACTATGGGCTTCAACCTCGTCTACCTCGGTGAGCACTACGTGGTGGACGTACTGGCGAGGTTCGCCACCGCCCTGCTGGCGTTCGCCCTGGTGTGGGTGCTGCCTGACCTCGTGCTGCTACGCGTGCGCGTGCCGAGCGCGCCCGCGCGTGCCGCTGCCGCGACCGGTGCGGGCGGTCGGCACGCTTACCCTGCCCGCCGTGGCGCTGGCGGTCACCGCCGTTGTGCTGGGATCGCTGCGTCCGGTGGCCCTGACGGGCGGCGAGACCATCGCCGCCCTGGAGGCACCGCCGCCCGTGCCTGCGGCGCTGGCGCTGACGCCGTGCGACGACGCCGGCGAGCGGTCGGTCGCGGTGCAGGAGCTGATGCAGGGCGCGGTAGGCGGCTACGCCGTCTACCTCATTGACCTGGAGGAGGTTACCTGCTACGCCCTGGCTGCCGATCCGGCGCTCCCGCCGCCGTTGGATGACGTCACCCTCGCCCCGGCCGGTGAGGCGCCGGCACCACCGGACCTGATGGCGCTGGAGATGGATCCTGGGGAGATGGTGATAGCCGCCGGCGCGCCGGCCAGGGCGCTGGTGGCGGTCCTGGCTCCGGAGCGCCGCTACGCGCTCTTCGTCCGGCTCGCCGAGGTCACCGACGCCGACCAAGCGTGGCGTACCGTTCAGGTGCTGGCCGGGCTTACGCTCACCGCCTCGTAGCGGCGGGCTTTGCATCGCGGCCCGCGTCCGCTATGGTCTAATCATCCCCGCGGAGCCGCTGCCCATGACCTCACCCTGGGATGAACCGTCCGAGACCGAGGGCGAGCTCGAGCTGAGCATTCTCCAGGCGGCGGTTGCCCCCGAGGCCGAGGGCGCCTACCGCCTGCTGCTGCGCACCACGCGGGGCGACATCTTCGGCTTGCTCCACGTGTGCGAGGGGGAGCCCGGCGCTGCGGTGATGATTGGCGGCGCCAGCGGCGGCCTAGACGGACCAGCCGACGGCATCTACGCGCGCCTGGCGCCGGCGCTGCTCGACGCAGGCGTGAGCACGTTGCGCCTGCACTACCGCTGGCCCGGCGAGTTCGACGAGTGCCTGCTCGACGTGCTGGGCGCCCTGTCGTTTCTGAAGGGCGTCGGGGCGCGGCGTGCGGTGTTGGTCGGCCACAGCTTCGGCGGGGCGGTGGCGATCCGGGCCGGCACGCTGTCGCCGCTCGTGAGCGGCGTGGTGGCCATGTCCAGTCAGCTCCACGGCACGGAGCAGGTGGCCGAACTGGCGCCGCGGCCCTTGCTGCTCGTGCACGGCATGGAGGACCAGGTGCTCGAGGCCGTGGCCAGCGAGATCATCTACCAGCGTGCGGCCGAGCCCAAGCGGCTGGTGCTGTACGCCGAGGCCGGCCACTCGCTGGTGCAGTGCAAGGACGCGCTGTTCGAGCTATTGCGGGAGTGGATCCCCGTCCACGCCCGTGGAGATGGTTGACCGTGACGCTTTCGGTGGGGCACGAGGTGGTACGGGCGGCTTTAGGCAAGTTATGGAACCTGTTGTTCGGCCCGCCGCGCGTGCAGGCGCTTCCGGACGGGACCCTGCGCGTGCGCCTGCTGGGTCGCGTGCACGAGGCCGACGATTACGAGGGCCTGTTCCGCAGCGTCAGCGCCGAGCGGGACCGGTTGGTGCGCGCGCTCGCCCAGGCGCGTGAGGCGGCACCGCTGCGCCCCTCATACACCTTGCTGCGCGTGGGTCCCGGTGAGATGCATCACCGCGACTTGCAACGGTTAGAGGACCGACTGGCCCTGTACAACGAGTTTGTCGGCTACCTGCTCCGACACCTGCACCAACGCCAGCCATGACGGTCGGCCCGCTGCTCGGGGTGAGCTTCAGCCACCGGTACGCTGCCTGGCTGGGCCTCGACCCGTATGAAACGTTGCGTGCGTTGCTCACCGACGTCGGGGTGCGCTGCCTGCGCCTGTCCGTCTACTGGGACGAGATCGCGCCGGAGCCCTCCCGGCTCACCTTCGACCCGGTCCGCCCCTGGCTAGAGCTGGCGGCCACCGACGGCGCGCGGGTGACGATCACCCTCGGCCTCAAAGCTCAGCGCCACCCGGAGTTCTACCCGCCGCGGTGGCTGTGGCCGACGGCACCGCCCCCGGGAGCCGCGCTCGACCGCCAGCCACGTCTGGTGACGCTGCTCCTGCTTATGCTGGAGCGGGTCACCGCCTTCCTGGCCGACTACGACGTGATCGAGGCCTGGCAGGTAGAAAACCAGCCGTTCGTGCCCGCGGTCGGTCGCACTGTCGGCTGGCGCATTTCGCCCGCGCTGCTGGCGCGCGAGATCGAGGTCGTGCGCGAGGTGGACCCGCGCGGGCGGCCGATCGTGGTGACGCACGCCAGCGCTACGGCCCTGGACGGCGGATGGCGCGACGCCCTGGCCCTGGCGGATATCCTCGGCCAGGATGTGTACACGCGCGTGCCGGCGCCGCGCGGGCTGCCCTGGCGGTACTGGAACCGCTATGCCTGGGGGCCGCTGGCGCCCAATTTGCGTGCCCAGGCGCACGCTGCCCGGCGGCTGGGCCGGGGCTGGTGGATCACCGAGCTGCAGGCAGAGCCGTGGGAGCGGGGCGACATCCGGCAAGTGCCGCCTACGGCGGTGGGCAGCGTCTCGCCGGAGCGCATCGTGGCCAACCTGGCACTTGCGCGCCGCAGCCGACCGCAGCGCATCCTGCTGTGGGGCGCCGAGTGGTGGCGTTTCGCCGCCGAGCGGCAGGGCGACCGCCGCTATTGGGACCTCGCCCGCGCCCTGTTCCGCGGCGGTCCGTGAGCGGCGCGAACGGCCGCCGTTCACATGCGGTCTGGGGCGGAGACCCCCATCAGGTGCAGCGTGCGCGCCAGCACGAGACGGGCGGCGGCCACCAGCTTAAGGCGGGCGCGCGTAAGCGCCTGGTCCTCGGAGATCACGCGCACGTCGCGGTAGAAGTCGCTGTTGAACGTGGTGGCCAGGTCCATGGCGTAATACGGCAGGTGGTGCGGCTCCAGCGTGCGCGCCACCAGGTCGAGCAGCTCCGGCAACTGCAGCATCTTGCGGATCAGCGTCAGCTCGGCCGGGTGGCGCAGCAGCGATACGTCCCCGCCCTCCGGCGTCAGGCCGCGCTCGGCGGCGGTACGCAGGATGCCGGCGATGCGCGCGTGCGCGTACTGCACGTAGTACACGGGGTTCTTCTCGCTCTGGCTCTTGGCCAGGTCGATGTCGAAATCGAGGGTGGAGTCAGGCGAGCGCTGTAGGAAGAAGAACCGACAGGCGTCGACGCCGACCTCTTCGACCAGGTCGCGCAGGAGGATGATATCGCCCGCCCGTTTGGACAGGCGCACGACCTCACCGCCGCGGCGCACGGTGACGAGCTGGTAGAGCAGGATCGTCAGCCGCTCAGGAGCGATGCCCAGGGCCTGGACGGCCGCCTTCATGCGCGGCACGTGGCCGTGGTGGTCGGCGCCCCAGATGTCGATCACCCGGTCAAAACCGCGCACCGCGAACTTGTGGTAGTGGTACGCGATATCCGAGGCAAAGTACGTAGGCGCGCCGGTGGAGCGCACCAGCACGTTGTCCTTATCCTCGCCCAGCTCGCTGCTGGTGAACCAGACGGCGCCCTCTTTCTCCGTGATGTAGCCTCGCTCACGCAGCAGGGCCATCACCCGTTCGTACAGGCTGTCCTGCTCGTACAGGGAGCGCTCACGGAACCAGACGTCATAGCGCACGCCGAGCAAAGCCAGATCGGCCTTAATGCTGTCCAGCATCAGGTCGATGCCGAGACGGCCCAACTCGTCCGGGGCGGGCTCGCCGGGCGGGCGCAGGAAGCGATCGCCGTACTCGTCGCGGATGCGCCGCGCCAGGTCGACCATGTATTCGCCGGGGTAGCCGTCCGGTGGGATGTCAACGTGACGGCCGAAGAGCTGTTGATAGCGGGCGTACAGCGTCTGCGTGAAGGTCTCCACCTGCGTGCCGGCGTCGTTGACGTAGTACTCGCGCTCCACGCTGTGTCCGGTGGCCTCCAGCACGGCCGCCAGAGCGGTGCCGATCACCGCGCCGCGGCCGTTGCCGACCGTGAGCGGGCCGGTGGGGTTGGCACTCACGAACTCCACCTGCACGCGCAGGCCGGCGCCGACGCTCGAATCGGCGAACGTTTCGCCGCGCGCCAGGATCTCGTCCACCTGTTGGGCCAGCCAGGCGTCGCTCAGGCGCAGGTTGATGAACCCCGGCCGTGCGACCTCGACGCTGCCGATCATGGGCGAGGATGGCGTGCGGGCTACGATCTTCTCGGCGATGGCAAGCGGGTTGCCGCCCACGGCGCGCTGGAGCTTCAGGGCGATGTTGCTGGCGTAGTCGCCGTGCTCCGGCTGGCGCGGTCGCTCGACGGTGACCTCCGGCAGGGGCACCTCCGGTAGGTCACCCTGCGCCATCGCCGCCCGCACGCCCTGCTCCACCAATTGCGCAAGCTCGTCCCTGATCATCATCCGCAGTCCTGCTCCGGCAGCTGTTGACAGAAACGGCGAACGGCCCGCACGCGATGCGGCGGGCCGCCCATGCCGAACAGCCCGGTTCACGGCCAGTATATCAGGCCCTGCCGTTCGCTCCACGGCTGTCCGCCTCGCTACGATCACAGGTGTATGACGATCGACCGTCTCCCGACCTGGGCACGCTGGCGGTGCCGGTGCTGATGACGCTCTTCTTCGCCAGCGCAGGCCTGCTGATCGCCGGGCTAGGCGTGTTGGCTCTACCGCCGGTGCTATGGGTGTTTGCCGGCCCGGCGGTGTTTCTGGCGGCTGCCGCCGCGGGTATGAGCGCGGGCTACGCGCGCTCCTTGTTCCGCGTTCGCTACACGATGGCCCGGGGGCACGTTACCCTCCGGCGCGGCCGCGCCACCGCCACCTTCGCCGCGCGGGCGGTGGAGCACATCGTGCGCCCGCGCTACCCCGGCAGCGGTCCGAACGGCGCGTTGGATTGGTCGGGCATCTCCTCGGCCCGCTCCTTCGCCAATCGCCGTGACACCGAGGTGTTCCTGCGAGTGGGCGGCGAGTGGCTGCGCGTGAGCCCGACCGACCCGGTGCGCTTCGTGGAGGCGTTGCGTGCCGAGGGGGAGCAAGATGGAGGCGGAACGTGACGGGGCCGCCTCAGCTCACGTCGCCGCCCGTGCCGCTCAGCAGGCGCATCACCTGCGGGGCGTAGCCGGCCAACGCCGTCTCCGCGAAAGTGGCGCCGTCGGCCAGCCAGCGCGCGGCCTCGGCCCGCGCCTGCTCCAGCAGGCGCGTATCGGCCAGGCCGGCGATCTTGAGCTCGGGCAGACCCGACTGGCGCGTGCCAAAGTACTCGCCCGGGCCGCGCAGGCGCAGGTCCTCCTCCGCCAGCCGGAAGCCGTCGGCGATCTCCTCCATCAGGCGCAGGCGTGCCTGTGCCTCCTCGGAGGCGCTCTCGGCCATGAGGAAGCAGTAGGACTGGTGCTCGCCGCGGCCCACGCGGCCGCGGAACTGGTGCAACTGCGCCAGCCCGAACCGTTCGGCCCCTTCCACTATCATCACCGTGGCGTTGGGGACATCGATGCCCACCTCTACCACGGCGGTGGAGACCAGCACGTCGTACAGCCCGTCCCGGAACGCGCGCATCACCTCGTCCTTCTTGGCGGCGGGCATACGCCCGTGCAGGAGGGCGAGCGAGGCGGAGGGGAAGACTTCCTTAAGCCGCTCGTATTCTGCCGTGGCCGCGCGCACCTCCAACGCCTCCGACTCCTCAACCAGCGGGCAGATAACGAACGCCTGTCGACCCTGGCGGAGCTGCTCGGTGACGAACGCATAGGCGGCGTCGCGCTCATGTGCCCCTACCACCAAGGTTTTCACCGGCCGGCGGCCCGGCGGTAGCTCGTCGATCACCGACACGTCCAGGTCCCCGTACAGGGTGAGGGCCAGCGTGCGCGGGATGGGCGTGGCGGTCATCACCAGAAGATGCACGTTTCCCTGCTGGCCACGCAGAGCAGCGCGTTGCGCCACGCCGAAGCGGTGCTGCTCGTCGACGATTGCCAGGCCCAGGCGGGGGATGCGCACGTCGGGCTGAATGAGGGCATGGGTACCCACGGCCACATCCACCTCGCCGCGGTTGATCGCTTCCTGGGCGCGCGCCCGCTCCCGCGCGCTCAGCCCACCGCGCAGGAGGGCGATGCGCAGGGGCCGGTCCAGGAACGGGGGTGTGCACGTGCACATCGCGTCCTCGTCCTCTACCCCGCCAAACAGGCGGCAGAAGGTGCGAAAGTGCTGCTCGGCCAGGATCTCTGTCGGCGCCATCAGGGCGACCTGGTAGCCGCCGGCCACGGTGGCCAGGGCTGCCGCTGCCGCCACCACCGTCTTACCGCTGCCCACGTCGCCTTGGACAAGGCGGGACATGGGCACCGTCCGGCGCAGGTCGGTGAGAATGTCAGTGATCACCCGCTCTTGCGCGGCGGTGAGGCGGAAGGGTAGGGCGGCGCGGAAGCCCGCCAGCGTCTGGTCGGGGAGGGCGAGCGGCGGTGCGTCCGCCGCGGCCAGCCGTTCGGCGCGCCGGCGGAGCACGGCCAGTTGTAGCACGAGCAGCTCGTCGAACGCCAGGCGCCGGCGCGCCGCTTCGGCCCGCCGCGCATCATCCGGGTAATGGACCTGCGCCAGCGCTTCCTGGAGGGACAGCAGGCCGTGGCGAGCGCGGATCTCGGCCGGCAACGGGTCGGTCACCAAGGGCAGATAGGTGTCTAGCGCCAGCCGCGCCAGCCGGCGCAGGGTGCGCGCCGGCAGCCCGGCCGTGAGCGGGTAGACCGGCACCAGCCGACCGGTGTGCACCGCGTCGGAGAGGCCCCCCTCGAGCAGCTCCCACTCCGGCGACTCCATCTGGCGCACGCCGTGGAACACGGTTACCTTGCCGGACAGGGCCACGCGGGCGCCGGTGCGCAGCTCCCGCGCCAGCCAGGGCTGGTTGAACCAGACCACGCGCAGATTGCCGGTGTGGTCGCCGATGATGGCTTCGGTGGCCTTGCGCCCCTTGCCCAGTGTGACCTCCGTGGCGCGCCAGACCGCACCCACCACGGTCTGCTCCTCGCCCGGCACCAGCTCGCTCACCGTGCGGATGCGGCTGAAGTCGTCGTAGCGGTAGGGTAGGTGCCAGAGCAGGTCGCGGATGGTGGCGATCTCCAGCCGGGCCAGCTTCTTGGCCGTGGCCGCGCTCACCCCGGGCAACGCCGTGACCGGGGCATCGAGGCCAGCGGCGTGGGGCTTGGCCGACGGGCGACTGGGAGCCGGGCGCCTGACGGTGAACGCGGGCTGCGGGCGAGGCCCAACCGCAGGCGCAGCGTGCGGCGCTCGCGCAGGGGCCGGCCGGGCCGGCACCGCCGCTGGCCGTTCCGGCACCGGTCGAGCCGCGCTCACGCGAGGCTGCGCCAGGCGGCGCAACACCCGCTCCGCCCAGCCGGCCCGCTGCTCCGGCGAGAGGGCGGCGTAGCCGCGGGCCGGCAGGGTGGCGAGAGCCTCGTGCTCCGGCGTGCCGGGCGCCAACGCTCCCTCGGCTAGGAGCGTGCGCAACATGCGGTCCAGGCCACCGATAACGGCGGTGTCGCGGTAGCCACGGGACCGTTCGAGCTCAAGCGCGCGGCGTAGCCGTTCGCCGGGGGGGATCATACCGAGGTGCTGTCCTTGCACAGGGTGGCGGTGCCGACCACGTTGGGCCCGGCGTAGACGCCCACCACGGGGCCGATCCAACCGGTGCGGATGGGGACGCCCGGCAGCGCCGCGGCGATGCGCTGCTGCACCCGCGCCGCCTCCTCATCGGAGCAGGAGTGCAGCAGGGTGATCTCCACCGGGTCACGATGCTGGGCGGTGAGCTCGATGATCCGTTCCAAAGCCCGCGTGCGGGTGCGCACCCGCTCCACCGGCACCACCTCCCCGTCTTTGACCGAGATGAGGGGCTTGATGCTGAGCACGCCGCCCAGCCAAGCGCGCACGCGCCCGATGCGACCACCCTTGTGCAGGTACTCCAGCGTGTCGAGCACGGCGACCAGGTGCGTGCGGCGGATGGCGTCTCGTGCCGCCGCCGCCACCGCCTCCGGCCCCGCCCCCCCGTGGGCGGCCGCCGCGGCCGCGCGCACCCCGTACGCCAGCGGCGCCGTCACCGTTTCGGAATCGACGACCACCACACAAGAGGGGTCCGGCAGGTTCTCCCGCGCCGTCCGGGCGGCGTTCACGGTACCGGAGAGCTTGCCCGAGATGTGGATAGAGACGATCGCCGTGGCCCCCTCGCGCAGGAGGCGTTGGTAGGTTTCCAAGAAGGCGCCGACCGACGGCTGCGAGGTTTTCGGCAGCACGCCCTCGCTTGTGAGCCGGCGAAAAAACTCCTGGGGGGTGATCTCCACCCGGTCCAGGTAGCTTCGCTCCCCGAAATGGACGGTGAGCGGCACCACCGTCACGCCCAGGCCGGATGCCTCCTCCGGCGTCAGATCGGACGTGCTGTCCGTGACCACCCGCACGCTCATGACGAGCGCCACCTCCGCCGGCCCAGTATAGCGAGCGCAGCTGCGGTGGACCAAACACCGTGCGGCATCGCGGGTGCGGCGCCTAACGGCGCCGACGCTCGGCCAAGCGCCGCAGGACGGCCATCGCCGGACGGGCGACCGCGTGGCGTGGGGTGGCCCACAGGGCGCGCCAGCTCTGCAACATCACGGCGCGGGGGCCGATCTCGCTCAGGGAGGGGTAGCGGCCGGGCAGGGTGCGTACCGTGCCGGCCAGGATAGCGGCGCGCAGGTCGGCGGCGGTGCGCCCGGGAAACTCCGTGGCGGTGCAGCCGATGGCCGGGAGATAGTGGGCGTCGCTGCTGCCGACCTCCGTGATCTTCCACCGCTCGAGGTTCAGCCGTTGCGCACGGCCGTTGGTAAACCGAGCTGCCGGGCTGGGGTTGCTCAGCTCGATCCCGTCAAACCACAGGCCGTCGGTCTGGCGACGGAGGACACCTTCGATCGCTCGCCGGCCGAGGCTGCGCGTAAGCGGGCTGAGCGGATGTGGCACCACGCACAGGCCACCTTGGGAGTGGATGCGGTCGATCGTGGTGGTAAGCGGCCGCAGACTGGGCACCGGTTCTTCCACGAACAACGCCAGCAGATGCCCGGCCAGCGTGGTGATCTCCATGCCGACGACGACCTCGAAACGATACCGGCCACGGGCGTGCAGCTCACGCACCCGCAGGGCGGCATCGATGGAATCGTGCTCGGTGATAGCGATCACATCCAGGTCGGTGCACGATTCGACATACTCTAACAACTCTTGCGGCTCTGGCAGCCCGTCGCCGAAGGCGGTGTGGATATGCAGGTCGGCGGTGCCCATAGGTTTACCATGGCGGGCCAGCAGGAGGGCGTCAAGCCCTAGCGCGGCGGACCGGCCGGCGCGCGCGCCGGCCACCGCCCGGAGGGTTAGGCGCGTGGCGGTTGAGACGGGACCGGTCTTCGGACCAGACCGGCTCCTGCAGCACGAACCATTGTGATGGGTCCTGCCGCAGGTACGGCTCAAACCGCTGGATGAGCTGCTCGGTGTTGAGCCGACGGTCGGCGGCCTCGTCGCCGGTGCGAACCAGCTCCAGGGGCGGCTCGATCACGGCCTCGAAGCGGTCCAGGGCGATGCGGCGGGTGAGTAGGGGCAGCAGGACGGCGCCGGTGTGCGCGGCAAGATCCACTGCACCGGCCGGGATCCGGGCCGGCGCGCCGAAAAAGGTGACCTCCACCCCTCGACGCTGGATATCGCGATCCACTAGGACGGCCAGGAGCCCGCCCCGCCGCAGGTGGCGAATGGCCTGTTTCACCCCGCTTACATCGGCGTCCACGAACTTTTGGCCCTGGCTGCTGCGGTAGCGACGGAACAGCTCGGCCAGGGCGGGCGGTTCGAGCGGTTCCACCAGCGCCATGAACGAGATGCCCAGGGACGAGAGGCATTGCCCCACGTACTCCGGGTTGCCGTAGTGGATGGTGGCGGCGATCACCCCGCGACCACTGGCCACGGCTGCCGTGAGATGCTCTAGGCCGGTAACCCTGACGTTGTGCGCGAAGAACTCTGCCGGTCGCATCCTGGGGGTGCAGGCCAGGTCGGCGTAGTAGGCGGCCGCGGCGTGAAAGCAGCCGCGCACGGCGCGCCGCACCGTGACCGGGCTGGCCGTGGGGCCCAGCACGTGGCGGATGTTGCTCGTGGCCACAGCCCGCCCGTGGCTGTTGACCAGCAATGCCGCTTCGGCAGCGAGCCAGGCGAGGGCATACACAACACGGCGAGGCGCCCGTTCGGCGAGGAGGCTAGCGATACGGAACAGCAGGTAGCGGAGCATGGACGTTCTGGCGCTCATCGCTCCGGCGCCAGCGCGGGCTCACGGGTCGCCGCCGGTGAGCGGGCCGGCCACATCCGGCGAAAGATATACCACTGGTCAGGATAGGCACGGATAAAGCGCTCATGGGCGGCGAAGATGCGCTGCGTGAGGGCGACCACGTCTCGCTCATCATCCCCGGTGCGGGTGATGCGCACGTCGAAGTCGGCCATGGCGATGAGCTGGTCGCTGGTGCCGCTGGCGCGCGGCAAGGCGACCGGGATCACCCGCGCCCCGGTGCGCAGGGCGATGCGCGCGGGCCCGGCGGGCACCAGCGTGCGTTCGCCAAAGAAACTGATCTCCACTCCGCCGTTCTCGATTGGGGTGTCGATCAAGATGGCCAGCGCCTCATTGCGGCGCATGGCCCGCACGATGCCGGCGGCGGCCCGGTCCGAGGGGATGACCTTCATGCCGCGCACCTGTCGGGCCCGCACCACGATCTCGTTGGCGCGGTCGTTGCCAAAGATATCAGCGATCACGTTGAGCGGGTAGCCGCGCGCGGCCAGCACCGCGCCACCCATGTCCCAATTGCCGAAGTGCATGAGGATGAAAATGACGCCTTTCCCCTCGGCAAAGGCAGCATCGATCGCGTCCCACTGGTCGAAGTGAACCTTGGTGATGACCTCTTCCGGCTTGAGCTTGGGTGCGCGCAGGAAGTCTACCACGTAGCGGGCGTAGTTTAGGAAGGAGTAGCGCGCCGCTCGCCGGGCTGCGGCGCCGTGGCCAAGCACGCGCTGCATGTTGTCGATAGCGGCGGTACGGGGGCCGCGCCAGCACCACCAGGCCAGCGTCGCGATCACATCGCCGAGGAAATAGGACAGACGTAACGGCAGCCAGCGTGCTAGCCCGGCCAGACGGACGGCCCAGTACAGAATCACGCGTGACCTCTGTAGCCGGTGATCGCCTGGGTGACGGTCGCCTGCCTTGGGGGCAAGCCGAGCGCCGGGAGACGGGGTGGACCGCGTGCTCACAGACGCGCGCCCGGGGAGCTCAGCCGGCGCGACCGTCGGCGTCGCCGCTTGTCCCCGGTGACCCGCTACGACGATACCGCACGGCCGGCCTTGAATCGAGTGCCGACGCGTCGGCTGGCCGCGCCGGACGGCGCTGAAGCGGCCGTGGCGCTCTGGTACACTCGAGCCTGATGCGATTGCAGCTCCTCCGGCGGCGGCCCGCCCTGCGCGAGTTGATCCTGGTGTCGGGTGGGTTGCTGGCCTATTTCCTCACGCGCGGACGCATCCAGGACCGCCACGCCGCCGCCCAGCGCAACGCCGACCGTATCGTGCGTCTGGAGCGTCGCCTGGGCCTGTTCTGGGAACCGGTGTTGAACGCGTGGGCGGCGCGCTCCCCGTTCTGGCGCCGGTTCTGGAACCTGGTCTACTTCTGGGCGCATGCCCCCCTGATCGCGGTGGGCGGGGTATGGCTCTACCGGCGGTACCCGCACGTGTACTGCCTGACCCGCAACGCGTTTTTGGGCTCGGCCATCATCGGACTCATCAGTTACCGCTTGTTCCCGGTGGCGCCGCCGCGGCTGGCCGAAGGCCACAGCTTCGTGGACACCATGCAGGAATACAGCAAGGTGTCGTACCAGGCGCAGTCGCTGAGCCCATTTGTGAACCCCTACGCGGCCGTGCCAAGCCTCCACTTTGGCTGGTCCTTCTTGCTCAGCGTGGCCCTGGTGATGGCCCAGCCGCGACGGTGGTGGATCTGGATCGGCGCTGTCGCGCAACCGGTGTTGATGTTTCTGGCGATCGTGGCCACGGCCAACCACTGGGTGGTAGACGCCGTGGCCGGGCTGGCGGCCTGTCTGGCCGGCCTGGCGGCGGCGCTGTGGCGCCGTTCAACCGGGCGATCGCGCTCCCGGCGGTGACGGGCGCGGGATGTTCCGGCCGCACCAGTCAGATACCCACCCGCCACTGCCCCTGAGGTTTGGCCACCGCGGTTCGGCTACCGCCCGCCGATCTTGAACATGCGCGTGCCGCAGACAGGGCACTTGCCCTCCACCGCTGGCCGGCCGTTCTTCAGGGTGATCTGTTTCTGATCCCGCATTTCGCGCTTGGTGCGGCACTTGAGGCAGTAGGCCTCCATCAGGTCCTCCTCTTCCTCACCGTCGTGGTCGATCGGTCCAGAGCCATGATACGAACGCCGCCTCCGGCCGGTCATCAGCCAGGGCCGCGGAGCACCTTGTGCGGACGCCATTCGCCGTGGACCACCTGCACCACCCCCAGAACGGCACCATCGACGCTGTACGCCCGCCCCACCGTGCCGCCGGGATGCGCGGCGGCGATGCCCAGCGCCTGTCCGGTGACCAGCCGTCGCTCCCCGCGCGGCCCAAGCACCAGCGCTGGGGCGGCGGGCAGTACCGTGTCTGGCGGCAGGATCAGCGACGGCAGCGCGCCGCTTTCCGCCGCCTGTGCCACCTCGTCCAGCGTGTGGGCGGAGCGCAGGTCGAACGGTCCGGTCCACAGGCGACGCAAGGCGCGCAGATGGCCGCCGGTGCCCAGCCGATCGCCCAGGTCGCGCGCCAGGCTGCGGATGTAGGTTCCCTTGGAACAGGCCACCTCAAACGTCACATCCGGAAGGGCCACGGCCAGCACGTCGATGCGGTGAATGGTCACGGTACGGGGTGGAGCCGTCACCTGCTGTCCGCGGCGAGCGAGCCGGTAGAGCGGCACGCCGCTGCGCTTGATGGCGCTGTAGGCCGGTGGGACCTGCTGCACCGTGCCCACGAATTCCGCGAGAGCCCAGCGCACGGCCTCCTCTGTGACGTGCTGCCAAGGCCGCTCGACCAGAGGGGCACCGGTGGCGTCGTCGGTATCGGTGGTGAGGCCGAGCCGCACGGTGGCGCGGTAGCCCTTATCTGCCTCGCTCAGGTACTCGAGCAGCTTGGTCGCCTGGCCCAGGGCCAGGGGCAGCACGCCGGTGGCCATCGGATCCAGCGTGCCGGCGTGGCCCACCCGGCGCAGGCCGGTTAGGCGGCGGATGCGGGCCACAACGTCATGGGAGGTCCAGCCCGCCGGTTTGTCGATGACGACAAAGCCGTGCAGCAGGTCCGGAGACACGGGTGAGGAGTGGTGGGTGGATCGCGTCATCACCACTCAGGAGCCGAGCCCCGCGCGTAGGCGCTGCACCAGGTCGGGCGGCAGCTGGTCGCGGTCGTAGGCGTAGCGGTCGGCCTCGTCGGCGCGGTAGTCGGCAACGGCAATACAGCGATAATAGGCGCTGTCCACATACCGCTGGCGCCCGTGGTCGGCCTTTTCGTCCGCGATGCGTGGCAGCTCGTGCATGTCCCAGGCAGAGGCGTAACCGTGTTTGGGCCAGGTGAAGAAGCGACCGCTGAACGGATCGAACACGCTCCAGCGCGTGCCCGTCCACACCTCCGTCACCGTGTGCCGTTCCGCAGGGTCCGTGCGGGCCAGGTGCACCACCCGCGCGGGCATGCCGGCCACCTGGGCCAGGGCGCAGAGCAGGCGCGCTCGCTCCGCCGCCAGCGGGTTGCCCTCGGCGATGATCTCCTCTTCTCGACCTCCAGCCCGCACCGCCTCCAGGTGGGCGATGGCGGGCCGCTCCGGTGACGGGAACTCCTGCGGCAGGCGGTGGCAGAAGCGGAGCAAGGCGACGACGGCCTGCACGGGGTGGACGGCGTCCCCGGCCACGCGGCGCACGTGCTCCTCAAGCTCGGGCCGGCCGCCGCGGTACGGTGGCTCGGTCGGTGGGGCGTACAGGCCGCGGGCGTTGACGCGCGTTACCGGCGTCATGCGCTCAATGAGCATGGCGTCCACGCTACCGGGTCGGTGCCAGTCCCGCACGAATAGCGCCACCACCTCGGCGGGGAACACCTCCTGCCAGCGGCCGCTTGAGGCCACGGTGCTCATGGACGCGCCTCCCCGCGCTCGCGGGCGAGCTGGTTGAGAATATCGGTCAACCGCTGGCCACGCTCGATGGAGATGTCCGGCTTAAAGTGCAGCTCGGGAATGTGGTGCAGATCGGAGAGCCGTTGCCCAAGGAGGCGGCGATAGAAGGCGCGGCCGGCGGTGAGAGCGTCCATCACCGCCTTGCGCTCCTCCTCGGTGCCGAGCACGCTGACGTACACCTTGGCGTGGCGTAGGTCCTGTGTGGTCTCCACGTCGGTGATGCTCACCACCGACGGGTCGATACGCGGATCCCGCGTCTCGCGTCGGATGATGTCGCTCAGTTCGTCGCGGATCAGCTCGTTGATGCGAAGCGTGCGGCGGCTCATCTCCTGCCTCCCTCCCGACGGGCCGGCCGGGTCTGCCCAACCGGGAGCGTGTCCGCCCGGCCCGCGCTCTGGTTACTGTCGAGGGCGGGGTGCAGCGGCCGCGGCCGTGGTCTCCGCCTGCTGCCGCTCGCGGTGGAAGAACTCCAGCACGTCGCCGACCTGGAACGCGTCGAACCCGTCCAGCGTCACGCCGCACTCGTAGCCGGCGTCCACCTCGCGCACGTCTTCCTTCATGCGCTTGAGGTTTGCCACCCGGCCGGTGAACAGCACCTCCTTGCCGCGCAGCACCCGCACCTGGTCGTTCCGCAGGATCTTGCCATCGGTGACATAGCAACCGGCCACGTTGCCGATGCGGCTGATGCGGATCACCTGCCGCACCTCGGCGTGCCCGTCTACCACTTCCACGAACACCGGTTCCAGCAGGCCCTTGAGGGCCTTCTCCACGTCTTCGACGAGGTTGTAGATGATGTTGTACAGCCGAATATCGACCCCTTCCTGGGCTGCCAGGCGCTGCGCGCCCGGCTCAGGGCGCACGTTGAAGCCAATGATCACGGCCTTGGAGGCCACCGCCAGCATCACGTCCGATTCGGTCACGCTGCCGACGCCGGAATGGATGATACGCACGCGCACCTGGTCGGTGGAGAGGCGCTCGAGGGAGGTGCGGATGGGCTCGATGCTGCCCTGCACGTCGGCCTTGAGGATGATGTTGAGCTCCTTCACCTTGCCGGCGGAGATGGCGCCGTAGAGGGTATCGAGCGTGACGGGTCTCAGGGCGGCGGCCCGCTCTGCCTCCTTCTGGCGCAGGCGTCGCTCAATCGCCGCGCGCGCCTGGCGCTCGTCCTTGACCACGGTGACGACATCACCAGCGTGCGGCACCGCGTTCAGGCCGAGGATGCGTGCCGGCACGGACGGACCGGCCTCCTTGAGGCGGCGGCCGCGGTCGTCGAACATCGCCTTAACGCGCCCCCAGGTATCACCGGCGATCACCACCTCGCCGGGACGGAGGGTGCCGGCCTGGACGAGCACGGTGGCCACCGGGCCGCGCGCGCGGTCCATTTGCGCCTCGATCACCAGGCCCACGGCCGAACGGTCGGGATTGGCCTTCAGCTCCATGACGTCGGCCAGCAAGAGCAGGTTTTCCAGGAGGTCGTTGATCCCTTCGCCGGTGCGGGCGGAGACGGGCACGCAGATCACGTTGCCGCCGTACTCCTCGATGATCACCCCTTCGGCGGCCAGCTCCTGTTTGACGCGGTCTGGATTGGCGTCGGGCAGGTCGATCTTGTTGATGGCCACCACCATCTCCACGCCGGCGGCACGGATGTGCGAGATGGCCTCCTTCGTCTGGGGCATGACGCCGTCGTCGGCGGCCACGACCAGGATGGCGATGTCGGTGGCCTGGGCGCCACGGGCGCGCATGGCGGTAAACGCCTCGTGGCCCGGTGTGTCCAGGAAGGTGATCTTGCGCACCTCGTCGGTGGAGGGGTGCTTGACCTCTACCTGGTAAGCGCCGATGTGCTGGGTGATGCCGCCGGCCTCGGTGGCGGTCACGTTGGTGTGGCGGATGCGGTCCAGGAGGCTGGTCTTGCCGTGATCGACGTGGCCCATCACGGTCACCACGGGGGGGCGTGGCTTGAGCTTGGCCGGGTCTTCCTCTTCCAAGAGGCGCTTGAGCCCGGCTGCCTCGGGTGCCACCGGCTCCTCGGCCACCGGGTGCATCTCCCGCGGCTCGAAACCAAAGTCTGCGGCCACGATGGCGGCGGTATCGTAGTCGATCACTTGGGTGAGCGCGGCCATCACGCCGTTCTTCATGAGGTCCTTGATGACCTCAACGGGCGGCAGGCCGAGCAGCTCGGCGAGCTCGCGCACGCTGAGCGTCGGTGGGATCTCCACCGAGCCCGAACGCTGTGGGGTCGATGTTGGGGTGCGGGTAGTGGTCAACGGTGTTCCCTCCATGGCCCCGGTCCAGGCCGGGGCCACCGGGAACCCGCCTACCGGGCACCGGTGCCCGCGCGGCCCGCACGCGGGGCGCGAGTACTGCGCGTGTTCATGGTGTGCCGGTCCGTGGTTCCGGCGCCGTCTCCGGCAGTGCGGCGCCAAACATCGCCAATGCCTCCCGATCCGCGGGTTGCAACGAGACCTTGAGCGCGCGGCTTACCAGGTCCCGTTTGAGCGCCACCTCCCAGCAGGACCGCTGCCGGCACAGGTACGCGCCTCGCCCGGGTTTCTTGCCGGTCGGGTCGACCTCCACCCGACCGTCCGGCGTCCGCACGATGCGGACGAATTCTCGCTTGGCGGAGGTGGTCCGGCAGCCGATGCACGTGCGCTGCGGCACGTGCTTCGGCCGCGGACCACGTCGTGCTGCCCGTACTGCCATGGTCGCGTCCACGGCGCGGGACACCGCCTGGAGCCGGCGTGCGCCCCGCGCCATTCCTCCCTGGCCTTAGCGGAAGCGCGAGGTGTACTCGGCGTACTCGTCGTCCTCGTCCTCGTACACGTCGCGACGGCGGCGGCTGGCTGCCCGGCGCCGCGCCGCGATCTCCTCCTCCGTTTCGAAGCGGCCCTCACGGCGCCCCTTCTTGCCCTTGCCCTCGGCCGGCAAGCGCGAGGGCACGACGCCCAGGTCCTCGGCAAAGCGGATGCCGCCGCGTAGCCCGCGCGACGGCGCAGGCGCCACCGGTACCGGCTCGGGCTCTGGCTCGGCTTCCGGCTTGTCTGCCGAGACCTCCGCCACCGGCACCGGCTCGTGCGCCACCGGCTCCTCGGTCGCGGTGGGCGTGGCTGCGGCGGCGGCCACCGCCGGCTCCGGCTGCGGCGCGGCCGGGGCAATCGGCGTCGGCTCTGGAGCCACGGGGGCCGCTACCGGCACGCGGGCGCCTTCGTCCAGTTCCTCACGGGAGGGGGCCGGCGCGCTGTACACCGTCTCCGGCGCGGCGGCCGCCGCCTCGGCGGCGCGCATCGCCACCGACTCGGCTTTGATGTCGATGCGCCAACCGGTCAGCTTGGCGGCCAGGCGGGCGTTCTGTCCCTCCTTGCCGATGGCCAGCGAGAGCTGCTGGTCCGGCACGATGACGGTGGCGGTGTTGGTGGCCTCATCCACCTTGACGCTCACCACCCGCGCCGGGCTGAGCGCGTTGGCCACGAACTTGGCCGGGTCCGGGTCCCATAGGACGACGTCGATCCGCTCACCGTTCAGCTCGTTGACCACGTTTTGGATGCGAATACCGCGCAGGCCCACGCAGGCGCCCACGGGGTCCACCTGCGGGTCTCGCGACCACACCGCCACCTTGGAGCGGGAGCCGGGCTCGCGGGCAATGGACTTGATCTCCACGATGCCGCGGTGGATCTCCGGTACCTCTAGCTCGAACAGCCGCCGGATGAGGTTCTTGTGCGTACGGGACACGATCACCTGCGGCCCCTTGGCCGACTTCTGCACCTCCAGCACGTAGACCTTGATGCGTTGGTCCGGGCGCAGGTGCTCGTTGCGCGGCTGCTCACTGGCCGGTAGCACCGCCTCGGTACGGCCAAGGTCGATGATCGCCTGCCGTCCTTCTATGCGCCGCACCACACCGGAGATGATATCTCCCTCCTTGCCATGGTACTCGTCGTAGACCACCTCACGCTCCGCCTCACGTAGGCGCTGCAGGACCACCTGCTTGGCGGTCTGCGCGGCGATGCGGCCGGCGTTGTGCACCACGGTCTCGAAGGGGATGGTATCACCCACCTCCGCGTCGGGGCGGATCTTGCGCGCCTCGGCCAGGGAGATCTCGTCGCGGGGGTTGTGCACCTCCTCAACCACCACCTTGTGCGTGTAGACCTTCACCGCGCCCGTCTCGCGGTCGATCTTGACGGAGATGTTGGCGCTGGCGTTCAGGTCCTTCTTGTACGCAGAGGCAAGGGCGGCCTCCACCGCCTCAAACACGACCTCCTTCGGCAGGTTCTTCTCCGCCGAAAGTTGCGTGATCGCCATGATGAAATCGCTTTTCATGCCGCGCGGGACCTCCCCACCAACCGAACGGGCCAGACCTCAACTACGAAGAAAGGTGGGGCCAGCCCACCTCTCTCAAGGTACGTCTACTGTCAGGTTTATGATACCACGCCCGCACCGGCGCTGCAACGCGGCTGCCAGGTTTCGCACTTCGAGGTGAGGCGCCGCCTCCGATCGACGCTGGCAGGTCGTCAGTGACGGTGCCGCCGGGTACGTCCGAGCGTCGCGGCGCGCTCATTCGCGCCGCTACTGGTCCCACGCGGCGGTTGGTGACGTCTGCCGCGGCTCGGCCGCGCCTTTGCGGCGGATGGTTGCCACGCCAACGCTCTTCATTGTCTTCCGGCCGGCCGGTGCGCTACCATAGGAGTGATGCCCCCGTAGCTCAGAGGATAGAGCACCGGCCTCCGGAGCCGGGAGCGCAGGTTCGAGTCCTGCCGGGGGTACCAGGGCGCGCGTTCCACATGGGGACGGGCCGGGCTCGTCCCTCTCTTTATGCCCCTCGGGACGGCGCTGCAGGAAGGACGGTGAGCAGCCCTGAGCAGACGACATCAGCAGCGCAAGCGGCGGCAACGGAAGTTTGACCCGCTCAAGGCGGCCGGCTACGATAACCGCCCGCGCCGTCACGGGTTGCTCTGGCGCCTGTTCCACAACCGATGGATCGTGTTCGGCGGCATGGGCGTCATCGCCTTCTTCACCGTGTTCGGCACCTGCATGGGCGTCCGGCAGGGACGGACCACGGGCACCAGCGATGATTTCTTCGTCGCCACGGCCACACCCGCCGCCAGCGCCACGCCTAGCGCCACCGGAACGCCGGAGCCGGGCGCCACGCCCACCGCCACGCCCGTGCAGCGGCGCTACGCCGCCGCGCCGCCCATGCAGATCGACCTGGAGAAGCAGTACTTCGCCACGATCGCCACCGAAAAGGGCACCATCCGCGTGCAGCTCTTTCCCAAAGAGGCGCCCGACGCCGTCAACAGCTTCGTGTTCCTGGCCAGAAACAAGTATTACGATGGGTTGACCTTCCAGCGCGTGGGGCCGTACTTCGCCCAGGGCGGCGACGCTGGCTCCCAGGCCCCCGGCTACACGCTGCCGGTGCAGGTCACCAGCCTCAAGCACGAGCCAGGCGCCTTCGTGCTGGCCCGGAGCAACAGCGGCGATGGCGGTCTCACGGCCCAGTTCTACATCGTCCGCCAGCCGCTGCCCAACCAAGAGGGGCGTGACACGGTGATCGGTAAGGTGGTGGAGGGGATGGAGGTCGTCGATCGGCTGTCACCGCGCGACCCGGACCGCACCCCGAACGCCCCCGCCGACCGCATCATCAGCGTCACGATCGACGAACGTTCTGCCGGGTAAGGGCGCACGAGTGGGCGCCACAGCCCCGCTCCCCGCCGCCGATCTGCCTGCTATCATCCGGGCGTGACGCCGATCCGCCGTCAGTACCTCGAGGTCAAGCGTCGCTACCCGCGGGCGATCGTCTTCTTCCGCCTCGGCGATTTCTACGAGACGTTCGACGACGACGCCAAACTCTGCGCCCGCGAGCTGGACCTGGTGCTCACCTCGCGGCCGCTGGGCAAGCACCTGCGCGTGCCCATGGCCGGCATTCCCGCCCACGCCGTCAACACCTACCTGGCCCGCCTCATCGCCCGCGGCTACCACGTGGCCATCTGCGACCAGGTAAGCGACCCGGCTACCACTAAAGGGCTCGTGGAGCGGCAGGTCACCCGCGTCGTTACCCCCGGCACCGTGCTCGCCGATGAGCTCCTGCGCGGCCCGGCCGCCAACTACCTGGCCGCCGTTGTCCCCGGCTCGGGCGAGTGGGGCCTGGCCTACGCCGAGGTGTCCACCGGCGAGTTCGTGACGGCGCAGATCGGCGCGGACGAGCTCGCCGCCGAGCTGGCCCGCCTACGCCCAGCGGAGCTCGTCGCCCCGGAAGGCGTCGAGGTTCCCGCCCCGGAGGGGGTGCCCCGCGCCGTCGCCGACGCGCGTGCCACGGACCCAGAGTGGGCGGCCGAGCGCCTCAAGGAGCATTTCGGCGTCGCCGCGCTGGAGGCGTACGGCTGCGCCCATCTGCCGCTCGCCCTGTGCGCTGCCGCGGCGGTGGTGGCTTACCTGGGCGAGACGCAACCGGCGGCGGCCGGCGCGCTCAGCGGCCTGCGCACGGCCGATCCCTGTCACACCATGACCCTGGACGCGCAGACGCGCCGGCACCTAGAGCTGTTCGAGCCCGGCCGCGAGACCGGACAGCGCCCCACGCTCCTCACCGCGGTCGACCGCACGCGCACGGCCATGGGCCTGCGCCTGCTGCGCCAGCGCCTCGGTCAGCCCCTGCGCGACCCGATCGCCATCAACCGTCGCCTGGACGCGGTGGAGTGGTTTGTGCGCGAAGGACTGGCCCGCACCCAGGTGCGGGAGGCGCTGGCCCGCGTACCGGACCTCGAGCGCCTCTTCAACCGAACCGTTTCGGGCGTGGCCACCCCGCGCGACTTGCTCGGCCTGCGCCGTGGCCTGGAAGAGGCCGCCGCGCTGCGCCACGCCCTGGCCGGGGCAGCGCCCTTGCCCTGCCCGCCGGGCTGCGACGAGGCCATGGCCCTGATCGCGGCCGCCATCGACGCCGAGGCGCCGCCCACCCTGGAGCGGGGCGGTGTGATCCGGCCGGGCTTCCACGCCGAGCTAGACGAGCTGCGGGCGCTGGCGCGGGACAGCCGGCGCGTGCTGGCCGAGCTGGAACGCGCCGAGCGGGAGCGTACCGGCATCCGCTCGCTCAAGGTCGGTTACAACCGCGTGTTTGGCTACTACATCGAGGTGAGCCACGCTCATCAGGCATTGGTGCCCGCCCACTATCAGCGCCGGCAAACGCTCACCGGGGCGGAGCGGTATGTGACTCCGGAGCTGAAGGAGCACGAGGCGCGCATCCTGGGCGCCGAGGAGCGTATCGCCGCCCTGGAGGCGGAGCTGTTTCGGCAGGTGTGCGCGCAGGTGGCGGCCTACGCCCGTCCTATCCGCGAGACGGCGGCCGCGCTGGCGGAGATCGACGTGGCCGCGGCGCTGGCCGAGGTGGCGGTGGAGCGCGGCTACACCCGCCCGCAGGTGGATGCGGGAGACCGGCTCGTCATCCGCGAGGGGCGCCACCCAGTGGTGGAGCAGGTGCTGCCACCGGGCGCGTTCGTGGCCAACGATACCGAGCTGTCGACCGAGCAGCAGATCGTGGTGCTCACCGGCCCCAACATGGCCGGCAAGTCCACCTACCTGCGCCAGGTAGCGCTGATCGTATTGCTGGCGCAGGCCGGCTGCTTCGTGCCGGCGGCCGAGGCGCATATCGGCGTGGTGGACCGTATCTTCACCCGTATCGGCGCTCAGGACGACCTGGCCGGTGGACAGTCCACATTCATGGTCGAGATGGTGGAGACGGCCCACATCCTCCACCACGCCACGCCCCGCTCGCTGGTCATCCTCGACGAGATCGGGCGTGGCACCAGCACCTACGATGGGATCTCCATCGCCCGCGCGGTGGTGGAGTATTTACATAACCAGAGGGAGCGGGCGGCTAAGACGCTGTTCGCCACCCACTACCACGAGCTGACGGCCATGGCCGAGACGCTACCGCGCGTGCGCAACTACACGGTGGCGGTGGCGGAGCAAGACGGGCAGGTGGTGTTCCTGCACCGCATCGTGCCGGGCGGGGCGGACCGCTCCTACGGCATTCACGTGGCCCAGCTCGCCGGTCTGCCGCGAGCGGTAGTGCACCGCGCTGCCGAGCTGCTGGCCGAGCTGGAGGCAGGCGGCCGGGCAACGGGTGCCTCCGGACGGCGGCGGGGCGGGCCGCCACCCCAACAACTATCCCTGTTCGCGCTGCGCCATCCCTTGCTAGAGGAGATCGCGGCCCTGGATGTGGACGCCATGACCCCGCTGGAGGCCATCAACCGCCTGTACGAGCTGCGGGAGCGGGCCCGCAAGGCCTGAGCCGGTTCGCGTCGGGTCCGGCTGGTACACTGGGGCGCAGAGGTGAGCGCCGTGCCCATCCGCGTGCTGCCGTCAGAGGTAGCGGCCCGCATCGCCGCCGGGGAGGTGGTGGAGCGCCCCGCCTCGGTGGTGAAAGAGCTAGTGGAGAACGCCCTGGACGCGGGCGCCACCCGCATCGGTGTGCAAATCGAGCAGGGCGGCATCGCCCTCATCCGCGTGACGGACGACGGCTGCGGCATCCCCGTTGAGGAGCTGCCGCTGGCCCTGGAGCGGCACGCTACCAGCAAGCTGGAACCGGACGGCGACCTGTTCGCCATCGCCACCCTGGGCTTTCGCGGCGAGGCGCTACCCAGCATCGCCGCGGCGGCCGACGTGGAGATCGTGACGCGGGTGGCCGGCGCCGCGGCGGGCGCCGCCCTGCGCACCCGCGACGGCAGGGCGGAGCCCCTTCGCCCCGCCGCCGCGCCGGTGGGCACCACCGTGACGGTGCGGAGGCTGTTCGCCCGTCAGCCGGCCCGGCGCAAGTTCCTGCGCACGCCGGCCGGTGAAGCAGCCCAGGTGGCGCAGGTGGTGAGCCACTACGCCTTGGCTTACCCGGAGGTGGCGTTCACCCTGAGCGTGGACGGGCGGCGAGCGCTGGTCTCACCCGGCAGCGGCGACCCGCGCGAGGCGGCGGCCGCGGTGTACGGCGCGCGCACGGCGGCGGCGCTCCTGGACGTGCACGCCGAAGCGGCGGGAATAGTGGTGCGCGGGCTGGTGGCCCCGCCACACTTCGCCCGCGCCAGCCGGGCGCACATCTCCTTGTTCGTGAACCGGCGCTGGGTGCAGCATCGTCGACTGGCCTACGCGGTGGAGTCCGCCTACGAGACCCTGCTCCAGAGCGGCCGCCACCCGCTGGCGGTCATCGACCTCAGCCTAAACCCGGCCGAGGTGGACGTGAACGTGCACCCGGCCAAGGCGGAGGTGCGCTTCCGCGCCGAGGGCGAGGTGTTCCGCGTGGTGCAGCAGGCGGTGCGGCGGACACTGGTGGAAGCTTCGCCGGTGCCCACCGCCTGGCCGGGCGTCCCGGTATCGCCGGAGCCGGGTATCTGGCGCTTACCGGAGCCGGAGACGTTGCCGCGGCCCGTGGCCCCGCCGCCCCGGCAGGCCGGCGCCACCCGTCTCGTGCTGCCCGCCCTGCGCGTCGTCGGCCAGGTAGCCGCCACCTACGTGGTGGCCGAAGGGCCAGCGGGGATGTACCTCATCGACCAACACGCGGCGCACGAGCGGGTGCTGTACGAGCGCATCCGGGCGCGGCGAGGTCACGGCACGCCGGAGGTACAGCCCTTGCTGGAGCCGCTGGTGTTGGAGCCGACGCGAGTGCAGGCAGCCGCTCTGGAGGCGTACCGGGCGGAGCTGGCCGGGCTGGGGTTCGCGCTGGAGCCGTTCGGCGAGCGGGCGGTGCTGATCCGCGCCGTACCGGCCGAGCTGGCCGGGCGGGACGCGGCGCGGGCCGTGGCTGAGTACCTGGACGCCGTGTCCGCCGGTAGCCCACCACCGGACCGGGCGGAGCGGGCGGTGATGACGCTCGCCTGCCATGCCGCTATCCGCGCCGGCAAGACGCTGACGCTCGAGGAGATGCGCGAGCTGGTGCGGCTGTTGGAGGCGTGCGAATCGCCGCAGAGCTGCCCGCACGGTCGGCCGACGATGGTGCACGTCAGCGCCGCGGCCCTGGAGCGGGAGTTCGGCCGGCGCTGAGCACGAGCGGGCTCACCCGGCCGAGATCGCCGTATGGGAAACGGTGGCCTCCCGGCGCCCGGTACGCCTCCAGGGTGGTTGGAAGGCCAGCAGCACGAGGCCAATTGTGCCGGCAAGCGCGGTGAGGCTCACGGTGATGCCGAGCCGCAACGACCGTGGCCGGTACTCAAACACCACGCTGTGCATGCCGGTCGGAACCGCCACCGCCCGGAAGAGGCCGTCCGCCCGCAGGAGCGGCGCCGGCTTCCCGTCGAGCAGCGCGCGCCACCCCGGATAGGCGGTATCGCGCAGGACGAGCACGCCCGGCGTGGCGGCCGTTACCAGCACCTCCACCCGCTCCGGGGCGTAGTGGGTAATGCGCACCCTATCAGCCGCGACGGCCGTCTCATTTCCGCCATTTCCTTCCGGGAACACCGGCACGCGGTCCAGCACGATCGTATCCGGTGGGAGCTGGGCCAGTCGGGTGATCGTCCCCTCCACGTCCGGGTCCACGGTGAAGACACGGACGAGGGCGGCCCGCGCCGGCCGACGGGCATCGATGTACAGCGCCGGCACAAGGCCTGGTACCGGCTCCAGCACCTCCTCCAACGGGATGGGAAACGCGGCACCGCTGCGTTCGTCGTACAGCGTAAGCCCCCGCAGCACCAGCGTGGCCTGCCCCACCACGTGCAGGGTCAGGGTACGGAACACGGCCGCCCGACCCAACGGCTGCTCGGCCACCACCGCGATGCTCTCGTCCGGCAACACCACGCCGCCACCGGCCGGCAGGCGGTCCGCCGCGGCCGTGTCGCTGCCTCCGAGCAAGGTGCGGCGGCGCACCCCGCCGCCTGCGTCCAGCACGGTGAGCTCCGCCGCAGGCTGGCCGTCCTCGTAGGGGCCACGGAGCGCCGTCAGGAGGGCCACGCCGGTGGCAGCCCACTCACCGCGCAGGACGACCTGGTAGGTCGCACCCGGCGGAAGCTCGATGGCTGGGCCGGGGATGAACTCCAGCGGTCCCAGCTGCACCGTGGGCCGAGGCGCGGCCAGGACGTGCGTCACACCCAGCCGTGGCCCCAGCGGTCCCTTCGCGTCGGCCAGTTCGCCAAGGACAGGAGCTCTCACCCCTGGGTCCTCTTCACCTCGGCCTCCGGCTGCCCTTCTCCCACGAGTGGAAGAGGGGCCAGGGGAGGGGATGGCTGGGGACAGGGCGGCATCAAGCGCACGAGCGACGTCCTGGGGCGGCAGGAGGGCGGTGCGCAGGCCGTCGAGTGTGTTCACCCGGTCCAGCAGACCCGTATCCGGCGCCAGCCGGTCGCGGCCGGCGCGCGCTCCATAGTAGTCCGCCAGCCACGGCGTGTGCTCCACCTCCAACTGGTTCGCCACGTGCGCCAGCCGCGGCGGCCCGTGCTCGCCCTGCAACAGCGTGGCGAGGGGAGGGCGCACCGTGAACGCGGCGGGATCGGTCAGATGCGTGAAGGGCAGTCGGGCGCCCGCCACACTCCCCTCGGCGACCGCCGCGCTGGCTACCAGCAGCGCGATCCACCACCGTGGCCGGAGCATGGGCAGCAAGAGAGCCGCATCCAGGGCCACGACGCCCAGCCCGATCCAGATCTGGCGTACCCCGGCCGAGGGGAGGGACACTGCATCCCGGCGCGGGACCAGTAACCAGAGCAGCCCGAGCAGGGCCAGGAGGAGAAGGGCTAGCACCCCACGGCGACGCCAGCGCCCCGCGCCGCCGCGTTGTTCTGCCCCCGGCCACAGGGCGTCCACGCCGACGGCCGCCGCCAGGGAAACCCCGAAGCCGACCAGAAGCAGGCCACGCGCCGGCTGCGGGAATGGGAGCCCACCCGGCACCAAGGTGTGGATCGCGCGATACACGGGCGTGGCACCGGCCAGCGCCGCCAGCAGCCCGGCCGCGGCCGTGGCCAGGCCGAACAGCGCCGCCCCGCGCGCCGTGCGGACACCAGCTATCGCCAGGCCAAGGGCAATGATCCCGGTGTAGCCGATGAACGCGCGCTCCGGGTTCTCGTTGAAACCGGGGAGGAGGGCACGCGGCAGCAGCGCGGGCGGCAGCGCACCCTGGGAGAGGTCGGCCAGGCGCAGGCCTGATGCCAGCACGGAGCGGCGGTACAACTCCCAGGAGGGGAGGATCTGCGCTGCCGCCAGCGCCACGGCCAGGGCCACGATGCCGGTCCCAGCGGCCACCCCCCGTCCCATGCCACCCAGCCACCGCCACAGGCGCGTCCACCGGCGGGTGCCGACGGCGGCGGGGGGCGCGGCGCACCAGGCAAAGGCCAGCGTCAGAGCCACGAGCGTCAGGGCCGCGACCTGGGGTGCCCCGGCCAGAACCTGCAGGGCCAGCGCACACGCCCCGAGCAGCACCCCGGCGAGGAACGCCCGTCGGCAGGCCACCACCCCGCCCAGGAGTACCAGCGGCAGCCAGGCCGTCGCCTCCGGCACGTTGGGCTCGACCGCGTGGGCACCAAGAAAGCCGCCGAAAGCGAAGAGGGCAGCGCCGGTCAGGGCGGCAGGCCGCACGAGGCTGACTCCCAACCGCAGCAACAGGTACATGCCGAGCGCGGCAAGCATGCCGTGGCCCGCGACGGAGAGGGCCACGGCCTCCGGCGCGTCGCGCCAGCGCAGGATCAGGTTCGGCGGGTAGAACACCGCCGCCTGTGGGTCGGCCTGAAACGGCACACCCGTGAATAGATACGGGTTCCACAGCGGCAGCCGCCCCTCGCGCAGCGCCTCGGCCAGGTACTGGCGGTACGGGTAGACCAGCCGCATGAGGGTGGGGTCGGCGGCGATGCGGCCGCTAAACAGCAGCGCCCGGTAGAACAGAAGGTCCAGCGCGAGTAGGAGCAGCAGCGCCAGGAGATCGGCCGCTGGACCGTGACCGTGTGCCCATCCCCACCGCAGCGGTGCTTGCAGTCTGCTGAACGCTCGTCCGCCCGCTGCCGGCGCACCGGGCTCCACGGAGGTCGTCGCGGCGGGCTGCGGCGGTGGTTGCGGAGGAGGCGGGGCGGCCTCACTCGACGCCGCGCCCCCTGGAGCTTCTTCGCCCGCTGCGGCGGGCTCGCCCGGCGTCGAGCGAGCCCCGGCAGCGGGCGCGGAGCCCGGCGGCGCCCCCCTCTGCCGGGGCCGACGGCGCACCGGAGACCACCTGCTCACAAGCGCAGCTCGGCGCGGGGCTCCCGTTCCATGAGCGACTGCGCCGCCTCCGCCGGGGGCCACCCCTCAAACAGTACCCGGTACATGGCTTCGACGATTGGCATGTCAACGTTGTGCCGGTGCGCCAACTCCCGCGCGGCCTTCGTCGTGGGCACTCCCTCGGCCACGTGGCCCAGCCGGGCCAGCACCTCGGCCAGGGGCCGGCCGCGCCCCAACTCCTCACCCACACGCCGGTTGCGGCTGAGCGGGCTGGCGCAAGTGGCCACGAGGTCTCCCAGACCGCTCAGGCCGGAGAAGGTGAGCGGGTTAGCGCCCATCGCCACGCCGAGGCGCGTGATCTCGGCCAGGCCGCGGGTGATGAACGCTGCCTTGGCGTTATCGCCCATGCCGAGCCCGTCGTTGATGCCGGCGCCGAGCGCGATGATGTTCTTGAGGGCACCCCCGAGCTCCACCCCGATCACATCGTCGTGGGTGTACACGCGAAACCGCGGGGTGGTAAAGCAGGTCTGCACCCACGTCGCCGCCTCCGTGCTGGCCGAGGCGGCGACGGCAGTGGCCGGAAGCCCGCGGGCGATCTCTTCCGCGAGGTTGGGTCCGGAAAGCGCCACGACCGCGCCCGCGCGTTCCTCACACACCGCGGTGATCACCTCGCTCATGCGCAGGCCGGTGGCCACCTCGATCCCCTTGGCCGCCGAGACAATCGTGCACCCTTGCGGCAACCAGCGCGCGAGCCGCTGCACGTTGCCGCGCATGGATTGGGCCGGCACGGCGAAGATCACGGCGCGTGCACCGCCAAGCACGGCGGGATCGGCGGAAACCGTGACGGACTCGGGCAGGCGCACGCTGGTCGTGCGGGCAGGGTGGGTGCGCTCCACGGCCACGACCGCCGCCTCGCGCTCGTCGCGGGCCAGGAGGGTAACCGGTAGCCCGGCGCGGGCCAGATGCTGGGTGAGCGTCAGCCCCCACGCGGTTACCCCGACCACCGCCCACCGTTCGTTACGCATAACCGCCACCGGAGGCGACTGCAGCGGGAATCAACGGCTACGGCCACCCGAGTGCGCGTACTCTCGGTTGCCGCCGCGGCGGCTACCGCCCTGGCCGAGTTTCGGCTCGGTGCCGGCCATCAGCCGGCGAATGTTATCGCGATGCAGGAGGATGATCAACGGGCCGGCCACCAGCGCAAAGGCCGCGTAGGGCCCGGGCACCCAGCCAAGCAGCGCCAGCGCGACAACGACGACGGCCGTGATCGCGGTGCCCAGCACCGACATCAACGACACATAGCGCCAGGGCAAGAGGATCAGGGCACCGATGAGGAGCATGACCGGTGCCAGGGCCGGCATCAGGGCTACCGTGGCGCCGAAGGAGGTCGCCACGCCCCGCCCGCCGCGGAAGCCGGCGTACAGCGGCCAGTCATGGCCGGTGATGGCCCCCAGCCCGGCAGCCACGGGCACCCACGCGCTGTCCGTCAGGTACTTGGCCAGCAGGACCGGCGCCACACCCTTGAGGATGTCACACACCAGCACCACCACTGCCGGCCCCCAGCCCAACGTGCGCAGGGTGTTGGTGACCCCCGTTTTGCCACTGCCGTAGTCCCGGATATCCACGCCCTTGAGGACCCGGCCGACGAGCAGGCCCGTGGGCAGGGACCCCAACAGGTAGCCGCCCAGGGCGAACGCGAGGCTGATTCCCACCATGGCGCAACCGCCTCAGTGTGGTTCCGAGGAGGGGGTGCGGCGCTCCCTGGTGCGGTCCGCCCCCGCCTTTCGATGCTGCTCGTTCGCCGAGCGACCGTCAACCTCACCGCCTTCACCGCCCCGGCCGGCGGCACGGGGCCCCGGTGAGCCGGGGCGACTGCGGAACACCAGCCGAATGGCGGTGCCCTGAAAGCCGAAGGCTTCCCGCAGGCGGTTCTCCAAGTAGCGCTCGTACGAGAAGTGCAGCAGGGCAGCGTCGTTCACGAAGAACACAAAGGTGGGCGGACTCACCTCGGCTTGGGTCACGTAGAGCACCTTCAACCGTTTCCCCTGGACCGAGGGCGGCGCGTGTTCGGCCACCACCCGGCGGATGAGCCGGTTCAGCTCACCGGTCGGCACGCGCTTGGTCCGTTCACGGCCTACGGCCAGGGCCAGGGTCAGCAGCTCCTGCACCCCCTCCCCGGTCTTGGCCGACACGAAGGCAATCGGTGCCCAGGGCACGAACTTGAAGCGCGCCCGCACGAGCGTCGTTAACCGCTGCCGCGTCTCCTGTCCCGGGGGCAGGAGGTCCATTTTGTTGAGCACCAGCACGACACCGGTGTGCGCTTCCTCCGCCATGCCCACGATGTGGGTGTCTTGCGCGGTGGCCGGCTCGGTCGCGTCCATCACGCCCAGGGCCACATCGGCGCGCGCCAGCGCCGCCCGTGCCCGCTCCACGCTGTGACGCTCCACACCGCGCTCGATCCGTCCCGCGCGCCGGATACCGGCGGTGTCCAACAGGGTGAGCGTCTGCCCGGCATAGGAGATGGTGGTGTCGATCACGTCGCGCGTGGTACCGGGGATCTCGGAGACGATCACCCGCTCGTCCCCCACGATGGCGTTGAGCAGGGCGGACTTACCCACGTTGGGCCGGCCGATGATGGCCAGCCGCAGGCCCGTCTCTGTCGTGACCGGGGCAGGCGTTTGGGGCAGGAGCGCGAGGATTTCGTCCAGGAGCTCGGCGACGCCGAGGTCGTGATAGGCGCTGACCGGCAGCGGATCGCCGAAGCCGAGCTCGTAGAACTGCGTCGCTTCCAGCTCGCGCTGAAGGTTATCGGCCTTGTTGGCCACGAGCAGCACCGGTTTGTCCGTGCGGCGCAGCAGCTGGGCGATATCGAGGTCGGCGGCGGTGACGCCCTCGCGGGCGTCTACCACGAACAGGATCACATCCGCCTCGGCGATCGCCTGTTCGATCTGGCGGCGCACCAGCGGAGCAAAAGGACCTTCCCCTGGCGCCTCGAGACCGCCCGTATCGACCAAGCGCAGCATGTGCCCTCGCCACTCCACGTCGCCGTACACCCGATCGCGGGTGGTGCCGGGCAGGTCCTCCACCAATGCCCGCCGGCGTCCGAGCAAGCGGTTGAACAGGGAGGACTTGCCCACGTTGGGCCGCCCCACGATGGCCACGAGCGGCAGGCGCGAAGTGGTGTGAGCCGGTTGCACGTTCATCACGGCCTCCGCCACCAGGGTAGAGCAGCCGACAGTGCCATGCATCACCGCGCGGGGGCAATCGTGAGCTCCACCCGCTCCGGCACCACCCCCTCGAGCTGTAAGGTCGGGGGCAGGGTCACGCGTGGCTCTAGACGGTGGGTGCCCGGTGACAGGCCGGCGGCGTCCAGCACAACGGTGATGTCCGTGGCCTTGATCTGCACCACGTCTGCCAGCAAGCCGCTCACGTTCACGGCCACCACCGGGGTGCTGAGCTGTGCGGTGAGGCCGGGGGCCAAGTTGATCACGCGCGGCACCACGGCCACCGACCCCGGCGCCCGCTCGGCGCGGATGCCGACCTGCGCCACCACCGTGGGCTGGGAGGTGGTCACGTTGGGCGGCAGTTGCAGGCGCACCGGGCGCAGCACGTCGGCGGCGGCGCCCTCGATATCGACCGGCTCCGTTGAGACGCCGGCGAGTTGGTTGATCTCGGTGAGCGGCCCCACTACCGCCACCACCGGCGGATCGGCCAGGAGCGAGGTGACCGTGTAGCCGGTCTTGGGTCGGCCGCGGAAGCGCACGTTCACGACCACGTCTTTGGTGTACAGGTTGCGCTTGATGCGCACGGTCACGCCGACGGTGGCCGGCTCCAGGCGCACGTTGCCGACGGTGCGGCCGTCGCGGTCGCGGGCCTCGAGCGGCACGGTCCGGGAGAAGGTCACGGTCTGACCGTCCAGGTTGACGTCGGCGAACACCGCCTGCACATCCCCCACGCTGCGGCGGGTGCCGGAGACCAGCACGTCCGTGCGGTCCACGATGATCCCTTCCACCTCGTAGCCCTGGGGCAAGGCGCCGGTGGGTTTCACCTGCACCTTGAACTCGCGCCGCTCGACGTGCTCGAGGGTGACCTTGACGCTCTCCACCACCGGCTCCCCGCGCAGACCGCGCGGCACGTCCACCTCCACCCGCGCGTCCACGGTGTACTCCTGCTGGTCCTCCCCCGCCTGGCCGTGTTGGGAGATATCCGCCCGGGCGAGCACCAGCTCCGGCCGCAGCTCGCGCAGGTCCCGCAGCGGGCCGGTGACGGCCACCAGCACCCGCTCGGGGCTCACCCCGGCCACCAGGTAGTCGCGCGGTACCCCGTTAACCTGGACCCGCGTCTCGACCGTGCGGCGCTCGACCGGGTTCTCGCTGTTGGTTACCACCGCCCACAGCACGACCGCCATGGCAAGCGACAACCCGGCGAGGGCGATGTTGCCGGGCGCGGCCGCTGCCAGCCGGCGCAGCCCCCCGGCACGCCAGGGCAGTCTACCGCGGTCGCCGGCGCTCACCGGATCGCCTCCTCGTGCTCGGATGCGGTCTTGGCGCTTGGCACGCCCTCACCCGCTTCGCTGCGCTCGGCATCCTCCCCCGCATGCGGGAGGAGGGTGGCCGACCCCGGCCCGCCGGTCCCGCCCCGGTATGCCGGGGGGCGGGCAAGCCGGGGTGAGGGTCGGCTCCGCCCCGTCTCATGGCTGGGGGGTGAAGACCGCGGCCGGATGGCGGCCAGCCAGCCGCGCCAGCCACCCCGCTCCTGGCGGCCCAGCAGGTCGGCCAGCAGGGCGCGCAGACGCCCATCATCAAGCTTGGACGCCAGCCGCCCATTGGCGGCGACGGAGATGTCGCCCGTTTCCTCCGAGACGATCACCGCCACCGCGTCGGTGCGCTCGGTCACGCCGATGGCCGCCTTGTGGCGGGTGCCGAGGTGGCCGTCCAGGGGCGCTTCCGAGAGGGGTAGAGTGCAGGCGGCGGCCACCATCCGTCCGCCGCGGATGATCAGGGCACCGTCGTGCAGGGGCGCATTGCGAAAGAAGATGTTGGCCAGCAACTCCTCGGACGGCGCGGCGTCGATGCGGCGGCCGGTGGCGATGTACTCCTCCAGGCCGGTCTCACGCTCGATCACGATCAGCGCCCCGTGCCGTTTGCGGGACAGCTCGGCGCAGCCACGGGCGATGGCGTCGATCACGGGATCGACCTCGTCCCGCGGACGGGGCGCCGCCACGCGGGCACGGCCCACGCGCTCCAGGGTGCGCCGAATCTCGGGCTGAAAGATAATGGGCACCGCCACGAACAGCCCGGTGAGGATGTTCGTGCGCAGCCATTTGAGCACGGTGAGGTCGAGGGTGTCGGCCACCAGCGAGGCGGCCACGAAGATGATCAGGCCGCCGCGCAACAGGGCCATGGCCGTGGTGCCGCGCAGCAATTGCAGCAGCGCGTAACAAATGGCGGCGATCAACAGGATGTCCACGACGCTGCGGGCATCGATCTCCGCCAGGGTGTCCAGGAAGGTGTGCAGGAAGTCCGGCATCGCGTGCGGTGCCTCGCGTGCTGAGTGCCGGGCAATGAGCGAGGAGTGCTCGCCTGCAGCACTCAGCGCTCCCTTACGTGGCCACGCCGCCCAGGATCAGGGCCAGCAGGGCCTTCTGGGCGTGGAGCCGATTGCCGGCCTGCTGAAAGACGATCGACTGCGGAGACTCGATCGCCTCGTCCAGGATCTCCTCACCGCGGTGCGCCGGAAGGTCGTGCATGATCACCGCGTGCGGCGCCGCGCCTTGCATGAGCGCCAGGCTGACCTGGTAGCCCGCGAAATCGCGCTGGCGGCGGAAGCGCTCATCCTCCTGGCCCATACTGGTCCAGACGTCAGTGTACACCACGTCCGCCCCACGCACGGCCTCCTGGGGCTCGCGCACGATGCGCACCGTGCCGCCGCTGGCGTGGGCGTAGCCCCGGGCGGCTTCCAGCACGTGGCCGGGTGGTTCGTAGCCGGCGGGGCACGCCAGCGTGATGTGTCCCCCGAGCATCGCCACGGCCAGCATGAGCGAGCGCGCCACGTTGTTGCCGTCGCCAATGTAGGCGACATGTACGCCGGTCACGGTGCCGAAGCGCTCGTGGATGGTAAGCACGTCGGCCACCGCCTGGCAGGGGTGCTCATCGTCGGACAGGGCGTTGATCACGGGCACGGCGGCGTAGCGGGCCAGTTCCTCGATGGTGCTCTGGGCGAACGTGCGGGCAGCGATCACGTCCACGTATTGGCTTAGCACGCGGGCGATGTCCTTCACCGGCTCGCGCACCCCGATCCCTACCTCGGCTTGGGAGAGGTAGATGGCGTGCCCGCCGAGCTGTTGCATCGCCCGCTCAAAGCTGACCCGCGTGCGCAGGGACGGCTTTTCGAACACCAACGCCAGCGCGCGCCCGGATAAGAGACCCCCATGCCCGTCTCGTTTGAGACGCAGCGCCGTATCGATCACCAAACGCAACTCAGACGGTGTGATATCGGCTAAGGAGAGAAAATCGCGTCCCAGCATCGATGGGCGGCCCTGCGGGAGAGTCTTCGGCCGCGTCAGCATAGCATCCAGGGCCCGTGCGGGCAATTTGCCCGCCGACGGGCCGCTTGACGCGATGCTTGGTTCTTGCCGTGTATAATGCACCATCACCCGCTGGCGATGGACTCCGGCTGCCATGCCCACCCTTCGCCTCGGCTTGGTCGTCCCCTTCGGCCTTACCGCCATCGCGTTGGCCCTGGCGGCCGTGGCTTTCTTCTCCCAACCGCGCGGCCCGCACACGCTCCTGCTCACCCTGCCCGAAGCCACGAACACGGCGCCAGCCGACGGCCAGTACAAAGTCTACGTCGCTGGCGCGGTTGTCCGTCCGGGTGTCTATCGCTTCCGCCCGGGTGACCGCGTGGCGGACGCCATCGAGGCGGCCGGTGGCCCAACGGACGAGGCAGACCTTCTGAACATCAACCTGGCACGGCGCCTGCGCGATGAAGATCAGGTGGTGGTGCCACGGCAGGGTGAAGCGCCGGTGGTGGGCGGTACCGCCGGCCGCAAGATCGACCTGAACTCGGCGCCTGCCGCAGTGCTGGAAAGCCTACCTGGGATCGGTCCGACGCGCGCCCAACGCATCGTCGAGTCCCGTACCCGCGAGGGTCCCTTTCGCGAACCGGCCGACCTGGTCAAGCGCAAACTCGTGCCGCAGTCGGTGTTCGAAGGGATCAAGGATCTGATCGACGTGCAGCCGTGACCACCGCCGTTGTTGCCGCCGCGTGGCTGCTCGGTATCGCCGCGGCCGCCTGGGGCCTGCCGGCCGCGCCCGGCTCGGCGGGGGCGGCCCTGGGGGCGTTCCTGTGGCGGCGGCGCACCGATCTGCCCACCGCCGCGCTGGCCTGTGCCTGCGCCGGCGTTGCCCTCCTCGCCGCGGCGCGGTGGCAAGCGGTCACGCGCCCACCCGGTCCCGACGACGTCGCCCACCTGATCGACGCGGGGCCGGTACGGCTACGCGGGGTGGTGCGTGGCGACGCCGAGGAACGGGAGCGGTCGCAGCGGCTGCGCGTGGCGGTGCGCGAGGTGCTCACCACCCCGGGGCCCCGCCCGCTCACCGGCACGCTGCTGGTGCGGACGGCGCTCGGCCGCCGCTACCAGGATGGAGACGTGGTCGAGCTCACGGGGCACGTGAGCGCGCCGCCCGCCCTCAGCGGTTTCGATTACCGTGCCTACCTGGCCCGCCAGGGTATCTACGCCCAGATGGATTACCCGCGGCTGCGGGTGGTGGGGCGGGAGCGTGCGCCCTGGCCGCAGCGGTGGCTGCGTACGGCACGGCGGGCCGCAGCCGAAGCGCTGGATCGTGCCCTGCCCCATCCGGAAGCGGCGCTTGCCCGCGGGCTCGTTTTGGGCGATCGAGCCGGCATTCCCAGCGAGGTGTACGAGGCGTTTGCCCGGTCCGGTACGGCTCACCTGATCGCCATCTCCGGGTTCAACATCTCGCTCACGGCTGGGCTGGCGATCGGGGCCCTATCGTGGCTGCTCGGTCGTCGTGGCGCGGCGCTGGTGGCGCTGGTCACTATTACCGGCTACGCCGCCTTTGTGGGGCTCAGCCCATCGGTGGCGCGGGCACTGGTCATGGGCGCGCTGGTCATCGTCTCGTCGCTGACCGGCCGACCCGGTGCGCCGCTGGTCTCACTGGCGGTCGCCGCCGCCCTCCTGACCGCGCACCATCCGCCCGTGCTCCGCGATCCCGGCTTCCAGCTCAGCTTTGCCGCCACGGCCGGCATCCTCCTGCTGGCTCCGCCGTGGCAAGCGCTGGGGGAGCGCGTGCTCGCTCGGGCCCCGGCAGCCGGAGCGCTCCTGCCGGTGTGGCGCGCGGCTGCGGTGACGCTGGCCGCCGAGGCCGCCACGCTGCCAGTGACGGTATCCACGTTTGGCCGGATGTCTCTGGTGGGCCTGCCCGCCAACTTGCTGGCCGCGCCGCTGTTCCCGCCCGCGCTGCTGGGCTCCGCGCTCACCGCGGTGGCCGGCGTGCTAATCCCCCCGCTGGGTGCGGGGGTGGGGGTGATGACATGGCTGCCGCTGCACCTGCTGATCGGCACGGCCCGCCTGGCCGGCGGCCTGCCTTGGGCTACGATCGCCGCCGGGCGCGCATCGTTGCTCCTGGTCGCCCTCGGTCTGGTGCCGGTGCTGCTCACCCTCCGGTGGCGTGACCGCCTGGTCGGGGCGGGGTCGTCTGTGGCTCCCCGGCCGCGACTCCGCCCGGTGGCCGTGGTGGCCCTTGGCATAGCGATGATCACGCTCGGGGTGCTGGTGGCGCGGGCGATGGCGCGGGCCGGGGGCGACGGCTGGCTGCATGTGGCCTTCGTCGAGGCGGGAGGCACCCCGGTGGCGCTGGTCACCGGGCCGCAGGGCGAGCGGGTGCTGGTCGATACCGGACCATCGGGAGCGCCGCTGGCGCGGGCGGTGGACCCCCTCCTGCCGGCGCACGGGCGTCGGGTGGCGGTGGTGGTGCTCAGCCGTGGCGGCGTGACGGCCACGGGAGGCCTGGCCGAGGCCGTGCGGCGGTATCGCCCCGAGGCCGTGCTGGCGCCGGCGGGCGTAGGGCCTAGCGACGCCCACGGTGTCCCGCTCGTGCGCGTGGACCGCAGCATGGTGCTCGCGCTGTCGGGCGGCGCTCGGCTGGAGCTAGAGCCGGTAGCGGGTGGGGAAGGGCAGCTGGCTGTGGTCGTGGTGCGGGGCGGTCGCCGCATCGCCGTGACGCCCCACGCGGCCGGCGATGTCGGCCCGGCGCGCGGGTCTGGGCCGGGCACGACGACCATTGCGCTGACCGCCGCGCCCGCCCTGCGCTATGAGCCACGCCGGCAGGGCCCGATCGAGGTGCGCACGGACGGGCACGCGCTCGTCGTGCGGCTGAGGCGGGGCGGCGCCGTACCCGAGGGCCTGCAGTGACCATCAAGAGGCGACGCCCCGCTCACCGCGCGGTGCGTGGGGCGTCCGTGTACGGACGGGGCGGGGGGCCAGCTACTCGGTGAGGTATTTCAGGTAATCGCCGCAGGAGTAATGGCCGCCGGCCACACCGATCTCCGCCTGCCCGCCCAAGCTCCGCGGGAGCAGGGCGGCGATCGACCGATACATCGACGGTGTGGAGGCGTCCGGCTGCCGTGGCGCCGGCGGCGACGGACGGGTGAGGATGAGGTTCATCGCGGGCTCCTTCCGGCCCGGCACCATCGCCCCCCTCTCCCCGCACATGGGCCGGACCATAGTTTGTGATTGTGTTCTCAATCACATTACTGCGGCCGGGATGCTCGGTCAAGCGATGGCCCGACCCCGGGTGAGGGCGAGGCGATCGCGGTGCCCAGCGCTGCACGTTCGGATTACCGCCGAGCTCGTAAGCCCCTCGTCCGCTCTATCAAGTACTCCTTGCGCCGCAGGAGGGCGCGGATGCGGGCTATCCGCACCTCGAACGAGAAGGGCTTGACCACGTAGTCGCGCCCCCCCGTGAGCCCCTGCACCTGATCAGCCGGTGCGTCCTTGGCGGTCAGCATCAAGATGGGCAACTAGGGGTCAGCGGCACACGGGCGCCGAAGCACCTCTAAGCCGGCCACACCCGGCATCCTGATGTCCAAAATCACGAGGTCGGGCAGTCGCTCGCGGGCCAACACAAGAGCGTCCTTGCCAGAAGCCACGATATCTACGGCAAATCCTTCGTACGCCAGCCCGCGCCTGAGCACGCTGGTCGGTGCCGGATCATCGTCAACGACGGGCACGTGTTGCAAAATCTAACCCTTCTAACCCTTCTGACGATCAGTATAGAGCGCGACTCGCCGGCGAGTCGGCCCCTACGGGCAGGTGAGCGGAGGAGGAAACGGGCCCGCCGTGGGGTTGGGACGATCGTCGGCGATGGCGCCGCCTGGCCCGCGGCCGCGGTATGCTGGGGGAAGCTCGGCAGACCGCCCCTCAGGAGGAGCCCGTGCCCCGCCTCGATGGTCGTCGCTCGGATGAGCTGCGCCCCTGCCGCATCACGCCCGGCGTGCTCGCCTTCGCCGAAGGCTCCGCGCTGATCGAGCTGGGCCAGACCCGCGTGCTGTGCGCCGTGAGCGTCGAGGACCGGGTGCCGGCCTTCTTGCGCGGCACCGGCAGCGGCTGGATCACCGCCGAGTACGCCATGCTCCCCCGCGCCACCCAGACGCGCACCCCGCGCGAGGCGGCTACCGGCCGCATCGGCGGCCGCACCCACGAGATCCAGCGTCTGATCGGCCGCTCCCTGCGCGCCATCACCGACCTTACCGCCCTGGGCGAGCGCACCCTCACCGTGGACTGCGATGTGCTGCAGGCAGACGGGGGCACGCGCACCGCCGCCATCACCGGGGCCTACGTGGCCCTGGTGCTGGCCTGCGAACGCCTGCGGCGTCAAGCCCTCACCCCGGGCCTGCCCTCACCGCAGCCTTCGGCTACCCCTCCCCCGCACGCGGGAGAGGGGCTGGGGGTGAGGGAGGGCGAGCCGGTGGTGGAACCGTCCGAATTCCGCTGGCCCCTGCGCCAGGCGGTGGCCGCGGTGAGTGCCGGCATCGTGGACGGCGAGGTGCTGCTCGACCTCGCCTACAGCGAGGACGCGCGCGCCGAGGTGGACTTCAACGTCGTCATGACCGAGGACGGCCGCTTCGTGGAGGTGCAGGGTACCGCCGAGCGCCAGCCGTTCGACCGCCACGTGCTGGACCGCATCCTCGACCTAGCTGCCGGCGGCATCCGCTCCCTGTTCGCCGTGCAGCAGGAGGCCATCCGCGCTGCCCTGGGCGGGTGAGCCCGGTAACCGCCGCCCGGCTTACACGTAATGCCCCAGCTCGGCCCCGCCGAGCAGGTACACGTGGGCCTGCACCTGCGACTGGAGGGCGTCCCAGCCGAAATCGGCGGCCAGCCGGAAGCCGTACGGGCACCACTCCCGCCCCAGCCGCACCAGCTCGGCACCGATGGCGCCGAGGAGCGAGGCATCGGCCCACAGGGCGTCCTGCTCCATCTCGCGGTGTGGCTCCGCTACCAGCACCACCGGCGGCCAGCCGCTGTGGCGCCGCTCTATCCGGAACCCGTCCCGCTCAAGCACCGGCTCGCGCCCGCCGCCACGGCCGGTCACCGGCTCCATCCCCGCGCCGCCCAGCACGTGGATGTGCGCGTGCGGCTGGCTCTGCAGGGCGTCCCAGCCAAAGTTGGACACCAGGCGGAAGCCGTGCGGGCAGAAGCGACGGCCCATGGCCAGCGCCACCTGGCCGGCGCGGCCCAGGTCGCCCCACAGCTCCTCCTGCAGCCGGTGCCGGCGCGGCACCACGAGCAGCATCACCGGCAGCCAGCGCAAGACGTTACGGAAGACGATGAACTCCTCGTCCTCGTAGAACACGTGCGCGGGCGCGACGCCTGCCGCAATGGCGCAAAAGACGCACCCATCCATGGGCTAACCCTGGCAAGCGACGGCCCGGTACGGCCGTGCGGCGGTCGTGGCACGTCACGCGTGTGCGGCGCGCACCTCACGCACGCCATTGTGCGAGCCGTGCGCGCCGGTGGTCAAACGACCGTTTTGACCGCTGGCCGCCGCACCTCTATGATCGAGGGGTGCTGATCGCTGCCCAGGAGCCATCATGGCCGATCTGCGTCCGTTCCGCGCCCTGCGCTACCGGGTAGGTCCCGGTGATACTGTAGGGCGCGTCTTGGCGCCGCCCTACGACGTTATTTCGCCCCAGCAGCAGGCGGCGCTCTACGATCTGAGCCCATACAACGTGGTTCGCCTCGAGCACCCGCGTGAGACCGGCGAAGCCCGCTACCGCGCGGCGGCAGAGACCTTGGCACAATGGCGCCGTGAGGGCGTGCTCATGCCGGACGAGCGGCCGGCCCTTTACGTGTACGAACAGGAGTTCGCGCACGGCGGGCAGACCTATCGCCGCCGCGCCGTGTTCGGGCGCGTGCGTCTGGAACCGTTCGAGACCGGGCTCATCCGCCCGCACGAGTACACCATGGCCAAGCCCAAGGAGGATCGCTTGGCCCTGCTCCGCGCCACCCGCGCCAACATCTCGCCCATCTTCGGCCTGGTGGATGACCGCGGCGGCGGCTTCGCGCGGGCGCTGGCCGACGTCCCAGGACGGCCAGCGCTGGACGCCGTGGACTTCGCCGAGCAGCGCCATCGCCTGAGCGTGGTCGACGACCCGGCGGCTATCGCCCGCCTGGCGGCGGCCGTGGCCGACACCGTCATCTACATCGCCGACGGCCATCATCGCTACGAGACGGCGCTCGCCTACCGCGAGGAGCGGCGGCAGGCAACCGGCCCGGCCTGGAGCGCCGACGATCCGGCCAACTTCGTGCTGATGGCGCTGACCGCCACCACGGATCCGGGCCTGCTCATCCTCCCCATCCACCGCCTGGTGCGGCCGCGCACGCGACCGGCGGACCTGGTGGCCGCCCTGGGCGACGCTTTTACGGTGGAGGAGATGGGCGTGCTGGACAGCGGTGCGGCGTGCGCGGCCCTGATTCGGGCCATGGAGGCGCGCCGGGCGGATACGGCTTTCGGTGCGGCAGGACTGGCACCCGGCCGGCTGCACCTGCTTACCCTGCGTGACCGGGCCACCGTTGAGGCACACATGCCGGTCGGTCACGCCCCCGCCTGGCGGGCGCTAGACGTCAACGTGCTGCAGTACGGCGTACTGGAGCCCCTCCTGGGCATCGACGCCGCCACCCTCACCGCCGGCGAGCACGTGGAGTTCACCGAGGACGCGGGTGAGGCGCTGGCGGCGGTGCGCAGCGGCCGCGTGCCGCTGGCGTTCTTGGTCAACGCTACCCGCGTGGAGCAGATCGTCGCGGTGGCTGACGCGGGCGACCGAATGCCGCAGAAGAGCACCTACTTCTACCCGAAGCTGGGCACCGGTCTGGTGATCAACTGCCTGGACTGCTAGCCTGGTCCGGACACATCACCGCGCGATGGTGTACCAGCGCCCTAGTTCCCGGGTGGCATCGCCTGTCCCCCCGCCGGCAGCGCCAGTGGCGTGGGCCAGCACGCGCCGGCTTAGGCCGTCCGCAGGCCCTCGCGCGACCGGGTGAGGCATGCACAGGGCAAACGGGGGACGCGAAGAGCGTCCCCCGCCGTCGGCAGCCCTGGCCGGCGCGTGCTAGCCGCGCGAGGGCAGGATCACGGTAGCGGTGCCGGGCGTGGTGCGCTGGCCCTGCGGGTTCTCGGTCCAGATCTCCAGGTCGACCAGGTACTGGCCGTCTTGCACGCGCTTGCCGGTGACGCGGCCGCGGCAAATCATCTCCTGGCCGGGAACGTCCATGCCGCGATAGGAGACCGCCCACCGCTTGATGCGGCCCGCGTAGCGGATCCACTCCCACAACATGCGGCCCAGGAGGGCGTGCTTGAGCGCGCCGTGCACGATCACCCCCGGCAGGCCGGTGGAGATGGCGAAGTCCTTGTCATAGTGGATCTGGTAGAAGTCACCGGAGGCGGCCGCCCACTGCACCAGTTGCTGGGTGGTGGGCGTCACCCGGAGCTCGATCTGCTGCCCTTCCTGCACGTCCTCGAAGTAAAGCTGTTGCGGTTCCGTTGCCGCCGTCACGGTCTCGTTCCTCCCCTGCCCATTAGTAGTTGATGATCGTGCCGCGCGCGATGGCCACCACCTGCCCGTCGCGCCTATAGGTCGTCTCCGACACGGTGATGAGCATCCGGCCGATGCTGCCCTGCCGCTCGCTGATGTCGGCGACTTTGGACGTCGCGGTGAGCACGTCGCCGGCGTAGACGGTGTCGAAGTATTCGATATCCGTGCCGCCGTTCAGCACGCGCTTGAGGTTGTGGCGGACGCGGGCGGCGGGGTTGGTGCCGCGCGGCCCGCCAAAGGTGGGGTCGGAGGTGGCGGGGTTAAACACCGGCGTGCCCAGATAGTGCGGCGGCGCGGGCAGGGCGCGGAAGCCCTTGGAGCGCGCGAACGCCTCATCGTAGAACACCGGGTCGGTATACCCTACCGCCCGGGCGAACATGCGAATGCTGGTCTTGTCCACCTCAAGGGTCCAGGGCTCGCTTTCCACGCCGATCACGGCGCGCATCTCGTCGGTGATGAGCGACTCCTCGGCCATGCCCGTCTCCTGCGTTTGTCGTTTCCCCTCACCGCGCCGGGCTAATGCAACGCGGCGTCAGGGCTGCCGATCCGCCCCGGCCCTGGGGCGGGGCTGAGAGCTTTCTACGTCACTCCTCTTCTGGTGTCAAACCTACAGCGCCACGCGGGCACGCAGGTCGACGGCGTAGAAACGCCCGGCCTTGATCTCGCGGATGAGGTCGCGCACATCGTGAATCTCACGTTCAAAATAGGTAGCGCAGCGGCCGATGTCCTGGATGGCGTGGGAATCGGTGCCGGCCGTGCCCGGCATGCCCATCCGCTCGCACAGCCGCTTCGAGAAGGCGTTTTCGCGGTCGGAGCCGCGGCCGTTGAGCTCTTCTAAGGCATCGCAGAAGCGGTAGGCGGGGTTGCGGGCGGCGCGCTCCAGCGCCTGCTCGTACTCCTCCTCGTTGCGGATGTACCAGGGCATCTGCCGCCGGTAGGGGTGCGCCGCCACCATAGCGCCGCCCACCGCCTCCACGTAGCGAGCCAGCTCCTCCGACCGGTGCATGCCGAACACGTACTTGTCGATGCCGAAGACCAGCATGTGCCCTTCGTCAGTTGAGATCTCGACGCCGGCCAGCACCAGGAAGTGGTGTTTCTCGCACAGGGCCCGGATGGACGCTTCGTCCCAGAGGGTGTCGTGCTCGGTAAAGACGATGGCATCCAGGCCGGCCTGCTTAGCCCGCACGACCAGCTCGTCCGGGCTGAGCACCGAGTCGTGCGAGCGCGGCCAGGTGTGCGCGTGCAGATCGATGAGCATAGCGCCCTCCGGTCGGCGATTCCCTGCGCTCGCGCTTCACTATACGACCCACCCGCCCGAACGACAAAACCCCGCGCCGCCTCCTGGCCCTGGCGTGCGTTGTTCGTAGGGATCCCCGATGGTATACTCCTGCCGCACGCGACGGAATTCACAAACAGGCCGGTGTCGCAATGCTGGGTCAGTGGGGGCACATGGGCTTCCTGGTGGTGGTGGGCATTGCCCTGCCGGCCGTGGCGCTGATCGTTTCCTTCCTGCTGGGCCTGCTCCGGATCCGGCCGCGGGACCCTAACGCCGTCAAGGCCGATACCTACGAGTGTGGCATCCCCACCGAAGGCCCGTCCTGGATCCAGTTCCACGCCGGCTACTACGTGTTCGCCCTGCTGTTCGTGGTGTTCGATATCGAGACCGTCTTCCTGTACCCGTGGGCGGTGGCGCTGCGGCAGCAGAAGCTGTTCGCGTTCCTGGACGCGCTGTTGTTCATCGCCATCCTGGCGGTCGGGTACGTGTACGCCTGGCGGAAGCGGGCCTTTGAGTGGCGCTAGAGCGCCGGCGGGTGGTGCGATGACGACATGGCTGCCCGGCGGTACGGTCGCGGAGCGGATCCGGGAGCGGTTCCCGGACGCGGTGGAGGCAGCCGACGCGGAGGCGGTACGGGTGAAGCCCGAGCGGCTGCTGGAGGTGGCGCGCTTCCTCCGTGATGACCCGGAGCTGGCGTTGGAGATGGCCACCAACGTCACCGCGGTGGATTGGGAGGACTATTTCGAGGTCGTCTACCACCTGCAATCGATCACTAAGAACCACATGGTCACCCTCAAGGTGCGTCCACCGGACTACGAGGACCCAGAGGTGCCCTCGGTGACGTCGGTGTGGTGGGGAGCGCACCTGCAGGAGTGCGAGGTCTACGACCTGATGGGCATTAAGTTCGGCGGCCACCCCAACCTGCGCCGGTTGTTCCTATGGGAGGGCTTCGCCGGCTGGCCGCTGCGCAAGAGTTTCCTGCAGGTGGGGCAAGGGGCGTTCCACCCCGGCCTGCCCCACTTTCCCAAGGAGGGCGGTGAGCGAGGCGTGATCAGCGGCCCGCGCTGGACAGAGCAAGAGCCGGGCTGGCGGCCGTTGCCCTCACCGGGGGTGCGCCCGCCCGAAGAGCGGCGACCCTATGGCCACCAACAGATGGGGCCGGTAACCCCACCGCAGGTAGACCGCGAGCGGGCGTGAGGGCGCCTGAGGCGGTGTGAGGAGCGACGTGACCAGCGACATCCGCACCGAACCGTTCACCGTCAACATCGGCCCCCAGCACCCGAGCACGCACGGTGTGTTCCGCATGAAGGTCACGCTCGACGGGGAGCGGATCATCGACGTGGAGATGATCGTCGGCTACCTCCACCGCAGCATGGAGAAGCTGGCCGAGGAGCGTACCTACACCCAGAACATCCCCTTCACCGACCGCGCCGATTACCTCTCGGCCATGTCCAATAACCTCGGCTACTGCCTGGCGGTGGAGAAGCTGGCCGGCATCCGCGTGCCGGAGCGGGGCGAGTACATCCGCGTGATCATGGCGGAGCTGCAGCGCATCGCCAACCACTGCATGGCGGTGGGCACGTTCATCAACGACGCCGGTGCCTGGCAGACCCCGCTCATGTGGCTGTTCGCCGAGCGGGAGAAGATCCTCGACCTGTTCGAGATGACCTGCGGCGCCCGCCTCACGGTCAACTACATGCGCATCGGCGGCGTGGCCTTTGACCTGCCGGACGAGTTCGTGCCGGCCTGCCGCCGCTTCGTCGACGAGTTCCCGGGACGGCTGGACGAGGTGGAGGCGCTGCTGCGCGAGAACGAGATCCTGCTGGCCCGCAGCAAGGGTATCGGCGTGATCCCCACGGACTTGGCGATCAACGCCTCCCTCTCCGGCCCCATGCTGCGCGCCAGCGGTGTGGCCTGGGACCTGCGCAAGGCCGACCCCTACAGCATCTACGACCGCTTCGACTTCAAGATCCCGGTGGGCACGGCCGGCGACTCCTACGACCGCTTCCTCGTGCGCGTGGCCGAGATGCGGGAGAGCGTGAAGATCATCGATCAGGCCCTACGCGACATGCCGCCCAAGGGCCCCTACAAGGTCGACGTGCCGCTGGCGCTGCGCCCGCCGCCGGGCGAGGTCTACGCGCGCGTGGAGTCGCCCAAGGGTGAGCTGGGCTATTACCTGGTGTCCGACGGGGGCGCCGCGCCGTACCGGTTCCACATCCGGCCGCCGTCGCTCATCAACCTGTCGTTGCTTAAGCAGATGTTGGTCGGTCTCACCATCGCCGACGCCATCGTGGCGTTCGGCAGCATCGACATCGTGATCGGGGAGCTGGACCGATGAGGCACCCCGGCGGGCCGGGGCGCACGCGCCGAGTGAGAGCAAGGGCGACATCATGATGGTGCTGGCACGCTGGTGGGACCTGCGTTCGCTTGCCAACCCGGTACATGCGCTGCTGGACTGGCTGCGCGACCGCTTCCCGGATTGGGTGGCGTACGTGGTCTCCGGCCTGATCGGAGCAGCGGCCATCGGCCTGTTCCTGGGCGTGGCCATGCTGCTCCTCATCTGGGTGGAGCGGCGGGTGATCGCCCGCATCCAGATCCGGCAGGGGCCGAACCGCACGGGGCCGGCGGGCATCCTCCAGCCGGTGGCGGACGCCATCAAGCTGATGCAGAAGGAGGCCCTCACCCCGTTTGCCGGTGACAAGTGGGTGTTCTGGCTGGCGCCGGTGCTGTTGTTTGTGCCCACGGTGCTCACAATGGGCGTGATGCCCTTCGGCGAGGGGATGGTCGTGGCCGACCTGAACGTCGGCGTGCTGTTCATCGTGGCGGTGGGCTCGACCGTACCGCTCGTGATCTTCATGGCGGGCTGGGCGTCGAACAACAAGTACTCGCTGCTGGGCGCCATGCGCACCATCGCCATGGTGCTGTCTTATGAGCTGCCGGCCGTGATCAGCCTGCTGAGCGTGGTGGTGCTGGTCGGCTCCATGCAGCTCGGCGAGATCATCCGCTTTCAGCGCGAGCACTTTGTCTGGAACGTCTTTCTGCTGCCCCTACCGTTTCTCATCTACGTGACCGCCTCGCTGGCTGAGATCGGCCGCTCGCCGTACGACATCGCCGAGGCGGAGTCGGAGATCGTGGCCGGCTACCACACCGAGTATTCGGGCATGAAGTTCGGCCTGTTCTACGCGGTGGAGCTAGCCAACGCCCTTATCCTGGGCGGCATCTTCGCCATCCTGTTCTTCGGCGGCTGGTGGACGTTTGGCCTGGACCGGATCATCCCCGGCTGGCTGCTCTTCCTGGTGAAGATGCTGCTCGGCTACTGGCTGTTCGTGTGGGCGCGCGGCACCGTGCCGCGCCTGCGTATCGACCAAGCACTCAAGTTCTCCTGGCAGTTCCTCATCCCAATCGGCCTGCTCAACGTGCTGCTGGTGGCGCTTGAGGTCGCGATCTGGGCGGAGACCGACGCCCCCGGCGTCATCCTGCTGCCGTTTGCCGTAGTCAACTGGCTGGGCGCCGCCGGGTTGGTGGTGGGGTACGTGCGCTTGCTCCGGCTGGAGGGCGTGCAGGCGCCGCGGCCGGTGCTGCTCACCGACCAGATCGGCATCGTGACGCGGGTGACCGGGCCGGTGGGCGCGGGCGCCGCGGGCGATTGAGGGGTCGTGAAGGGCTTTATGGAAGGGTTCGGCGTCGTCTCCGCCTTTTGGGTGCTCAGCGCGGTGGCAGTGGTCTCGGCGCTGGGGATCATCGTGTCGCGCAACCTGCTGCACGCCGTCCTGTGGCTCATTCTCACGTTCGTGGCGCTGGCGGGGTTGTTCATCACCCTAACGGCCGACTTCGTGGCGGTGGCGCAGGTGTTGGTGTACGCCGGTGCGGTCGGGGTGCTGGTGGTGTTCGCCATCATGCTCACCCCGAGCAGCGCCCGGACCAACGCCGAGACGCGGTTTTTCGGTCCCGGGCTGCTGGTGGCGGCAGCCTTCTCCACCGTGCTGGCCTACGTGGCCCTGGCCACGGATTGGCCGGTGGTCGCCCGCGACGCTTTCCAGACCACCGCCCAGGAGATTGGCAGCCTGCTGGTGACGCGCTACGTGCTGGCGTTCGAGCTCGCCTCGCTGGTGTTGATCGTGGCCATGGTGGGGGCGATCGTGCTGGTGCGGGGCGGCCGGACGGTGCCCGAGGAGCAGGTGGAGGCCGCGGCACCGGCCGAATCTGAGCCGGAGCAGCGCCAGGAACAGACGACCGCGGTGCAGGTGCACTGAGCCGCAGGCGAACAAGGGAGATCGTGGACGGTGCGGGTGACGCTGGAGCATTACCTGGTGGTGTCGGCGCTGCTGTTCGGGCTCGGCCTGTGGATCGCGCTGGCCAAGCGCAACGCCATCATCATCCTGATGGGCGTGGAGCTGATGCTGAACGCAGTCAACCTGGCACTGATCGCGTTCAGCCGGTTCGCCGCCATGCCCGGCGGTCGGCCACCGCTGGCCGGGCACGTGTTCGTCATCTTCGTGATCACGGTGGCCGCGGCCGAGGCGGCCGTGGCCCTGGCGCTGGCGGTGGCCGTCTATCGCAACCGCGCCACTGTGGACATCGACCAGATCAACCTGCTGAAGCTCTGAGCGGGCGGCGATGTGGACCGAGCTGTTTGAGGTCAAAAACAAGTACGTGGCCGAGATCTGGTGGGAGCTGTTCAACGCCGAGGGGCTGGCCACCCGCGTGGTGGTGGTCGGCGACCGCAAGACGGCCGGCGACCTGACCCCGCGCAAGATCTACGTGCCCGACAGCAAGACGCACGTGGCCAACGAAATCCTGCGCAAGATCTGACGGTGCCCGGCGTTCCACCGGCCAGACAAGGGCGCACCGCGGAGGAGAGGTCCCGAAGGCCGCATGTTCGAGACGATCGGCGAGTTCACGGTCTGGCTCATCTACCTGCTCCCACTGCTCTCGTTTCTCCTGATCTCGGCGCACTATCTGCTGCCGGCCGGCGCCCGGCCATCGCCGCGGGCGTTGGGCGCGGTGAGCGTGGCGCTGGTGTTCGCCTCATTTCTGCTCTCCCTGTGGGCGCTGCGCGCCGTGATGGCGGCGCATGAGCCGGGCACGGCCATCGGGTTCCCCTCCCACCCCTGGATCGAGCTGGGGCCGCTGCGCCTGGAGATCGGCATCCGCCTGGACGGGTTGACCGCGGTGATGCTGGTGGTGGTGACCGCGGTGGCCTTTCTCGTGCAGTTCTACTCGCAGGGCTACATGGCGGGCGATCCGGGCTACCCGCGCTACTTCGCGTTCATCTCGCTGTTCACCGCCGCCATGTTGGGGCTGGTGCTGGCCTCCAGCCTGATCATGGTGTTCATCCACTGGGAACTGGTCGGCCTGTGCTCCTACCTGCTCATCGGTTACTGGTTCGCCAACCCGGCCCGCCCCGGCTACACCTCGCCGGCCGCCGCCGCCAAGAAGGCGTTCATCGTCACCCGCGTGGGCGACCTCGGCTTCCTGATGGCCATCCTCCTCATCTGGACGCGCACCGGCACGCTCAACATCGGTGAGTTGCAGGAGATGGCGCAGGCCGGGGCCATCGGCTCCGCGGTGCTCTTGCTGTTCGCCCTGGGCGTGTTCGCCGGCGCCGCCGGCAAAAGCGCCCAGTTCCCGTTCCACGTCTGGTTGCCGGACGCGATGGAGGGGCCCACGCCCGTTTCCGCCCTGATCCACGCCGCCACCATGGTGGCCGCCGGCGTCTACCTGGTGGCGCGCCTGTTCCCGGTGTACGCCGCCTCACCGGACGCCATGCACGTGGTGGCCGTCATCGGCGCGCTGACGGCCCTCCTGGCGGCGACGATGGGTATGGTGATGCAGGACATCAAGCGCGTGCTGGCCTACTCCACCATCAGCCAGCTCGGCTACATGATGCTGGGCCTGGGCGCCGGCGGCTTAGCGGCGGGCATCTTCCACCTGATGAACCACGCCTTCTTCAAGGCGATGTTGTTCCTGGGCTCCGGCTCGGTCAACCACGGCACCAACACCTTCGACATGCAGAAGATGGGCGGGCTGCGGCGGGCCATGCCGGTGACGTTCGTGACGTTCGTGATCGGTTCGCTCAGCCTGGCCGGCATCCCGCCCTTCTCGGGCTTTTGGAGCAAGGACGAGATCCTCGTCGAAGCCTGGCACTTCAACAAGCTGGTCTTCGCGGCGGCGCTGGGCGTGGCCTTCCTGACGGCCTTTTACATGTTCCGCGCCATCTTCCTGACCTTCTTCGGCGAGTTCCGCGGTGGCGAGCCCGGCGCCGGCCACGGCGTGCACGTCGCGCCCGCGCATGAGGCCGCCGTCCACAACGGCCATGGCGCCGCAACCGCGCCCGAGGTGCACCCGCACGAGTCGCCGGCGGTGATGTGGCTGCCGCTGGTGGTGCTAGCGGTGCCGTCGGTGCTGTCCGGGTTCGTGAACGTGGGTCCGTTCGCCCACGCCTTCAGCGACTTCGTGAAGGGCTCACTGCCGGAGGCGATGCGCGAGGGCGAGGAACACGCGCTTATCCCCGGCGTCGCCGTCGCCTCCTCGGCGCTGGCGGTGCTGGGCATCCTGGTGGCGGGCGTGGCCTACGGCTTCGGCGCGCGGGTGCGCGTGCCCCTGCCCGGGTTCGCGCGTCCCTTCTACACGTTATTCGCGCGCAAGTACTTCTTGGACGACCTGTACGAGCGCGTGCTGGTGGGCGGTCTGCTCTACAACGGCGTGTGGCGGCTGGCCGCCTGGTTCGACGCGCAGGTGGTGGACGGCATTGTGAACGGCGTGGGCCGCCTGATGCGCGCCCTGTCCGGTCTGCTGCGGCGGGTCCAGGCCGGCTCCGAGCAGGCCTACGGGCTGGTGCTTACCGGCGGCGCCGTGGTGGCGGTGCTGGTGCTGTTCATCGTGACGTTGCGATGACCATCCCCGCCGGGGTGAGGGCCGGCGGCGGCAGACAGGCATAAGGGAGGACAGACGGTGCTGTCGGCGCTGATCTTCTTGCCGGTAGCGGGTGCGGCGGTGATCGCGCTGCTGCCGCGCGAGCGCACCGCGCTGCCGCGCCTGGTGGCGGCGCTCTTCGCCCTGGCGACCTTCGTCCTCTCCCTGGCCCTGCTGGCCGGGTTCGACCCGCACGGCGGCTATCAGTTCATCAATAGCACCGGGTGGCTGACGCCCGACCTGAGCGGGTTCCGTTTGCAGTACAAGGTCGGGGTGGACGGCATCAGCATGCTGCTGGTGCTGCTTACCACCTTCCTCACGCTGCTGTCGGTGCTGGTCTCCTGGAACATCGAGCTCAGGCCGAAAGAGTACTTCGCCTGGATGCTGCTCTTGGAGACCGGCGTGCTGGGCGTGTTCGCGGCGCTGGACTTCGTGCTCTTCTTCCTGTTCTGGGAGGTGGAGCTGGTGCCGATGTACATGCTCATCTCCATCTGGGGCAGCGGCCGCAAGGAGTACTCGGCGCTCAAGTTCCTGCTGTACACCATCGCCGGCTCCTCCCTGATGCTGGTGGGCATCCTGGCCCTGGGCTTCTCCGCCGGCACGTTCGACATCGTGGAGCTGGGGCGCATGGGGCCGCTCACCAACGCGGTGATCCCGGCCACGGCCATCTTCTTCCTCATCCTGGCCGCCTTTGCCGTGAAGCTGCCGGTGGTGCCGTTCCACACCTGGCTGCCGGACGCCCACAGTGACGCGCCCACGGCGGTCTCAGTGCTGCTGGCCGGCGTGCTCCTGAAGATGGGCGGCTACGGCATCATCCGCATGTGCGTGAGCATCCTGCCCGACGTGGCCCGCCAGTACGCCACGCTGCTGGCCGTGCTGGCGGCGGTGAACGTGATCTACGGCGCGTTCATCACCCTGCGGCAGACGGACTTGAAGCGCCTGATCGCCTACTCGTCCGTCAGCCACATGGGCTACGTGCTGCTGGGCATCGCCGCGCTGGGGCCGGTGGGGCTGAGCGGCGCCACGTTGCAGATGTTCACCCACGGCACCATCACCGGCATGCTGTTCGTCATGGTGGGGCTGATCTACGACCGCACGCACACGCGCGAGATCGCGCATATGCGCGGCCTGGCCCGCCACTGGCCGTTCATCGGCGTGGGCATGACCGTGGCCGGCTTCGCCTCGCTGGGCCTGCCGGCGCTGTCTGGCTTTGTGGCCGAGCTGCTGGTGTTCCTGGGCAGCTTCGACCGCTACGAGGTGTGGACCATCCTGGCGGTCATCGGTATCGCCCTGGCCGCGGGCTACATCCTCTGGACCATCCAGCGGGTGCTGCACGGGCCGCCGATGGCGGAGTGGCAGCGCCTGCCGGACGCCACCCGCTGGTGGGAGCGCGTGCCGGTGGGAGCGCTAACGCTGGCCATCGTGGCCGTCGGCGTCTACCCACAGGCGGTGCTCAACCTGATCGAGCCGAGCGTGCGCGCGGTGGTGGAGCGCGTGGGCTAGCTCGGGCAACCGCACCGGTGCCGCAGCCCGGGTGAGCGGTGGCATCGGTGTTGAGGCAGGGGACCAGACGTGGAGAACCTGGATCGTATCGGCCCGGTACTGGTGATGTTCCTGGCGGCGGCGGTCGTGCTGCTGGCCGACCTGCTGCCCGCGCCGCCGCGCCGGCGGTTCTACGCCGCTACGGCGGTGGTCGCCGCCCTGCTGGCCACGGCGTGGACGCTCTCGCTTATCAGTCGGGGCCGGGCCGGCGGCGCCGAGGACGTGGCCTTCTCCGGCGGCCTGGTGATGGACCGCTTCAGTCTGTTCTTCGCTTTCCTGTTCCCTTGGGTGGCGGCATTCGTCGGCCTGGCGTCGCTCGATTACCTGGACCGCATGGCGGACCGGGCGGCGGAGTTCTACGCCCTCCTGTTCACCGTCACCGGTGGCGCCATGCTCCTGGCCGCCGCCAATGACCTGATCGCCATCTTCATCGCCCTAGAGCTGCAGAGCGTGTCCCAGTACGTGCTGGCCGGCTTCCTGGGCAGCCCGCGGTCCTCGGAGGCGGGGCTCAAGTACCTGCTCCTGGGCGCGACCAGCGTGGCGGTCATGCTGTACGGCATGGCCTTCCTGTTCGGCCTGGCGGGCAGCACGGCCCTGCCGGATATCGCCGCGGCGCTGGGGTCGGCGCCGGACGGGCAGCGTGCCGCCTTCCTGACCGCCGCCGTGTTGCTGGCGGTGGGATTTGGCTTCAAGATGGCGATCGTCCCCTTCCAAATGTGGGTGCCTGACGTCTACCAAGGCGCGCCCACGCCGGTTACCGCCTATCTGTCCGTGGGCAGCAAGGCGGCCGGCTTTGCGGTGACGCTGCGCGTGTTCTACTCGGCCCTGGGCGCGGACGTGATCGCGCCGCAGTGGGCCAACCTGTTCGCGGTGCTCGCCGCGATCTCCATGACGCTGGGCAACGTGATGGCGTTGCTCCAGACCAACATCAAGCGGCTGCTGGGCTACAGCTCCATCGCCCAGGCGGGCAACTTTCTCATCGGCGTGGCCGCCATCGCCGTGGACGGCGCCCGTTTTACCCTGGCCTCCAGCGCCGTGCTGTTCTTCATCGCGGCCTATGCCTTTACCAACCTGGGCGCGTTCTTCGCCGTGATCGGCATCTCCAGCCGCATCGGCAGCGACCGTATCCGCGACTACGCCGGTATGTGGCGGCGGGCGCCGCTGCTGGCCGTGCTCCTCACCTTCTGCCTGATGTCGCTCACCGGCCTGCCGCCCACCGCCGGCTTCTGGGCCAAGTTGTACATCTTTAACGCCGCGGTACGGGCGGATATGGTGTGGCTGGTGGTGGTGGGCGTGCTGAACACGATCGTGTCGGCCTTCTACTACCTGGCGGTGGTGCGACAAATGTTCATCGCCCCGCCCCCGACGGAGGCGCCGGTGCGGCCCATGCCTGGCCTCCAGTTCTCGCTGGCCGTGGCGGCGTTGGGTGTGTTGCTCATCGGCCTCTTTCCCAACCCGCTGGTGGAGGCCGCGGAGCGCGCCGCCACCGTGTTCGCCCGCTGAGCGTTTCGCTGCCTGCGCTCGCTATCCTCCCCGCCCACTGAGCTGAACGGCGAGAAGCGTCATGACCTACGTGGTCTCCGTTGAGTGCGAGGTCGAAACGCCCGAGATCGACGTTGCCCGCGTCCGGGCGTTGGTGGAGCGGGCGCTGGCCCTGGAGGGCGTACCGGACGGCGCCGAGGTGGGAGTGGTGTTTGCCGACGACGCCACCGTGCACGAGCTGAACCGGCGCTACCGCGGCGTGGACCGACCCACGGATGTGCTGTCGTTCGGGCTGTCTGACCTGGCGCGCCCGGTGGAGAAAGGCAGGGTCTCGGCCCCGTTTGTGCTGCCGCCGGACATGGGGCTGCCGCTCGGTGAGGTGATCGTCTCGCGCGATACGGCCCTCCGCCAGGCACGAGCGCACGGACGCGAGCCGGCGCACGAGCTGGCCCACCTGGTGGTGCACGGCGTGTTGCACCTGCTCGGTCACGACCACGCCGCGCCGGAGGAGGAGCGCCGCATGCGCGCCCGCGAGGATGAGGTCCTCCAGGCCTGCGGCTTTCCCCCCGGTACGGCGGGCTGGAGCCACCCCGCGGATGAGGAGCATTGACCGCCCCCAACCACCGCCAAGCCTGTCACGCCCGCGTGTCGGCTGCGCGTCACCATCCCTATAATGAGGCTGCCGTGTCGTTGAGCTCTTACAGGGTGATGCGAACGCACGGAACGAGGGCCAATCATCGTGGGCAGTGAGGTCTGGTACCGCAAGTGGCGGCCGCGCACCTTTGCCGAGGTGTGCGGTCAGGAGCATGTGACGCGCACCCTGCGCAACGCGGTAGCCCAGGGCCGGGTAGCGCATGCCTACCTCCTGTGTGGGCCACGGGGCACGGGAAAGACCTCCACGGCCCGGGTGCTGGCCAAGGCCGTTAACTGTGCCGCCCCACGCGACGGCGAGCCCTGCAACGCCTGTGAGTCCTGTCGCGCCGTGAACGAGGGCCGCGCCCTCGACCTGGTGGAGATGGACGCCGCTTCCAACCGCGGCATCGACGATATCCGCAACTTGCGCGACCGTGTCGGCTACCACCCCAGCACGGGAGCCTACCGCGTGTACCTGATCGACGAGGTGCACGAGCTGACGCCGCAGGCGTTCGATGCCCTCCTCAAGACGCTGGAGGAGCCGCCGCCGCATGTGATCTTCGTGCTGGCCACCACCGACGTGCACCGTGTGCCGCCCACCATCATCTCCCGTTGCCAGCGGTTCGACCTCACCCGCATCCGCCACGCCGACATCGTGGCGCGCCTGCGCTTTATCGCCGAGCAGGAGGGCGTGCGTACCGAGCCGGGCGCGCTCGACGTCATCGCCCGCGCCGCGGGTGGTGGGCTGCGCGACGCGGTCAACCTGCTGGAGCAAGTGGTGGCTACCTTCGGGCCGGAGGTGAGCGAGGACCAGGTGCGCGCCACCCTGGGCCTGGTGGCCGACGAGCGGGCGCGCGCGCTGGCCCTGGCAGCAGCTCGCGGCGACCTGTCCGGCGGACTAGCGATCATCGGGACGGTTCAAGAAGACGGCGTCGAGCTGCGCCAGTTCAACCGGGAGGTGGTGGCGCACCTTCGGGCCCTGCTGCTGCTCAAGTCCGGCGCCGGGGCCGGGCTGGACGGTTTCACCGCCGAGGCGCGGGCGGAGCTGCGCGCCGCCGCCATGGAGCTGGACGTCCGCCGCATCCTGCACGCGTTGAAGGCATTCAGCGGCGCCGACTTTCGCGGGGAGTGGCAACCGGCGCTGCCGCTGGAGCTGGCCCTGGCGGAAGCGACGCTGGCCGCCGAGGCGGACACGGTGCGCACCGGTTCGGCCACCCCGTTCGGCGCGGGCGGCACAACAGGGAGCGACGGGACGGCGCCGCGGCGCGCGGAGGTGCCGGGCCGTCCATGGCGCCCGTCCGCGCCACTGGCGTCGCCTCCCGACCCTTCGGCGCCCTCCGAGGAGGCGAACGTCGTTGTCACCGGTCTGGATGAACCGGCGCACGCCGCCCCGCGTGCCACGGGACCGATCACGCTGGAAGAGGCGCGAGCGCGCTTTCGGGCCATCCGCGATGCCTGTAGCGCCAACGTGCAGGCGCGGGCGCTGCTCAACAGCGGCTGCGACATTGTGGACGTCAACGAGCGCGTCATCACCTTCGGGTTTCGGTATGACCTGTTGCTCAGCAAGGCGCAGCCGGGCACGCCGGTGCACCGCGCCCTGGTGGCGGCCGTGGAGCAGGTGCTGGGGCGGCGGCTCGACGTACAATGTATTCACGTACCCGATGTAACGGACCGGTTGCGCGCCCAGCCGCCGCGGCCCAGCCACCTGGTGGACGAGGCGCGGAAGCTCGGTCTTACCCCCATCGAGCGCACGTCAGGCGCATGAGGAGCGCACCATGAACCGATATCAGCGCCGTCACGGCGGGGGCGGCTTTGGCGGGCTCAGCCCAGACCTGCTCCGCCAGGCTCAGGAGCTGCAGAACCAGATGCTCAAGGCGCAGGCGGAGTTCGAGGCCTCGACCGTGGAGGCTACCGCGGGCGGCGGCGCGGTCAAGGTCGTCCTGCAGGGCAACCACAAGGTCAAGGCGATCACCATCGCCCCCGAGGTGGTGGACCCGGACGACGTGGAGATGTTGCAGGACCTGATCATCGCCGCCGTAAACGAGTGCGTGGACAAGCTCGAAGCGAAACGCGCGGAGATCCTGGGGCCGCTCGCCGGCGGTCTCAAGCTGCCGGGCCTGTAGGCCGGCCGCGCGGCCGCCGGGCCTGAGCGGGGCATGCCCTCACCGGTGAGTACTGGTACACTTGTTCTAGCTTATTCGGGAGCGACAACCTGTGCCGGAGATGGGTTCCGTTGCGGCGGCACCGGTGGCCAAGCTGATCGAGGAGTTCAACAAGCTGCCCGGCATCGGCCCGAAGAGCGCCCAGCGGCTGGCCTACCACGTGCTGCGCGCCCCGCGTGAGGAGGCAGAGGCGTTGGCGCGGGCCATCCTCGACGTCAAAGACCGGATCAGCTTCTGTTCGGTCTGTCAAAACCTCACCGACATCGACCCCTGCGCCATCTGTGCCAGCGAGACGCGCGACCACAGCACCATCTGCGTGGTAGAGGAGCCGCTGGATGTGCTGGCGCTGGAGCGCACGCGCTCCTATCGGGGGGTGTACCACGTCCTGCACGGCGTCATCTCCCCGCTCAACGGCATCACCGAGGATGACATCAAGCTGGCCGAACTGCTGGGCCGCGTGCGAGCGGGGGGCGTGCAGGAGGTGATCCTGGCCATGAACCCCACGCTGGAGGGCGATATCACCCTGATGACCATCGAGCGCCGTATTCACAGAGAGGCGCCGGCCATTAAGGTGACGCGCCTGGCCCGCGGCCTGTCCACCGGCTCCGACCTCGAATACGCCGATGAGCTGACCCTGACCCGCGCCCTGGAGGGCCGCCAGCCGGTGTGACGGCGTCAGCCCCGGGGGCAGGAGGCGAGCACCCGTGAGCGGCGCGCGCGTCTTCAAAACTGAGGCGGTGGTGCTGCGCCAGCGGCCGCTGGGCGAGGCGGACCGTATCCTCACCCTGTACGCCGCCGACCTGGGCAAGTTCGAGGCGGCGGCCAAAGGCGTGCGCCGCCCGGGCAGCCGGAAGGCCGGCCACTTGGAGCCGCTCACCTACGTCGCCCTCATGCTGGCGCGCGGCCGCAACCTGGATATCATCACCCAGGCCGAGGCCAGGGACACCTTTCTGCCCCTACGCGCCGACGTGCAGCGCCTTGCCGCCGGCCTGTACGTGGCCGAGCTCGTCGATCGGTTGACGGTGGAGCACGTGGAGGGCTACGCCATCTTCCGCCTGCTGGTGGAGACGCTGGCGCGCCTGGCCACGGCCGCCAACCTGGACCTCGTGCTGCGCTTTTTCGAGGTCAACCTGCTGGCGCACGCCGGTTACCGGCCGGAGCTCCGCCGGTGCGTGATCTGCCAGGCGCCCCTGCGGCCGGTGACCAACCGGTTCAGCCCGGCGGGCGGCGGGGTCGTTTGTCCCGACTGCACCCCGCCCGACTCCGGGCTGCGCCCCCTGTCCGTGACCGCGCTCAAGGTGCTGCGCTTGCTCCAGGACGGCCGCTACGTGGAGGCCGCGGCGTTGCGCATCGGCCCGGCGCTGGCCGCCGAGCTGGAGATGCACCTGCGCGCCTACCTGCGCGCCTACACCGACCGCGACATCGCCTCGCAGCGGTTTCTTACCGCCCTGCGCCGGGAGTCTGCGGGCACCGCACCGGCACCGGCCGTGCTATCCTGAGCGGGACAGCGGAGGTGAGACTGAGGATTGCGTCCACGTGTGGCCCAACAACCTCGCTTCGGGGGTGCCCTGATGCCCGTGTACGAGTACTACTGCCGCCATTGCGATGGGGTGTTCGAGCTGCTGCGTCCGATGCGCCTCTCCGCGGAGCCGGCCACCTGCCCCCAGTGCACGCGGGAGAGTCAGCGCATCATCTCCACCGAGTTCGCCGCCTTCACCTACCGGGACGGCTACCCGCGCCGCATCCCCGATAAGGGCACGTACTGGCACCTGGGCAAAGAGGTGAAGTCGCCGGTCACCGGCCCGGTGCGCCCCAATGAACACCCGGAGATCAACAAACCGGAGCCGCCGCCCAAGCCCCTCAAGGGCGACCTGGAGGAGCAGCGTGAGCGCGAGCGGATCGAGGCCGAGCGTAAGGCCTTTGAGGAAAAGGAGCGGCAGGCACGCATCATCGAGTGGGAGTGGAAGAAGGAGCACCAGCCCAAGAAGCTGGAACTGTAAGCCTCCACCTTGTCTACGCTCGCACGGGTGGTCCGCCGGGAGCGCGTTCCGGTAGGCCACCCGTTTCGTGCAGCATCGAGGCCAGCTCATTGCGGGCGTAGGCCAGCGGGTTGTGGCGCCAGCTGATCACGGGACCGCGCAGCAGTCGCCAATCGACCCAAACCGCGCTGCCGCTCATCGCCAGCCCCCAGCCGCGCGCGCCCCTCAACCGGGAGGCGAGCGCCCGTTCAAACTGGGACGGTTCCAGGAGTTGCCGATCCAGGGCGTAGCCCTCGGCGGCCAGCGCCGCCGCATAGCGCCAGACCCGTCGGGCCAGCTCGGCACGGTCGAGGGCCGCTACTTGCGAGTCCAGCTCGTCAAGCAGCACCCAGCCGAGAAGCTGGGCCAGCGTGACGGTGTTCAACCCAGCCAGGTGCCGTCGCACTGTCTGCACGATCTCGCGCCGCGGTCGTTCGCTCAGGCCGCTGAGCGGCGCCCCCACGCGCAGGAAGGCGCGTGGTCGCCCGGGCACGAGCACGTCGTACGTGATGCCAACCGGCACGACCTCGGCGCCGGGCACGGCCTTGAGCAGGCGGACCAGCCCGCTGCGAAACCGCTGCAACCACCCGTCCGGCGAGACGTTGCCCTCCGGGGCCAGCACCACCATGTTGCCCGCCGCCAGTTCGGCGGCCAACGCGCCCAAGTGTGCCTGCGCGCGTCGCGCGGCGGCCAAGGCCAGGCGCTGACGGAGGTGGGGTTGAAATGCCTCTGGCGGGACGTCGTGGGCCAGGGCCGTGCGGTACCGGGGGTGGAGCGCACGCGCCAGGGTGGTGCCGGGCGGGAGTCCTGCGCCGGCCAGGCGCGCCGCCCACTCGGGGGTGAGGAGCGCATACAACGGGCGGTCGGCACCAAAGCTGTCCGCCGCCTCTCGGAGCCACACCGCCAATAAGCGCGGTCCCGGCGTGCTCACCGGCAGCACGCGCAGGGTGCGCAGCACCGGGCCGATATTGAGCCCCATCAGCGCCCAGCGCAACGGACCGAGCTGCGGGAAGTACAGGGCCAGAAAGCCCGGCAGGTACAGCTCCGAGGAGCCCACGAACACGAGGCGACCCGGCCACGTCGCCCACGTGCGGGGCCCGAGCAGCGCCCGCGCCAGCAGAGGGATATCCAGGTCCCGCTTGTGATTGAACACCAGCAGGCGTTGCGGTTGCAGGGCGGACGCGGGCTCGCCGGCTCGTTCCAGCCGACACCAGGCAGCGGCGAACGCCGCCAGCACGACGCCCACGGCCAGTTGGGCGGCGGCGCTCACAGGTCTACGCCGACCCGGCACGCGCGGCTCGTTCACCCTTCCGTTCCCAGAGCGCGGCCGTCAGCTGCTGCGCTCCAGCACATACGCCACCAGCCGCTCCAGCGTGTGCCGTGCCTCCGTGCGTGGCAACGGTTCCAGCGCGGCCAGGGCGCGATCGCCGAACTCACGGGCCATGGCCATCGCCCGCTCCAAGGCGGTGCTGGCCCGCACGGCGGCCACGGCCTCTGCCAGCAGCCGCTCGCGGTTGCGCCGGGCGGCGAACAAGCGGCGGATGGGGTTGCGTGGGGAGGGGTCGTCCTCCAGCAGGTAGAGCGAGGGCAGGGTGAGCGTGCCTTCCTTGAGGTCGCTGCCCACCGGCTTGCCCATCGCCGCCTCGTCGCCGGTGAAGTCGAGGATATCGTCCACGATCTGGAAGGCCATGCCCAGGTTGAACCCGTAATCGCGCAGGGCCTCCACCCAGGGCTCCGGCGCGCCGGACACGATGGCCCCACCCTCGGTGGCGGTACCGAGGAGCGAGGCTGTCTTGCCGCCAATGCGCTGGAGGTAATCGCCGACCCGCTTGGTGGTGTCGAAGGCGCTCACGTCCTGGTCGAGCTCGCCGGTGGCCATTCGCATCAGCGTGCGCGAGAACAGCCGGATGACGCGGATGTTGCCGGTACGGGCGATCAGCTCGGCGGCATGGGCGAACAGGTAATCGCCCAGGAAGACACTGGGCGCGTTGTTGAACAAGGCGTTGGCGGTGGCGCGGCCGCGACGGGTGGCCGCACCGTCGATCACGTCGTCGTGCACGAGCGTGGCGGTATGCAGCACCTCGATGGAGGCGGCCAGGGGGATGAGCAAGTCCAGGTTATAGTCGTGAAAGGTGCCGGCCAGCAGGGCGAGCGCCGGTCGTACCCGCTTGCCGCCGGCACCGAGCACGTGGTCCAGCATCCGCGCCAGCGGCTCATACTCGATCCGCCGGATCCGGTCGAGAACCGCCTCCACTAGTGCCATGTCCTCCTGGACCGGACCGTACAGGGAAGGGGCGACCGTCATGGGCGAAACTCCGGGCTCGTCGGTGACCGGGCGGCGACCTGCTCGCGCTGGGCCAGGCGAAAGAGGCGGCGGGCGTTGGCCGCGGTCGCGTCGGCAAGAGCTGCGGCCGGCACCCCGCGCAGCTCGGCCACCGTGTGCAGCGTCTCCACCAGGTAGGCCGGCTCGTTACGCCGGCCCCGCCGTGACTGCGGAGTAAGGTACGGGCTATCGGTCTCGAGCACAAGGGCCTCCTCGGGCACGGCCCGCGCCACGGCGTGCAGGCGGTGGTTGTTTGGATAAGTGACCGTGCCGGGGATGGAGATGAGGAAGCCCAGGGCCACATACTCCAACGCGCGCCCCGGCCCGTAGGCGTAGCAGTGCATCACGCCCAACGGCTCACGCGCGCCGGCCCGCCGCCGCGCCCGTGCCCAGGGGGCGACCATCTCCCAAGTGGCGTCCTCCGCGTCGCGGGAGTGGATCACGGCCGGCAAGTCCAACCGGGCGCACAGCTCGAGCTGGCGCTGAAAGGCGGTGCGCTGGGTTTCCGGCGGCGACAGGTTGCGGTAAAAGTCCAGCCCCATCTCGCCGAGCGCCACCACCAGCGAGTCGGCCGCCAGGTGCTCCACCTCCTCCCAGTCGGCCGGTGTGGCGTCCTTCGCGTCGTGCGGGTGGATGCCGACGGTGGCCCACAGGCCCGGCTCCGTGTGCGCCAGCGCCAAAGCGGCGCGGTTGCTGACCGGATCGGTGCCGACGACGATGATGGTGGTAACCCCGGCCGCGCGCGCTCGCTCCAGCACGGCGGCACGGTCAGCGTCGAACGCCTGGCTCTGGGGATGCGCGTGCGTGTCGACGATCTGCGTCACGTCCCCAGCCGCGCCTCCTCCTGCTCGGCGACCGCCGGGTCGAGCTTCTTGAACAGCGGTTCCGGCGGGCGCAGCGGCCGGCCTGGCGGCGGCAGATGGAAGCGCCAGCCGCCCGCCTCGATGGCGCCGCCCTCGCCCAGGAACTCATGCAGCCTTTGGCAAGTGAACGGCAGGTAGGGGTAGAGGGCCGTGCGCAGGGCGCCAATCGCGCCGATGACCGTATAGAGGGCGCGGGCGGCCGCCGCGCGGTCCTCGTGGATCGCCTTCCAGGGTGAGGTCTGTTCCAGGTACACGTTGGCCTCGCGCGCCAGCTCCATGGCGGCCGCCAGGCCGGCGCGGAATCGGCACCAGGCGATATGCTCGCCCACCTCCTGTAGGGTGCCCGCCGCGCGGTCGAGCAGCGCCCGGTCGTGCGGGGTGAGGTTGCCCGGCTCGGGCACGCGGCCGTCGAAGTTGCGGTAGGTGAAGGTGAGCGCCCGGTTGACCAGGTTGCCCCAGGTGGCGACCAGCTCGTCGTTGTTGCGCCGGACGAATTCGGCCCAGGAGAACTCCGAGTCCTGCGTCTCTGGCATGGTGGCCGCCAAGTAGTAGCGCAGCGGATCTGGGTCGTACCGGGAGAGGTAGTCCGGGATCCACACCGCCAGGTTGCGGCTGGTGGAGGCCTTGCCGCCGGCGATGGTGACGTACTGGTTGGCCGGCACGTCGTAGGGCAGGTTGAGGTCGCCGTGGCCGATGAGCATCCCCGGCCAAACGATGGTGTGGAAGTAGATGTTGTCTTTGCCGATAAAGTAGTAGGACTTGGCGGCCGGGTCCTGCCACCAGGCGCGCCACGCCTCCGGGTCCCCTTGGCGCTGGGCCCACTCGATGGAGGCGGACAGATAGCCGATCACCGCCTCGAACCAGACGTAAATGCGCTTGTTCTCGTAGCCCTCCACCGGCACCGGCACGCCCCACTCGATATCGCGGGTGATCGGGCGGTCCGGCAGCCCCTCGCGCAGCAGGCCCAGGCTGAAGTTGAGTACCGGCCGCCGCCAGAACTCCTTGTCCTCGGAGAGCCAGCGCAAGAGCGGCTCGCGCAGCTTGGAGAGTTTGAGGAAGAAATGGCGGGACTGCCGCCGCACCGGTGCCTGGCCGCAGAACCGACAGCGGGGATTGATCAGCTCCAGCGCGTCGAGCGGGTTGCCGCAGTTGTCGCACTGATCGCCGCGGGCGCCGTCGTAGCCGCAGATGGGGCAGGTGCCCTCCACGTACCGATCCAGGAGAAAGCGCCGGTCCGTCTCGCAGTAGAGCAGCGTTTGCTCCCCCTCTTCCAGGTAGCCGCGCTCCAGCAGGCGCAGGAAGAAATTCTGTGCCACCCGGAAGTGGTTGTCGGTGTGCGTGCTGGTGAACAGGTCAAACGAGATGCCCATGCCGGCCCACGTCTCCAGGAAGCTCTGGTGGTACCGGGCCACGATCTCCTCCGGTGGCAGCCCTTCTCGCTCAGCGCGCACGGTGATCGGCGTTCCGTGGGCGTCAGAGCCGGAGACCATCAGCACGTGGTTGCCGACCGTGCGGTGATAGCGGGCGAAGATGTCCGGCGGCAGGTAGGCGCCGGCCAGCTGGCCCTGGTGGATCGGCCCGTTGGCGTAGGGCCAGGCCACCCCGATGAAGATGCGTTCGGGCACGCGCGACACCTGAACGTGATGCTGCGCTCATGCTAGCATAGGCCGCCGGTTGGCTGAACGGCGCCCCTCACTCGGCGGGGCGACCCTTGAGCCAGGCCTCGTACAGCTGCCGGCGGGGCAGGCCGCGGCGACGGGCGACCGTGGCCACGGCGTCCCGCGCGCTGACGCCGTCGGCGACCAGATCCGTGACCTCCGCCAGCGCCGCCTCCAGGGTGTTGCCGGTCGGCCGTGGGGCGCTTGCCCCCTGGATCACCAGCGTGAACTCGCCCCGTGGCTCCTGAAAGTGCTCCAGGGCGCCGTGCAGCGAACCGCGGTACACCTCCTCGTGCACCTTGGTTAGCTCACGGCACACGGCCACGGCTCGGTCGCCCAGCACGGCCAACGCGTCGACCAGGGCGGCACGCAGGCGGTAGGGCGATTCAAAGGCCACGAGGGTGTACGGCAGATCGGCCACGGAATGGAACAAAGCGCGGCGCTCCCCGCCCACACGGGGTAGAAAGCCGAGATAAAGAAAGCGCCGCGTGGGCAGGCCGGAGACCGAGAGGGCGGCCATCACGGCCGAAGGGCCCGGCACCGCTACTACCCGGTGGCCGGCGGCCGCGGCCGCCGCCACGAGGTCTTCACCCGGGTCGGAGATGGCGGGCGTGCCGGCTTCAGACACGAGCGCCAGGTCCGCGCGCTCCAGGTGGGCGAGCAGCGCGGGGATGCGCGCCGGTTTGTTGTGGTCGGTGTACGAGATCAGGCGGGTGGCGATGCCGTGACGTTCCAGCAGCCGACGCGTGGTGCGGGTGTCCTCCGCGGCGATGAGCGGCACTTCCGCCAGCACCCGCAGGGCGCGCAGGGTGACGTCCTCGAGATTGCCGATCGGGGTCGCGACGACGTAGAGCGTTCCCACCACAGACCGGTCTGTGCGGTGCCCGTCCCAGGGCCTTTGCGCGCGATACGCGGGCTGCCGCACCAGGCCGCGCGTCGCGTGCGCGTTGAGGCTGGAGCGGTGCTCTGCTATGATCACACAAATCCGTACCGCGCGGCGATAGAGGTCCGGCGGAATGGCGACCGGCGGGACGGTGCGGCCGGGCAGGGCGATGCCGGCCCAGCGGGGGCAGGCCGCATGACCGCGCCGGAGATCGCGGTGGCCCCCTTCGCCCTGGCGGCAGCTGGGTCCGCCGGCCCCGCCAGGGCCACGTCCCCGGCTCTCGACTCCCACGGCGCTCGGCGGGAATCCTCTGCCTCCAGCGTGACGGGCCGACCCACACTCAGTCGTGCGGTCGAGCGTGGACCTGGGCGCCGCCGGTTTAGGCAGGAGCGCCACCGACCGGGCAGGGCCAAGCACTGGACGCGCGCGATCGTGCACCCTACCCGCTCGCCCCGCGCCACGCGACGGGCCCCCACAGCTGGGAGACGCCGCCGGTACCGGTTCGTCACAATGCACCGCGCGTAGCAAGGAGAGCCCTCCATGTGCCGCATCACCCACCTTCCCGAAGGCCTGACCTTCGACGACGTGCTCCTGGTACCGGCCTACTCCGAGGTATTGCCGCGAGACGTGAGCACCGCCACCCAGATCACGCCGAACATCCGGCTCGCCATCCCGATCCTGTCGGCGGCGATGGATACCGTCACCGAGTCGCGCATGGCGATCATGCTGGCGCGATTGGGCGGGATTGGCGTCATTCACCGCAACCTGTCGCCGGAGGAGCAGGCCGCCGAGGTAGACCGCGTCAAGCGCTCACAGGCGGGTATGATCACCCACCCCGTGCATATCCCGCCGGACGCCACGGTGGGCGATGCCCGTCTCCTGATGGAACGGTTCCACGTCTCCGGCCTGCCCGTCACCGACGACGACGGGCGGCTGGTCGGCATCGTCACCAACCGGGACATCAGGTTTGAGGAGCGCAACGATCGGCCCGTGCGCGAGGTGATGACGCGCGAGGGGCTGATCACGGCACGCGAGGGCACCACCCTGGAGGAGGCGCAGGAGATCTTCCGCCGCCACCGCATCGAAAAGCTGCCGATCGTCGACGACCGGGGCATCCTGCGCGGCCTGATCACGGTCAAGGACCTGGGCAAGCGCGCCCGCTACCCGGACGCCACCAAGGACAGCCAGGGGCGCCTGCAGGTGGCCGCCGCGGTGGGGGTGGGTGAAGAGGCGATCCGACGCGCGGAGCTGCTGGAAGAAGCCGGTGTGGATGCCATCGTGGTGGACACGGCCCACGGCCACGCCAAGGCGGTGCTGGACACGGTGCGGATCCTGCGCGACCGCACGCGGGTGGACATCATTGCCGGCAACGTGGCCACGGGCGAGGGGGCACGGGCGCTGGCCGAGGCGGGCGCTCACGCCGTCAAGGTAGGCGTTGGCCCTGGTTCGATCTGCACCACCCGCGTGGTAGCGGGCGTGGGCATGCCGCAGCTTTCCGCCATCTCCGAGTGTGCGGCGGCGGTAGCCGACTTGGGCGTGGGCGTGATCGGTGACGGCGGCATCCGCCACTCCGGTGATATCCCCAAGGCGCTGGCGGCGGGGGCGGACGCGGTGATGCTGGGCAGCCTGCTGGCGGGAACGGATGAGAGCCCAGGCGAGGTGGTGTTCGAGCGCGGCGAGGGGTACAAAGAATACCGCGGCATGGGCTCGCTGCGCGCCATGATGGGGCGTGGCTACTCGCGCGACCGCTACCGGCAGGAGCACGTGGAGGATGCGGGCAAATTGGTGCCGGAGGGCGTGGAGGCGCGGGTGCCGTACCGCGGCCCGCTGGAGCGACTGATCCACCAGCTCATGGGCGGCCTGCGCTCCGGTATGGGCTACCTCGGCTGCCCGGACATTCCGTCGCTGCGCAAGGTGCGCATGGTGCGCGTCACCGTGGCCGGCCAACGTGAGGGCCAGCCGCACAGCGTAGAGGTCATGGAGAGCCAACCGTTCGTGTGAACGTCCCCGCCGGAGGATAAGGGTATGTCTGCCATCGCCTGTCCTGCATGGCGTGACGAAACGCGAGCACGGGCGGTCGACGCGTTCCGCCTGGCCTGGGAACGCGCACCGGCGGCCGGCCGGGCCGCCCTGCTGGAGGCCGCCGCCCGCGGCGCCGTCGGGCATCGCTGGGAGATGGGCCGGCACGCCTGCGTGCTGGCCCTGTTGGTGGCACCAGCGCTCAAGCCGGGCGAATCGGTCAAGGCCGGCGCCTATCGCCTGTTCGGATGGGAGGTCACGGAGGACTTCCCCGCCACCTGGGACGCCGGCGGCGTGACGTTAATGGAGCTGCTGGCGGCCGTGGGCGTGCGTCTGCCCGAGCGCGCTGACGGCCGGAGGGCCGGCTGGCGCCAGCAGTCCGTGGCGAGCACGGATGGCTGAGGGCCAGCGCGGCTCACCCGGCGTCGGGCGGCGCCTGGCGCAGAGGCGGTGACGCGGGCGCACGCCGCCGCTCAAGGCCGTATAGGAGGGCAGCGACCAGGGCGGCAGTGATCTGCTCCGGCGTGCGGCTGCGGCGCAGCTCGGGGTATGTCCAAGGGCTCAACACACCCGTGAGCATGGCTGCTACCACCTCGGCGTCGACGCCCGGCCAGAAGCGGCCTGTGTCGATGCCGCGCTGGATCAGCTCAACGATGCGGCGTTTGAGGACGACACGGCGGGCGCGGTACGCGGCGGCACGTGCGAGGGGGACCTGACCCTCCAGCGCTGCGGCCATCACGCTCCCGAACCGCTCGGCGACGCGCAGGCCACGGCGGACGAACATGCGCAGGGCCTCCACCTCGTCCGGCTCTTCGAGGGCGCCCTGGAGCGCAGCTTCGAACTGGCTTGCCGCCTCCTCCACCACGGCGGCAAGCAGGTCTTCCTTGCTGGGGAAATGGTTGTAGACGGTGCCGACGGCTAAGCCGGCGCGCTCCGCGATCTCGCGCACCTCGGCATCGGCACCCCGTTCGGCAAATACCGCCACGGCGGCGTCGAGCAGCCGCCGGCGGTTGGCGCGCGCATCGGCGCGCTCACCGGCTAGCGTAACGCGAGGCTCCTTCACGGTACCACTGTACCCGTCCTTACGGCCGTTGACAAGAACATGAACTCATGTTCAGATTGTTGCTAACGACCTGTACCGGTGCGGTTGGAGGACGGCATGACGGATGCCAAGTTGCAGGCGCGGGAGGGAGCGCCGGCGGCGCCCCTCTCGCACACCCAGGTCTTGGTCGTGTTCAGCGGTCTGATGCTGGGCATGCTGCTGGCGGCGCTGGACCAGACCATCGTGTCCACGGCGCTGCCGACCATCGTGGGTGAGCTGGGCGGTCTCAACCACCTCTCCTGGGTGGTCACCGCTTACCTGCTTACCTCCACGGCCTCGGTGCCGCTCTACGGCAAGATCAGCGACCTGTACGGGCGCAAGATCATCTTCCAGTTCGCCATCGCCGTGTTTCTGGTCGGCTCGGCGCTGTGCGGCCTGGCCCAGAACCTTGGCGAACTGATCCTGTTCCGCGGCCTGCAGGGCCTGGGCGGCGGTGGGCTGATGGTGATCGCGCAGGCGATCATCGGCGACATCGTGTCGCCGCGTGAGCGGGGTCGCTACCAGGGTTTCACCGGCGCCGTGTTCGCCCTGGCCAGCGTGGCCGGGCCGCTGCTGGGCGGCTTCTTCGTCGACAACGCATCCTGGCGGTGGATCTTTTACATCAACCTGCCGCTGGGCATCGTGGCGCTGATCGTCACCACCTCGGTGCTCAACCTGCCCTTTCGGCGGGTGCCGCACGCCGTGGATTACCTGGGTTCCGCCCTGCTGGTGGCGGCCGTCACCTGCCTCTTGCTGGTGGCGGTGTGGGGCGGCAGCGAGTACCCGTGGGGCTCCACCCAGATTATCGGGCTGGCCGTGGCGGGGACGCTGTTCCTGATCGCGTTCTTGTGGCAGGAGCGGCGGGCGCCGGAGCCGATCCTGCCCCTGCGCCTGTTCCGGGTGCGGGTGTTCACCGTGGCCAGCGTGGCCGGGTTCATCATCGGCGTGGCCATGTTCGGCGCCATCGTCTTTTTGCCCCTGTACCTGCAGGCGGTGAAAGGCGCCACCGCCACCCGCTCCGGCCTGCTGCTCGCGCCCATGATGGTGGGCATTGTGGCCGCCTCGGTGACCTCGGGGATAGTCATCTCCCGCACCGGCCGCTACCGCCTTTTCCCCATCGTCGGCAGCGCCATTGTGAGCGTGGGCATGTTCCTGCTCTCCCGCCTGAGCAGCACCACGCCGCAGCCGGTGGTCTCGCTGTACATGGTGGTGGTCGGCCTGGGCATTGGCCAGGTGATGCAGGTGCTGATCCTGGCCGTCCAGAACGCCGTTGAACACCGTGACCTGGGCACGGCCACGTCCGCCGCCAACTTCTTCCGCTCGTTGGGCGGCGTGTTCGGCACCGCCCTGTTTGGCGCCGTGCTGACCAACCGGCTCAACCACTACCTGCCGCAGTTCATCAGCCCTGAACGCCTGGCGGGGATGCGCGCCGCCGGGGGCAACCTGTTCGCCAACAGCCCGGAGCAGTTGCGGCACCTACCACCGGATATCTACGCCGGCCTGGTCGAGGCGCTGGTGCGCGCCATCGATACTGTGTTCCTGGTCGCGGTGCCGGTGGCGGTGCTGGCGTTCATCAGCACGTGGTTCCTCGAGGAGATCCCCCTCCGGCGCCACGCGCACATCGGCGCGCTGGAGGGCGAGGCGGTGGTGGGCCAGGAGACCGAGCCCGTGTCCGGCGCGCACCATGCCGGCGACTGACGGGGCTCGCCGGGGAGAGAGATGCGCCTAGAGCGGCGGCGCGCTATCATGCCGGCGTGCGACACCCGAGACAGCACGTGAGGACGGCTGACGATGGACCTTCGCTTCGGACCCAAGGAAGAGGCGCTGCGCCAGGAAATTCGCGCCTTCTTGAAGGAACACCTCCCCAAGATCCCGGCCGGCCGCGACGCGCGCACGGACGATGAGGCGTTTGAGGCGGCCAAGGAGTTCAACCGCAAGCTGGCCGAGCGGGGCTGGATCGCCCCGGCCTGGCCGAAGGAGTACGGCGGCCTGGGCGCCAGCATCTTCGAGCAGATGGTGTTCAACGAGGAGTTCGGCTACCACGGTGCCCCGGACACCGGCACCCGCGGCTTCGGCGTGGGCATGATCGGTCCCACGCTCATCATCCACGGCACCGAGGAGCAGAAACGGGAGCATCTGCCGCGCATCACCTCCGGCGAGGCGATCTGGTGCCAGGGCTACTCCGAGCCGGGCGCCGGCTCCGACCTGGCATCCCTCCAGACCCGGGCCGTGCGCGACGGCGACGAGTACGTGATCAACGGCCAAAAGATCTGGACCTCGGGCGGCCACCGCGCCAACTGGATGTTCCTGCTGGCCCGCACCGACCCGGACGCCCCCAAGCATCGCGGCATCAGCTTCTTCCTGCTCGACCTGAAGAACACCCCCGGCGTTACGGTGCGGCCGCTCATCAATATGGCCAACCGCCACCACTTCAACGAGGTGTTCTTCGAGGACGTGCGCATCCCGCGCAAGAACCTCGTCGGCGAGGAGAACCGCGGCTGGTACGTGGGCATGACCCTGCTCGACTTCGAGCGCTCCGGCATCGGCACCACCGCCGCCCAGCGGCGCACGTTGGAGCGAATGGTGGAGTGGTTGCGGGATGAGCCGGCCTGGAAGCGGGAGCGGTACCGGCTGGGACTGGCCGGTCTGGTAATCGAGAACAACGTGGGCCGGTACCTGGGCTACCGCATCGGCGACATGCAGGCCAAGGGCAAGGTGCCCAACTACGAGGCGTCGGTGATCAAGATCTTCCAGTCGGAGCTAACGCAGCGCATCTACCGGTTCGGCGTCAACATGCTCGGTCTGCCCGGCCAGCTCTTGCCGGAACAGCCCGGCGCGCCCTTTAACGGTGATATGCCGGAGGGGTATCTCATCTCCGTGCCGACCACCATCTACTCCGGCACCAACGAGATCCAGCGGAACATCATCGCCACCCGTGGCCTCGGGCTGCCCCGCGGTTAAGCGCTGGCCCTCAAGCGCCGTTGACGACCGGCGGGGGCATGCCCCCGCCGGTCCCCGCGTGCGGACGACGCGCACACGTGCCGCAGTCAGTCCAGCCGGTATATCACGCGGCCATCCGGCGCGTTGCTACACGTGGATAACCGCCACGCGCTCGATGCCGGCTAGGTCGCGCCGGAACGTGAGGTCCGCCCCGGGCAACCGCTCGGCAACGAGCGCGCGCAGTGGTTTCGCCTGGTCGAAACCGATCTCCAGGATGACCGTGCCGTGCCCGCCGCGCAGGTGGGACGGCACCTGGCCGAGCAGCCGGTCAATGACGCGCAGCCCGTCCGGTCCGCCGTCCAACGCCTGGCGCGGCTCGTGGTCGCGTACCTCCGGCTGAAGAGTCGGGATGACATGGCTGGGAATGTAGGGTAGATTGGCGGCCACGATGTCCACCGGCTCGTGCACCGGCGCCAGCAGGTCGCCTTGCAGGAAGGTGACGCGTCCGGCCAGGCGCAGCCGCCGGGCGTTGAGGTCGGCGACGGCCAGGGCGGCCGGCGAGCAATCCACCGCCAGCACGCGCAGGGCGGGCAGGTGTTGGGCCACCGCCAGGGCGATGGCGCCGCAGCCGGTGCCGACGTCTACCAGCGTCACCCGCTCCTGCCGGGCGAGCAGCTCGTGGCCGATGCGCAACGCCTCCTCCACCACGTGCTCGGTCTCGGGGCGGGGGATGAGCACGCCCGGCGCCACGAACAGGTCCAGGCTGTAGAACTCGCGGTGGCCGGTGAGGTAGGCGGTCGGGACGTGCGCCCGGCGCCGCTGGAGCAGGTCGCGGAAGCGTCGCTCGTCGTCCGGGTGCAGTTCATCCTGCAGGCGCACCAGGAAATGGGCGCGGGAGAGGCCGAGCGCGTGGCGGAGGAGCACCTCCGCCTCCAGCTCCGCGTCCTCAATGCCCGCCATCCGCAGTGCCGCCGCGCCGCGGCGCAGCGCCTCCGCGATGGTCACGCCCTCATCCCTGCCAGTTGCTCCTCGCGGAGCGACGTGGCGACCGCATCGATGATTTCGTCCAGCTCCCCGTCCAGGATGGCGGGCAGGTTGTGGACGGTGAGCCCCACGCGGTGGTCGGTGACGCGGTCCTGGGGGAAGTTGTAGGTGCGGATCTTTTCCGAGCGCTCGGCGGTGCCCACCTGGGCGCGGCGGGCGGAGGTGATCTCCTCCTCCTGCTTGGCGCGCTCCAGCTCCAGCAGGCGGGTCTTGAGCACCTTCATCGCCTTCTCGCGGTTTTTGAGCTGGGAGCGCTCATCCTGGCACACCACCACGATGCCGGTGGGCAGGTGGGTGAGGCGCACGGCGGTGGCCACCTTGTTCACGTTCTGGCCGCCCGCGCCGCCGGAGTGGAAGATGTCCATGCGCAAGTCCTTCTCGGAGATCTGCACCTCCACTTCCTCGGCTTCCGGCAGCACCGCCACGGTGGCGGTGGAGGTGTGAATGCGGCCCTGCGCCTCGGTGGCGGGCACCCGCTGCACACGGTGCACCCCGCTCTCGTGCTTGAGGCGGGAGTAGGCGCCCTTGCCGCGCACCTCGAAGACGATCTCCTTGAAGCCGCCCAGCGCGCCCTCGGAGACGGACAGCACCTCCGTCTTCCAGCCCTTGCGCTCCGCGTAGCGGGTGTACATGCGGTACAGGTCGGCGGCGAACAGGCCGGCCTCATCGCCGCCCGTGCCGGCACGGATCTCGACGATCACGTCCTTCTCATCGCGTGGGTCTTTAGGCAACAGCTCCAGCTTAAGCTGCTCTGCCAGGGCCTCCAGCCGTTCGCTGGCCGTTTGCAGCTCCTCCCGCGCCAGCTCGCGCAGCTCGCGGTCATCGCTCTCGTGCAGCACGGCGCGGGCCTCATCTGCCGCCTGCTTCACGCGACGGTACTCACGGTACAGGGTAACCACCGGCTCGAGGGCGGCGCGCTCGCGGTCCAGCTCCTGAAAACGCTGGTAATCCGCCGCCACCTCGGGGCGCGCCATCTCCGCGGTCAATTCGTCATATCGTTGTTCAAGCGCCTTCAGCCGTTCCCACATTGCGCCGTGCTCCACAGACAAAACCCCCAGGCGCACTGGGGGTGAGCGGGTCTTGCAGCCTGATCAACCCCAGTATAGCACACGCTGCGGCCGCCCTTCGCCGCCCTCGGCCCGGCTGCGATATGCTACAGTTGCACTAGTGTTCGTTGAACGGCGTGCCATGAGCGGGATCGAATCGCTGCTGGCCAAAGTCCGCGACTACCTGCCGCCGGAGCGGGTCGAGTTCGTGGAAAAGGCGTACCGCTTCGCCGAGCGGGCGCACGACGGCCAGGTGCGCAAATCGGGTGACCCCTACATCACCCATCCCCTGGCCGCGGCGGAGATCGTGGCCGGCCTCCAATTGGACGCCAACACCGTGGCGGCCACGCTCCTTCACGACGTGCTAGAGGATTGTGGCGTCACCTTGGAGGAGCTGAAGCGGGAGTTCAACGCCGAGGTGGCCAAGCTCGTCGACGGCGCTACCAAGCTCGAGAAGGTGGATTGGCGCGCCCCAGGCGCCGACAGCGTGCAGGCGGAAAACCTGCGCAAGATGTTCTTGGCCATGGCTGAGGACGTGCGGGTGGTGATCATCAAGCTAGCCGACCGCCTGCACAACATGCGCACGCTGGACTTCCAGCCCGAGGAGAAGCGGCGGCGCATCGCCCAGGAGACGATGGACATCTTCGCGCCGCTCGCCGGGCGCATGGGCATCTGGAACATCAAGTGGGAGCTGGAGGACCTGGCCTTCCGCCACCTCCAGCCCGACAAATACCGCGAGATCGCCCAGCTCATTGCCTCCAAACGGGCCTCGCGCGAGCGCTACATCGCGCAGGTGGAGCAGATCTTGAGCGAGGAGCTGGCCAAGCACGGCCTTAAGGCGGAGGTCAAGGGCCGCGCCAAGCACATCTACTCCATTTATCAGAAGATGCAGCGCTACGCGGCGGAGGGAAAGACCTTCGACCAGATCTACGACCTACTGGCCCTGCGCGTGCTGGTGGAGACCGTGGCGGACTGCTACACCGCGCTTGGCATCGTGCACGGGCTGTGGCACCCCATCCCCGGCACCTTCGATGACTACATCGCCTCCCCGCGCGAGACGGGCTACCAGTCCCTGCACACCTCGGTTATGTGCCTGGGGGCCAAGCCGATCGAGGTGCAGATCCGCACCTATGAGATGCACCGCGTGGCGGAGTACGGTGTGGCGGCGCACTGGCGCTACAAGGAGGGCGGCAAGGTCGACCCGCGTGACACCCAGCGCATGGCCTGGCTGCGCAACCTGTTGGAATGGCAGCGGGACCTGACCGGCTCCTCCGAGGACTTTGTGGAAACGGTGAAGACGGACATCTTCCGGGATCAGGTGTTCGTCTACACGCCCAAGGGCGAGATCAAGGACCTGCCGGCCGGCGCCACACCGTTGGACTTCGCCTACCGCATCCATACCGATCTGGGCCACCGCTGCATCGGCGCCAAGGTGAACGGCAAGCTGGTGCCGCTCAACTACACCCTGCAGACCGGCGATATCGTGGAGATCATCGCCACCAAGACGCCGCGGGGGCCGACGCGCGACTGGCTCAACGCCAACCTGGGCTACGTGAAGACGGCCCACGCCCGTGAGAAAATCCGCCAGTGGTTCAAGCGGCAGGAGCGGGCCGAGAACATCGAGCGCGGGCGCGAGCTCTTGGAGAAGGAGCTGCGTCGCCTCAACCTCAACCCGAGCGAGTGGTACGACGAGCTGCTCAAGCTCTTCAAGTACGACACGCTGGACGACCTGCTGGCCGCCATCGGCTACGGCGGCGTCACCACGGACCGCATCGCGCTGCGGCTGGCGCCGCTGCTGGAGGAGCGGGACCGCCGTGAACTGGCCGAACCGGGGCGAGATGGCGCACCGCCGGCACCGGCACCGGTGAGCGGTATCCAGGTGCTGGGCACCGGCGACCTGCTCACCCAGCTCGCCCAGTGCTGCCGGCCAGTGCCCGGTGACCCGATCGTCGGGTTCGTCACGCGCAGCCGTGGCGTGTCGGTCCACCGCACCGACTGCCCCAACATCGAGCGCACGCCGGAGAAGGAGCGGTTGGTGGAGGTGTCGTGGGGCACGCACCAGCAGCAGTACCCGGTGGCCATCAAGGTCGAGGCCTGGGACCGCCTGGGGTTGCTGCGCGACCTGAGCACGGTGATCGCCGAGGAGCGCGTGAACATCGCCGCCGTGCGCACCGAGGCGCACGAGGACCACACCATCACCGTGCACTTTATCGTCACCACCACCGGGCTCGAGCAGCTCACCCGCGTGCTGCATCGCCTGGAGTCCGTGCGCGGCGTCTTCTCCGTCGTGCGCAGCCGTGACGGCGTGCGCGCCGGCGCATGAGCGGCCGAGGGCCCTGCGCAGCCGCGTGCCCTCACCGGCTCCCGTTCGCCTGCCAGTCTCATGGTGCCGCCCGACGGTGGCGCGGGCAGGCGGTCGGCCACGACCCGCGCGGTTGTCTGGTTGTCCGTGGTATGATGGCCGGCGCCAGGTTCCGGGGGGTCGGATGGATGCTAGCCAGGGTGTTGAGCTGCGCCGTGGTGGGCCTGGAGGGAGAACTGGTGGAGGTGGAGGTCGACGTCTCGCACAGCCACCTCCCGTCGTTCACCATCGTGGGGCTGCCGGACACCGCCGTGCAGGAGGCGAAGGAGCGGGTGCGCACCGCCGTGCGCCACTCCGGCGGGCAGGACCCGATACGGCGGGTGGTGGTGAACCTGGCGCCGGCCGACCTGCGCAAGGAGGGGCCCATCTACGACCTGGCCATCGCCGTGGCGCTGCTCATCGCCTCCGGCCAGCTCACGGCTGACCCGGCCTCGGCCGTGTTTCTGGGCGAGCTGTCGCTGGACGGCTCGGTGCGGCACACGCACGGCATCCTGCCCATGGTGGCGCTGGCGCGGGACCGCGGCATTCAAACCGCCTACGTTTCGGTGGAGGATGCGGCGGAGGCGGCGCTGGTGGACGGGATCACCATCATCCCGGTGAGCTCGCTGCGGCAGCTGGTGGCACACCTTTCGGGCCAGGCACCGATCGCGCCGTACGCGGCAAGGGCCTCCGTGGAGGACGGCGAGGAGCGCTGGGAGGGCACCGACTTCCGCGACATCAAGGGGCAGGAGCACGTGAAGCGAGCGCTGGAGGTGGCGGCGGCCGGGAACCACAACGTGCTCCTTAGCGGCCCGCCCGGGGCCGGCAAGACGCTGTTGGCGCGGGCAATGCCCGGCATCCTGCCGCGCATGACGCCGGCCGAGAGCCTGGAAGTGACCAAGGTCTACAGCGTGGCCGGGAGGCTGCCGAGCGGCAGCCCCCTGGTACGGCGGCGGCCGTTTCGCGCCCCGCACCATACGATCTCCCACGCCGGCCTGGTAGGGGGTGGGTCGCAACCGCGGCCGGGCGAGGTGTCGTTGGCGCACCGCGGCGTTCTGTTCCTCGACGAGCTGCCGGAGTTCGGGCAGACGGTGCTGGAGGTGCTGCGCCAGCCGCTGGAGGACCGGATCGTCACCATCGCGCGGGCGCGGGGCACGGTGGTGTACCCGGCTAACTTCATGCTCGTGGCCGCCATGAACCCGTGCCCCTGCGGCCATGCCGGTGACCCGGCGCGCGCCTGCACCTGCTCGGCAACGGCTATCGCCCGCTACCAGCGGCGCATCTCCGGCCCACTCCTGGACCGGATCGACATCCATGTTGAGGTGCCGCGCGTGGAGTACGACAAGCTGGCGGACCTGCGGCCGGGCGAGCAGTCGGCCGCGGTGCGGGCGCGGGTGGAGGCGGCACGGGCGGTGCAGGCACGACGGTTTGCCGGCACGGCTTGCACCACGAACGGGGAGATGTCCACCACCGAGGTGCGCGCCCACTGCCAGGCGGCGCTGGAGGAGGGCGCGCGCTCGCTCCTGCGCACGGCGGCTGCCCAGCTTGCACTGTCGGCGCGCGCCTTCCACCGTGTGCTCAAGGTGGCGCGCACCATCGCCGACCTGGCCGGCAGCGAGACCATCGCCGCCGCCCACCTGGCGGAGGCCCTCCAGTACCGACGGCGCACGCCCCTGTGAGCGGCCATCGGCTCGTGGTCAACGTCTGGCTTGAATCGGTGCGCTAGACCGGCCGCGTCTCGCCGCCCACGCCGTTTGCTGACCAAAGCGTCGCCGCGGTGCACGATCGATCACGCCCGCAACCATGACATCGAATCTTGACTACGCGGTAGGGTACTGGCGAGTCCCCGGTGGCCTACAATGGCGGTGACGCCCCGCCCGGGAGGGGGGATGGTCGGTCGGCGCGGCGCCAGGTTGACCAGTTTTTTCGGGGGGCCGGTAGGAGACGCCTCCGTGGCATAGGCTGCGTATCCAGCGTGCATCGGCGGTGGGCAACCACATAGCAGGACGGCTGAGGGTACCGCTCGATGCGGGGGACGACGGTATGACGGAGCGGCCGCGCACCTCGCGAAAGTCCAAGAGAGGAGGGGGCTCATGAGGCGAGGCAGAAGATATGCACTCCTGGCAGGGCTCGTGGTATGGGCGATAGTAGGCGCTGTGGCTTGCGGCGGCGAGAAGAAGGAGCCGACCCGGCCGGGCCCAGCCGTTGCCGAACGAACACCTGAAACAACCACCGGCGCCTACACGCCTGCGCCCAAGGATCAGCAGGTCTTCACTATCGCGATGACCGCGCAGCCGGTATACCTTGACCCGCACAAGTCGCAGTTTGCGCAGGACATCGCCATCGAACGGCTCCTGTACCGGCCATTGTTCTGGCTTGATGAAAAGGGCAACGCGATCGCCGCGGTTGCCAAAGAGATACCGACGCAGCAGAATGGTGGAATCTCCGCGGATGGCAAGACCGTACGGGTAACGATTAAGGATAACCAGAAATGGAGCGACGGCTCACCGCTCACCGCCAAAGATTTCGAATATTCGTTCAAGCGCGCCGTCCATCCAAAGCTGGCCAGCCCGTACGCTGAAGAGCTGTTTAACATCGTTGGTGCGAAAGCGTACTATGAGTCGAAGAGCAGTGACCCTGCTGAACTCGCGCGGCTGCGTGATGAGATCGCCGTCAAGGCCATCGATGACAAGACCCTTGAGGTCAAGTTGATCAATCCACAACCGACATTTGTGTTCAAGTGGGGGCTCTGGATCGCTTATCCCGTCAAACAGTCGGCTGTGGAACGGGGGGGCGCCCCGATCGAGAACACGGAGTGGGCGATCCAGCCGGGGAGGCAGATCGGAAACGGGCCGTTCGTCCTCAAGGAATACCGCGAGAAAGATCGGATCGTGCTGGAAGCGAACCCGAACTACTCGCTGGAGCCCAAGCCCAAGCTGAGCCGGGTGGAAGTGCGGATCATCGAGGACGAAGAGACCGCGTTCAACGCCTTCCAGACCGGCGAGGTGATGTACGCCGCAGTGCCGCCATCGAAGGTGCCGCTGGTGGACAGCGATCCCAACCTGAAGCGGCTCAACATCCGTGGCCCGGACCCCACGGTGTTCTGGTTGCAGTTCCAACACGAAGTGCCGGTGTTGAAGAACCAGAAGGTGCGGCTGGCTATCGCTAAGGCCATCGATCGCCAGGCGTTCGTCAAGGCGGTGCTGGCCGGGGTCGGTGAGCCCACTACCCTGTTCATGCACACCAGCCTCCCGGGTCAGAACCCGAGCGATGGTGACGTGCTCACGTACGACCCAGCGCGGGCCAAGCAGCTCTTGGCAGAGGCCGGGTATCCCAACGGGCAGGGGTTCCCGCGGCTGAACTTCTTGTCCTCATCGACCACGGTGGCCAAGGCCATCGCCGAGTTCATCCAGAAGCAGCTCAAGGACAATCTCAATATCGACATCAACTTGGAAATCGTCGACACGCGTACCCGGTCGGCGCGGTACTCGGCCAGCCAGTTCGAGCTGGCGCTGGGCGGCTGGCATGAGGACTACCACGATCCCGAGAACTGGCTGCCGACGCTCATGGCGACCGGCGCTACCAACAACCAGCTCAAGTACTCGAATCCGCGCTTCGACGAGCTGGTACGGCAGGCACAGTTCGAGCTGAACAACGAGAAGCGTCTGCAGCTTTACGCCCAGGCGAACAAGATCCTGCTAGAAGATGCGGCGGTGGCACCCATCTACCAGCGGGTGCGCAATGCGGTGGTGGCAAGTAAGGTGAAGAACCTCGTGCCGCACTCCCAGGATTCCGGCTGGGCGGGCAACATGCTCATCGAGCGGATCGAAATCGCCAGGGAATAGCACGGCTGCGGGCGGGGTGCCGGCTGGTCGACCAGCCGGCACCCCGCCTCTTGGTGGCCCATCGTTCGGCTCTCCCGCCCATCGCGTGTCGGGTCGCCCGGCGGATGACGCGTTGACAGAGGTTAGCGTGATCTGCCGCCTTCGCCGACGGCGTCCGCCGGGGGCGGCGCCTTGGGCGGGAGGTGGCGCTACCGTAACAGCCCGAGGATAACGCATCCCATGACCGGGTATATCATTCGGCGTGTCCTGTGGATCATACCGGTCCTGTTGTTCGTGGCTACGATCACGTTCTTTCTCATGCATCTCGTTCCCGGCGGGCCGTGGGACGAAGATCGCAAGCTCCCCCCGGAGACCATTGCCGCCTTGAATCGAGCCTACAATCTCGATAAACCAATCCATGTCCAATATGTGATTTACCTGAAGAACCTTCTGAGAGGCGACCTTGGCGTATCGTTCCGAGGGAATCGACCGGTCGTCGATCGGCTCCGCGATGGCCTTCCGATCACTGCGACGCTCGGCGTAGCGGCGTTTGTTCTTGCCACATCGGTGGGTATCACGTTAGGAACCGTAGCGGCGCTGAGGCAGAACGGTATCGTGGACTATATCAGTGTGTTCTTTGCAACGATTGGCGCCAGTATGCCGAGTTTTGTCATAGCAAGTTTTCTGATCGTGATTCTCGCTGTTAACCTTGGACTTGTGCCGATTCTTGGCTGGAGATATCCTGATCAGATCATCACCGATCCAAGAGTTGCAGTTATGCCCGTGGTCGCGCTCAGCTTCGGGCCAACCGCGCTGCTAACGCGGATCACACGAGCGAGTGTTCTGGAAGTTGTTCGTCAGGATTATATTCGGACAGCACGCGCGAAAGGGTTGGCTGAGCGAGTGATAGTGACCAGGCACATGCTGAGAAATGCGCTGATCCCGGTCATAACATTGCTTGGTCCTTTGTTGGTCAACCTCGTTACTGGTTCATTTATTATCGAGACGATCTTTGCGATACCCGGCATTGGCCGTGAGTTTGTCGGTTCAGTTCTGAACCGAGACTACGGCATGATTATGGGAACGACGCTCTTCTACACGCTGCTGATCACGGCGGCGAATCTAATCGTTGACTTGCTGTATGGTGTCGTGGACCCGCGGATCCGCTACAGCTGAGGTAAGGGGCCCGGGATGAGAGAGCGGTCGGTGGTGTCCGAAGGGGCCGCGTTCGGTGCGTTCGAGATGCTCCCACGGCAGCGGACACTGTGGCAGATGGCGCTGCAGCGGCTGCTCAGGAACCGGTTGGCCGTGCTGGGGCTGGTGTTGATCGCGCTGATGGGCGGCCTGTGGGCGGTGTCGACGGCGGTGCCCACGGTGCGACGCTATCATCCGTACCGCTACCAGAACTACAGCGCGCTGAACGAGGGCCCAAGCTGGGAGCACTGGTTTGGGACGGATAACCTGGGGCGCGACAACTACAGCCGGGTGTTGACGGGCATCGGTCTGTCCCTTCAGGTCGGCCTAGGGGTGGCGGCGAGCATCTTCGTGCTGGGTACGGTGGTGGGCGGCGCGGCCGCCTTGGGGGGCAAAATGACCGACAACCTGCTCATGCGCTTCACCGATATCACCTATGCGTTTCCTGACCTGTTGCTGATCATCCTGATTCAGGCTATCTTCGCCGGCAGGTCGTTCCCACCGCCCGTGGTGCAGGTCATCTTTGCCATCAGCGTGGTGGCGTGGGTAACGGTGGCACGGCTGGTGCGGGGGCAGATGCTATCGCTCAAACAACGGGACTTCGTGGTGGCCGCGCGGGCGCTGGGCGCCTCGGAATGGCGCATTGTGTTCCAGCATCTGTTTCCGAACGCGCTCGGTCCGGTGATCGTGGCCATCACCTTTGCGGTGCCGGGCGCGATCTTCGCCGAGGCGGCGCTGTCGTTCATCGGTGTCGGGTTGCCGCCGCCGACCACGAGCCTCGGGCGGCTGGTGAACGATGGCCGGGCCTACGTCCAGACGAACCCCTCCGTGATCCTGTTCCCGGCCGGCGCCATCTCGCTGCTGATGCTCAGCTTCACCTTTATCGGCGACGGGCTGCGCGACGCCCTCGACCCGCGCACCCGCTGAACGGGCCGACCAAACGTCGCCTTCGGGTGGCGTTTATCGGTCGGTAGGTCGATCGGTTGTCGTTCGGCCGCAGCGGCCCATATACCGGCGGGTGCGCGGCACGGGCTAGCCGCGCACAGCGGACCATCATCACGGTCCCCCTGCGGCGGGCAGGAGGATGCATCAATCCAGCGGACGACCCCCTGTTGGGGTCGGGCATGGGCCGGCGACGCCGCCCGCGATGAACTGGACCCCCGCCTGCGCGGTCGCTAAGCGAGGTAAAGGGCACAACACAAAACCGTGAACCGCCCCGGGGCGGTTCACGGTTTCTACCAAGGTGTTCCGGGGCGTGTGGTCTGATCCGGGCCCCGGACCGGCCGATAGCTTATCGGCCGAGGGCTACCGGTTCGTTGAGGATCGTCAGCGGGATCATCTCCCGAGGTCGCTCGCCTAGCCGCTTGACCCACTTCAGCTCGTCCACCTGCAGGGCGCACTGCTCAACGCCGAAGTTCTGCATGCCACAGACGTTGCAATCGCCGCGGTGGCAGTCCAGCGTCTTCGCCCGGTTGAGCGTGCGGTGCCACTCCTTGCGCAGGTACGCCTTGGTCACGCCAACATCCACGTGATCCCAGGGCAGGACCTCCCACAGGTCGCGCTCGCGGTAGGCGTACCAGGCGGCGCTCAGCCCGCATTCGGCCAAGGCCCGCTCCCATAGCTCCCAGCGGTGGAACTCGCTCCAGGCGTCGAACTTGGCGCCGAGCTGCCAGGCGCGGTACACGGCCTTGGCCAGGCGCCGGTCGCCGCGCGACAGGATCGCCTCCAGCGTGGACTCGTGCGGATCGTTCCAGGTGAGCTCCACGCCGGCCTTGCGGCAGCCCTCCTGCAGGACGCGATGGCGTGGCTCCAGCTCCTCCGGCGTCATCTGCGCGCACCACTGGAACGGCGTGTGCGGCTTGGGGATGAAGTTCGAAGTGGAGACGCGCACCCGCGCCCGCCGGCCCACGTACTTCATGCCGATCGCCTTCACCTGGGCGCCGATCTCGGCGATCCCCTCCACATCGGCCAGCGTCTCGGTGGGCAACCCCACCATGAAGTACATCTTGATGCTGGTCCAGCCGTGACTAAAGGCGTGCTCCGCCGCGGCCAGGATGTCCTCATCGCGCACCAGCTTGTTGATCACATCGCGCATCCGCTGGGTGCCGGCCTCCGGCGCCAGGGTGAGGTTGTGCTTCTTGCCCCTGGCCACGGCCTCCGCCACATGCACCGAGAAGGAGTCCACGCGCGTGCTGGGGATGGAGATCTTGAGGTTTGGGAACTCGCGCGTGAGCGCCTCCACGATCTCCACCACCTGCGTGTGGTCGGTGGTGCTGAGCGACATCAGCGACAGCTCGTCGTAACCGGTGTTGGCGAGGAGCTCCCGCGTCGCCTCCACGATCTGCTCGGTGTAGCGTTCGCGCGTGGGGCGGTAAATCATGCCCGCCTGGCAGAAGCGGCAGCCCTGCGTGCAGCCGCGCTGGATCTCAATCGCCGCGCGGTCGTGCACCGTCTGGATGTACGGGACGATCGGCCGCGTCAGCGGCGGCAGCATGGCGTTGACCACGCGCCGACGGACGCGCTCCGGTACGCCGGGCACGACTGGGAAGAAGCGGCGCAGGGTGCCATCCGCGTTGTACTCGCAATCGTAGAACGCCGGCACGTACACGCCGTCTAGCGCCGCCAGGCGGCGCAGGAAGGCCATGCGGTCCCGTCCGCGCTCCGGTCGGCCGGCCTTCCACCGGCGCACCTCTTCCGCCAGCTCCAGGATCACCTCTTCGCCCTCGCCCAGCACGAAGGCGTCGATGAAGTCGGCCAGCGGTTCCGGGTTGAGCGCGCCCGAGCCGCCAGCGATGACGATCGGGTCCTCCTCGGTGCGCTCGGCGGCCAAGACTGGGATGCCGGCCAGGTTCAGCATGTTGAGGACGTTGGTGTAGGTGAGCTCGTAGGAGAGCGAGAAGCCGAGCACGTCGAAGTCGCGCAGGGCGTGGCGCGTTTCCAGGCTCCACAGTGGCACGCCCGCGGCACGCATCTCGGCCTCCATATCCGACCACGGCGCGTACGCACGTTCGCAAAGCACGTCCGGCTCGCGGTTGAGCAGGTCGTAGAGGATGTTCAGGCCGAGGTTGGACTGCCCGATATCGTAGACGTCTGGGTAGGCGAGCAGGAAGCGGATCGGCGTGCTGTCCCAGTCCTTGACCACGCTGTTCCACTCACCGCCGGTGTAGCGGGCAGCCTTGGTGACGCGGGGCAGCAAGGGCTCGATGTTGACGATCACGCTGCACCTCGGTTCGGAGAGAGCGTCAGCTCCCACGCGGGAACCAGGATCCATCGTACCAAAGGGCGAGCGTGCCCGGTCTAGCGTTCGCGAGCGAGACCCTCACGGTGACGGGCGGGTGTGGGTGCCGGTGCCTCCGTGGCCTTGCCGTTGACCACGACCATGACCAGCAACAGCAGCGCCGCCACCGGAAACACGGCGCGCAGCCCGAAGGCGCGCGCCAGGGTGCCACCTAAGAACGGCCCGCCGGAGAAGGCGATGGAATTGACGCTCGAGACCACGCCGAAAATCGCGCCGACCCGGTCGCGCGGCGCGCGACTGGCGATGAGGGCGTTGAGGGCCGGTACCTGCATCCCCTGCACCGCACCCAACAGGCCAAGTAGGGCCACCAGCACCGGATAGCCCGGCGCCGCCCACAGGCCCAGGTAGATCAGGACCGAGGCCGGGGCCGTCACGCTCAGCAAGCGGCGGTGGCCGCGGTCCACCACCCGGCCGACGAGCAGTGCCGCCACCGCGCTGGCCAGGCCCATGGCGAAGAACGCCAGGCCGGCCAGCGCCTCCGTGTGCTCCGCGCCGGTGAGGTCGCCCACCAGCAACGAGATCACCGGCGTGGACACGTTGGCGCCGCACAAGGCCAGCAGCGCGGCCAGGATCGGGAAGCGGATCTGCCGCTCCCGCCAGGTGGCGGCCACGTCCTGGCACACGGCCTCGACCAGGCCGCGCGTCACCTCCGGGCGGGTGAAGCGCTCCCGTACCAGGACCACCACCGGCAGGGCAGAGGCGAGATACAGGCCGGCCGTGAGCATAAAACTGGCGCGGTAGCCGACCGCGGCGGCCAAGCCGCCACCGATCAGCGGCCCCAGCGTGTTGGAGAGAAACACCGAGCTCTGGAGCGCGCCCATCGCCGTGCCCAGGTGGTGGGGCGGGGTGTGGGCCGCGATCAGGGGGTTGGCCGCCGGCACGGTGCCGGCCAGGGCGCTAAACAACAACCGGCCAACAAACAGGTGCACCAGGTTGCCGGCCAGTCCCATCACCGCCAGCCCCATGGCAGCGCCCGCCGTGGCCCGGATCAGCATCGGGCGGCGGCCGTGCCGGTCAGCAAGCTGACCCCATACCAGTGCCGCCACGGCGCCGAGCACCCCCGTCCACAGGCTGATCATGCCCATCCAGAATGCCGCCTCGCCGGCGGTGTAGCTTCCCAGGCTCTGGATGTACAGCGGCAGGAAGGGGAAGACGAGGTTAAAACCGAGGATGCTTACGAACGCGGCGATGACGACGCCGATGAGGTTCCGTTGCCACTGCTCACGTACCATCGCCCCGCCTGGGCAGGCGGCCCGCCGGACCGATTCTATCACGCACCGGGCGTAGCCGCGATTGACGCAGCCCCTCATCAGTGGTAGATTATTGACAAGATTGGTCAACTATACCGCCCCACCCCTGCTGGGAGGACCACGCGATGGTGATGCACCCCCTGTTAGTCGAGCGTGTGGAGGCGGCGTTGGATGAGATCCGGCCGGCGCTGAACATGGACGGCGGTACGGTCGAACTGCTGGAGATCACGCCGGATTACGTGGTGCGGCTGTCGATGGAGGGGGCCTGTAACGGCTGTCCGATCAGCGGACTCACCCTCAAGCTCGGCATCGAGCGGCTGCTGAAGGAGCGCGTGCCGGAAATCACCCGGGTGGAGGCTGAGGGAGTAGGCGACCCCGAGTGGGAATAGCGATATAGGCCGGTGGTGGGATGGGCCGTGCGCGTGCGGGCACGGCCCTTTACGTTTGGCTAGGTGCCGCCGCGGCGCGCCTCTTCTAGCTTGGCCCGCAGAAAGTCGCGGTTGAGCGGGCCGAAGCGGACGGTGCGGATGACCCCTTCCTTGTCCACGATGAAGCTGCTGGGCAACCCGTAGAGGCGGTATTGGCGGAACACTTGCCCGTCGGGGCCGTCGAGCAGAATAGGGAAGGTAAGGTCGAGCTCATCACGAAAGTCGCTCGCCAGCTTACGCGCCTGGTCCAACGAGGTGTTCTCTTCGTTAATCGCCAGCACCATGAAGCCCTGGTCCTTGAACTCGCGGTAGACGGCTTCGATCTCCGGCATCTCACCGCGACACGGGCCGCACCAAGTGGCCCAGAAGTTGATCAGCACCACCCGGCCGCGGAAGTCGCTCAGCCGTACCGTCTGGCCGTCCAGCGACCAAAGGGCAAAGTCCGGCGCTGCCTGTCCTACCTTGGGCGCGAATGGGTCCAGCGCGCCCAGCCGCTCCGCCTCGCGCAGGGCGGCGCTGCCCGGCGGGTAGCCCGTTGGCTTTTGCCAGGGGCGGCTGAGCGCCACCACCGCGCCGGCCACGGCGGCGATGGTCACAAACGGCGCGGTGTAGCGCCACCACCGGCGCCGGGCGTTGGGCGGTCGCGCCGCCGTTGTATCGCGATCGCTGCTCGTGGGGGTGGTCATCGCTCGTCATCCCCGCGCTTCCGCCCCGCCTCAGCGCAGTTGCCCGCGCAGGTACTGCACGGCCCGCAGGCGTGGCCCGTCCACCCCACTACCCGGAGCGCCCCGCACCACCTCGTCCGGCTCCAGGCCGACGCCCTCCAACGCCCGCTCCAACCGGCCGGTGAGCGCCTGCTCGACCGTGATGATCAGGCTGGAGGAATCGGCGAGCTCCAACGGCCGCCCCACGGACAGACATCCGCAGGTGCGCGTGCCGATCAGGTAGCCCAGGCCGTACTCCTGCACGGCCGCCGCAACCACCTCTGCCCCGGAGGCGGTGCTGCGGTTGACCAAGACCACCAGCGGTCCGCGGTACACGGTGGGCCGACTGACGGCGGCGTAGACCGTACGGCGCCCGTCCCGGTTGACGGTGACGAACACTGGCCCCTCGGTGACGAAGTGGCTCGTGATACTCACCGCGGTGAGCGGGTCGCCGCCCGGGTTATCGCGGAGATCCAGGATCAACCCCCGCGCCCCCTGCGCGAGGAGCCGGGCCAGGCGGTCGTCGAAGTCGCGGGCCACGTCCACCGCCGTGCTCCGCCGCGGCAGGGCACGCACCCGGATGTAGCCGATGTCAGCCTCCAGCATCTCGGACGTCACTAGCGGCACGGACGGCACCGTGATGCGTGCCCGGCTGACCACCACCTCACGCGCTGCCTCGCCGGCCCGTTGCACCGTGAGGCGCACCTCCGTGCCCTCCGGGCCGCGTACCTGGGTGGACACGTCGCTCAAGGCCAAGGAGGCGGCATCGTGCCCGTTGATGCGGAGGATGCAGTCGCCGGGGCGAAGCCCGGCCCGCTCCGCCGGGCTGTTTGGGTACACCTCGGCGATGGCGATGCCGTCTGGCAGGCGATCGATGCGAATGCCGATCCCCGTGTACGAGTCCGGGACGCCGTCTATCCAGCGCCGCTGGCTCTCCGCCAGCTCCGGCGCCAGGTAGCGGGTGTGCGAATCGCCGACCGCGGCGGCCATGGCGCGGACGATGGCCTGGGCTATGCGGCCCGTGTCCAGGCCGCGCCCCGGCCCCATGACCAGGGCGGTAAACTCACGCGCAAACGCCTCAATATCGTCGGAGCCGCGTTCTTGATAGCCGCTCAGGTCGAGGGAGCCGAAGCCCTGGCGGACCGCCTCCTGGCCGACAGCGCGCCAGGCGGGCAGGAGCAACTCTCGCGGCGTCACCGAGCGGAACAAATTGCGGCTAATCTCGGTGTACGCCTGCCGCACCACGTCGATGCCGGCCACGGTGGCCGGTGTGGCCTCCACGGCCACTGGCGCCACAGACACACCGGCAGACGGCACCGCCCGGTGGCAGGCGGCCAGCACGAGGCCGACCGCCAGCCAGAGGGCGGTCTGCCGGAGCCCGAGCGGCGCGAGGGCAACGCGTCTCATCACCGGTCATTGTACCATTCCGGACCACTGACACCGCGACGGGCCTGGGATCCGCGGTAAGCCCCGGCGGCTGCCCGTAGGCGGGGCGGATGCTACAATCCGGCCGTGAAGGAGGATGGCCCGTGGAGCTGCGCGAGATTCTGTACGAAGTGGGCGACGATGGCGTCGCCGTGATCACGCTGAACCGCCCTGAGCGCATGAACGCCTTCACCGCGCGCATGATCGACGAATGGGCGTGGGCCATCGAGCAGGCGCGCGACGACGACCGCGTGCGCGCCGTGATCGTCACCGGCGCCGGCAACCGCGCCTTCTGCGCCGGGATGGACGTTCAGCAAGAGGCGTCCGGGGAGGGCGTGTTGCGCACCACCAGCGCCGGCCCAGCCGAGCGGCGCAACTCGCTGCGCTACGGCGTGCACAAGGTGCCGCGCGCCCTCATGCTACTGGACAAGCCCTATATCGCCGCGGTCAACGGCGTGGCGGTGGGGGCGGGCATGGACATGGCCTCGATGGCCGATATCCGCTTCGCGGCCGATACCGCCCGGTTCGGCATGGCCTACGTGCGCATGGGCATCATTCCCGGCGACGGCGGTTGCTACTTTCTGCCACGGCTGGTGGGCATCGCCCGCGCGCTGGAGCTGATCTGGACCGGCGACCTGTTCGACGCCCGCCAGGCGCTGGAGTGGGGCTACGTCAGTCGCGTATACCCGGCAGACGAGCTGATGAAGGAGACGCGCGCCTTCGCCGCTCGCCTGGCCGAAGGCCCATCGGTGGCCATTCAGCTCGCCAAGCGCCTGCTGTATCGTTCCTTGGAGACCGACCTGGACCACGCGCTGGACCTGGCCCAGAGCGCCATGGCCATCGCTCAGTCCACCGAGGACGCGGTCGAGGGGCCGCGCGCCTTCGTGGAGAAGCGCAAGCCCGTGTTCAAGGGCCGGTAAGGCGGGCGCCGGGGCGCTCGGGAGACGTACGATGGACTTTCGCTTCACGCCGGAGCAGGAGGCGCTGCGCGCCGAATTGCGCGCGTTCTTGCGCCAGGAGCTGCCGCCGGACTGGAAAGTGGAGAACGACCGGGAGGAGCTCAGCCCGGAGGAGTTCGCCTTCAGCCAGCGGTTCGCTCGCAAGCTGGGCGAGCGCGGCTGGCTAACGATGGCCTGGCCGAAGGAGTACGGCGGCCGCAACGCCACCCAAATCGAGCAGACGATCTTCGCCGAGGAGATGGCCTACGCCGGCGCGCCGCTCGGCTTCGGGTTCGGCACGCAGCTTGTCGGCCCCACGCTCATGGTGTGGGGGACGGAGGAGCAGAAGCGCCGCTTTCTGCCGCCCATCGCCCGCGCTGAGGTGTTCTGGTGCCAGGGCTTCTCCGAGCCCGGCGCCGGCTCCGACCTCGCCTCCCTCCAGACCCGTGCCGAACGCCAGGGCGACGACTACATCATCAACGGGCAGAAGATCTGGACCAGCGAGGGCCAGTATGCCGACTGGATGATCCTGTTGGCCCGCACCGACCCCAACGCCCCGAAGCACCGCGGCATCAGCTACTTCTTGGTCGACATGAAGTCGCCCGGAATTACGATCACGCCGCTCATCAACCTGATGGGCACGCACGCCTTCAACCAGGTGTACTTCGACAACGTGCGCGTGCCGGCAGCCAATCGGGTGGGCGAGGAGAACCGCGGTTGGTACGTGGCCACCACCACCCTCGACTTTGAGCGCACGGGCATCTCGCGCGTGATCTGGGCGCTGCGCCAGTTCGAGGAGGTGGTAGACCTGGTGCGCGAGCGGGCCGCGCGTGGGGAAGCGTGGGCACGCCGACCGGCCCTGCGCCACAGGCTGGCGGAGCTGCGCATCGAGTTCGAGGTTGCGCGCCTGCTGTGTTACCGGGTGGCCTGGCTCCAGACGAAGGGCGCCATCCCCAACTACGAATCCTCAATGGCGAAGCTGTTCGGCTCGGAGCTGAACCAGCGCTTCGGCGCCACGGCGATCAACGTCCTGGGCCTCGCCGGTCAACTCGAGCCTGGCTCGCGCTGGGCGCCTCTGCAAGGACGCATCGAGCGCACCTACATGGCCGGCGTCTCTTACACCATCGCCGGCGGTACCAGCGAGATCCAACGCAACATCATCGCCCAGCGCGGCCTGGGTCTGCCGCGCGGCTGAACCGTCCGAGCGTGGCGTGCCGAGCTTGGGTCGGCCCAGTCGGTGGCGACCAACCGCGCTCAGTATGGACGGTCACGATCGACCATGCCCTGGGAAAAGGGCAGGGTCGGCCGGCCCTGCGGACACCTCGTCCCGGTCCGTTGAAGCCCGAAGCGCCATCTGCGACACTGTGCGCACGCAAGGGTCAGCGCGCCGTGGTGGCCACGGCGGCCGTGCGCATCCCGGTGGAGGTTCACCGTGGGGGATGATCTCGTCCTGGAAGTGCGCGACCTGCGCACGCAGTTCTTCACCCGGGACGGGGTGGTGCGCGCCGTGGATGGCGTCTCCTTCAGCGTGCGGCGCGGCGAGGTGGTAGGCCTCGTGGGCGAGAGCGGCTGCGGCAAAAGTATCACCTCGCTCTCGATCATGCGCCTGATCCCGCAACCGCCCGGTCGTATTGTGAGCGGCGAGGTCCTCCTGTACGAGAACGGCATCGGCCGCGATCTCCTCAAACTGGACGAGGACGAGATGCGCCGGGTGCGCGGCCGGGTCATCTCCATGATCTTTCAAGACCCGATGACCTCCCTGAACCCGGTGCTGACTATCGGCTACCAGTTGATGGAGCCGCTTAAGATCCACTTCAACCTGGACGATGAGGCGGCACGTCAGCGGGCAATCGAACTCCTCATGCAGGTTGGCATTCCCGCCGCGGCGCAGCGGCTGAACGATTACCCGCACCAGTTCTCGGGCGGCATGCGCCAGCGGGTGATGGTGGCCATGGCGCTGTCCTGCAACCCCCGCCTGCTCATCGCCGATGAACCGACTACTGCCCTCGACGTCACGGTCCAGGCCCAGCTCCTGGACCTGATCCGTCGGTTAAACCGAGAGACCGGCACGGCGGTGCTGATCATCACCCATGACCTGGGCGTGGTAGCCGACCTGTGCGACCGGGTGATGGTCATGTACGCTGGTCAGATCATCGAGTCCGGCACGGGCGACGAGATCTTCGACAGCCCCCAGCATCCGTACACGCTAGGATTGATGCACTCGGTGCCCCGCCTGGGGCCAGACGTGCGCAAGCCCCTCGTGCCGATCGAAGGCATGCCGCCGGACCTGATCGCGCCACCGGCCGGCTGCCGCTTCCGGCCGCGATGTCCTTACGCCTTCGCTCGCTGCCATGAGCAACCACCAACCGTCTACCTAGGCGGGGAACATCTCAGCGCCTGCTGGTTGGCCGTGCCGGGAGCCCGCGAGGAGACCGCGGCGGGCGAACGAGGGGTGTGACCTGACACCGTGTCACGGGGAGGTCGGCGATGACCCAGGAGTTAGCGGAGGCGGCGCCGAGCCAGGAGAACGGTCGCAAGACGCTGTTGGTCGTCGAGCATCTCAAGAAGTACTTCTCGGTCGGCGGCGGTTTCCTGCGCCGCTCCGCCCTCCTGCGGGCCGTGGACGACGTGTCCTTCGAGATCTTCGAAGGCGAGACCTTTGGCCTGGTGGGCGAGTCCGGTTGCGGCAAATCGACCCTGGCGCTCACCGTGGTACGCCTGTACGAGCCAGACGGCGGGCGCATCGTGTTCGACGGTACGGATATCTCGCACCTGTCCGCTGCCAGGCTGCGGCCGTTCCGCAAAGACATTCAGATGATCTTTCAAGACCCGTATTCCTCCCTGGACCCACGCATGACGGTGGGTGGGATCATCGAGGAGCCGTTGCGCAATTTCGGGGTGCCCAACCGGCGGGAGCGGGTGCGGGAGCTGCTGCAGGCCGTCGGTCTCAACGCCTACTTCGTGAACCGCTACCCGCACGAGTTCTCCGGCGGCCAGCGCCAACGCATCGGCATCGCCCGCGCCATCGCCCTGCACCCGAAGCTGATCGTGTGCGACGAACCGGTCTCCGCCCTCGACGTCTCCATCCAGGCACAGGTGCTGAACCTGCTGCGGGCATTGCAGCGTGACTACCGGCTGACCTATCTGTTCATCGCCCACAACCTAGCGGTGGTGGCCCATATCTCGGACCGGATCGGCGTCATGTACCTGGGTAAGCTGGTGGAGGTCGGCCCGACGGAGCAGATCACGGGCGAGCCGCGTCACCCCTACACGCGGGCGCTCCTGTCCGCCGCGCCAGTACCCCAGCGCCGCCTGCGCCGCGAGCGCATCATCCTGCGTGGTGAGGTGCCGAGTCCGCTCAACCCTCCCTCCGGCTGCCGCTTCCATCCCCGCTGCCCGATCGCCACGGACCGCTGCGCCGTGGACGAGCCGCACCTGCGGCTCGTGGCCCCCGGCCAGTACGCCGCCTGTCACTACGCCTAAGGAAGGGAACCAGGAGCAACCGGACGTGCTGCCGGCCAGGGATCAGCAGCGACCGCGATCCCGAACGGCGCTCTGTGGCACCGTGGCGCCGAGGCCCGCCGCCGCGCCTGGCAGAAGCCGCTGCCATATATGCCTGCTCCAATAACTCTGACGAAGCGCCGGCCGCCCGCTCGACCACCACCGGCAATCAGGGCACCGCGCTCATCAGAGTGTGACGTCCTCCGTCCGGGTAACACGTGGAGAGATAGCTCGGCGGTCTGGCCGGGGTGTACCATAGGGGCACGCCTTTTCCCACCGGCGTGTAACGTGTGGTCAGGAGGTCCGAAGGTGGGTGAGCACGACGACTCCAGCGCCCCCGCCAATGCGGTGTCCGGCAACCCGACCGCGTCGACCGCTCAGCGGCAGCCAGCGCTGGCCTCGGCACCGACCGCGGCACCGCCCAAGTACCTGTGGCTGACGGGCCGGTTGGTGCCGTGGCACGAGGCGACGGTGCACATCACCATGATCGGTTGGCCGGCGATCGGCGCGGTGTTCGAGGGAATCCGCGCCTATTGGAACGCGGAGCGCCAGGAGCTGTACCTGTTTCGGCTAGACGAGCACCTGCGTCGCTTCGGCCAGTCCATGAAGCTGATGCGTATGCGCCCCAGCCTGACGCTCGAGCAGATCCGCGCCGGGGTGCTGGACCTGTTCCGCGCCAACGAGGTACGGGAAGATTCCTATTGCCAGCCGCTCGCCTTCACCGGCGGGCAGGTGTGGGGGTCGCGCGCCACGGCCGATCAGGTGCCGGAGATCCTGATCACGACGCGGCCCTCGCCCAGCGCCCTGCTCAGCGGTCGCGCGAGCACTGCCGGCGTGTCCAGTTGGACGCGCATTTCGGACAACGTGCTGCCGCCCCGCATCAAGGCGATGCCCAACTACGCGAACGCCCGCCTGGCCTCCCACGAGGCACAGCGCCACGGCTACGACGTGCCGATCTTTCTGAACACCGCGGGCAAAGTCAGCGAGAGCACCGGCTCCTGCCTGTTCCTGGTGCGCGATGGGGTGGCCATCACTCCGCCGATCACCGCCAGCATCCTGGAGAGCATCACCCGCGCCACGGTGATCGAGCTGCTGAACGATCTGGGCGTGCCGGTGCAGGAACGAGAGGTCGACCGCACCGAGCTGTACATCGCCGATGAGCTGTTCTTCTGCGGCACGGCAATGGAGATCCACCCCGTCGTGCGGGTGGACGGCTACGAGGTGGGAGCTGGCATGGTCGGCCCGATCGTCGCGCGCCTGGAGCGGTGCTACCACGACATAGTGCGCGGCATCGACCGCCGCTACGAGCGCTGGCTCACGCGGGTGTAGCGGGGTTCGCTTCCGGCGTCCGGCTACCACTCGGCCGGTAACCCCAGGCTCTGGTAAAGGGCGTTGGGCAGTTCGATGGAGCCAAACTGCTCCTCATAGCGTTTGACGTTCATCACGAACAAACGCGCCAGCACCTTGGCGTGCTGCGGGCTGATGTGCGCCCGGGCGTAGACGTGCGTGGCTGGTTGCCCTCCCTCTCCTGCCGGCTGGGTCTTGCCCAGGTTGAGGGTGAAGCCATACGCGTTGACCTCAAAGGCCACGCTGTCGCAATAGAACTCCGGGATGCTGTCCATCATGTGCCTCGATCGTAGCGGACGTTTGGTTCGCTCTGATCCGGTGTTCGTCTCAATAGATCGGTCAATAGATCATCGGCCGGCGCGTGTGCCAGTCGGTCAGGCGCTGGTAGGCGTGCCCGACACGCAGCACCGTCGCCTCGTCGAACGGCCGGCCGATGATCTGGAGTCCCACCGGCAGGCCCTGCCGATCAAAGCCGCAGGGCAGGCTCAAGGCCGGCAGGCCGGTAAGGTTAACCGGGAACGTGCACCGGGTGAGCGGGTTGGGGGTGGCCACGGCGGGACCGGGGATGGGTGGAGCGGTCACCGGCACGGTTGGGGTGAGCAGCACCTCCACCTCCGACAGCACCTGAAGAAAGCCGTCCAGCACCCGCCGTCGCGCGCGCTGTGCGTTGACATAATCGACGGCTGGATACAGCAGGCCCTGGGACAGGCGCTGGCGCACGTCCTCACCGTAGTCCTGGGGGCGCTCACGCAGCCAGCGCTGATGATACGCCGCCGCCTCAGCGGAGATGATCGGCGCAAACGCCGCGGTGGCCACATCCAGGTGGGGCACCGTCACCTCCCGCACCTCGGCCCCCTCAGCCCGCAGCGCCGCAACCGCCGCCTCCACCGCCTGGGCCACGTCATCCTCGAGCTGCTCGTAGAAATAGGCACGCGGCAGCCCGATGCGCAGCCCACCGACCCCGTCCTCGAGACCGGCCGTGAAGTCCGGCACTGGGACGGTGGCGGAGGCGGGGTCCGCGGGGTCGTGGCCGGCGATCACGGTGAGCAGCAGGGCCACGTCACGCACAGTGCGCGCCATCGGCCCGGCGTGGTCCAGCGACCAGCTCAGCGGCACCACGCCGGCGCGGCTCACCCGTCCGTACGTCGGCTTGAGGCCGGTGATGCCGCACAAAGCGGCAGGGATGCGGATGCTGCCGCCGGTGTCCGAGCCCAGTGAGCCAAAGCACAGGCCGGCGGCCAGCGCTGCCCCGGAGCCGCCGGAGGAACCGCCGGGGATGCGCGACGGGTCCCACGGGTTGCGGCAGATGCCGAAGTGCGGGTTGGCCGTGGACACCCCGAACGCGAACTCGTGCATGTTCAGCTTGCCGAGCAGCACGGCCCCCGCCTGGCGTAGGCGGGCCACGGCGGTGGCGTCCCGCTGGGGCACGCGCTCGGCCAGGATCTTGGCCCCGCCGGTCGTGCGCACGCCGGCGGTGTCGAACAGGTCCTTGAGCGCCAGGGGCACACCGAGCAAGGGGCGCTCATCGCCCGCGCGGGCGGCCTGCTCCGCCTGCTCGGCCGCGGCCAGCGCCGCCTCGGCCGTGACGGTGATGTAGCTGATGAGCTGGGAGTCCAGCCGTTCGACACGGGCGAGCATGGCGCGAGTCAGCTCGACAGGGGAGACCCGGCGGGCCCGCACCAGCGCCGCCGCGTCGCTGAGGGTGAGGTCGTGGAGCTGGGTGGCTTGCATGGCGTTCACTCCGGCCGCGGCACGCGGAAGATGAAAGCGGGCTCGGCCTCGCCGAGGTCCAGGGCGCGCAGCCGCTCCCCGTTGCGTAGCACCCCCTCGTAGGCGGGGAGGAGCTGTTCTACTCGCTCGTCCGTAGCGGGCAGGCCCACGGCTTGCAGCGCGTGCCGGAGCTGCTCGCGGGTGGAGTGGTTGGCCGATGGTGTGCTCATGGTCGTCCTCCTGAGGCGTGGGCACCCACTGACCGGCGCCTCCTTACGGTACAATCACCCCGCGCACGACGCCGCACTCGGCCTGGCGGCCGGCCCATTCACAGGTCTGGAACGCTTCGTCGATCCGATCCAGCGAAAAGCGGTGGGAGATGAGGCGTGAGAACGGGTAGCGACCGCGCGTCCGCACCAGAAAATCCAGCGCGATGCCGATGGTGTCCGGGTTATAATGCATTACGCCCACGATTCGCTTGCGCCCGGCGACCACCGACTGCGGCCGGAAGGGGGCCGCGTCCTCTGGGCTGATGTTGCCGACCTCCAGGTAGGTGCCGCCGTTTCGCACCATGGCGATGCCCTCTGCCAGCACCCGCGCGCTCCCCACGAAGTCTGCCACCACATCCGCCCCGTAGCCGTCCGTCAGCTCACGCACCCGGCGGATGCGCGCCTCGGGCGTGTCGAACTCGCGGAGGTCGATCACGGCGTCGGCACCGAAGGCGCGCGCCAGCTCCAGCCGTCCCGGCACGCCGTCGATGGCGATGAGCGGACGGGCGCCCATCTCGCGGGCCACGGCCAGGGCGCTCAGGCCCAGGCCACCGGCGCCCTGGGTGACGAAACTATCGCCCAGCCGCAGGCCGGCCTCCTGCAAGGCGAAGATCACCTGCGAGAGGGCGCAGTTGACCGGCGTCAGCTCCTCGTCGCTGAGTTCGTCGGGGGCACGGTAGACCACGTGACCGGGGCGCAGGTAGTAGAAATCGGCATATGCGGAGGTGAAATGGGGCGGCTCGGACAGCGGGCGACGGGCGATCTCGTTCGGGCAGGCCGAGAACTGGCCGCGCAGGCACACCCGGCAGCGGCGGCAAGGGTAAAAGTAGGCATAGACGATGCGGTCGCCCTCCTTGAGCGGCCGGCCGAGCGAATCGGTGGTCACGCCGGGGCCGAGCCGCTCCACGCGGCCCACCATCTCGTGCCCGGCGGCGGTGCCCGGCGCCGCCGGCAGTTCGCCGCGCCAGGCATGCAGGTCGGAGCCGCAAATGCCGGCCATCACCACCCGCGCCAGCATGGCGCCGGGTTCCGGCTCCGGCACTGGAAACTCGGCGATGGTAAACCGCTCGCCCGGCTTGGGAAACGCGGCGACGCGCCCGTGCATGGTGGACCTCCGCTGTACTGGCTGGTGTGAGGCATTGTGCCCTGTCGGCCGCCCAGATGCTAGCGGCGCGCGGGCGGAGGCACCCTGACCCACGCTTACAGCGCCAGCACCCGCCCGCGCAAGTGGTCCGGCACCCGCAGGTGCAGCATGGCGGAGATAAGCGTGCCGAAGGAGCCGCCGGCCGCGCCCGACAGGGTGAGGAACACGGCGCCGCCGTACAGCGAGTTGGAGAGCGCCGCCAGGAGCAGGAACGCCGGGAAGGCCAGCGCGCAGGCCAGCGCCAGGCGCGGTTTGTCGCTCAGGTCACCCACCGCCGCCAGGCCCATCGCCGCCACAAAGGCGCCGGCGCCCGGCGCCGAGGCCAGGGCGCTGGTACCGGCCAGCGAGGCGTTGAGATGCGCGCCCCCCATCGTCGGCGCGACGATCGCTACCGCGCGGCCGGCTAGACCGGGCAAGCCGGTGAGCAGCACCAACGCCAGGGCGCGTGGGGTGCTGAGCAGATAGCGGATACCACCCAGCGGGTGCGCTTCGGAGTATGGGCGGCGCGGCAGGGCGGCGCCGGTCAGCCGGCGAACCAGCCGCAGGGCCAGCGGCGCGCCGCCCGCGATCGCCGCGGCCGCCGCCAGCGCACCGCTGCTGCCCAGACGGGCGGTCAGCACGACGGCCAGTGCCGGCGCGACCGCCGCCGCCGAGTGGAACGCGCCAGTGCTCAGGGAGCACGAGCCCACCAGGCGAGTCGGCCCCGCCATGTCCCAGAGCAAGCCACGGCGCGCCGGCTGGTCGATGGCCGCCACCAACGAGCCCACCGCCCCGATGACGAGCACCGCCGGGGCGGTGGGCAAATGCCCGCCCACGGCCGCGGCCAGGCCGACCGGCATGGCGACGGCCAGCATGCGAGAGACACGATACAGGGTTAACCGGTCCGCGCGGTCGGCGAGCGCCCCGGCGAACGGGGCCACGGCCAGTCGCGGCAGTGAGCGGGCGGTCATGAATAGCGGTAGCAGCAGCGGGGCGGAGGTCATGTGCAGTAGGACCCACGTGGTGACCAGGAGCTGCACCCACCCGCTCAGGTCGGCGCAGAAGAACGCCGCGAAGAGGGCTGCGGCGCGGGGACGGTCGAGCGGTCGGCGATAATAGTGAGTGGGAATCGCCGGCACCATAGAGGCATCCAGGCTCCAGCAACGGCGGGCTGCCGGGTGGGAAAGCGCTTGGCAAGAAGGTCCGGAAACTGCTCATACCCTAACGGGGGGATTGCATAACGGCAAGTAGGCAATTCCCCGAGATCATGGGCCGCGAGGGCATGGCGCGCTGGACGTGCCCGGAAGCGCGGCTTCGGGACGGTCTGGTCAGCGGAGCGGGCGTGTCCCCTCTTGCGGCGGTCACCCTTCCCGTGTATGGGCATCAATGGCGATGCGCCGCTCACGCTGTCGGTGTGCCACCGGCCAGCATGTCGAGCACCGCCGTGCGGGGTGGCAAGGATGGCTCCGCCCCAAAGCGCCGCACGGCGCACGCCCCTGCAGCGTTGCCCCAGCGGGCCGCCTCCCTCAGGTCGTCGGTCTCGGCCAGGCGCACCGCCAGGGCGGCGGTGAAGGCGTCCCCTGCGGCGGTGGTGTCTACCGCTTCCACCGGGAAGGCGGGCAGATGCACGCGCGCGGTGCCTGCGGCCACCACGCAGCCGGCGGCCCCCAGCGTCACCACCACGGCGCGGGCACCGCGTGCAAGCAGCCGCTCAGCCGCCCGCAGGGCCGCCTCGGGCCCCGTGACCGCCTCCCCGGTGAGGGCCGCGGCCTCCACCTCGTTGGGCGTGATGACGTCGGCCAAGCGTAAGAGCTCATCCGGGAACGCCATCACCGGCGCCGGGTTGAGCACCACGCGCCGGCCAGCCGCATGGGCGATACGCGCCGCGGCGATCGACGCCTCGGCCGGCACTTCGAGCTGAAGCAGCAGCACATCGCACCCGGCGATCCGCTCGGCGTGGGCGGCCACGTCTGCTGGGCGGAGCCGTAGGTTGGCCCGGGGGGCAATGATGATACTGTTGGCGCCCGCGGCGTCCACCACCGGGGTGGCGATCCCTGTGCCCTGATCTGGGTCGCGGATGACACCGTCGGCGCCGATCCCCTCCCGTGCCAGGGCATCCAGAAAGCGGGCGCCGAACTCGTCTGCGCCTACGCGGCCAATGATCGCCACCCGCGCGCCCAGTCGCCGCGCGGCCACCGCCTGGTTGAAGCCCTTGCCGCCCAGGAAGATGCCGAACTCCTCGGCCTGCACCGTCTCACCGGCCTGAGGGCGGCGCGCGACGCGCATCACCAGGTCGGTCATGAAGCTGCCCACCACGCATACGGACACCGTCGCGCTCACGAGCCGCGCACCCGAAAGATGGAGGTATGCCGCACCCACACGACGGGACGGTCGTCGGCGGTGGTGACCGCCTCCAGCAGCAGGTAATGATGGCCATTCCGCTCGAACGTGCTGCGGATCACCCCACCCGTGCGGTAGGTGGCGTTGACCGGCGCCGGCGCCAGATGCCGGATCTCGCTGGCGGTGTGGATGCTGGGGCCAAAGCTGAAGTTGTGGCGCAGGAGCCGTGCTTGCCGACCAGCCAGCACCCCGGGCGGCACCAGCGCCGGCCCGAACGGCGACGGGCCCCGGTACCACGGCGACGGATCGTCCGTTTCGTCCGCGTAGGCGCGTGCCTCTTGCTCGGTCACAAGGGTCGTGAACGGCGCCAGCGGCCGACCGAGCGGCACCGTGTCCGGCGTAAGCGGCGCCCTGGGGTCGGGCGCTGGGACATCGGGCAGCGGCGGGAGGTCCGGCAGGGGGGCGTCGGCGGGCAGCAGCCAGAACAGGCCTTCGGCGCAGGCCGTGCCGTCCGCCCGGGCGCAGGTCATGGACAGGGCCGGAAGCCCCTCGTGCTCGGCGGCTGTGGCGGTGCAGGTGACCAGCTCACCCTCGTACACGGGACGCAGCAGGCGCACGGTGGCTGCCCCCCGCTCCAGCCAGGTGGCGCCGAAGGCGGGGAGGGCCAGCTGGGTGAGGTACGCGTAGAGCGTCACCCCGGGCACCAGCGCCGCGCGGTAGCCCAGCCGACGCGCCTCCTCATCGCTGTGGATGCGGTTCTCCGACGCGGCGGCCGAGTTGACCGCCCGGCGCGTGATGGGCGGCGGGATGACCGGTAGCACGTGTTCCGGCGGCGTTCCCTGGAGCGGGCTCATGGTCTTCCTCCCAATGGTGGCTGGCTGCATCCTAGCGGGCGTCACACGTCCTCGCCAGGGCCGCTCGGTCCGCGGGACCGGGTCATTGACCCGCGCTCGCGGAAGGGATTCAATCGGTGCTGACGACGGGCTGCGCGGGAAGGAGCGCGTCGTGAAGTTCGGGCTGCTGTACGAGTTGGAATACGCCAAACCGTGGTACGAGGGCTGGGAGGCGCGCATCTTCCACCAGGCCCTGGAGCAGATCGCCTTCGCCGACCAGAAGGGCTTCGACTACGTTTGGGTCGTTGAACATCATTTCCTCACCGAGTACTCGCACTCCTCGGCGCCAGAAGTGTTTCTGGGCGCCGTGAGCCAGCGCACCGAGCGCATCCGCATCGGCCATGGGGTCGTGCTTCTGCCGCCGGCCTACAACAACCCGATCCGGGTGGCCGAGCGCATTGCCACGTTGGACATCCTCTCCAACGGCCGGGTAGAGTTCGGCACCGGACGGTCCGGCACGCCGGCGGAGCTGGAGGGGTTCGGCATCAGTCCGGCCGAGACCAAAGCGATGTGGGATGAGGCCGTGCGCATCATCCCGCGGATGTGGATGGAGGACCCCTTTTGCTACCAGGGGAGGTATTTTTCCATGCCGCCGCGCTCCATCTGGCCCAAGCCGGTCCAGAAGCCGCATCCGCCCATGTGGGTGGCCGCCGCCACCCCGCGCACGTTCATCGAAGCGGGGGAGCGAGGGTTGGGGGTGCTGTGCTTCATCATCGGCCAACCGGCCGAGCTGCCCAGCCGGATTCAACCGTATCGGGAGGCGATCAAGCGGGCGCAGCCGGTGGGCGCCTTTGTCAACGAGCAGGTGGCCGGGTTCACGGTCACCCTGTGCCTGGACGATGACGCGGAGGCGCAGCGAGTGGGCGGGCCGGCCGCCCTCTGGTACACCGCCATGCTCAGCTCGTTGCTGGGGGAGTGGCGCGGCAAGCAGATCCCGGGGTACGAGTACTACGGCGAGCTTACTCGCGCGGCTCGCGAGCAGTCCACCGCCCACATGACGTCGTTGATCGAAAACGGTACCTTCTGCATCGGCAGCCCTGAGACGTGTATCCGGATCATCGAGAAGTATCGACAGGCGGGCGTAGACCAGCTCATCTGTTTCATGCAGGCCGCACGCATCCCACACGAGAAGATTCTGCGCTCCATCGAACTCTTCGGCGATCGGGTAATCCCGTACTTCAAGCGCGAGATATGAATAGATAGCATCGCATAGTGCGTGTTGAGTATTGCGTATATCGCGCACTTTTCGTTTCATCTCTCATGTCAAGAGGTGCGAGGTTGACGATGGATCTGGGGCTCACCGGCAGGGTGGCGCTGATCACGGGCGGCAGTGAGGGCATCGGTCGTGCCACCGCGCGGGCCCTGGCGCGCGAGGGGGCGCGCGTGGCCATCTGCGCACGCCGGCCGGACGTGCTGACTGAGGCGGCGGCGGCGATCAAGGCGGAGACTGGCGCCGAGGTGCTGGCGGTGCCGGGCGACGTCATGCGCCCGGAGGAGATCGAGCGGATGGTGACGACCGTGGCGCGCGAGCTGGGGACGATCACCATCCTGGTGAACAACGCCGGCACCTCGGCCGCGGCGCCGTTTGAGAGCGTGGACGACGCCGCCTGGCAGGCTGACCTCGACCTGAAGCTGATGGCGGCGGTCCGTACTACGAGACTGGTGATCCCCGGCATGAAGGCGGCTGGTGGCGGTCGCATCGTGAACGTCACCAACATCGGCGCCAAGCAGCCGGGGGCAAGCTCGCTGCCTACCACCGTGAGCCGGGCGGCCGGCATTGCCCTCACCAAGGCCATGTCCAAGGACCTGGCTCGCTACAACATCCGGGTGAACGCCGTCTGCATCGGCCTGATCAAGAGCGCACAGATCGAGCGCATGGCGCGGCGCCGCTTCCCGGACCTGCCGCTAGAGCAGGCATGGGCGCGCATGGCCGAAGGGATTCCCTTGGGCCGCATCGGCGAAGCGGAGGAGGCGGCGGACGTGATCACCTTCCTGGTCTCCGACCGCGCCTCCTACGTCACCGGTACGGCGGTGAATATCGACGGCGGCACCTCCGGCGTGGTGTGAGGAGCACGACGCGTAGTGCGTATGACGTAATAGGCATCGCGCCTCACGCTGCGGTCAGGGGGATGATGCTGCGCGCCACCTCGCCCCGCTTCATCGCCGCGAAGGCCTCGTTGATCTCATCGAGCTGGTAGCGGCGTGTCACCAGCTCATCGAGCTTGATCTTTCCTTGCAGGTAGAACTCGCACAGGCGCGGCATATCGATGCGGAAGCGGGTGGAACCGTAATAGCTGCCGATGCACTTTTTCTCGCCGAGGAACGCCGGCCCCGGCAACGCGATCTCCGAGCCCCACGGCATCATACCCACGATCACGGCCGTGCCGCCCCGGCGCACCATGTCGAACGCCTGCCGCGCCGCCTGGGTGCTGCCGATAGCCTCGAAGGCGTAGTCCACCCCGCGGCCGCCGGTCAGCTCCTGCACGGCTTTGACCGGGTCGGTAGCCGTGGCGTTCACGGTGTGGGTAGCACCCATCGTGCGGGCGTAGTCCAGCTTGCTGTCCAGCACATCAATGGCGATGATCTTGCTCGCCGCCGCCAGCACCCCGCCCTGGATCACGTTCAACCCCACGCCGCCGGTGCCGATGACGGCGATCGTGTCGCCCTCGTGGACACGGGCGGTGTTGATCACCGCTCCGATCCCAGTCGTTACGGCGCAGCCGATGAGCGCCGCCTTGTCCAGCGGCATCTCCGCCGGGATCTTCACCAGGGAGCTCTCGGACACGAGCATGTACTCGGCAAAGGAGGCCGGCCCGCGCCCGGCGAACTGGTGCAGCACGCCCCCGTTGCGCGTCAGCCGCGGCGGCGCCTGGCGACCGGCCGGGAAGGCGGCAACCGGGTTCGTGCACAGGTGGGGTGAGCCGGAGACGCAGTCGGCGCACTGGCCGCAGAAGGGCGTGAAGGACACGATCACGTGATCCCCAGGGGTCACATAGGTGACGCCCTCGCCGACCTCTTCCACCACCCCGGCCGCCTCATGTCCGAGCACGATCGGCAGAGGGGCCGGCCAGAGGCCCTCCACGAAGTGCAGATCGCTGTGGCACACGCCACTGGCCGCCGTGCGCACCAACACCTCACCGCGCAGGGGCTTGCGGATCTCGACGTCTTCGACGGTAAGCGGCTGGTTGGGCGCGTGGAGGATCGCTGCTTTCACGCTCCTTGCCTCCTCGGATGCAGTCCGGCCCCACCGGGCCTCGATGTGCGTGCGCACTGTACCATACCGCTCGGTAAGGGGCGACGCGGTGGCCTCGGTTGCCCGGAACCGACGTCAGGGCTTGGCGGCCGCGCGCGCGGCCCGAATGGCCTCCAGGGCCAGCGTGCGCACGTCAAGCGGAATGGGCACGGGTGGCTCGTCCGGGGTCGGTGCAACCGGGGCGTTAACACGCAGCTCCGCCTCGCTCACCCAGCGCAGGGTCGGATCGCGGTCCAGGGCCAAGCCCGCGACGCCATCGCGCGGGCGACAGAAGTAGATCAGGTCGATGTGCTCATGCCAGGTCTGGCCGTCGGTGGCCCGCTCCAGCAGGATGGTCACGGGCGGCGGCAGTTGTCGTGGCTCCTCAAACGGGAAGGGGGGTGGCTGCTGAATCACCTCGGCGGCGATGCCGCTTTCCTCCTCCACCTCGCGCAGCACCGTTTGCACGGGGTCCTCGCCCGGCTCGATGTGGCCGCCGAACGGCAGCCACAGGCGGTTCTTGCGGTGCCAGTGCAGGAGCACCTGGCCGTTCCACACCAGGAAGCCGGTGGCCGTCATGTGGCGCAGGGGCGCGTGCGCAGAGTGCGGCTCACGGCTGGGCGGTGCGCTCATCCGGCTGTTCTCCGGTCGAGGGGCGCCGGGGGTCGGGGTCGCGCTGGCTGCGGAGCTGCGGGAACAGGATCACCTCACGGATAGTGGGACGGTCCGTCAGCACCATGAGTAGCCGGTCGATGCCGATACCCAGACCACCGGTGGGTGGCATGCCGTGCTCCAACGCGAACAGGAAGTCCTCGTCGACGAGCTCCACCTCCTCGTCGCCGCGGGCGCGCAGGCGAAGCTGCTCCTCGAAGCGGCGGCGCTGGTCGATGGGGTCGTTGAGCTCGCTGTAGGCGTTGGCGATCTCCATACCCCCGGCAAACGCTTCGAAGCGTTCGACGAGGTCCGGGCTGCCCGGCTTGCGCTTGGCCAGCGGCGATAGTTCCACCGGGTAATCCAGCACAAAGGTGGGCTGGACGAGGTGCGGCTCCACGAACGTGGACCACAGCTCATCCAGGAGCTTCCCCCAGGAGGCGGAGGGTGGCACCTCCAGACCGCGCCGCCGCAGCTCGTGGCGCATGGCGTCTTCCCCGCGGACGCGGGTGAAGTCAAGGCCAGCGTACTCGATCAAAAGCTCGCGCATGGTCCGTCGCGGCCAGGGTGGGGTGAAGTCGAGTTCCCCGCCGCGATACGGCAGGCGCACGGTGCCAAACACCTCGCGGGCCACGGTGCTCACCATCTGCTCCACCATCTCGGCCACGTCGTGGTAGTCCGCGTAGGCCTCATAGCTTTCCAGCATGGTGAACTCGGGGTTGTACTTCCAGCCCAGCCCCTCGTTGCGGAACACGCGGCCGATCTCGTAGACCTTGTCCAGTCCACCCACGATCAGGCGTTTGAGGTACAGCTCGGTAGCGATGCGCAGGTACCGTTCCTCGCCCAGGGCGTTGTAGAAGGTCACAAACGGCCGGGCCGCCGCGCCGCCGGCGGAGGGCACCAGCACGGGCGTCTCCACTTCGATGAAGCCGCGCTGATCCATGAACCGGCGGATGGTGGCCACGACGTGGCTGCGGATTTGGAACAGCCGGCGCACCTCCTCGTTGGCCATCAGGTCCAGGTAGCGGCGCCGGTAACGCAACTCCACGTCGGTGAGGCCATGGTACTTCTCGGGCGGCGGCCACAGCGCCTTGGCCAGCACTGTGAAGCCCTCCACGGCCACGGTCGGCTCCCCCGTCCGCGTGCGGAAGAGCGGGCCGGTCACGCCGAGGAAGTCGCCCAGGTCCAGCTCCTTGATCAGGGCGTAGCGTTCGTCGCCCAGCCGGTCACGCGTGAGCTGGACCTGAATCCGGCCGGTGCTGTCGCGCAAGTCCGCGAAGGTGAGACGTCCCATGACGCGCAGGGCGGTGATCCGCCCGCCGGTGGTGACGACCGGGCCGCTCTCGGCACCGGCGGCCTCCGCCTGCAGAAGGGCCTGCACGGCCTGTGCGGCGCTGTGGCTGCGGTGGAAGGAAGGCGGGTAGGGGTCGATCCCACGCGCCCGCAGCCGCTCCAGCTTGGCCAGGCGGTGAACGAACAGCTCTTCGTTGCGCTCAGACATGGTGTGCGACCTTTACGCGCCGCGGGGACGGCGCCCTGGCCGTCCCCGCGCGGTGGGCTGCACCGGCGTCGGCCTAGTGGATGGCCTTGACTTTCATCTTCATGATGCCGCGCGGGGCCACCACCTGCACCTCGTCACCCACCCGTTTCCCCAGTAGTGCACGCCCCACCGGGGACTCGTTGGAGATCCGTCCCTGGGCTGGGTCGGCCTCGGCGCTACCGACAATGGTGTACTCTCGGTCGGCGCCGTCCACGGTGACGGTGACCGTTGAGCCAAGCATGACGGAGGAAGCGTGATGGGCGCGCTCTTCGTCGATGATCACGGCCCGTTGCAGCTGCTCTTCCAGTTGGCGGATGCGCGCCTCGATCAACTCCAGCTCGTTTTTGGCGTCTTCATACTCGGGGTTGTTTTGCGTCGTTTGAAACTCGCGCGCGGCGTGGATCCGCTCCGCCACCTCCCGCCGCTTCACGGTCCGCAGCTCTTCGAGCTGTTTCTTGAGACGCTCTAGCCCCTCGCGCGTCATCGGGTAGGTCTTTTCGACCATGTTGGGAACCTCGATCCCTACAAACGAACTGTCGCCGTTGGTGGTCGTACGCGGATGCCGGTTGCAAATCCTCTCCGGCTCGACAGTCGAGCGCCGCCGGTAGGTGAGCGAAACAATGAAAAAAGAGACTGAAGGCGCCATGCGCCGTCAGCCGCTTCGAGCGCCTGTAGTATAGGGGCATCCGTCCGGCTTGTCAAAGTCGCCTAACGCGGCCGGGCACGGCCGGCGGCTCGGTGGGGCACCCGAGTGGTACAATCCCGGTGAGGCGGCGGTTCGGCGCTGGGGTGGGGCGCAATGGCGTACTACGGTGCGGACGAGCGGCATCCGGGCTGGGGCATGGTCCTTGCCCTGATCGGTGTGGCGCTCCTGGTGGGTGCGGTGGCCGGCGGAGTAACCGGTGGCCTTGTGGCCGCGCTGATCCCGCGCGAATCCGCCTCTCCCACGCGGGTGCCGCGGGAGGCCGCACGGCAGACGGACGCTCCGGTGACTACCTTGCGGGTGACATCCGAAGAATCGGCCATCACGGAAACCGTGGCCAAGGTGAGCCCCGGTGTCGTCACCCTGATCGTGCAGGCCGCCCGCACCGATGCTGCCGGCCGCGTGTTCCAGGAGACCAACATCGGCTCCGGAGTGGTGATCGACCCGCGTGGGTATATCGTCACCAATCAGCACGTGGTGGAGAACCAGCGCCGAATCACCGTTCGCCTGCAATCGGGGGAGGAGCGGCCTGGAGTGCTCGTGGGTGACGACAGCCCGTTCACGGACATCGCGGTGGTGCGCGTCCAGCCCGAAGGATTGACCGTCGTCCCCATTGGCGATTCCGACGCGCTGCGATTGGGACAGACGGTCCTGGCCATCGGCAGCCCGGCCTTCGGCTCCAGCCCGCGCGACGTGCGCAACGACTTTAACAACACCGTGACGCGCGGCATCGTCAGCGGCCTGCACCGGCGCTGGCCCAAAGACAATGCCATCATGGAGGACCTCATCCAGACGGATGCCGCGGTCAACCACGGCAACAGCGGCGGCGCCTTAGTCAACCTGGCCGGGGAGCTGGTCGGCATCACGACCACCGTGGTGCGGGGCACGCCCAGCGGCCTTCAGGTCCAGGGCGTGACGTTCGCCATCTCCAGCCGGACCTTCAAGCCGCTGGTGGATGAGATCATTCGCAACGGCAAGGTGCAGCGGCCATATCTGGGCATCCAGCACCAGCTCATCACGCCGGAGCTGGCGCGTCAGTACGGGTTGCCGGTGCAGGCCGGCGCGTACGTGGTCGACGTGGTGCCGGAAAGCCCGGCCGCCAAGGCGGGCATTCGCCCCCGCGATATCATTGTGCGCATCGACAAGATGGAGATCGCGGAGGACATGCCGTACCTGAACATCCTGGCCAAGCTTCAGCCCAACACGACGGTGTCCATCGCCTTCTTGCGTGGCGGCCGCGAGATGACCGCTGACGTCACCGTCGGGGTTCGCTAGGCGATTGCGCCTTGACCGTCGAAGGGTGCTTGTCTACCCTGCGCGCGGTGCCCCGACGCCGGGAAAACGCCCCCGGCGGCCGCCGGCCGAGGAACCGACAGGCTCATGAGGCAACCCCCGGGTACACGCTTCACGCGCCGCACACCGCCCTCGCTCGACCGATTGGGTCGGCAGCCGACGCGGCTGCCGCTCCTGCTAACCGCTGCGGCCGCGCTGCTGGTGATTTTAAGCTGGGTCCTGTTCCTGCCGCCGTTCGGCCTCCTGCGCGGCGGTGATGGCTGGCAGCGGGCGGGTGAAGGATCGCTGGTTCGCCGTCGCACCGACGTGCCACGGCCGCCGGAAGGGTTTCAGCTGGCCAGCCAGTTCTACGAGATCCGCCGGGACCGCGGCGTCGGACCGGCGACGATGACGATCCCCCTGGAGGAGGGCAAGGCCGGCCGTGGCCTGGCGCTTTTCACCTACAGCGGCGGGAGCTGGAGACGCCTGGCACCGGCCGAAGTGACCGCGGACGGGCGCGCGGCGCGTGGCCAGGTCGATCAGGTACCAGACAATATCGCCGTGATGCGGCGCATCAGCGGCGGCTTCCAAGTTCAGGGCATTCTCAAACCGGGTGCCTCCCTCCATCCCGACGCCGAGCAGCTGGTCACCGTCCTCAGCCCGGCGGACTACGTGCCCGCGCCCGACGGTTCGGTGAACGGCGCGCCCTCGCCCCGGCCGGCATCCGACGTGGTGGCGGTAGTGCCGGTGGTCAGCGCTACGGCCGGCGCGGAACGGGACGCCGTCAACGCCATCCTCGCATCGGAACGGGCGCGCGCTGCCCATGTGGCCGAGCTGGTCAAGCTGGTGCAAACCCATCGCCTAGATGGCATCGATCTGGAATACACGGCCATCGACCCGAACCTGGGCGGCGCGTATCTGGCGCTGGTCACTGCCCTGGCGGAGCAGCTCCACAAGACGGGGCAGACCCTTACGGTCACGCTGCCGCTGCCACGCCGGGAAGGCACCAACTGGAACACCTTCGGCTATGACTGGAAAGAGCTCGCCCGGGTGGCAGACTACGTCCGCATCTATCCGGAGCGGGATCAGTCCATCTACCGCCGCGCCATGCGCGAGGCGCTGAACTACATCACCGGCGTGGCGGATCCCAAGAAAGTGATTCTCACGCTCAGCCCGCTCGCAACCGAGCGGTCAGAGCAGGGAACGCGCCTGTTGACGGCAGTGGAAGCGCTCAGCGTAGCTGCCCAGTTTACAGTGCGCGATCGTGAGCGGCTGGTGGCCAACAGTGACGTGCAGGTGACGGCGGATAACCTTAACCGCGAGGGAACCGGCGGCCGCGCCGGCCTGATCTGGGATGCCAACGCGGCGGCGGTGTCCTTCGTGTACCAGGCCGGCGACAGCCTGCGCACCGTGTGGATCGAGAATGCCTTCAGCGCCGCCTTCAAGCTGGAGTTCGTCCAGCTGTGGCGGCTGGGCGGTGTGGCGGTGGACGACGCGTCGGCGGGCGAGGGTATGGCAAACATCTGGCCGGCCATCGCCCAGTACCAGAAGGCCGGCGCACCCACCTTGCTTCAGCCCAACGGCGGCCTGCTGCAACCGCAGTGGCTGGTCGATGGGCAATCGAAAGAGATCGGCAAGGCCGTGTTCACCTGGAAGGCACCGCCCGATCCCGGCGACCACACCGTCTCCCTGGTCGTGGGCGATGGGGTGATGCGGGTGATCAACAGCCAACGCGTGACGTTGCGCGCCAGTGCGCCGGCCTCCGCCAGCCCGGCTGCCACGCCGCCGCCGCGGTCGCCGACCGCCACGCGCTGAGGGGCCGGGGGCATGCGCGTGATCGCCGGTGAGGCGCGAGGATTCCCGCTCAAGGCGCCCAGGGGGCTTGGCACCCGCCCCACCTCGGATAAGGTGCGGGGGGCGATCTTCTCGATGCTGGCCTCCATGGGTGTGCAGCCGGAGCGAGTGTTGGACCTGTACGCCGGTACCGGCGCGCTGGCGATCGAGGCGCTCAGTCGCGGCGCGACCGAGGCAGTGCTGGTGGAGCGCAGCCCGGCGGCGTGCGCGGTGATCCGGGAGAACCTGGCCCGCACCAAGCTAGCCGCGCGGGCCCGCCTGATCCAAGGGGACGTGGAGCGGGTGCTGCCGCGGTTGGATGGACCGTTTGACGTGGTGTTCCTGGACCCACCGTACGCCGATGAGCGGGTGGACGCCGTGCTGGCGGCGCTGGACGCCCACGGCATCATCAATGAACGGAGCGTCGTGGTCTACGAGCACTCCAAGCGACGGCAGCCACCGGAGGCATGCGGGCCGCTGACCCGGTATCTCACCCGGTGCCACGGCGACACCTGCGTCACCATCTATCACTAGGAGGCGGCAGTGACCGTTGCCATCTACCCCGGCCGGTTCGACCCGGTGACCAACGGCCACCTCGACATCATCACCCGGGCCGCGATGCTGTTTGAGCGCCTGATCGTGGCGCCGAACGACTCCCCGACCACGCCCTTCTTATTCAGCACGGAGGAACGGGTGGAGATGCTGCGGGCGGCCGTGGCCGAGCTGCCCAACGTGGAGGTCATCCCCTTCCGAGGGCTGATGGTGGACTTCGCGCGCGCCCAGGGGGCGCGGGTCGTCGTGCGCGGGATTCGGGCCGTGACCGACTTCTACGCCGAGTTCGACATGGCGCTCATGAACAAGAAGATGGCGCCGGAGATCGAGTCGGTATACCTCATGACCAACCTAGAGCACCTGTTCATCAGCGCCAGCCGCATCCGTGAGGTCTCGGCCCTGGGGCGTGACGTCAGCGACCTGGTGCCCGCCCACGTGGCGGAGGCATTGCGCAAGAAGTTCGGGTACGGTTAGCGGCACACGGCCACCACCTAGTATCGGGAAAGCGGGGCGGTTACCGTCGACATCCTGCAGCTCCTGGACGAGTTGGAGGCGGAGGTGCGGGCCGCCCGTCGCAGCGTGATCGGCGGCGGGGCGGTGGTCGATCGTGGCCGCCTGCTGGCGATCATCGCCGCGCTGCGGCAGGCGATCCCGACCAACATCCGCCAGGCACGGGCCATCATTGAGCGGGGGGAGCAGGCCATCGCCGAGGCGGAGGCGCAGGCCGCCCGCATCGTGGCCGAGGCGGAGCGAGAGGCGGCCCAGCGCGTGAGCCAGGCGGCCGTTACGCGCGCCGCTGAGGAGCGGGCGCGTCAGCTCGAGCTGGAGGCCCAGGAGCGGGCCCGCCGCACCCTGGCCGCCGCGCAGGCCGAGGCCGAGCGCCTGTTGGCCGAGGCCACGGCCCGCGCCCATGCCCAGGAGGAAGAGGCCGACCGGTACGCCCTGGCGGTCCTGAACGGCATCGAGCAGCGCCTGCAGGCGCTGCTCGATGCCGTGCGTGCGGCCAAAGCGCAGTTCGACGACACCACCCGTTAACACACCGTGCCCCTGGCGCGGCTAACGGCCTATCGGCCGTCCAGCACCACGTTGATCAGCTTACCGGGCACGTAAATAACCCGGCTGACCCGGGCGCCGCCCAGGTGCTCACGCACCCGCGGGCTGGATAGGGCCCGCTCACGCACCTCCTCCTCCGAACTGGCGATCTGAACCGTGATGCGATCCCGCACTCGCCCGTTCACCTGGACGACGATCGTCACCTCTTCCTCGGCGGCCAGGGCGGGGTCGTACTGCGGCCAGCGCTGGGCGTGCACGCTGTACGGCCGGCCCGTGCGCTCCCACAGCTCCTCCGCCAGGTGCGGGGCGCTGGGCGCCAGCAACAGCAGCAGCGTTTCAATCGCCTCCTGCCACGCCGCCGGCTCGATGTTGTTGGCCTCACGGGCGTCCCGCAGGGCGTTGGTCAGCTCCATCATCTTGGAGAGCATCGTGTTGAAGCGGAAATGCTCGATGTCTTCCGTAACCCTGCGGATGTACTGATGGAGCGTGCGGCGCAGGGCGCGGGTGGCCTCTGGGTCGGGGGTGCCGCTGGGCGGCGGCTCCTGAACGAGTGTCCACACCCGGTTCAGCCAACGGGTGATGCCCTCGATGCCCTGTGGGCGGTACGGCCCACCCTCCTCCCACGGGCCGATGAACATGAGATAGCAGCGGAAGGCATCGGCGCCCACCGTGCTCACGTAGTCGTCCGGGTTGACCACGTTGCCGCGCGACTTGGACATCTTTTGGGAGTCGGGCCCCAGCACGATGCCCTGGTTCACCAGGCGCAGCATGGGCTCGTTGAACGGCACCAGGCCCAGGTCGCGCATCGCCTTGGTGAAGAAGCGCGTGTACAGCAGGTGCATGGTAGCGTGCTCGATGCCGCCCGTGTACAGGTCCACCGGCAGCCAGCCCAGATAGGCGGGGTCGAACGGCCCCTGCTCGTAGTGGGGCGACAGGTAGCGGTACTGGTACCACGAGGAGTCAACGAAGGTGTCCATCGTGTCCGTTTCCCGCTCTGCCTCCCCACCGCACTGCGGGCAGTCCACGCGGCGGAAGCGCTCGTGGTACTTCAGCGGCGACTCACCGGTGGGCAGAAACTCCGCATCCTCCGGCAGGATAACGGGCAGGTCCTCCTCCGGCACCGGCACAGTGCCGCAGCGCGGGCAGTAGATGATGGGGATGGGCGTGCCCCAGTACCGCTGGCGGCTGATCAACCAGTCGCGCAGGCGGTAGGTGATAGCCGGCCTGGCGAAGCCGCGCTCCTGGCCGTAGCGGATCACAGCCTGCTTGCCTTCCTCGCTGGGTGTGCCGTCGAAGGGGCCGGAATTAACCATCGTCCCTGGTTCGGTGTACGCCGCCGCGAGCTCCTCGCCCTGCCAGTCCGGCGGCGCCACCACCACGGGGATGGGCAGGCCGTACTTCTTGGCGAAGGCAAAGTCGCGCTCGTCGTGGGCCGGGACGCCCATCACCGCGCCGGTGCCGTAGGTAGCCAGCACGTAGTCACCCACGTAAATGGGGATGTGGGCACCGGAGTACGGGTTGATGCAGTACGAACCGGTGAACACGCCGGTCTTTTCGCGGTCGGCGGCCGTGCGCTCGATTTCCGTCTCCCGACGGGCGCGCTCCGCGTACGCGTCCACCTCAGCGCGCCGCTCCGCCGTGGTCAGCTTCGGCACCAACGGGTGCTCGGGGGCCAGCACCATAAACGTGGCACCGTACACCGTGTCCGGACGGGTGGTGAACACCCAGATCTCGTCGCCGTCCTCGGTACGAAATGCGATCTCGGCCCCCTCGCTGCGCCCAATCCAGTTGATCTGCATCGTGCGCACGCGCTCCGGCCAATCGATGCCCTCGAAGTTGAGCAGCTCCTCCGCGTACTTGGTGATGCGGAAGAACCACTGCTCCAGGTCGCGCTTCTCCACGGGGGTGCCACACCGCTCGCAGCGCCGATCCTCACCCCACACCTGCTCCCGCGCCAACGTGGTATTGCAGGAGGGGCACCAGTCGACCGCCGCCTTCTGCCGGTAGGCCAGGCCGTGCTTGTAGAACTGCAGGAAGAACCACTGGTTCCAGCGGTAGTACTCCGGCAGGCAGGTGACGACCTCGTGTGACCAGTCGAACATCGCCCCCATGCTGCGAAACTGTTGGCGCATGCGGGCGATGTTGGCCATCGTCCACTGGTACGGGTGGATCTTGTGGCGGATGGCGGCGTTTTCCGCCGGCAGGCCGAAGGCGTCGAAGCCCATCGGGAAGAACACGTTGTACCCGCGCATGCGCAGGTAGCGGGCCTCGGTATCGGCCGGCGCGTACGCGTACCAGTGACCGATGTGCAGATCACCGGATGGGTACGGGTACATGGTCAGGAAGTAAAACTTGGGCGCCGGGCTGTTCAGGTCGGTGCGGTACAGCCCGTCACGCTCCCAGCGCTCCTGCCACTTGCGCTCGATCTCCGGGGGGTTGTACTTCTCCACCATCACGGTCCTCCGAAAGGCCCCGGCCGGGGCCAGGCTCGCCCGCGCGCGTTGCCCCTCGCCGCCCGAGGACGGCGGTGCGGACGCGGGCGTGCCCGAACTTCATCCGCACCACGGTCCACCTCCTGGAGGGATGCCGTGCCATCCATGCGGCCGGCCCGCGTGCCGACGGGCCGCCAGCGCGCTAACGTTTAAACGATGCGCCCTCCGCCCGCGCAGGGACGGAGGGCTTGGCTCCGCGGTACCACCCTGCTTGCCCGCCGGCGTCTTCCGCCTGGGAGCGGATGGCGCCGTGAGCCGCTCGGGGGCGCGGTAACGGGCGCCACCCGGCGACGGCTAGACGGTCGTGGCGTGAGACGGAGGCTCGCACCCGCGCGACCATTCACCGCCGCAGCTCCCAGGCGAGTTCAGCCGCCTTATCGCTGGCTCGCACCCTCCGCCAGCTCTCTGGCGCGCGCGGCCTACTACTCCTGTTCGCCGCCGTTGCCCCGGCTCAATTGCAACAAACCGGCCCCGGTACCCCGGGGCCTCGAAGCGGTGGAGCTGAGGGGACTCGAACCCCTTACCTCCACAATGCCATTGTGGCGCTCTCCCAGATGAGCTACAGCCCCAACCTGCGTGCGGCCATCGCCGGCCTCCGCACCCCCTATAGTAGCAAGCGCGTCAAGGGGCGACAAGACCCCGCCCCGGGGTGGACGAGCGGCCGCCGGCTCCCCCTTGACCCACCACCCCTGCTCCGGGACGATGCAGGCGAGAACTGCCATCGACCGGAGGGCCGCTCATGCTCCCGTTGCAAGGGGTGAAGGTGCTCGACCTCTCCCGGCTGGCGCCGGGGCCGTACTGCACGATGCTGCTGGCCGATCTGGGCGCCGATGTCCTGCTCGTGGAGCAGGCCGGTGAGGGCGCTGAGCGCCGCCGCAGCCCGGTACGGACCGGCGATGGCGCCGGGGCCGAACGAGCGCAGGCCTACAACGCCCTCGGTCGTAACAAGCGCAGCATCGCCCTCAACCTGAAGCTGCCGGAGGCGCGCGCCATCTTCATGGAACTGGCCCGCGACGCCGACGTGGTGGTGGAGGGGTTCCGCCCGGGCGTGGTGCAGCGGCTAGGCGTGGACTATGAAGCGGTGTCCCGAGTCAACCCGCGCGTCGTGTACCTTTCGCTCTCCGGGTTCGGGCAGACGGGGCCGTACGCGCGACTGGTGGGCCATGACATCAACTACATCAGCATCGGCGGCGCGCTGGGTGTCACCGGCTGGCCCGGTCAGCCGCCCGCCATCCCCATGAACCTGCTCGCCGATTTCGCCGGCGGCGGTCTGTTCGCCGCCTTTGCCATCGTCACCGCCCTGCTGGCTCGGGAACGCACTGGCCGCGGTCAGTACATCGATATGGCGATGAGCGACGGGGTGCTGTCGCTCCTCACCGCGGCGGCCTCGCAGGTGCTGGCCGGTGGACGGCCGCCCATGCCCGGCCAGCACCTGCTCAATGGCGGCGCGCCGCACTACAACGTCTACCAGTGCGCCGATGGGGAGTGGTTCAGCTTGGGCAGCCTTGAGCCATGGTTCTGGGAGAACCTCTGCCGGGCCATGGGACGCGAGGACTTCATTCCCTACGAGTACGACACGAGCAAGTACCCAGAGATCTTCGCCCACTTCCGCGCCGAGTTCCGCAAGAAGACGCGGCAGGAGTGGTTTGAGTACCTGTCTCAGTGGGATATCTGCGCCGCCCCGGTGCTGCGGCTGGACGAGGCCCTCAACGACCCGCATAACCGCGCCCGCGGGATGGTGGTGAAGGTGCCCCACCCCGTGTTCGGCGAGGTGGAGCAGGTGGGCATTGCGCCCAAGTTCTCGGAGACGCCGGGCCAGGTCCGCTCCACCGCGCCGCTCCCCGGCCAGCACACCGACGACGTACTGCGTTCCCTTGGCCGCACGGATGAGGAGATCGCCGCGCTGCGCGCTCAGGGTGCCATCGGTTGAGGCGGGGCGGCCAGCTACGGCGCCCGCGTCGTGAGCGGCGCCTGCGGTTCCAGCGCCGCTTGCTCCCGGCGCATGGCGGCGCTCCACCAGGCCAGCGCCGCCCCGCCCAGCACCGCAGTGCCAGCGCCCAGCACCAGGAACACCGCCCGCACCGAGGTCCGGTCAGCGAGCAAGCCCAGCGGGTACTGCGTGAGGGCGGTGCCCAGGCCAACGGCCAGGCTGGCCGCGCTGGCGACCGTGGCGCGGAGCTCCTGTGGGGCGTGTCGGGTAATGGCGTCACTAGCCAGCGGCAGGCGAGCGGCGCCGCTCCAGCGCAGCGCGAGCAGGAGCGCGATCGCCCACACGGAGACGGCGGCGCCGAGGGCCAGCAGCGCCAGCGAGTACAGCATGCAGACCAGGTAAAAGGCGTGACGCTCGCCCATGCGAGCCGCCAATCGGTGCGCCGTCAACGAGCCGGTCAGCGAGGCGAGTTGCACGGGCGCCAGCACGAGGCCCAGCAGAGCAAGGGGCACGCCCACATCCACCAGATACGGCTGCGTGAGGATGAACGTCGCGGTGGTGGCGGCGCCGAACACCGTGGTGACGGCGATCATGGCGCGGGTGGGCGGGTGCCGGAGCGCGTGCTGTGCTGCCATACGGAGCACCTTACCGTACGCCAGGCGAGCGGCCGAGCCCAACCGCGGCGGCTCGCGAAAGCCCAGCCCAACGGCCGCGGCGGCCACGCTGGACAGCACGCTGGCCTGCACCGGCACGGCTAGGTTCGTCACCGCGGCCAGCGGCGCCCCGGCCAGGGAGGCGAGCAGCCCGGCGGCCATCATCCACGCCTGCGCGCGGCCCCACACCTTGGTGAACTCGCGCTCCCGCCCTAGCGCGGCCAGGGTGTCGTACACGAACGCGGTGTTGGCACCGGAGGTGAGCGTCATCGAGATGCCCCACACCAGGTAGGACAGGAGCAGCAGCGCGTAGCCGGTGGCCACGCCGAAGATCAGGACGGCCAGAGCGTTGCTGGCCGCCCCCAGCAATAGGGACAGCTTGCGGCCCCAGCGATCGGCTATCGCACCGGTCGGCATCTCCGCCGCCACGATCACGAGCCAGAAGAGCGCCTCCATGGCCGCGATCTGGGCCAAGCTCAGCCCGCGCAGGTCACGCAGGTACAGCACCCAAATAGGCAGCCACAGTTGCAGGTTGGTGAGGAACTGGAAGGCGTAGAACCGCGGCAGGTTGACGGCGGGGTTCCCGGGCGGCCACGGCTCGGGCTGCGTGGCGTTCATGGCGGCTCCGGTCGGGTCGGTGCCCAGGCCGGCTGAATGGCCCGGGCTCAGGGGCGCAGCGGCAGGATGCCGACAGAGGTGGGCAGCGGGTCCAGGGCGAAAATGCCTGGCGCCAAGTCGCTGGTGCCATTACCCAGCAAGCCTAACACAACGGCAAACAGTGCCAGCCCCACGAGCACGGACAGGGCTACCCGCCCGCGGGCGGCGTCGGTCGCCGCCTCTACGCCGATGATCATGGCGGCGGCGGTGTAGCCGAACGCCACGGCCGCGGCGGCGATCTCCATGCCTGGCGGCGCGATGAACAGTTGCACCCCCATCGGGGCAAAGGCGTAGCCCATCACCCGTGCCAGCCGTGCGCCCCTCACCCGCTCACCGAAGGCCCGCAGGTACAAAAACGTCACCCCGACCCATAGCAGCCAGGCGCCGATCTGCACGATCGTGCCCAGGAGCACGGATCGGGCGATGAAGCGGCGCAGGTCGATCTCAAACGTGGCGTTGGCCGGCGGGTGCCCACCCCATTGGGTCCAGAGCAGCCCGCCGATGCCGGCCAGGAGCGTGGCCCCCACCACCGTCACCAGGGCGCCGTCCAGCGCTCCCTCGTCCTCGGCAACGGCGCGGAACGCTGTCGAGTCGAGCGCTAACACCCCGGTGAGTCGACGCGAGGTCGTGGTCGTCGCCATGGGTTCGCACCCTTCCCCTCGCGGTAAACCGTGCCAGCACAGGATACGCCACCACGCCGCCAGCGCGGTAGCGGTGCGCCGGTCACCGGAGCGGACGTTTGGCCGGTATCCCCGGCCGCCGGGGCAGCTCCGGCGGCGTTGGGCGCTCCTTTCGGATCAAGACCACCGACAGCGGCGCGCCGACCAGCGTGGGCAGTGGGAAGACCGCGGCCACCCGCCCGCCGCACCGGCTGATCGCCTCGTGCGCCTCGGCGAGTTCGGCGTGCACCTTCGAGCCCTTGACCGCGGCCAACCAGCCACCGAGACGGACCAGGGGCAGCGCCAGCTCGGCCAGCACGTTGAGTGGGGCCACAGCCCGCGCCACAGCCACGTCGTATCGCTCGCGGTGGGCGGTATCGCGACCGGCCTCCTCGGCGCGCACCGCTAGCACGTCCACCCGCGGGAGGTCCAGCGCCTCCACGGTGTCGCGGAGAAACGCGGCCTTCTTCCCCACCGCTTCGAGCAGAGCGACGCGCAGGTCCGGCCGGGCGATGGCCATTGGGATCCCCGGCAGGCCGCCGCCGCTGCCGATGTCGATCAGCCGTGCCCCTTCCGGCACCAGCCCATGCTCCTCCAAGAGCCGCAGGAGGGCCAGGGACTCCGCAATGTGGCGGCGATAGATGCCGAGGATGTCCCGCACCGCGGTCAGGTTGAGCGTGGCTGTGGCCGCTGCCAGGCGGTCAACATACCGTGCCAGGAGCGCCCGCTGGGAGTCGTCCAGCGGACGCCCGCGCAGGCTCACCGCGCGCTGAACCACCGCGGTGGCATCAGGATGCATGGACACCACCCGCGTTGACGCATTTTTGCCGCTGTTCTTACAATCGATGCTAGACGATTTCGTCGTTAGGAGCGCTACGTGACGGAAGTTTCAGTAGAAATAGTGAGTATTGCTGAGGCGGCACAGCGCTATCTGGCATCCCTCCGGCCGAAAGCGCGCCAGGACCAGGCGCCCGAGATCTGGCGGTTCGTTGATGAGATGGGCCGAGACACGCCGCTCAACCGCTTGCGTGCGGTCGACCTCGAGCGCTACTGCGAGCGCAACTCCACCGCTGCCGACGCCCAGCGCCGGTTGGAGACGGTGCGGGGGCTCCTGAACTTCGCCCGCCGGCACCGGTACATCACTGAAAACCTCGCCTCCCACGTTCGTATCCGGCGCATGGTGACCTCGGGCGGGAACGCGACCGAACCGCCGGGCGGTGACCGCGTGGAGATGACCGCCGAAGGGCGCACGGCCCTGGAGCGGGAGCTGGAGGAGCTGCGGGCACAGCGGCCGAAGATCGCCGAGACGCTGCGCGCGGCCATGGCGGACAAGGACTTCCGCGAAAACGCCCCGCTCGACGCCGCGCGCGAGCAGCAGGCACACCTGGAGGCCCGCATCCGTGAGCTGGAGTCACTCCTCAAGCGCGCGGTGGTGGTTGAGCGCCCAGCGGCGGTGAACGTCGCGCGGATGGGCTCGCGCGTCCGCCTGCGCGACCTGGAGAGCGGCCGTGAGGTGACGTATCTCCTCGTCGGCCCCGGCGAGGTGAACGCGGCCGAGGGCAAAATCTCCGTCTCCTCCCCCGTCGGCCGGGCGCTCATGGACCGCTCAGAGGGCGAGGAGGTTCTGGTCGAGGCCCCGGCGCGCACCTTCCGCTACCGGATCGAACAGATCGAACCCGCCACGGCGTGAGGGCAGCACTCCCTCGCTTCTTCCGCGACGAGCGCTCGGCGTCCTCGCAAGAGGCGTGGCCGCGTCGGACCTGCAGGTCCGACGCGACCACCGTCTTTTAGCCTGGTGTTCGGGCGTGCTTAACTAAGCCTTAACGCTCGCCGGGAGCGGCCGCGATAGCCTGGCTCTGCCGGCCGGGTGATCGGCCTGGTATGGGAGGGTCGCGATGAAGGTCATCGCCGATGTGAAATGCTACCACTGTGGGCATGTGTCCGGTGAGCTAATCGGAGTGCGCGGTCAGCCGCTCAAGGACTGGCTGTTCGAGCCGGCCAAGGGCGCGGCCCGCCCCGCCGGGCCGCGCCTGCGCTGCCTCCGGTGCAACGGTCCCGTGTACCTGGAAGATGTGCGGCCCTTTATTGCCGACGAGCCAACGCGCAGCGTCCGCAAGCGCCTGGCCGGCATGAGCAGCGCCGCTTGAGCGAGGGAACCGGCAGCGCCGCTGGCTGCGTCCGCCACGCTTACCCCCTACCACCCCCTTGTCGGTCCCGAAGCGCGCGCACTGCTGTGCGCGCTCCGGTTTAGTGAGCGCCCTTGCTGCGCTATCATCGTGCTGCTATCCATCCGCGGGTCGGCGCCAAACGGGCCGGAGGCGCATGGTCGTGGCGCTCGCAGTGGTGTTCGTGCTGGCGTTGCTCGGTCTAACCGTGGCGATAGTGTGGACCGTGCGTGAGCCAAACCGTCCGGCGCGCCTGGCGGCCGTGGGGGGCGGCGCGGCTGGGTTCGTCATCGCCTGGACGGTAGCTGCGCTGGCCGGCAAGGCGCGGTTTGCTGCCCTGGCCATCGGTTTGCTGGGTGGCGCGGTGCTGCCCCTGGCGCTTTTGGCGCAGATGCGGCTGATTCGCGCCCTCACCACCCGCCGGTAGTGGCCCTGCCCCGATTCGCGTTCAGAGGGGAGTCCGATGACCGCTTCTGCCCCGACCGGCGACGGCGCGTGCGCCGGGTACCGTGTCCTCATCTTCGACTTCGGCGGCGTGGTGATCGACATGGGGTGGGACGAAATGGCCAAACTCGAACAGCGCTACGGGCTGCCGGCGGGGGCGCTGCGCCGCGCGCTGTACCGCACCCCCGAGTGGGAGGCCCTGCAGACCGGCCGGTGCACGCAGGAAGTGTATATCGCGGCCGTGGAGCGCGAGCTGGCCCGCGCCGCCGGTCGTCCTGTGCCGGAATGCTATGCCGAGTGGCGGGCGGTGCCGCGTCCCCTCAATCAGGACGTCGTCGCATTAATCCAGGCGCTGCGACGGCGGTACCGCGTGGCCCTGCTCAGCAACGCCGACGAGCGCCTTGAATCCGTGCTCCGCGAGCGCTACGGCATCGCGCACCTGTTTGACCCGCTGGTGATCTCGGCGCGCGTGGGCATAGCCAAGCCCGACCCCGCCATCTACCTGCTGACCGCGGAACGGGCCGGCGTGCGGCCGCAGGCTTGTGTCTTCGTGGACGACCACCCCAAGAACGCGGCGGCTGCCTGCGCGGTGGGGATGCTCGGCATCCACTTCACTGGCTACGAGCCCCTGGTGCACACCCTGCGCACCCACGGCATCACCTGGTAGGCGTCCGCTCAGGCGTGGGCGTCGTTGGGGGACCCGGCGGCGCCGTCGTCACCGCCGTCGGAGTCGGCGGCGGCGGGCCGGTTGGCCTGCCGGGAGCAGTTGGCGTGGCTGAAGGTGTGGTGGGCGCCGGCGTTGGTGTCGGCGGTGGGGTCGGCATCGCCAAGGCTGTAGCCGTGGGTGTGGCCGAAGGCGTCGGTGTGGCGGTGGGCGTGGGACTCGGCGGTGGGGTGGCCATGGTCGGCGCCGCCGGCTCCCGTGCACCAGTGGGACACGCCGGAATCGGGCTACGGCCGCGCGCCGGCTGGACGGTCAGGGCGCGGTCGAGCTTGGCGAAAGAGCCGTCCAGGTTGGTGATACCCACATCGTAATACCCCGGCTCGAGCCTGCCGGCAATGCTGGCCGTGGCGTAGTTCTCGTTCAGCCAGGTGACCCGCCCCGGGACATCGCGTCCCACCAGGCACGGTCCGATGGCCACCCGTAGGCCGGGCCGGAAGCCCGATCCGACGAGGATGACGAAGGCGTCTCGGTCACCGGTGATCTCGCGCGGCAGCACGTCCACCATCGCCGGTGGCGCTGGCGGCTGGGGCGGCGTGTGGCTGGTACACCCCTGCGTGGCCGTCGCGCACAGCAGCACAATGAGGGGCACCAGCAGGCGGATTGGATGGTGATGGCTGCTCACTCAGGGACCCGTGCTCACGGTGAGGTGGACGCCGGTGCCGCGTTTGACCGGTGTGTTTGGCGGCGGTTCCTGGCCGATCACGGTGCCCAGCGGCGCCGGGTTGGACACCAATTCCACAGGCGAGGCCACCTGCAGGCCGCTGCTGTGGATCCGCTCTGCGGCCGCGTCCACGCGCTGGTTGATAACCTCCGGCACCATCACCGTGCCGGTGCCGCCGGGGAGCCCAAGGCGCAGGAGCGCGGCCGCACCAACGACCACGGCGACCAGTGCGACCGCGACCATGCCCAGCGCCAGAGGGGCCCGGCGGCGTTTGGCGCGCGGTGCCGCCGCCAACGGACGTGGCATCACCTCGGTGGCTTGATCGGTGGAGGGGGTGACCGGCGCGACCGGCCGCGCTATCCGTCGGGTGACACCCTCCGAGAAGGCACGTAGAGCAGCGGCGAACTCGGCAGCAGTGGCGAAGCGGCGCGTTGGGTCCGGCTCCAGCGCGCGCATCACCAGCGCGGACAGCTCGTGCGGCACCGCCGGGTTGCGCTCGTCCGGGGGCAGCGGCTGCCGCCGCTCGCGGCGGGCAATCATCTCGGCCAGATCGCGTTCCAAGTGCGGCGGCTGGCCGGTCAGCAGCTCGTACAGCACAGCGGCCAGGCTGTAGACGTCCGCCCGACCGTCGATGGCGCCTCCCGCTACCACCTCCGGGGCGATATAGGCCGCGGTGCCGGCGATGCTGCCGTCATCCGCGCTCGCGCCGGCGCGAGCGATCCCAAAATCGACCAGCTTCGGGCCGTGCTCGGGCGAGAGGAGAATGTTGCCAGGCTTGACGTCGCAGTGCACCACGCCCTGGCGGTGGGCGTAGTCAAGCGCCTCCGCGATCTGGGCGGCCAGCAGCGCGGCCCGCGCCGGTTCCAGCGGGCCCTCGCGTGCGAGCAGGTCCCGCAGGGTCTCGCCGGACACGTATTCCATCACGATATAGGGAAGGTTTCGTTCCACGCCGGCGTCGTACACATCGACGATGTGGGCATGGCGCAACGCGGCGGCGGCGCGGGCCTCCCGCAGGAACTCGTCGCGAGATTCCCGACCCGGTTCCAGCCGTAGCACCTTGATGGCCACCGGCCGCTGGAGCAGCGCATCGCGGCCGGCATACACCACGCCCATGCCACCCTGAGCGATCTCCCGCTCGGCCACGTACCGCCCGCCGAGCGTGAACAAGCCGGGGCTGCTCCGCTCGTGGGGGATGCGGCCGGTCTGTCGGTCGGTCATGACCCGCGTCCGGACAGGGTTGCGCCGAACGAGGCGAGACGTGGCGCCGTGCGGCTGCTAGGTTAGTATCGCAGACCCACTGCGACGGCGGGAACCGCGTGCGGGTCGAGTCCCTGTTCGGCACAACGTCAGCTCCGGCCCGGTCGTTACGCACCGGGCGCTGGCTGGAGCTTTGGCTCCTGATCGTGGCAGCCGTGTGCCTGCTCACCGGCGCCGCCTCGTTGCAGCGCGCGCTGCCAGCGCTCCCCGTCAACCCGCTTCGCCTCATCTTGGGGTTGTTGCTGGTAGCGGTCGTGGCCCATGTCGGGCTGAGGGTGCTATTGCCGGCCTCGGACCAGATACTCCTGCCGCTGGTGGTCGTCCTATCGGGGATCGGGCTCCTGTTCGTCACGCGCCTGGAACCGGAGCTAGGCGTGCGGCAGCTCCGGTGGCATGCGCTCGGGACGCTAGCGTTACTGATGCTTGTGCCGCTGTTGGGGCGCGTGCATCGGCTGCGACGGTACAAGTACCTGGCCGCGTGCGCCGGTCTTGCCCTGATGCTGGTCACCGCGGCCGTGGGTCGGGAGGTCAACGGCTCCCGGCTGTGGCTGGGCACACGCGACTACGCCGTGCAGGTGACTGAGGTGATGAAGGTCCTGCTGGTGGTGTTTTTGGCTGGCTATCTGGCCGACCGGCGGCTGATCCTGCGCGCGGCCGGCCAGCGCTGGCGCGGTGTGCGGCTGCCAACCCTGCCCTACCTGATACCGCTGGCCCTCATCTGGGTGCTCACATTCCTTGTTCTGGTGTGGCAGCGGGACCTGGGCGCCACCCTGCTCCTGGCCGGTGTGACGTTACTCATGCTGTACGTGGCCAGTGGGCGCACGTCGTTCGTGCTGGTGGGCGCGGGGCTGGTGGCGCTGGACGTGCTGGTAGCGTACCACCTGTTCGGATACGTGCAGCGGCGGATCGACGCGTGGCTGCACCCGTTCGCGGACGAGGCCGCCGGTGGGTATCAGATCAGCCAGGCCCTATACGCGGTGGCCAACGGCGGGCTGCTGGGCACCGGCATCGGGCAGGGATTCCCCGGCTACATCCCGGCCGTGCACACCGATTTCGTGTTTGCCGCCCTGGTTGAGGAGTTAGGCATGGCTGGAGCATTTGCCGTGGTGGCCGCATACCTGTTGCTCGTATTCCGCGGGTTGGCCATTGCCGCGCGCCAGCCCACCGACTTTACCGGCCTCCTGGCGGTGGGCTGCACGGCGGTGATCGCCCTGCAGACACTGGTGATCATCGCCGGCAACCTATCGCTGATCCCGATCACCGGCATCACCCTGCCGTTCGTGAGCTACGGTGGCTCGTCCATCCTCGCCAACTACGCCCTCGTGGCGATCCTCCTCCGCCTATCGGTGCCCGTTGCGGCGCGCCCCTGAGCCGGCCTCGAAGCGCACGGCGACGCGGCCGAAACGGATCTCATCGCCGGAGCGCACACGCCGCGCGCCGGTCACCGGCTGCCCGTTCACGAAGGTTCCGTTGGTGCTTTCTAAATCTTCCACCCACCAACGGCGACCATCGAAGCGGAGGAGGGCGTGCCGCGCTGAGACGGTATCCTCCTCCATCACGACTTCGTTGGCGGCGTCCCGGCCCACGACCGCACCGGGTGCCACGCGAATCCGGCTGCCGGGGGCCCATCGGGAGCGCGCCGGGTCCAGAACGATCAGCTCACCGAAGGTCCCGGCCTGTCCCGTACCGGCGTGCAGGCTCCGCCAGGCCGCCAGGGCGACGAACGCCAGAAAGCCGTACAGCGCCGCCAGAAAAGCCAGACGCAACAGCAACAGGGCGTCGACGTCCAGCGCTCACACCCCTTGCAGAGTGGTACGGCCGTGCCGCGGCTCACGCCATGCGAAACCGCAGCCGGCTGGAACCGACCTCGATGATGTCACCGGACCACAACGGCTGGCGGCCGTCGACCGGCCGCCCGTTAACGCGTGTGCCGTTGGTGCTGCCGAGGTCGCTGATGTAGTACTGCGGTGCAACATAGTCGATGCGGGCGTGGCGCCGTGAGACTTCCAGGTCGAGTAGGGCGATGTCGTTATCGGAGCGGCGGCCGATGGTGACGGCGCCGTTGTGCAGCGGTACCGTCTGCGCCACGCGCCCGTCCGGTGTCAGCACCTCCACCACCGCGCTCGCCCGAGCCCCGGCATCGGCTCGCGCCTCGCGCCCGATACGCTCCGTTAGTCCGGCCGCCAGGGCTAGGGGCCGAGCGGTGGTGGCAGACACGGCCTCGGGCTCGTCAAAGGCCGCCTCCACCACGATCTCACCGGGCGGGATCGCGTCATCGGGCAGGAGCTGGATCGCCGGCGGACCAACGAGGTCCAGCGAGCGCTCGGCCGCCGCCCGGGTCAGGTAGCCGGCCAGTTCCCGCTCCAGGGTGCGCTGGACGGTCCCGAAGGCGGCGTGATCGGCGGGATGCAGGCGCAGGAGGAACCGGTTCGGCGCCAGCACGCGGTCCCCGACGGGAAGCACCTGCTCCTCGAGAGCGCGCCAGAGGGCGGATGCCAGCTCCAGCGGGTGGAGCCGCTTCGAGGTGAGCAGCCATTGCGGCCGCTCCATGATCTCCTGGAGGATCGCTTCCAGCCGTGCCAGCGCCTTCATCGAGCCCATTATATAGCGCGCCGCGGCCCGGCCCCGGCACTACCGCACCAGCGCGGCCCGCAGTACGGCCTGGGCGATGGGCGCAGCCACGGCCGAGCCCTGACCGCCGTGTTCGACGATCACCGCCACGGCCACCCGCGGCTGCTCTGCGGGCGCCAGCCCGATGAACCAGGCATGGGTGGGCCGGCCAGTGGCGGTCTCGGCGGTGCCGGTCTTACCGCCGACGGTGATGCCGGGGATCGCCGCCGGGCCGCCGAACCCCTCCCGCACGGCCGTGACCATAAAGGCGCGCAGCACGGCCGCGGTCTCGGGGCGGACGGCCTGACCGAGGGCTCTGGGTTGGCGCTCTCGGAGGACGGTGCCATCGGGTCGCTGTACGCGCTGGACCAGATACGGCTCCATCAGCACCCCGTCGTTGGCCACGGCGGCGGCCACGAGCGCCATCTGCAGCGGCGTGACGGCGAGCTCCCCCTGACCGAAGCCGGTGCTGGCCAGCAACACGGGATCGAAGGCGCTGCCGGGCCGCAAGAGGCGGCTTGGGGCCAGCGGAATGTCGAATGGGATGCGGGATTCGAAGCCGAAGCGGCGGGCGGTTTGCACCAGCGCAGGCGCGCCGACGCGCACAGCGATCTCGGCGAAGGTGGCATTGATCGACCAGGCGTAGGCGTGGGCGAAATCGTACTCCTGCACCCCCTCCGGCACACCGCGGCAGGCCACCACAAAGCCGGACACCAGAAAGCCGCTGGGGCAGCGAAAGCGGGCATCCGGCGCATAGGTGCCCGATTCGAGCGCGGCGGCGGCGGTCACAGTTTTGAACGTCGAGCCCGGTGGGTACTGGCCCTGGGTGGCGCGGTTGAGGAGCGGTGTGCGTGGGTCTTTCAGCAGCGTTTCGCCGTCCCGGTCGATGGCGCTCGCGTCGAACCCGGGCGAGGAGACCAGCGCCAGCACCGCGCCCCTGCGCGGGTCCAACGCCACCACGGCGCCCGGGCGGTCCCCCAGGGCCACGGCCGCCGCCTGCTGGACGCGCGGGTCGATGGTGAGCACCACGTCGTTGCCGCGTACCGGCGTGCGGGCAAGCTCCTGGCGGATCTGTGCCAGCAGGCCGCGCCCGCGCTGGCCGTCCAGGTAGTCGTTCAGCGCCTCTTCCACGCCGGTCACGCCGTACCGCGCGCTCACATATCCGAGCGTCTGCGCCAGCGAAGGGTCGCTGTAGATGCGGCGAAACCGACCGTCGGGTCCGCGTTCGCTGCGCCCCAGGGCGGTGCCATCGGCGGCGTAGATGGTGCCGCGTTGGGCGCGAACGGCGGCTTCAGCCAGGCGCGGATTACCAGCGCGGTTGGCGAGCTGGTCGGCGCGTACCACCTGCCACCACGCTAGGCCAAGGGTGAGCACGAAGAAACCAAGCGCGAACGCGAGGGCCACACGACGGATCTCAGTGCGCATGGCCCCATCCTACGCGGGCGGATGCCGGCGGGTCCACGTCGGTGGTGCGTGCGGGACGGCGCGGAGGCGGTCATGCACCGCCAGCGATCGCCTTGTACCCACGCGGCTTTGTCGCTATTGGGAAGCGCGCGAACCTTCATCCCGCGTGATATCAACGCTTGCAGGTGTGCAGCGTTCCGGCCATACTACTCGCGGCCGCCGGGCGCCCCCGCGCGGCTCACGATCCGGGAGGAAGGGTGTGCGCACGATGGAGGAGACGGACGGCGCGCGTGCCGCGGCACGCGCGTGGCGGCAACTGTATCTGACCTATTCGGTGATCTTCAAGGCTATTGAACGCAGCATCGCGCAGACGGGGGTGACGCTGCCGCAGGCGCTCGCCCTGAGCACGATCCGCCACAGCGAGGGGCCGATGACCCCCTCACGACTGGCGCAACTCCTCACGCAGGAGACCCAGTCGGTCACCGGCCTCATCGACCGCATGGAACGCCAGGGCTGGGTGCGCCGGGTGCGAGATCTTCCCGACCGACGGGCAATCCGGTTGGAGTTGACGGAGGCGGGCCTCCGCAAGTTAGAGGAGACGTTGGCGCCCGGCCGGGAGGCGACGACACGGATGTTTGCCGGCCTGGACCCGCGCGAGACCATTGAGCTCACGCGGCTCCTGGAGCGGGTGCACTACGCAGCGTCCGAATACTTGGGTGGCAAGAGGGCAAACGCGGTGGCCGTCTAGCGCCCTAGCGCTGCCGCCCGCGTGTTGATGTGGGTCAACCCAGCACGAGGCCCCCGAGAACTGCCCCGGGGGCCTCGTGTATGGCCGGGACCGGATCAGGCGCTAGCCGCGGCGGCGGGCGATGAGGGCGCCACCCGCACCCATACTCGCCGCGGCGAGCAGGACCACCCACAGCGGTGCCGCGTTGTCCGTCGGCGTGGCACCGGCGCGCGGCAGGGCTGGAGCGGCGGCCGGGCGCTGGGCCGCAGGCGGCGCGGCGGGCCGCTGCGGTGCGGGTGCCGCAACCGGCGTGGGCGTGCGCACCGGCGTCGGCGCCGGGGTAGGCGTGCGCACCGGCGTCGGCGCCGGGGTAGGCGTGCGCACCGGCGTCGGCGTAGGCGTCGCCGGTTGCGCCGTCAGATTGAGCTGCGTGAACGCGCCGGTCTGGAAGGTGCCCGTTTGCGTGGCGGGCGCCCCGGCAATCGTGAACGTCACGGTGTCCCCGTCACGGCCGCAGCCGCGCACCGTGAAGTCAGAGGCGACATCAACGGTGTAGGTGCTGATCGTTCCCGCGGAGATGACCGTGCCGGTGCCGCAGTTCTGCCCCCGGATCAGCGCCACCACCGGGGCGCCGCTAGGGGCCGGCTGACCGGCCAGCGTGGCGGTGCCGTAAAAGCGGTTCGGTGGGGTGGGGCCACCGCCGGTCGGTGTGGGCGTGGCCGGGCGCGGGGTGGGCGTGGGGGTCTGCGCGAGCGCCGAGCCAACCAGGCCGAGCGCCAGCGTGGCACCGAGCAAGAGAGGCGCGAACCGGAACCTCCAGCGAGCCTGTGGCATTGCCTGCTCTTCCCTCCTGTCTGGCAATTTGTGACCTGCGGTCGACGGCCGCTGGTGTGCACACCGCCGACGCCAGGGCGTTTCCGGCCCCGGCCGGACCATGGTGCATACTGACATACATCAAGAGCCGATGCAAGTACCGCCTGTCCCTTCCTGCCGTTGCGTGGCGTGGACGTGCGGTTGCCCCTGGCCGGCATCGCTCGATACCCTCAAGCGGGGAGCGGGAGATGGAACGCCTACCGCGGCTCGTGGAAACACCGGCCCACCTTGCGGAGATGGTGGCCGAGCTGCGCCAGGCACCGCTGGTTGCCGTCGATACCGAGTCCAACGCCTTTCACGCCTACCGGCCACGCGTCTGCCTCATCCAAGTGGCGGACCGCACCCGGGAGTGGGCCATCGACGCCAAGACGCTGGAAGACCTCACCCCCCTGGCCGAGCTGCTCAACGACCCCCATCAAGTCAAGGTGTTGCACGCGGCGGAGGGCGATATTCTGGCCCTCCGCCGTGACTTTGGCTGGGGCATCACTCCCGTATTCGACACCATGGTCGCCGCTCGCCTGCTCGGCATCCGCCGCTATGGGCTGGCCGACCTGTTAGCCGAACGGTTTAACGTCCGACTGGAGAAGCGCTTCCAGCGGCACGACTGGGGGGAGCGGCCGATCCCGCCCGCCGCGTTGCGGTACGCCGGCGCCGATGTCCGATACCTGCTGCCCCTGCACGATATCCTGCGCGAGCGGCTGGAGGCCGAGGGGCGTCTGGAGGAAGCCGCGGAGGAGTTCGAGCGGGTGAGCCGGGCCGTGCCAGAGGAGCGCGGCTTCGATGAGCAGGGGTTCTGGCGCATTAAAGGCGCGCGCGACCTGCCGCCGCGCGGTCGGGCGGTGCTGCGTGAACTCTACCTCTTTCGGGACGAGCGCGCCCGGGCGCAGGACCGTCCCCCCTTTAAACTGCTCTCCGACGACACCTTGCTGGCCATCGCGGCGCGGGTGCCGCTCGACCTGATGGCCCTGCGCCGCGCGGGGCTCACGCCCCTCCAGGTGGACCGCTATGGCAACGGCATTCTGGCGGCCGTGCGACGCGGCCTGCAGGCCGAGCCGCCGCAGCCACCCCGGGGCGGGCCGCCACCTGATCCCCGCATCGTAGCCCGCTACGAGGCGCTGCGGGAGTGGCGGCGACGCGTGGCTGCGGCCCGCGGTGTCGAGCCGGATGTGATCCTACCCAACGCCGCGCTGCGCGCGCTGGCCTACGTGGCGCCGACCACCGCGGCGGAGGTAGCGCGTGTGGCCGGGCTGGGCCCGTGGAAGACGCATGCCTACGCCGTGGAGCTGGCGCGCATCCTTCAGGAGGTTGCATGAGCCAGATGGAACCGCGGTCGGGGTTCTACACGTCCCAGGGGTTGCGTCTGCATTACGTATGGTGGGGCGACGAAGCCAAGCCGCCCCTTTTGCTCATCCACGGTGGGCGGGACCACGCCCGTAACTGGGACCGGGTAGCGCAGGCGCTGGTGCCCTACTTCGCTGTGTACGCCGTCGATCTCCGCGGCCACGGCGATAGCGACTGGGCGCTCGGCAGCCAGTACAGCTTGCCAGACTACGTGGTGGACATCGCCGCCTTCGCCGACCACCTGGGCCGTGACCCATTGCCGATCGTGGGCCATTCACTGGGTGGGGGCATCGCCCTCCAGTACGCCGGTGTCTTCCCGGAGCGGGTAGAGCGGGTCTGCGCGATCGAAGGGCTCGGGCCCGGGATCGGCGGTCGCCGTCCCGCCAGCCAGCGGATGCGCGAGTACGTCCTCCAGATCCGCGCGTTCGAGCGGCGCCGGCCGCGGCACTACCCCACCTTCGAGGACGCCGTGCGCCGCATGCAGGAGGCCAACCCCCACCTCACCCCGGAGATGGCCCACCACCTCACCCTCCACGGTACCCGCCGTCACGAGGACGGCAGCTACACCTGGAAGTTCGACAACTACGTGCGTCTGCACTCCCCCTACGAGTTCAACATCGACGAGGCGCGCGAGATCTGGAACCAGATCCGCCGACCGGTGCTGCTGGTACGCGGTGACCGCAGCTGGGCCACCGACCCGGAGAAGGACGGCAAAGCGTCAGCGTTTCACAATTACCGGTCGGTGCTGATTCCCAACGCCGGTCACTGGGTGCACCACGACCAGCTCGAGGCCTTTCTGGCCGTGCTCATCCCATTCTTGACAGAAAGCCGGCCAGCTGAACGCTTCCCGTGTGGGTAACCGCGCCTGAGCGGCGATTGGCCTAGGCGCCCCCAGGTGGGCCGGCGGAAGCTGGGGGACCTTCAGTGATGCTCCCGGCGCAGCTCGCCCGCGGCTCGTTCGCCCCCACGGAGCGCCGCCGGCAGGAAGCGCTCCCAACCGCCGAGGATGGCGATGGTGATCGCGCAGGCGGCCACCGGGATGACGAGATACATAACAACCATCAAGAGCAACGCGGCGAGGATGTCCATCCGGTTTCGTCCTCCGGGGGTGCTCCTATCGGCACTATACCGATGTGGGCGGCGGCGGGGAAGCCGGTGGCCGCCTACTCACGCTCCTCTTCCTGGCGGCGGCGGAAAAACTCCTCCAGCTCGCGCACCAGCGCCTCGCCGCTGGGCAGCGACGGCCGCTCAGCCGCCTGCTGCTCGGCATCCAACCGTTCTTCCAGCTGGCGCACATAGGCCGCCGCGTCGGCGTCTGCCTCCACCGCCTCCGTTACCTCGCGGTTGAAGCGCTCGCCCAGTTCGTGCAGCTCGTGCAGGTCCAGGCCCAGGTCAAAGAGGATGTCCAGACGCTCGAGCAACGCCTCGGTGGCCTTGGGGTTGGCCGGGGCGTTGATGTAGTGCGGCACGTTGGCCCACAGGGAGGCGCTGGGCAGGCCGCTGCGCCGAAAGCGGTCGCCAAGCACGCCCACGATACCCGTGGGGCCCTGATAGCGGGAACCGGTGACGGCGGTGGTGCGCAGGCGCTCCTGCAAGAGCTCGTCGGTGCTGGAGCCCGTGACGCGCAAAGGGCGCGAATGCGGCACGTCGGCCTGCAGGCCGCCGAGGCTCACCGCGAGGGTGACACCGCAGCGGGCGATGAGCTCCATGACCAGGTCGGCAAACCGCCGCCAGCGCAGGTGCGGCTCCACGCCCAGCCAGAGCACAAAATCGCGCGTGGCGCGGGGCTGGGCGTAATAGAGCTCGTTGGCCGGCCAGACGAGCTCGCGCATCGTCCCCCCGGCCAGGTGGATGGTCGGCCGCTGCTCGGTGAAGTTGAAGAAGGGCTCGGGGTCCACGTCACCGAAACGGGTGGCGGACCAGGCGTCGATCAGAAAGCGGGCGGCGCCGGTGGCCGCCTGACCGGCATCGTTCCACCCCGCGAAGGCCAGCACGAGAACCGGATCACGCAGCGTCGGGATCTCGCCGATACGGAGCTCTTCCACACGTGTCCCTCGGAACGGCGCTCTCACCGGGGCGCCCCGTGTGTCCCTGAGGCTAGCCCCCTAGAAGAGCGCATGCAAGATCGTGCTGCGGCGCCTCGACCGGATGAGCAGGCGACTGCCACGGTCGCGGGCGCCAAGCCCGTATACTCATTGTAGTATGCGCATGGAGGCCGAGGCGGTGGTGGTGGGCGCGGGCCCGGCGGGCGCTACAGCGGCGCGCGGGCTGGCACTGCGCGGGGTGGACACCCTTCTGCTCGAGCGTGCCCGCCTGCCGCGGTACAAGAGCTGCGCCGGCGGCATTCCCGTGCGTACGGCCCGCGCCCTCGACTTCCCCATCGACGAGGTCATTGAGGACACCATCACCGGGCTGCGCCTTACCTACCTCGGCCGGCACGGCTTTACCCGCTGGGCGCAGGCTCCTATTGCCCACATGGTCATGCGCGACCGCTTCGACTACTTGCTCGTGCGGAAAGCGCAGGCGGCCGGGGCGCGCCTGACGGACGGCATTGTAGTGCGCGGCGTCGAGCGCCGGGGCGACGGGTTCGAGCTGGACACCAGCGCTGGCGCGGTGCGCTGCCGGCTGCTGCTGGGGGCGGATGGCGCTAACAGCCTGGTGGCGCGCGCGCTGGGCTTGGGCGAGGGGCTAGCGGAGAGCGTGGCCCTGGAGGCGGAGGTGCGGGCACCGCTGGCCGCGCGGGCGACGTGGCGCGGACTGGCCAACCTGGACCTCGGCTACCGGCCCTGGGGGTACGCCTGGCTGTTCCCCAAGGCGGAGGTGCTGTCCATCGGGCTCGTGGTGCCGCCGCGCGCCGCCCGGCAGCTGCGCGGGCACCTCACCGCGTACCTGGCGCGCCTGGGCCTGGCCGACGCGCCGGTGGAGCGGCTGGTGGGGCACAAGATCCGCTTTCGCCGCGGCCCGGTGCCGATCGCCGGCGAGGGCGCCGCGCTGCTGGGCGACGCCGCCGGCCTGGCCGACGAGTTCAGCGAGGAGGGCATCTACTACGCCGTGCGCAGTGGCCAGCTCGCGGCCGTGCACGCGGCGCGGGCGCTGGTGGAGGGCCGGCGGTGGCTGGGCTCCTACGAGCGGGCCGTCGACCGGGCGCTCATGCCGGAGCTGCGGGCGGCACGCGTCATCGCCCGCGTCTTCTACGCCAGCCTGCGCCTGTCGCCGTGGCTCACCTTCCGGCTCAGCCGGCGCGTGGCCTACCTGTGGCAGGCGCTGTTCCGCGTCATGCGCGGCGACTCGACCTACGACCGCGAGCTGGCCCGCTGGCCCTTCCTGCCGGCCCTGGCCCGCACCCTCCTGCGGAACGCCGAACCATGACCACGGCCCCAACTGCCCCCATTACCCCGCATCTCGTCCTGGCGCGCCTGCGCCCGCGCTACGGTGATTTGCCGTGGCGCCCGCACGGGGACGCCGTGGGTGAGCTGGTGCTGACCATCCTGTCACAGCACACCAACGACACGCTCTCCGGCAAGGCCTTCGCCAGGCTGCTGGCCACATTTCCGACGTGGGAAGCGATCGCCGCCTCGCCGGCTGAGGCCATCGCCGCCGCCATCCGCGACGGCGGCCTGGCCGGGCAGAAGGCACCGCGCATCAAGGCCGTGCTGCAACGCATCCGACAGGAGCGCGGGGCGTTTGACCTCTCGCTCCTGAGGGACCTGCCGCTGGAGGAGGCGCGCGCCTGGCTGCTGGCCCTTCCGGGGGTGGGGCCGAAGACCGCAGCCTGCGTGCTCATGTTCGCACTGGGCCGGCCGGCTCTGCCGGTGGACACGCACGTGTACCGCGTGAGCCGGCGCCTGGGCCTGATCCCGGCGAGCGCGAGCGAGGCGCGGGCGCACACCCTCTTGGAGGCGATAGTGCCGGCAGAGGACGTGTACGCCTTCCACGTGGCGCTGATCAAGCACGGGCGCCACACCTGCACGGCGCGGGCGCCCAACTGCGCCGATTGCCCGCTCAACGACGTCTGCCCCAGCGCGTTCCGGGTCAACAACGCCAAGCCAGGGACCGTGAACGCGGCCGCTCGCGGAACGACATCGTAGCGCGTGGGTGCATAAGCTGCTATACTCGTGCCCGACCCTCAACGGCGATGACCATGGCTATACAACGGCTGCCACTACCGCGCACCCGCGCGCGATGACGGCCCCGGACCCGCCGGGGCCTCCCCCATCGCCGTCCCCCTCACACCCGAGCACGTCCATTCCACCCGCGAGAGGGTTTGCCTTGACGCTTGAACTGATCCCGGACGGGACCGTGACTTCCGCCAAGGGGTTCATCGCCGGCGCCGTGGCCGCCGGGATCAAGGACCCCGCCTCGGACCGCCTCGACCTCGGTTTGCTGGCCGCGGACCGCCCGTGCACGGCCGTGGGCATGTTCACCCAGAGCACGGTGCAGGGCGCACCGGTGGTCGTGTCCCGCCGGCACCTGGCCGGCCGGCGCGCCCGCGGCCTGATCGTCAATTCCGGCTGCGCCAACGTCTGTACCGGTATGCAGGGCATCGCCGACGCGGAGGAGATGGCCGCCCTGGCCGCGGCGCGGCTCGGCTGCCCGGCCACCGAGGTCGTGGTGGCCAGCACCGGCGTGATCGGCCGCCTGCTGCCGATGGAGCGCATCCGGGCGGCGCTGCCCCGCATTCAACTGTCGCCCGAGGGGGGCATGGCGCTGGCACACGCGATCATGACCACCGATACCCGCCCCAAGCACATCGCCGCCCGCTTCGCGGTTGAGGGGGTCACCTACACGGTGGGCGGCATCGCCAAGGGCGCGGGCATGATCCACCCGGACATGGCGACGATGTTTGGCTTTCTCACCACCGACGCGCCGGTACCGCCCGAGCACCTCGATGACCTGCTGCGGTCGGCCGTGCGCGACACGTTCAACATGATCAGCGTCGACCACGACACCAGCACCAGCGACACGGTGACGCTGTTCGCCAGCGGCGCAGCCGGTGGGCCGCCGCTGACGCCCGCACATCCGGCCTGGGCGCCCCTGGCCCAGGCTGTGCTGGCCGTGTGCCGGCACCTGGCGCGCGAGATCGCTCGCGACGGCGAGGGCGCCACGAAGCTGATCGAGGTGCGCATCACCGGTGCCGCCTCCGAAGAAGAGGCGCGGCGGGCGGCGCGCACGGTGAGCGCCTCGCCGCTGGTCAAGGCGGCGGTGTACGGCAACGACCCCAACTGGGGCCGGATCATGATGGCCGTGGGCCGCAGCGGCGCACGGGTGGATTTGGAACGCGTCAAGGTTATGATCGGCGACGTGGTGCTGTACGCCGATGGCGCGCCGCTGCCCCTCGATGAGGAGCGCACGCGGGCGGCGCTGCGCGGCCCGGAAGTCGTGCTCGCCGCCGACCTGGGTGTGGGCAGCGCCTCCGCTGTGGCCTGGGGCTGTGACCTCACTGAGGAGTACGTCAAAATCAACGCGGAGTACACGACGTAACGTCTCACCCTCATCCCGGCCTGCGGCTACCCCTCTCCCACACGTGTGAGAGGGGGTGGGGGTGAGGGCCGAGCCGCTACCCTCGCAGACTTACCTGGAGCGCGGCCCATGAGCGTGATCGTGGTCAAAATCGGCGGCAGCACCCTGGGTACGCACGACACCACCCTGGAAGACGTGGTCACGCTACAACGCGCTGGTCGACAAGTGGTGGTGGTGCACGGCGGCGGGCCGCAAGCCACGGCGTGGCTGAAGCTGCACGGCGCGGGCACGCAGTTCGTGCGCGGCTTGCGCGTGACCGATGCCGCGGCGCTCGAAGTGGTGGTGGCCGTGCTCGCCGGGCTGGTGAACAAGCAGATCACCGCCGCCCTGAACGCCCTGGGTGGCCGCGCGGTGGGCCTGTCCGGCGCCGATGGTCCCACGGTGCTGGCCGAGGTGCGCGAGCCGGAACTGGGCCGCGTGGGCGCGGTGTGGGCGGTACGCACCGAGCTGCTCGACGCGTTGCTCCGCACGGGTTACGTGCCGGTGCTCTCGTCCGTGGGCTTTGACGTGGCGGCGCCGTCCCCGGAGATCGCCCTGCTGAACATCAACGCGGATACGGTGGCTGGCGAGGTAGCGGCCGCCCTGGGCGCCGAACGGCTGGTGTTTTTGACCGACGTGCCAGGCGTGAAGGACGACGCCGGCGCGGTACGGGCCCGCCTGGCGCCGCGTGAGGCCGAGGCACTGGTCCGGGCCGGCGTGGTGTCGGGCGGCATGATCCCGAAGGTAGAGGCCTGCCTCCGTGCGGCCCGCGCCGGCGCCGCGAGCGTAATCGTCGATGGCCGCGAGCCGCACGCCCTGCTCGCGGCCCTGAACGGTGCCGTGACGGGCACGCGCATCGGCTAATGCAGCCGCAGCCCGGCGCGCTGGCCGGTGAGCACGGCCGCTGGCGGGTCAGCTAAGCGGAAGGAGACGACCATGGTGACGGGCATCGACTGGCCAGGGGTAGAGCGGAAGGTGTTCTTTCAGACCGGGCGGCGCACGCCGGTCACGCTGGTACGGGGTGAGGGTTCCTACGTCTGGGACGACCAGGGCAACCGCTACCTGGATTTCGTCTCGGGCATCGCGGTCGTGAGCCTGGGGCACTGCCACCCCGTGCTGGTCGATGCCATCAAACGACAGGCGGAGACGCTGATCCACGTCTCCAACCTGTTCTACACGGTGCCGCAACTGCAACTAGCCGAGCTGCTGGTGCAGCACTCCTGCTTTGACCGCGTGTACTTCTGCAACAGCGGCGCGGAGGCCAACGAGGCGGCGATCAAACTGGCGCGCAAGTGGGGCCGCGAGAACCGCAATGGCGCCTACGAGATCATCTCTGCCCTCAACTCCTTCCACGGCCGCACGCTGGCGGCGGTGACGGCCACCGGCACGGAGAAGTACAAGGCGCCGTACGCGCCGCTCATGCCTGGCTTCGTCAATGTGCCCTTCAACGACGTGGAGGCGATCAAGGCCGCCACCACTGACAAGACCTGCGCCGTGCTTTTGGAGCCGATCCAGGGCGAGGGCGGCGTGAACATCCCCGACGACGACTATCTCCGGCAGGTGCGCGCCTGGTGCGACGAGCAGCGCCTCCTGCTTATCCTCGATGAGGTGCAAACGGGGGTGGGGCGCACCGGCACGCTGTGGGCCTACGAGCAGTACGGCATCGAGCCGGACGTGATGACGCTGGCCAAAGGGCTGGCCGGCGGCGTGCCGATCGGCGCCATCCTGGCCAAGGAGCGGGTGGCCGCTACCTTCCAGCCCGGCGACCACGGCTCCACCTTCGGCGGCAACCCACTGGCCACGGCCGCCGGCTACGCCGTGCTCAAGTATATCATCGACAACGACATCCCCGCCCAGGTGCGGGCCAGGGGCGAGCGGCTGCTGGCGAAGCTGCGTGGCCTGGAAGACCGGCACCCGGCCATCAGCGAGGTGCGCGGGCGCGGGCTGCTATGCGCGGTGCAGTTCGAGGCCGACATCGCCGAGGAGGTGGTGCGCGCGGCGCTCGGCGAGGGCCTGCTGCTCAACAACCTGCGCCCCAACGTGCTGCGCATCGCGCCGCCGCTCACGGTGAGCGACGCGGAGATCGACGAAGCGGTGGCGGCCCTGGACCGTGTGCTCGCCAAGCGGTCCGCCATCGGGGCGTAAGCGCCGTGGCAGCGACGGAATTCCGCATTTGCCCTTGCTGTGCTGGCCAGTTGGAGCCGCGCCCGGTCGGCGGGCGGTTACGCCCCACCTGTTTGGCCTGCGGCTTCGTCCACTACCGCAACCCCGCCGTGGGGGTAGCGGTGATCGTGCGGCGCTCCGGCGACGGCGCCGTGCTGCTCGGCCGGCGCACCGGTTCCTACCGCGGCCAGTGGTGCATCCCCTGCGGCTACGTAGAATGGGACGAAGACGTTGAGGCGGCCGCGCGGCGCGAGTTCGAGGAGGAGACCGGCCTGCGCGTGCGCCTCACGGGCGTGTACGCCGTGCACTCCAACTTCCACGACCCGGCGCGGCAGACGGTGGGCATCTGGTTCACCGGCGAGGTTACGGACGGGGAGTTACGCCCCGGCGATGGCCTGGACCTCGTGCGCTTCTTTTCCCTGGACGCCCTGCCCGCGGACCTTGCCTTCCCCACGGACCGCCTGGTGCTGGAGCGCCTCCGACACGAAACCCTCACCCCCAGCTCCCTCTCCCGCTCGCGGGAGGCGGGAGAGGGGTGCCCTCCGACGCTGTCGGAGTAAACTCCGGGCGGGGTGAGGGCGGGCGTACGCTGAGGCTCAGGCCTCCCGGTCCGCGACGTGGGCGTTGACCCAGACGCGCGGCAGCGCCGGGTTGATGCGCGTCACCACCTCGTAGTTGATCGTGTCCAACAGTGCCGCCATGTCTTCCGCCGTGAGGGACACCTCGCCCTGGCGGCCGATGATCACCGCCTCGTCGCCCACCGCCACGCCGGGGATGTCCGTCACGTCGACCATGGTCATGTTCATCGCTACGCGGCCCACCACCGGCGCGATCTGGCCGCGGATCAGCACACGGCCGCGGTTGGAGAGACCGCGGTCGAAGCCCTCGTAGTAGCCTACCGGCAACACGGCGATCCGCCGCGGCCGCGTGGCCACATAGGTGCAACCGTAGCCCACCGGTTCGCCAAAGGGCACGTCGTTCAGGTGCACCACCCGCGCCTTCCAGCTCAACACCGGCCGCAGGTCGAGCGCGATGCCGGCGCGGCGGGCGGCTTCGGCCGTCTGCGCCGATGGCCACAGCCCGTACAGACCGATGCCCACGCGCACCATGCCGAAGCGGGTCTGCGGGTAGAGGATACCGGCGGCGGTGGCCGCGGTGTGCGTGAGCAGCCCGTCGCAGGCGCCGACGTCGGTCAGGGTCGCCCGGTAGCGATGGAGCTGGTGCTCCGCGTACGAGTTGTCCAGTGTGTCCTCCACGTTGGCGTAGTGGGTGTAGACACCCTCCAGCACGAGGGCGGACTGCGCGCGGATGAACGCGGCCAGCTCGGCTGCGGCGGCGCCCCGCGCCCCTAGGCGGTTGGTGCCGGTCTCGACCTCGAGGTGCACGATAGCGTGCGCACCCAGGCGGGCGGCAACCGCGGCCAGCGCCTCCGCGCCGGCGCGGTCGTACACCACCTGGCGGAAGCCGCCGCGCACGACCCCCGGAAGCCGCTCCGGCGGGGTGGCGCCCATGATCAGCACGGGCTGGCCGATGTTGGCGGCGCGCAAACCCTCAGCCTCGTCAAGCGAGTTGACGCCGAACCAGTCCACATACGGGGCGATGGTCGTGGCGATTTCGACCATACCATGGCCGTAGGCGTTGCCCTTCACCACCGCCATGAACTTGGCCGGTGCGATCAAACGCTTGAGCGCGCGCACGTTGTGCAGCAGCGCCGCGCGGTCGAGCTCCACCCACGTCGTGTACGGCTGGCACATGACAGCTCCCACGAGATCGAGATGATGACGCAGCGCCTTCACCGCGGCAAACCCTCACCCCGGCCTGCCCGCCGGGGTGAGGGCCGAGGGCCGCACCTCTACCGGCCCGAGGTAACGGCGATGCAGAGCCAGGAGCTCGCCGTGCAGGGCGGTGCCGTTGCTGGCCAGATAGCCCGTCCGCCAGCCGGGTAGGAAGAGCTCCTCCGCCCGTCCGCCCGCCTCGTGCACCAGGAGCAGGCCGGCGGCCACGTCGTGCAGGCTGAGGCCGAACTCGAAGTGCGCCTCCAACCGGCCGGCCGCCACGTAGGCCAGGTCCAGCGCCGCCGAGCCGCTGCGGCGCAGCATCTGCACCCGCTCGATCACCCGCGCCGTGAGGTCGGCCGCCGCCCGGCGCTGCTTCGACGGCTCGTACGGAAAGCCGGTGGTCACCATCGCCCGCTCCAGCGCGTCCACGGCGGAGACGGTGAGCCGACGCCGGCCGAGCCGAGCGCCGCCGCCCCGCACAGCAGTGAACAACTCACGCCGGATGGGATCGTACACCACGCCCAGCCGCGTTCGTCCCCGCTCCAGCAGGGCGATAGACACGCAGAAGTGGGGGAAGCCGTGTGCAAAGTTCGAGGTGCCGTCCAGCGGGTCGATCACCCACACCAGCGGCGCTTCGCTGGCGGCGGTGCCTGCCTCTTCTGAAATCCAGCCGTGGTACGGGTACCGCGCGCGCAGGTAATCGAGGATGGCCCGCTCGGCCGCCAGGTCCGCCTCGGTGACCAGATCGCGTGGGCCGCTCTTCAGCCGCGTCTCCGGCTGCCGGCGAAACATGGCGCGCAGCACGGCCCCTCCCAGCCGCGCTGCCGTCACCGCGTCGCGCAGCAGCATCCGGTCCTCGGTGCGCCGCGCCGAAGTCGCGTCACTGCTGACCTGCATGGGGGCATGGTACCACGGCCCAGTCGGCTCTCAGGGTAGCCCATTCCGGCGGATCACGCCCGCGTACCAGTAGGCGCTGAGCTTGGGACGGCGGGCCAGCGTCTCCCGGTCCACGGCGATGAGGCCGAAGGTGGGGCCGTAGCCCCGCGTCCACTCGAAGTTGTCCATCGAAGACCAATGAATGTAGCCGCGCACGTCCACCCCGTCCTGAATGGCGCGGTGCAGGCCGCGCAGCGCCGTCTCGATGTAGGCAATGCGGCGATTGTCGTCCGCGGTGCCGATGCCGTTCTCGGTGACGATCACCGGCTTGCGCGTACGGGCTGCCTCGCGCACGCACGCCTCCAGCGCCTGCGGCCAGAACTCGTAGCCCATCTGCGTGGTCTCCACGCCCGGCTCCGGCCCCAGCGCCCCGTCCGGGCCGATGCGCTGGCGGGTGTACGTCTGCACGCCGATGAAGTCCGAGCCGTCCTCGGCCACGGCGTCGAGGAAGACGTCGTGCATCACGGCTCGGATCGCGTGCAGCCGCTCCTCGCCGCCGGGCACGGCTTGGTAGTCCGTCATCGCCAAGGTAAGGCCGACCCAGCCCTTCCCAGGGACGGACTTCACCGCCTCCACCGCCAGGCGATGGGCGGCAATGAAATTCTCGTTGGCGCGATGGCGAGCGTCGCGGTCGCGCTTGCCGGGCGGGAACACGCCGGCCAGGTAGCCGAGCGTGGCGACGATGTTCGGCTCGTTGATCGTGCACACGTAGGGGATGAGGTCGCCCAGTGCCCGCATCACCCGCTCCGCGTAGCGGCCGTAGAACGGCACGTTCTCCGCCCGCTCCCAGCCGCCGCGCTCGGTAAACCAGCGCGGCGAGGTGAAGTGATGCAGCGTCACCATCGGCGTGATGCCGACGTCGTGGCAGGCGCCCAGCACGCGCCGGTAATGGGCCAGGGCGGCGCGCGAGAACTCGCCCTCCTCGGGCTCGATCCGCGCCCACTCCACCGAAAAGCGGAACACCTGGTGGCCGAGGGCGGCCAGCAGGGCGATGTCCTCGCGGTAGCGGTGGTAGAAGTCGCAGGCGTCACCGGACGGCTCCACGCAGGGCGTGCCGGGCGCGTGCTCCCAGGCCCACCAGTCGCTGGCCCAATTGTGGCCCTCGACCTGGTGGGCGGCGACGGCGCTGCCCCAGAAGAAGCCCTCCGGAAAGCGCACCTTGCCTCCCGCCTCAGATGGAAAATTGCCTGACGGAGCGCGGCTCGGCGGGGATGGAGCGCGCGATGCGCCGCCCGCGCCGCGTCAGCCGATAACGCCGGTCGTCGCCCCGGCCGGCCCGCCCTTCCAGCTCCTGCCCCGTAAGCGGGAGCGAGGTCGGCGGGGCGGATCGGCCAGGGGGTAGCCGCTCGATGATCCCCGCCGCCTCCAGGCGCAGCAGGCCGCTCACGACGTCGGCCGGCGTGGCCGGGCGCGTGGCCGTGACCTCGGCCGCCACTCGGCTGAAGGGCAGGGGCCCGAAGCGGGCCAGCGCCCGCACGGCAAGCTGCTGGACCGGGTCTAGCTCCACCGGCTCCACCGGCCGAGGCCGGAGCCTGCTCAGCCACCGCTCCCACCACGTCATGGCGCCGTCATCGGGCGGCGGCCTGTACGGCGCGCAGCGCCTCGAGCTGGTCGCGCGGGGTGGCGAGCGACGGGCTGCGGGTGACGTACGTCACCACCCCGTTGCGGTCCACCACCACGGTGAGGCGCTCAGCCGCCGCCAGGTCCTCGTTCCAGCAACCGTACAGGCGCGCCACCTCACCTTTCGGGTCCGAGAGCAGCGTGTGCTTGAAGCCCTGCTGCTCCTTCCACGCCTTCAAGGCCCACACGCTGTCGCGGCTGACGGCCAACACCCTGGCGCCGGCCTGCTCGAAGGCGGACCACTCGTCGCGAATGGTGCACAGCTCACCCTGGCAGACGGGCGAGAAGGCGAAGGGGTAGAACACGATCATCACCGGCTGACCGCGGAGATCGCTCAGCCGCACCTCCTGACGGTTCTCGTCGCGCAGGGTGAAGTCCGGCGCCTGCTGCCCGACGACGATCTTCTCCTCAGCCATGACCGCTTGCCGCTCCTCCTGCCACCCCGGGCGTGGGGGTTGTACCGTCGGTAGTGTGGCGGAAGGGCGGCCCCACGGCAAGGGCACGCCGGGGCGCGGCGAGGGCGTTACTCGAGGCGGGGGGCCTTGGCCAGGTGGGCGCGTCCCCAGGCGGAGAGGCCGGCCAGGGCCTCGCCCAGCTCGCGGCCGGCCGGGGTGAGCTCGTATTCCACCCAGGGGGGCATGGTGGCGACGATCCGCCGCTGGACGATGCCCAGCTCCTCCAGGCTGCGCAGGCGGTCGCGCAGGGTGCGGGAGTTACAGCCGCCCACCACGTGCGCCAGCTCGTTGAAGCGGCGTTTGCCCTGCATGAGCTCGTGCACGATGTGCGGCACCCACTTCTGCCCGAGCAGCGCCAGCGTGGCGCGCACCGGGCAGTAGCTCGCGTCCTGTTTCAGCGCCAGTTTGCGTTCGATCACCATCGCGCTGCGCCCATCCCAGCGGTACAATAGCGTGCCCCGCGCGCCGTGCAAAGAGGATGAACGTGCTCATCGGCGGCCACAGCCGAGGGATGCGTCAGTCCGCGCAGGTACCGATCCATGGCGAGCGCGGCGCGCCGCCCGGCGGCAATGGCGGTGACGACCAGGTCCGGCCCGTGCACGTTGTCGCCTCCAGCGAACACACCCCTGAGGTTGGTGCGCCCCGTCTCTGGGTCTACCACGATCAGGCCGGCGCGGTCGGTCTGCAGGCCGTCCAGATTCTGCCACATGGGGTCCGCCCCGTAGCCGATGGCGGTCACAGCTATGTCACACGCCACCTCAAACTCCGAGCCGGGGATCGGGAGTGGCCGCCGTCGTCCCGCGGCGTCCGGCTCGCCAAGCTCCATACGTTGGCACAACACCGCGCGCAGCCGCCCGCGCGCGTCCGCCAGGAAACGCGCCGGTGCCGTGAGGTAGCGAAACCGGACCCCTTCCTCGCGCGCGTACCGGCGCTCCTCCTCACGGCCCCGCATCTCCGCCTCGGTGCGGCGGTACAGGCAGGTGACCTCATCTGCGCCCAAGCGGCGGGCCGTGCGCACGCAGTCCATGGCCGTGTCGCCCGCGCCGATAACGACCACCCGGCGCGCGGGCGGCAGGGGCGTGCGCAACCCGGCGGGCAGTTTGTCGGGCGGCAGGTTGGCGCGCACGAGGAACTCGGTGGCGGAGAACACCCCCGGCAGGTCCTCACCCGCGATGCCCAGCTCGCCGCCGATGCCGGCGCCAGTGCCCAGGAACACCGCGTCGTAGTCCTCACGGAGCTCCTGGAAGGACACGTCCCGCCCGACGCGGGTGTTGCACACAAACTCCACGCCCAGCGCACGCAGCGCCGCGACCTTCTCTGCCACGATCTCCTTAGCCAGTTTGAAGGAGGGGATGCCGTACACGAGAATGCCGCCGGGCTCCGGCCAGATGTCGTATACCGTGCAGTGGTGCCCGCGCACGGCCAGCTCCTCGGCCACCGCCAACCCCGCCGGACCGGCACCCACCACCGCCACACACATCCCGGTGGGCGCGGGGGATGGCGGGCGCTCCGGCGGGCCGCGGCGCGTGCGCCGCTCGTAGTCGCTCACGAAGAACTCTAGCTTGCCGATCTGCACCGGCAGGGCGTGTTTGCCCACCACACAATGGCCCTCGCACAGCCGCTCCTGCGGGCAGACGCGGCCGCAGATCTCGGGCAAGTTGCTGGTGCGGCGGAAGACGTCGGCGGCTCCCAGCACGTCTCCTTGCTCCAGCAGGCGGAGCGCACGGGGGATGTCGTTGTGCAACGGGCACGCCTTCTGGCACGGCGCGGCTGGACACTGAATACAGCGGTACGCCTCCAGGCGCGCCGCGGCGAGGTCAAAGCCAATGGTCACCTCGTCCCAGTTCCGCACCCGCGTGGCTGGGTCCTGCCTCTGGACCGGCTGGGGCGGGGCTTGTAACCGGGCCTTACGATCGATACCCCCGTTGGTCGGTTGGGTCGTGGAGGGGGTTGGCGGTGTGGTCCGGTTGGCCGTACGGTCGATGGTCATGCAGGGCTCTCAGGTGCGTTCTCCTATTACTGTCGGTGCGCCCGGACGTTCGGGCAGTCGGGGATCGCCCCAATGTCAGGTCACCGATCGCCGACGTCTCATGCAGGACAATGCCCGCTCAGGTGGGGTCGAGCGTTCGCCCTGGCCGGGGTCTCGCCTCGCCGGCCCGTGGTGCACGGACGGGGGCGGCGTGATACCATCGGGTGCGAGGCACAGTGCGGGGACAGCCATGAGCGACATGAGCGGCTGCACGGCGTCGACCACGCTCGCCGCGGTGGAGGCGCCTGGTGACCTGCTTGTCGTCACCACCGAGGCGCTCCACTACCGGACCCGGCAGGCGCCCGGCTTCGTGGACATCACCGACGACGTGGCCGGCGTGGTGGCGCGCGCCGGCGTTCGCGTTGGTCAGGTGACTGTCTTCTCCCAGCACACCACCGCCGCCATTCGCATCAACGAGCACGAGCCGCTGCTCCTGCGGGATATGGCCCGCCTGCTGCGCACCTGGGCACCGGAGCACGCCCACTACGAGCACAACGACTTCGAGCGGCGCACGGTGAACATGAACGAGGATGAGTGCCGCAACGGCCACGCCCACTGCCAGCACCTGCTGCTCGGCAACAGTGAGACGGTACCGGTGGTCGACGGCCATCTGGCGCTCGGCACCTGGCAACGCATCTTTCTGGTGGAGCTGGACCACCCGCGTGACCGCCGCGTGCTCGTCTCGGTGATCGGCCTGCGCTGATGGCGACCCCTCACCCGTCCCTGCATCCCCGCGCCGACCCGGCCGCGCGACCGCTGCTGGTGGCGCACCGCGGTGGCAACGGCCGCTGGGCGTTGCGCCGCGCCTTGGCCGCCGGCGTGGACTGGCTCGAGGCCGATGTCTGGTGGCAGGCCGGTCGGGTGGTGGCCCACCACGACCCCACCCTCTGGCGCCTGCCCCTAACCTACAGCCGCTTTCGCATCGGCCTGGCGCCCATCCCGGCGCTGACGCTGGACCACCTGCTTGACGCCGTGGCCGGCACCGGCGTGCGCCTGCTCCTGGACCTCAAGGGCGTGGCGCCGGAGCTGCCGCGGGCGATCGTCGCCACCCTCGCTCGCCGCGACGCCTTCGCCCAGGCCGCCCTGTGCGGCCAGGAGTGGGGGCCGCTGGACGCCGCCCGTTCCCTGGATACGCGCGTGCAGGCCTTCTTCTCGCTCGGCCAGGCGGCGCACCTGCCCGCCTACCTGGCGTGCCTAGCAGACGGCAGCGCGCCGCCTGCCGCCTCCGTCAACCACCGCCTGCTCACCCCGGAGCGGGTGGCGGCGCTCAAAGAGCGAGGCGTGACGCTCGTCGCGTGGACGGTGAATGACCCAGCTCGCGCCCGCCAGTTGCTGGCATGGGGGGTAGATGGCATCACCAGCGACTCGCTTACCCTGCTGCGTTCGTTGCGGGCGGCGCGGGCCGAGCGGGGATGAGGTGCGCGGCACTGGCCTTGAAGGTGGCCAGGAGCTGGACGCCCGGCCGCACGTCTAGCTCCTCGGCGGAGTGTCGGGTGATCAGCGCCACCAGCGGAAAGCCGCAGTCCAGCTCCACCCGCTCCAGCGCCCCGGCCGGTGTCACCGCCGTGACTCGGCCCACCAGGCGGTTGCGGGCGCTGCTGGGCCCTTCCGCCGCTGCGGGCGGGGCCAGCACCACGTCCTCGGGGCGCAGACAGAGCAGCACCGCCCCATCCACCGGGGCCGCGGCCGCCTCGACCAGGACCGAACCGACCCGCACCCGCGCCAGGCCCTCATTCGTCTCCTCTACCCGGCCTGGAACCACCGTCTCCATGCCCACGAACGCCGCCACCTCCGGGTCAGCCGGGTGGCTGAAGACCTCCGCCGTGGGGCCGAGCTGGCGCAGGCGGCCGCCGATCAGCACCGCCACGCGGTCGCCCAGCCGCAGCGCCTCGTCACGGTCGTGCGTGACGAGCACGGCCGTCTGGCCCGTCTCCCGCAACAGGGCGGCGAGGTCGGCGATCAGGCGCGCACGGGCCGGGGCGTCCAGCCCGCTGAAGGGCTCGTCCAGGAGGAGCACGTCCGGCTCCAGGGCCAGGGCGCGGGCCAGGGCGGCGCGCTGCGCCTCACCGCCGGAGAGGGTGTGGGCGGGGCGGGCCGCCAGGTGGGCGATGCCCAGCCGCTCGAGCCAGCGGTCGGCCCGGCGCTGACGCTCGCCGCGCGGCACCCCGCGCAGGCGCAGGCCGAGCGCCACGTTGTCGCGCACGCTGCCATCCAGCAGGAGTGGCTCCTGCAACACCATCGCCATGCGGCGGCGCAACGCCAGCACCGGCCCACGCACGCGCACGCCGTCGACGGCCACCGTGCCGGTGACCGGGCGTTCCAGCAGGGCCATCACCTGCAGGAGGGTGCTCTTCCCGGCGCCGTTGGGGCCGAGCACGGCCAGCACCTCGCCGGCGGCCAGATCCAGGACCGGCACGTCGAGCACCAGGCGCCCGCCGCGCCGCACCGTCACGTCGCGCAGGGACAACCGTGCGCTCATGCCCGTCGTGCCCGCTGTTGCAGGGCGGTGAAGAGGACCGTCACGGTGAAGACGAGGAGGAGCAAGATCAGCGCCAGGGCCATGGCCAGCTCGAAGTTGCCCTTCCCCGTCTCCAGCACGATGGCGGTGGTGAGCACGCGCGTCTCCCCTTTGATGTTGCCGCCCACCTGCAGGGAGGCGCCGACCTCAGAGATAGCCGCGCCGAAGGCGGCGATTAAGGCGGCCAGGAGCAGCAGCCGCGCCTCCCGCGCCAGAAGCCACAGCATCTGCAGGCGTGAGGCGCCCAGGGCCAGGATTTGCAGACGCAGGCGGGGCGGCAGGCTCTGCACCGCCCCGGCCGTAAGACCGGCCACCAGCGGGAAGGCTAGGACCGCCTGGGCGAGTACCATGGCCATCGGCGTGTAGAGCAGGCCCAGCGCGCCGAGCGGGCCGGAGCGCCAAAGGAGCAGCGCGATCACCAGCCCCACCACCACCGGGGGCATCCCCATGCCGGTGTTGACCAGGGCGAGAAGGAGCCCGCGGCCTGGAAAGCGGGCCAGCGCCAGCGCCATGCCCAGGGGAACACCGAAGGCCAGGCTGAGCAGGGTGGCCGCCGCCGAGACGGCTAGCGACCGCAGCGTGATCGCGATCACCTCACGGTCGCCGTGCAGCAGGAGGAGCAGGGCCTGGCGGGCGCCGTCCCAGAGCAGGTCCATCGTCGGCCTCGTTATGCTCATCTAAGCATAACGAAATCGGGCGCGCGGCGGCAGGAGGGGGTCGAGGCGGTGAACGGTCGGGTAAGGCGCGGGCGGGCTCATCCCGCGTCGTTCACGGCTCACCCCGCTTTCCCCCGTTGGCGGAGAGGTGCTGATGATCGAGGGCACCGAACACGGCGGCGAACTCGCGGGCCAGGGCCTGGTGCATCCGCGCCTGGAACTCCTGGTAGAGCGCCACCAGCCGCTCGCCCTCCGGGGTCAGGCGCGTGTGGCCACCGCCCACCCCGCCGGCCTCGCTCGTTACCAGCGCCATGCCCAGGTTCTGCTCGATTTCCTTGATCTTGCCCCAGGCGCGCCGGTAGGAGAGGCGCATCCGCGCCGCCGCCTGCGCCAGCGAGCCGGTCTCACGCACGTGTGCCAGCAGGCGCACCCGATAATCGCTCAGAGCCAGCCGGCCGTCCCGTTCGATCCATAGCTTGATGCAGGGCTCCATCGCGCGTGCTCCCGGAGGCTCTGGCCTGACGCTACGCGTGCCCGTAAGCGGCCGTCAAGCGCCGTCGCCCTTGCCGGGCGCGCTCCCTACCATATAAGGTACCGCGCCGGTGGCTATGATTGACGAGTTCGGCATCCACACCGAGAACGAGGACCTGCACGCCCTGATCGCGGCGGAGATCGCGGCGCACGGGCCGATACCCTTCCGCCGGTTCATGGAGCTGGCGCTGCACCACCCGCGGTACGGCTACTACGCCGGCCCCGAGCCCGTCATCGGCCCACGCGGCGACTACCTCACCAGCCCGGAGATCAGCCCCCTGTTCGGCGCCATGATCGGTCGGCAGGTGGCCGAGGTCTGGCACCGGCTGGGCGAGCCGGACCCGTTCCTGGTGGTGGAGCCTGGGCCCGGCAACGGCACCCTGGCGCGCGACCTGCTGCGCTGGGCGGCACGGGCGGAGCCCGCGCTGCGCCGGGCCCTGCGCTACGTGCTCGTGGAGCCCAATCCCGCGCAGGAGGAGCGTCAGCGCCGCCTGCTGGCGGGTGAGCCGGGCGTGACCTGGGGACAGGCGCTGCCGGAGGGGATCACCGGCTGCATCGTGGCCAACGAGCTGCTGGACGCGCTGCCCGTGCACCTGGTGCGTGTCAGCGGGGGCGAGCTCGAGGAGGCGTACGTTGACCACGCCCGCGGCCGCTTCGTGGAGGTGTGGGGCCCACCCTCGACGCCGGAGATCGGGCGCTACTTCGCGGCGCTTGGGCTGCGCCCGGGTGAGGGCTGCCGGGCAGAGGTCAACCTCGAGGCGCCACGCTGGATGCGGCGGGCCGCCGCGGCGCTCGCGCGGGGTCTCATCCTCACCCTGGATTACGGCTACCCCGCCGCCCGCCTGTACGCCCCCTGGCGGCGCACCGGGACGTTGCTGTGCTTCTACCGCCACGCCCCGGCCGACGACCCCCTGACGCGGGTGGGTCGCCAGGACATTACCGCTCACGTGGACTTCACCACGCTGGCGCGCGCCGGTATGGAGGCTGGGCTTGTGTTGGCCGGATTCACCACGCAGCGCGACTTTCTGGTCGCCCTCGGCATCCACGACGCGCTGCGCGTGCCGGCCGGGGCGGTGCCCGGTGAGGAGTTCGCCGTCCGCTACCGGGCGGTCCTGGAGCTGCTGGAGCCGGAGGGCGGTGGGCGGGTGCGCGTCCTGGCCCTGACGCGCGGCCTCGACGGCCGGCTGCGCGGCTTTGCCGGCACGCCGGACCCGCACCGGGCCTTGTTCAGCCGTGAATCGGCGCAGATGCCATAATCTTGTGCATGGAGGTGGCGCATGACCGCGCCGCAGCCCGGGGAGCGGGCGCCCGACTTTGCGCTGCCGAGCACCGGCGGCCTGGTGCGGCTGTCCGAGGCGCTGGCCCGCGGCCCGGTGGTGCTGACCTTCTACCAGGAGGACGGCACGCCGGCCTGCCGGAGCCAACTGGCGGCCTTCCGTGACGACTACGACGTGGTGCGCGAGCTGGGCGCCAGCGTGCTGGCCGTGTCCGTGGACCCGCTGGCCGCGCACCAGGCATTCGCCGAGCAACTGCGGCCGCCCTTCCCGCTCCTTGCGGACGAGGGCGGGGCTGTGGCCCGCGCCTACGGTGTGTACGACCCGGAGCAGCGCCGGGCGCGCCGGGCGGTGTTCGTCATCGACCGGGACGGCACCGTACGTCTGAGCATTCCCTGGTACAATCCGGCCAGCGCCGACCAGTATGAGCAGGTGTTCCGCTCCTTGGGCGTTGCGCCTGAGGGGTGAGCTATCGCGCGGCTGGGCGGCGACCATGCGAGAGGGTGCAGGTGCATGACCGCGACGGATACCGCTATCAACCGCGCCGTGCGCGCGCTGGTGGAGCGCCAGATCGCCGAGGGGCGGCAGCTCGGCGTGCAGGTGTGCGCCTACAAGGACGGGCAGTGCATCGTGGACGTGTGGGCCGGGGTGATGGGAGCGGAGGATCCGCGCCCGGTCGGACCCGACACCCTGTTCAACTGCTTCTCCACGACCAAGGGGGTGGCGGCCCTGGCCCTGCACATCCTCGCCGACCGCGGCCTGATCGACTACGACGCGCCGGTGGCCGCCTACTGGCCGGAGTTCGCCCAGAACGGGAAGGAGCGGATCACGGTGGCGCAGGCCATGAGCCACCAGGCCGGCCTGCACGCCCTGCCCAACCCGCTGACGTTCGACCTGGTGGGGAACTGGGAGCGCGGCCTGGCCTACGTGGCCGGGGCCACACCGGCCTGGGAGCCGGGCACCGCCACCGGCTACCACGCCATCACTTTCGCCTGGATTGTGGGTGGCATCGTCCAGGGGGCCAGCGGGCGCAACATCCGCGACGTGATCCGCGAGGAGATCGCCGAGCCCCTGGGTGTGGCCGATGAGATGTTCGTCGGCATCCCCGAGGGCGTGGAGGACCGCCTGGCCACGTTGCAGATGTGGGACCGCTCGGCCCTGGGCAGCCTGCCCATTCCCCCGGATCACGACTTCTTCAAGGCCATGCCCCCGCAACAGGACTTCACCTACAACGAGCTGCGCGTGCGGCGGGCGTGCATCCCCTCCGCCAACGGGCACTTTAGCGCCCGGGCCCTGGCGAAGATGTACGCGGCGCTGGCCAACGGCGGCGAGGTGGATGGCGTGCGGCTGGTCTCGCGCGAGCGGATCGCGGCCATGCAGCGCATCCTGACGCGGGATGTAGATCGCGTGCTCATGCTGCCGATCCCCAAGGGCATCGGCTTCATGATGGGCGGCGCGTGGGCCGGCGCACCGGGGACCTTTGGCCCGCGTGAGACGGCCTTCGGCCACAGCGGCGCCGGCGGCTCGACCGCCTTCGCCGACCCGGAGGTCGGCCTCGCCGTGGCCGTCACGCTGAACAAGATGCAGCCCTCACTGCAGGGGGAAGGGCCGACCCTCGAGATCTGTCAGCTCATCCGCCGCGAGCTGGGCGTGGAGTGACGGGGACAGCGGGCAGCGCCCGCAGCCGCCGAGCGTGCACCAGGCCTGCGCCAGCGCCAGGGCTCCCTGCTGCTCCAGGGCCGAGCGCAGCAGGGAGCGGCCGCGGCCGTCGCGCAGGTCGCGCGCCAGATGGGCAATCGTCCCATACGGCTCACCGGCGGGCAGACCCGCTGCGAGCTGCAGCACCGCGTGCGCGTCGGCGGGGTCTCCGTCCACCTCGGCCAGTGCGGCCGCCCAGGGCAGCAGGGCGTTGATCGCCACCTCCACCGCCCGCGCCCGGCCGCACAGGGCCGGACCATGCTCGTCCGCCACGATGAGGCTCTGCAGCAGCACGCGGGCGCCCTCGCGTCGCGCGCGCTCCACCAGTGCCCACGCGCCGGAGACCAAGTCCGGCCGCGCCAGGCGGTCGAGCAGCACGGCCAGGGCGGCGATGCGCCGGGCCGGGTGCGCGGCCGGCCGGCCGGCCGCGGCCAAGGGCAGGGCCGGGCCCGGCGCCAGCAGCGCGCCGTCCAGGCCGGCGGCGTGGAGCAGGCGGTCGCGGAGGCGCGGCGCCCGCGGCTCCTCGTCCCCAGAGACAAGGGCCGCGGCGAGTAGCAGGCGCTCCGTGAGCGCGGCGAACGGGGCGGCGTTGGCCTTCTGGCCGAGGGCCACCGCCAGCGCACGGTACAGGGCCGCGGCCGCCCCGTCGCGTTCGATCTGCGTGCGCAGGGCCGCCGTCTTGCCGGCCAGCCGCCACAGGCCGGCCTCGGCCAGGAGCGCGCGGACAGCGGTGGTACCCAGGCGTTCGGAGGCGGTGGCGCACGGCGCCCGCCAGGGCAGCCCCGGCGGTTCGTCCGGCGTCAGCACCACCACCGGCACGCGCCGGCCCCCGGCCAGCGCCGTGGTCGGTTCGTCCGCCCCGTGGAAAACCACGTGCAGCAGCAGGCGGCCGTAGGCGGGGTCGTCGCCGTGGCCGTGGCGGGCGAAGTCGCGCGCGTGGCGGTGCAGCTCCACGTCTCCGGTGAGGGGCGGTCCGCCGCCCAGGCGGATGATGGCGTCGCGGAAGTCGGGCCCGCCGCCGGCGGCGGGGCGGCCGGGGAACAGGACCTGCACCGGCGTTCCGTCCAGCGTGCGCAGGGGGCGCGGGGCGAAGGCCTGCGCGGCCCACAGGCGGGCCAGCAGCGCCTCGGGAAGCGGCGTGCGGGCGGAGGCCAGCCGACTGCGGTCGCGCATCGGGCACCTATCACGCACATGACCGTCGTGGCGGTGGTGCAAATGTACTGACAGTTCAGCTCCAATGCAAGCGGCGCGATCGTCGCGCCCGCCCCCTTGCCTCGCCGCCTCCTTCTCGGTACTATGGCAAGCGGGTTAGCACTCCGCGCGAGAGAGTGCTAAGATACAGCGTGCGATAGACGTTCTCGGAGGAGGTTACACGTGGTAGCTGCCAAGACGAAGATCGTTCCGCTCGGCGACCGGCTGGTGGTGAAGAACATCCAGCAGGAGGAAGTGCTGGCGAGCGGGATCGTGATCCCGGACACGGCGAAAGAAAAGCCGCAGCAGGCGGAGGTGATCGCCGTGGGGCCTGGCCGATGGGATGAGGAGGGCAAGCGCCGCATCCCCATGGAGATCCAGGTCGGCGACATCGTCATTTACGCCAAGTACTCCGGTAACGAGGTCAAGATCGACAACGAGGAGTACCTGATCCTCTCCGAGAAGGACGTGCTGGCGAAGGTCGAGAAAGGCTCGTAACAAGGGGGGCCGGCAGGCGGTAGCAAGGGCGCGAGGGAGCCCTGGCGCGCGGTGCTGCCGGCTGCCGGCCTTTGGCTCTGGAGGAAGCGATGGCCAAGCAACTGGTATTCCATGAGGAGGCGCGCAAGGCGCTCAAGGCCGGCGTGGACGCGCTCGCGGACGCGGTGAAGATCACGCTCGGGCCAAAGGGGCGCAACGTCGTCCTCGACAAGAAGTTCGGCGCGCCCACTATTACCAACGATGGGGTGACGATTGCCAAGGAGATCGAGCTGAAGGACCCCTTCGAGAACATGGGGGCGCAGCTGGCCAAGGAGGTCGCCACCAAGACCAACGACGTGGCCGGCGACGGCACCACGACCGCCACCGTGCTGGCCCAGGCCATCGTGCGCGAGGGCCTGAAGAACGTGGCCGCCGGTGCCAACCCGATGATCCTCCGCCGCGGCCTGGAGAAGGGCCTCAAGGTGGCCGTGCAGGCGATCAAGGACCAGGCCAAGCCGGTCAACCAGAAGGAGCAGATCGCGCAGGTGGCCGCCATCTCCGCCGCCGACCCGGAGATCGGCCAGATGATCGCCGAGGTGATGGAGAAGGTCGGCAAGGACGGGGTGATCACCGTCGAAGAGGGCCGCGGCATCCGCTTCGAAACCGAGTACACGGACGGCATGCAGCTCGACCGCGGCTACATCTCGCCGTACTTCGTGACCAACACGGAGCGGATGGAGGCCGTCATCGACGACCCGTACATCCTCATCACGGACAAGAAGATTTCCGCCGTTGCTGAGATCGTGCCGGTTCTGGAGCGGGTGCTCCAGGTGTCCAAGAACATCGTGATCATCGCCGATGACGTAGAGGGGGAGGCGCTGGCCACCCTGGTGGTGAACAAGCTGCGCGGCACCCTCAACGTGCTGGCGGTGAAGGCGCCCAGCTTTGGCGACCGGCGTAAGGCGATCCTGGAGGACATCGCCATCCTCACCGGCGGGACGTTCATCACCGAGGAGACGGGCCGCAAGCTGGACCAGGTGCAGGTCGCCGATCTCGGCCGCGCCCGCCGCGTGGTGGCCAACAAGGACGACACCACCATCATCGAGGGCTTCGGCTCCGACGAGGCGATCCAGAACCGCATCAAGCAGATCAAGGCCCAGATCGAGGAGACGGCCTCCGACTTCGACCGGGAGAAGCTGCAGGAGCGCCTGGCAAAGCTGGCCGGCGGTGTGGCCGTGATCAAGGTCGGCGCGCCCACCGAGGTCGAGCTCAAAGAGAAGAAACACCGCGTGGAGGACGCTCTCTCCGCCACCCGCGCCGCCGTGGAGGAGGGCATCGTGCCGGGCGGTGGCGTGGCCTTCATCCGCGCCCAGCCGGCCCTGGAGAAGCTGGAGGGCGAGCTCACAGGCGACGAGCGCACCGGCGTGGCCATCCTGCGCAAAGCCATGGAGGACCCGCTGCGCCTCATCGCCGAGAACGCCGGCCAGGAGGGCCTGGTGGTGGTGGAGCGGGTGCGCCGCCAGGGCACCAACGGCTACGGCTACGACGCCCTCCTTGACGAATACGGCGACATGTTCGAGAAGGGCATCATCGACCCGGCCAAGGTCACCCGCTCCGCCCTGGAGAACGCCGTTTCCATCGCGGCGCTGGTGCTGACCACCGAGTCGCTGGTGACGGACATCCCCGAGCCGCCGGCGCCAGCCGCGGCCCCGCCGCCGGAGTACTAGGTGTAGGTGCGCGATCCCCACGCCCGGCCCCCTCGCGCCGCTGCTGGCCGAGGGGGCCGGTTCGTTTCGTTCCCGTGCAAGCGGGGGCACGGTTCCCTCTCCTGCTCCGCGAGGCCGGTGGCCGCGCCCATGGTTGAAGCCGGTGACGCACGCGAGTGACGACGCGGGCGCGGCTACAGCTTGAGCAGGGGCGCGAAGCGGCGGTCGCTGCGATAGGGGCCGACGATGGCCAGCGCCAGCCGCTCGGTGCGGAACAGGGTGCGGGCCACCCGGCGCAGGTCCTCGGTGGTCACCGCGTCGATCGCCTCCACCACTTCGTCCACGGTGCGCACGTGGCGGTTGAGCAGCTCCTGCGCGCCCAGCCAACCGGACACGCTGCGCGTGTCCTCCATGCGCAGGAGCAGCCGTCCTTTAGAGAGCTCCTTGGCCTTCGTCAGCTCCTCCTCCGGAACCCCTTCGCGGGTGGCGGCGAGCTGCTCCAGGATGGCCGCCACCGCCTCCGGCGCCTGTTTGGGATCGACGCCGGCATATACGCAAAACGCGCCCGTATCGAGGAAGTGAACGGTATAGGAGTGGACGTCGTAACACAGGGAGCGCTTTTCACGCAGCTCCATGAACAGACGGCTGCTCATCCCCTCGCCGAGAATGGCGGACAGGAGGTCGACGGCGTGCCGATCTGGATGCTGGGTGGAGACGCCCGGCACAGCCAACGAGATATGAGCCTGCTCCGTCTTCTTGTATTGGACCTTGATACGGGCGTCACCGGGTCCGTCCTGGGCCGGGAACCAGGAGGCGGGCGCGCCCTGGGGCCAGTCGCCCAGCGCGGCCTGTGCCGCCTCGACCACCTCGTCGTGGTCCACGGCCCCGGCCACCGCCAGCACGGTGTTGTTGGGAACGTACTGACGGGCCAGGTAGGCCTCGATCGCCGCCGGGCTGAGGTTGGCCACCGTTTCCGGGGTACCAGCCACGTCCCAACCCAGCGGCTGGTCCGGCCACAGCACCTCATCGAGGAGCACATCAACCTGCTGCGCGGGCGAGTCGTTGACCATCGCCAACTCCTCGATGATCACCCGTCGTTCCTTCTCAATTTCCGCCCGGTCCATCACCGGCCGTCGCAGCATGTCGACGAGCACGTCAAACGCCAGGGCGAAGTGGGGGCGGGCGACCTTGACGTAATAGACCGTCAGCTCGCGGTCGGTGCCGCCGTTGAGCATGCCGCCCACCCGGTCCACAGCTTCGGAGATCTCTTTGGCGGTGGGGCGTTTCCGGGAGCCTTTGAAGAGCATGTGCTCCACGAAGTGCGAGAGGCCCGCTACCGCCCGGGTCTCGTAGCGCGACCCGGCGCCGACGTAAAAGCTGACCGTGACCGATCGCGTGTGCGGCATCGGTGCGGTGAGAATGCGGAGCCCGTTCTCCAGTGTCGTCGCCAGGTGCATACGGTGCTCAGGATGACAACGTCCCCACGGCCGCGCCGGGGGACGCCTCCGGACCAAATGTCTGCCCCGGATCGTAGACGGTGATGGCGCGTAGGGTCAATGTCGAGCCGCGGCGGGGGCTCCACGGCGGCGCCCGGCTGGTATACTGGTGGCACCTCCCCACCGATCCACGCATCCCGCCAACGCAGGGGCCGTCCCCGTGCCGATCGTGCTTGTCAGCGCCGTCCTGGTGCTTGCCGCGCTCACCGCGTGCTCGCATGACAAGTCCGGTGCGGCTTCCGGCGCGGCCACGCCGCCCGACGCGCGTGCCACGGCCGTCGAGGTGGCGGAACGCTTCTTCACGGCCTGGCGCGCGGGCCGCTACACCGACATGTACGCCCTCCTCTCCCCCGAGGCGCAGCAGGCGATCTCCGCGGAGCGCTTCACCGCCCGCTACCGCGCCATCACCGAGGAGGCGACCATCCAGGGTGTCACCGTGGAGATGCAGCGGCCGGCCGACCCAGAGGCGGCGCAGGTTTCCTTCACGGCCGTCTATCACACCGCCCTGTGGGGCGAGGTGCGCGAGCCCAACTCCCTGCCGCTGGTGCGCACGGCCGAGGGCTGGCGCGTGGCCTGGTCGCCTTCGTTAATTTTCAAGGATCTGGGCAGCACCAACCTGGTACGCACCATCGTCGACGCGCCGGTACGCGGCGCCATCCTGGACCGCAAGGGCCGTCCCCTGGCGATCACGGGCAGCGTGCCCACGGTGGGCACCGCCAAGAACCTGGTCAACGTGCCGCAACTAGTGCCCGACCGGGAGGGGTTCATCCGCTGGCTGAGCGGCAAGATCGGCGTGCCGGTGGAGGAGATCCGGCGCAAGGTGGACGATCCCAAGACCGAAACCGACCTGTTCATCCCCCTGCGCACCCTGCCGGCCGATACGCCGGAGGGGCTCATCGCCGAGCTGGAGAACACGCCTGGCGTGCTTATCCAGCGCACCCCCCGCCGGGTGTACCCCCTGGGCGGGGCGGCGGCCCACGTGGTGGGGTACATCGCCCCGATCACGGCCGAGCAGCTCCAGCAGCTCCGCACCGAGGGCTACGGCCCGGACGACCTGGTGGGCGCCACCGGGTTGGAAGCAAGCTTTGAGCGGGAGCTCGCGGGGCAGCGCGGCGCCCGCCTAACGGTCATCACTCCGGAGGGCAGCGTGGTGCGCGAGATCGCCAAGCGTCCCGCCCGGCCCGCGCGGGACATCGTCACCACCCTGGACGCCGACGCCCTGCGCGCCGCCGACCAGGCCCTGGGCGACCGGGTGGGCAGCCTGGTCCTCCTGGACCCGCGTGACAACGCCGTGGTGGCCATGGTCAGTCACCCGGCGTTCGACCCGAACGCCTTCGTGGCCGGACTACCGCCAGAGGACGGCGCACGCCTGCTCAATGACCCGCACCGGCCGCTGCTCAACCGGGCGGTGGCCTCCACCTATCCGCCGGGCTCGACGTTCAAGGTGATCACGGCGGCGGCCGGGCTGGAGCGGGCCGGCTACACGGCGGCCAGTCGCTTCCCCTGCCCGCCGGTGTGGTATGGCCTGGGGCCCAACTTTCCCAAAAATAACTGGACCAAGGTGAACGAGGGGGCGCTGACCATCGCCGAGGGGCTGATGCGGTCGTGTAACCCGGTGTTTTACGACATCGCCCTCAAGTTGGACGGCATCGACCCGCACATCCTGCCCCAGTTTGCCTCTGGCTTTGGCCTAGGACGGCCGACGGGCATCAACGGCCTTGACGAGCTCGCCGGAAACGTGCCCACGCCGGAGTGGAAGCAGCAAACCGTGGGCGAGCCCTGGTACAGCGGTGACTCCGTGAACATGGGCATCGGCCAGGGGTACTTGCTGGTCACGCCGTTGCAGGTGGCCAACGCCTACAGCGCCATCGCGGTGGGCGGCGCCTTGCGCACGCCGCTGCTGGTGCGGGAGGTGCGCGAGGCAGGGAGTGGGGCGGTCGTCCACCGGTTTGCGAGCAAGGAGTTGGGCCGACTGCCGATATCGGACGCCACTCTGGCCGTGATCCGGGAGGGCACCCGGATGGTCGCCCAGGACCCGCGCGGCACCGCCTACACCGTCTTCCGCGGCTCATCGATCGACCCGGCCGGAAAATCGGGCACGGCGGAGGACCAAGGGCTGCAGAGCCACGCCCTGTTTGCCGCCTACGCCCCGCGCACCGCCGCTAAGGGGGTGGCGGTGGTGGTGCTGGACGAGGGCCAATCCGGCTCGCTAGAGGCCGGGCCTATCACCCGCACGGTGTTGGAGGCTTGGCTGCGGCTGACCAACTAGGCTGCGCGGCCCCGGCACCCCCAGCTCCGGGTGCCGCTGCTCTCGCCCGCCCCCGCCGCACCTCGATCGACGGCGGACGGCCCCCGCGATTGACGGGGCACAGCCCCCATTGGTACACTTGTTCGTGAGCGGAACGGCCGCGTGCGCGTCTTGCTGCCGTGGAGCGGGCATGGTACACTGCGCTCGCGCTGCACAGGCGAAGGCGCCGCTACTCGGCGGCGAGTTGGTCGGGCCGCTAGCTCAATTGGCAGAGCAGCTGACTCTTAATCAGCCGGTTCCAGGTTCGAGTCCTGGGCGGCTCACCAGCACGAGGGTCTGAGTGCTGTGTGCCAGGCGGTGGGACGTTCCCAGCGCGGGGCGCGCAGCACTTTGTGCACTTCCGGGGAAGTGGCGGAACTGGCAGACGCGCATGACTTAGGATCATGTGCCGCGAGGCGTAGGAGTTCGAGTCTCCTCTTCCCCACCAGTTGACGGATCGCGCGAAGTGTCGCAGGATATCGCGGAACCCAGGTCTCGGAACCTTGCGATTCCGAGCTGGTGCTGCGGCGCGATCCCGTCCCCGCCCGGAGCAGCCGCGTGGCGGCGGCAGAGGCCGCGAGGGGACGCCGCGGTCGGGTCGGGAGCGGTAGGGATCACGAGAGGGGAGGATCGATGGGTACGCTGCTCCGTGTCAAAGACCTCCGCACCTACTTCTACACGGAAGAGGGTGTGGTCAAAGCGGTCGACGGCGTCTCCTACGAGGTCGAAGAGGGCGAGACGCTGGCGCTAGTGGGGGAGTCCGGCTGCGGGAAGAGCGTCAGCGCGCTCTCCATCCTGCGCCTCATCCCAAACCCACCGGGCAAGATCGTGGGCGGGGAGATCTGGTTCGACGGCCAAGACCTGCTCAAGCTCGATGAAGATGAGATCCGGCACATCCGCGGCAACCGGATCGCGATGGTGTTTCAGGAGCCGATGACCTCGCTCAACCCGGTGCTCACCATCGGCCGCCAGCTCACTGAGGCCATCGAGCTGCACCTCAAATACGACAAGGAGCAGGCCCGCAAGCGTGCCATCGAGCTGCTGGAGATGGTGGGCATCCCGGAGGCGCCCACCCGCCTGAACGATTACCCGCACCAGTTCTCCGGCGGCATGCGCCAGCGCGTGATGATCGCCATGGCGCTGTCCTGCAACCCCAAGCTGCTCCTGGCCGACGAGCCCACCACCGCGCTGGACGTCACTATCCAGGCGCAGATCCTGGAGATCATGGCCCGCCTGTCGCGCGAGCTGGGCACGGCGGTCATCATCATCACCCACAACCTCGGTATCGTGGCCCGCTACGCCGACCGCGTGAACGTCATGTACGCGGGCCGGATCATCGAGACGGCCACCGCGCGTGAGCTGTACGCGAACCCCAAACACCCCTACACCGTCGGCTTGCTCAAGTCAGTGCCGCGGCTGGACGAAACGCGCAAGGAAAAGCTGGACCCGATCGAGGGCCAGCCGCCAGACCTCACCAACCTGCCCAAGGGCTGCGCGTTCTACCCGCGCTGCCGCTGGCACGTTGACCGGTGCCTGGAAGAGTACCCGCCGCTGATGATGGTGGGGGAGAGGCACTTCACGGCATGCTGGGAGTACCAGCGTGTGAGCCGCGACTCGATGCCCATCGTGGCCAAGGAGGGGGCGCAGGCATGACGACGCAGACCGCCGCCACCGGTGCGACCCGGGCCAAGCCCGGTGAGGTCCTTGTCGAGGTCCAGGACCTCAAGATGTACTTCCCCGTCACGGCGGGCCTCATCTTCCAGCGTAAGGTTGCGGACGTAAAGGCCGTGGACGGTATCACGTTCCAGATCAAACGCGGGGAGACGCTTGGCCTGGTGGGTGAGTCCGGATGCGGCAAGTCCACCACCGGCCGCGCCATCCTCCAGCTCTACCGTCCCACCGCCGGCCGCGTGCTGTTCGACGGCGTGGACCTCACCAAGCTCAAGGGCGGTGACCTGCGCCGGTTTCGTCGGCGCATGCAGATGATCTTCCAGGATCCGTACGCCTCCCTCAACCCGCGCATGTCCGTGGGCTCGATTATCGCCGAGCCGCTGGCCATCCATAACCTGGCCAAGGGCAAGGCGCGCAAGGAGCGCGTGCAGGAGCTGCTCAGCGTCGTCGGGCTCAACCCGTACTACGCCAACCGCTACCCGCACGAGTTCTCCGGCGGCCAGCGCCAGCGCATCGGTATCGCCCGCGCCCTGGCCGTGGAGCCGGACTTCATCGTGTGCGATGAGCCGGTCTCCGCCCTGGACGTCTCTATTCAGGCGCAGATCATCAACCTGCTGGAGGACCTGCAGGACCGCTTCGGGCTCACGTACCTGTTCATCGCCCACGACCTGTCGGTGGTGCGGCACATCTCCGACCGCGTGGCCGTGATGTACTTGGGCCACATCGTGGAGCTGGCGGACCGTAACGAGCTGTACGAGCACCCGCTGCACCCGTACACCAAGGCGTTGCTCTCCGCCGTTCCTATCCCCGACCCAGCCATCGAGGCCAAGCGCGAGCGCATCATCCTCACCGGCGACGTGCCCAGCCCGCTCCGGCCGCCGCCTGGCTGCGTGTTCCATACCCGCTGTCCCATCGCCATCGACGAGTGCCGCGAGCGCATCCCCGAGTGGCGCGACGTGGGCGGCGATCACTGGGTGGCCTGTCACCGCGTCTAAACCGCGTCACCGTCTCGAACGGGCCCCCTGCGACGACGCAGGGGGCCGTCGTGTGTCCTCAGAGCGATGACTCGTCATGACGCGAGATGAACGGGCCGCCGCACGGCGGCTCATCCCGCCGCTCCCGCTGCTGCTCGCCCTGCTGATCGCTATTGCGCCCACCGCCTGCCGCCCGCGGGCATCGTTTACCTTGGCGCGCCTGCTCATCGTCGCCCCCCTGACCGGTGAGCGGGCTGCCGCCGGCCGCGAGGTGGTGGAGGCGGCGCGGCTGGCCGTGGAGGAATGGCAGGGTTCCCAAGGCGCCGGCGCGCGGGTCGAGGTGATCACCATCGATGAGCAGGCGTCCCAACCGGTGCGGGCGCTGCTGCGCGACCCGCACCTGCTGCTGGCGGTGGGCTTTACCGACGAGGTGAGTGCGGCGACGGCGCGCCGCCTCCTCGATGGACCGGAGGCACCGGCGGGCGTGTCCCTGGCCAACCCTGGTCCGGGCCCGCGCCCGCCGGGTCTGGTGGAACTGGCGCCAAGCACCCGCCAAGTCCAGGAGGTGGCGGCCGCCGCGCTGGCCTACAACTACGGCCCGCTGCCGGTGACGGTGATCGCGTCAGCGGAGCCGTCAGCCGTCGCGGCCGCCCAGGCCTTTGTCGCCCTGGCGCCTGGCCGGGACCTGCCCGTGCGCGCCCTGATCACCCTAACCAACACAGCCACCGATTTCGCACGCTTGGCGCAGGCCGTGCGCGCACCTGGGCCGCAGGTGGTGTACGTCGTTGGCCAGGGGGTCGATGCCGGCTCGCTGTGGGCCGAGCTCCGCCTGCGCGACCCCCGCGCCCGGCTGGTGCTCGCTCCCGGCGTCTTGGGGGAAGGGTTCTACCGCACCGCCGGCGGCTTTTTCGAGGGCGTGAGCGCCATCGAGCTCACCCCGCTGCCGGCCGAGTTGGAGCAGGCCCAGGGCTTTGTGGCCCGGTTCAGCGCGCGATTCGGGCGGCCGCCGACGGCCCTGGCCGGCCGGGCCTACGATGCCACGCTCCTCGGGCTGTCGGCCGTGACCGCCGCGGCGGCCGCGGGCGCACCGACGCGCGCGACCGTGCGGGCCGCACTCACGGCCGTCGGCAGCTATCGCGGTGTCATGCGCACGTACGAGCTGGCCGACGGCGCACCGACCCGTTGGCCGCTGGCCATGTACCGGCTCGGGCGTGACGGCACACCCACGCTCATCGGTGAGCCGGAGATCCCGTGACCGGCCGCGGCATCCACGCCGGCGGTGACGAAGCCGGCGGCGGGCCGCGGTGTGGTACGATGCAGGTGTATGGACCAATCCCGCATCCGCAATTTCTGCATCATCGCCCACATCGACCACGGCAAATCGACCCTGGCAGACCGACTTCTGGAGGCCACCGGCACGCTGTCGGAGCGGGAGATGGCCGAACAGGTCCTCGACCAAATGGACCTGGAGCGGGAGAAGGGGATCACGATCAAGGCCCAAGCGGTGCGCATGTTCCACCGCTCCGCCGTGGACGGCCAGGAGTATGAGCTCAACCTGATCGACACCCCGGGCCACGTCGACTTCTCCTACGAGGTGTCGCGCGCCTTGGCCGCGTGTGAGGGCGCCATCCTGGTGGTGGACGCCACCCAGGGCATCCAGGCGCAGACCCTGGCCAACGTCTACCTGGCCATGGAAGCGGACCTTACCCTCATCCCCGTGATCAACAAGATTGACCTGCCCAACGCCGATGTGGAGCGCGTGGCGCAGGAGCTGGCGGATGTGATCGGGTTCGCGCGCGACGAGATGCTGCTGGTCTCGGCCAAAGAGGGCACCGGCATCGCCGCCCTGCTGGAGGCCATCGTGCACCGCCTGCCGCCACCGCGCGGCCGTGCCGAGGCGCCCCTGCGCGCGCTGATCTTCGACTCCAAGTACGACCCCTATAAGGGGGTCATCGCCTACGTGCGCGTGGTGGACGGCTACCTCACACCGGGTACGCCGCTTCAGCTCATGTCCTCCGGCCGAACGGTTGAGCCGCTGGAGGTCGGGACCTTCCGCCCGCAGCTTGTACCGGTCAAGGAGCTGCGCACCGGCGAGGTGGGGTATGTGGCCACCGGGCTCAAGAACGTGCGGGAGTGCCGCGTCGGCGACACCCTCACCGGCGCTGCCTGGCCGGCGGCTGAGCCGTTGCCCGGCTACCAGCCGGCCAAGCCGATGGTGTTTGCCGGCATCTACCCACAGGATGCCAATGACTACGGCCTGCTGCGGGACGCGCTCGACAAGCTGAAGCTCAACGACGCCGCGCTGGTCTATGAGCCGGAGGCGAGTGCGGCCCTGGGCTTCGGCTTTCGCTGCGGTTTCCTCGGCCTGCTGCACATGGAGATCGTGCAGGAGCGGCTGGAGCGCGAGTACGGCCTCCAGCTGCTGGCCACCGCGCCCAGCGTGGAATACCAAGTGACGAAGACCAACGGCCGCGAGCTGGTGGTCGATAACCCGGCCGACCTGCCGCCGCCACAGGAGATCGCCGAGATCCGCGAGCCGTGGGTGGACATCACGGTGATCACGCCGGCCCGCTACATCGGCGCGATCATGGAGCTGGTCACCGGCCGACGCGGCCAGTTCAAGCGGATGGAGTACCTTGACCACGGCGGCCACGGGGCGCGCGGCGCCGAGGGCGGGCCCATCGGCGGGGAGGCGCGCGTGCTGCTGGAGTACCATGTGCCCTTGGCCGAGATCCTGGTCGACTTCTACGACCAGCTCAAATCGCAAACGCAGGGCTACGCCTCCCTGGACTACCATTTCGCCGGGTACGAACCCGCCCGCCTGGTCAAGCTTGACATCCTGGTGAACGGCAACCCGGTCGACGCCCTGTCCCTCATTACCCACGCCGATCGGGCCGTCCAGCACGGGCGCCAGCTCGTGGAGAAGCTACGGGGCCTCATCCCCCGGCAGCTCTTCGACGTGCCGATCCAGGCCGCCATCAACGGCCGCGTCATCGCCCGGGAGACGATCCGCGCCCTGCGTAAGAACGTGCTGGCTAAATGCTACGGCGGAGACGTCACCCGCAAGCGCAAGCTGCTGGAGAAGCAGGCTGAGGGGAAGAAGCGGCTCAAACGGGTGGGCAGCGTCGACATCCCGCAAGAGGCGTTTCTGGCGGTGCTCCGCCTGGATCGCTAACCGGTTCCGCACCCACCGCGCACCGGCCCTCGCGGTTACCCTGGCTTTACATCGGCCGCTTCCTGTGATATCTGAAGACTGCCTTTCTGTCACATGTGGGACAGAAGGGCCGGTCCCGATGCGGTAGAGTGTCAGGCAGAGAACGCCGACAGCCCTGAGGAGGAGCCACTCGCTCGTCCATCGTCGTCTGTCCCGCCGTAGCGTCCCCCATCGGCATCGAGGCGATGGCTGAGCCCCGCACGTCCCCCTTCTCCTCTTGGAGCTCTCCCCCGCCGTTCCCGTCCCCGCCCGCCGAGCGTATCGAGGTGATGCCTATGGCGTGATCCACCCTCGGCAAGGCCGAGCCGTGCCCGGCATGACCACAAAAGGCTGCTCCCCGCGCGGCGCGACGGAGGGCCGGATCGGCCTTACACGGTGGCCGAGACGGGACCACAGCCGGAGCGGCGCCGTCAGCCCGAAAGGAACAACTGCGATGAGTATGGCAGGTGACCAGGCGCAGGTGCTGGTCCTGCGTGATGCAGAAGGAACCTACTACATGCTCACCGAGGCCCAGATCCGGGCCGCCCGCGCCACGCCGGAGCAGCGGGCCGTGATCCGGGCCGCTATCGGCGAGCAGGACGTAACCGGCTACACCGGCGCCGGCGGGTTTTCGCCGGTGGGCACGATCAACATCGTGGTGGCGCCGCAGGTGACCACCCAACTGGGGTTCAACATCGCCGCCGGCACCTTCGCCCCCGTGCAGCAATCGCTAGGGCAGAGCGTGGGCACCTTCCTTGGCGCTCAGCAGAGCGGGGCGTAGGGGATGGGCCGCGAACGGGCGAATCGCCACGGGTTCCCGCGCTACGGCTCTGGTCTAGCCCAATCCGACCACATATCTAGACAAGAGACAAGAAAGGAACACCACCATGACGACTGGTTCGCGTATTCTCGTTCTCAAGGATGGCGAGGGCAACTACTACGTGCTCCATGAGCGGGCGATCGAAGCCGGGCGGGTGCCGGCCAGCAAGAAGGCTGAGCTGGAGCAGGCGATCATGGGCCAGGACGTCGCCGGGTTCCTGTTCGACTTCAACAAACTGAACTTCGCCCAGCTCTCGCAGTCGAACGCGCAGTTCGGGCAGAACATCGTGGCCGGTAGCTTCATCGTCGGCGGGCCGCAGACGCTGGTGCAGTTGGCCAGCAACACCGCCAACGTCAGCCAGGCGTAGGCGCACGCCGGCGCGCACTCAGCCCACATGCCTGCGCCCCCGCTGTGACGGCGGCCACCGCGTGTCGGTTCGTCCGTTCGGGCGGCGGGGGCGCTTTCCCATCGGCCGGCGCGCAGAAAGGAGCAACACATGTCACAGGGCACGGTGCAAGAGGCCCTCATCCTGAAGGACGCCGAAGGCAACTACTACCTGCTCACCCAGGAGATCATCCAGGCGGGACGGGTGCCGCCGGACAAGACGGTCGCGTTCGAGCAGGCGATAAGTGGCCAGGACGTCTCCGGCTATTTCTTTGATTTCAATAAAGTCAACGTGGCCCAACTTGGGCAGGCCAACCAGCAGGTTGGGCAGAACATCGTGGCCGGCGCGTTCGTCTTCGGCGGTGCCCAGACGCTGGTGCAGCTCGCCGGCAACACCGGCTCGATCACCCAGACGTAAGGGCGCGTGACCGCCGTGCCCGGCGGCGAGGCGAGGGGGGGTCATTGCATCGCCCTGCCGGGCGCGGCACCGCCAAGGTGAGGAGGCAGCGATGCTGGTGAAAGCCGTGCCGAGCCTGTTTGCCCTGCTCGTGCTCGTGAGCCTGCTCAGCCGCGCCACCTTCGGCGCGCGCGGGCGCGCAGCGCAGCCGCCCGCGCTCGACCTGCGGTGGAGCGCCGATGACACGCTCGTGGTCCTCGGCAGCGGTTTTGAACCGGGTGAACGGGTGGCCCTCACGCTGACGCTGCGGCGTCACGAGGAGCGGACCGCTACCGGTCCCGGCATCCGCCTCGAAAGCCGCCAGAGCGTAAGCCAGAGCTCGAGCACGACGCTGGTCGCCGATGACAACGGTGCCTTTCGCTTCGCGAGCACCATCGTCGCGCCGTCTGACGCGGAGCTCCAGGTAACGGCCAGCGGCGACCGGGGCTCGTCCGCGGTGGTGAGCCGTCGGCTGGCCGACATCCCGCGCTGAGCGGGGCTCAGCCCGCCGAGCGGCGCGCGGCGATGAACAGGCGCGCCACCTGCGTGGCGGTGGAGGCCAGCAGCGCGGCCGCCCCCGCCTCTAGGTCGGCCAGCGTGGCCGGCCCCGGCGCGATGCTCCAGGCGGCCGTCAGCCCCTCGGCCAGCGCCTGTTCCCAGCCGTCACCGAGCCCACCGCACAGGGCGACCACGGGCACCGCGTGCCGGCGCGCCAGCCGTGCCACCCCCACGGTAGTCTTGCCGAACAGTGACTGCCCGTCCAACCGCCCCTCGCCGGTGATCACCAGATCGGCGCCCACCAGGCGCGGCTCCAGGTGCACAACCTCAGCTACCAGCTCAAAGCCGGAGCGGAGGCGCGCGCCCAGAAACGCCACCAGCGCAGCGCCCAGCCCGCCGGCGGCGCCGGCGCCGGGCTGCTCCGCCACGTCGACGCCCAGGTCGCGGCGCAGCACGTCCGCGTAGTGGCGGAGGGCGGCGTCCAGCTCCGCCACCTCGGCCGGGGTGGCCCCCTTCTGTGGCCCGTAGACCGCGCTAGCCCCCTCGGGGCCGCACAGCGGGTTACGCACATCGGTGGCGCCGATAACCTCGACGTCGCGTAGCCGCGGGTCAAGGCCGGCAATATCAACCCGGGCCAGGTGGAGGAGGGCGGCGCCGCCGGGTGGCAGCTCGTGGCCGTGCGCGTCCAGGAAGCGCACGCCCAGCGCCCGTGCCATGCCGCTGCCGCCGTCGTTGGTGGCGCTGCCGCCCAGGCCAACCACGATGCGGCGGGCGCCGGCGCCCACCGCGGCGCGGATGAGGTCGCCCACCCCCTCCGTGCTGGCCCGGCGGGCGTCCCGCTCCTCCGGCCGCAGCAGGGTGAGGCCGGCGGCGGCGGCCATCTCCACCACGGCCGTGCGGCCGCCGTCCACCAGCCCGAACGCGCCGGCGATCGGCCGCCCCAGGGGGTCACGACAGGCGACGGTGCGCAGCTCGCCGCCGGCCGCCGCCACCACGGCCGCCACCGTGCCGGGGCCGCCGTCGGCCAGCGGCACTTGCTCGACCATCGTGTCCGGCAGCACCCGGGTGAGGCCGGTGGCGATGGCCGCCGCCGCCTGTACGGCGGTGAGGCTACCCTTGAACTCCTGCGGCGCGACCACGATCCGCATACTGGCCCCCGCGCCGGTCCGAAGCGCCTTCAGGTAAGCAGCTGATACGCCAACCGGGCCAGCAGCAGGGCCACGTACAGCAGCCCGATGAGGTACAGCCGCCGCCAAAAGCGCACGGCGAAGCGCACGCGCAGCACCGCCAGCACGGCCAGCAGCAGCAACGGCAGGGCTACCAGGTAGAAGATCAGCGAGCGAATGGCCTCAGCTCCTGCGGTCGGTCAGCTACACCACCGGTCGCCGCCGGATACCGCTTGGCGGCGGGGACTTGACAAGAATCAATACTGAGATTAATTTTCTTCATGTCATGATGGGTGAAATGAAAGGCTGGTTCCGGCAACAGACTGACCCGTCTTCCTCCCAGCCGCTCTACCCGGTCGGCACCCGGTGTCCGGTGTGCGGTGAGGCGATGCACATCGCGCGCCTGGAGTGCGACGCGTGCGGCTCCGCCTTGGAAGGCCATTTTACACTGGGGCGCTTGCAGCGGCTGACGCGTGAGCAGCTGCAGTTCGTCGAGGTGTTCATCAAGTGCCGCGGCAAGATCAAGGACGTGGAGGAGGAGTTGGGCGTCTCCTACCCCACCGTGGTGGCGCGCCTGAACGAGGTGGTGCAGGCCATGGGCTTTGAGGTGCGGGTGGAAGACGGGGAGGTGGTGGCCCGGCGTCAGCAGATCCTGGACGACCTGGCGGCCGGCCGCATCACCGCGGCCGAAGCGGCGGCCCGCTTGCGGGCACTGTGACGAAGGTGGGTGAGGGCATGAACCGCGAGATGCGGCGGACCTGGCCGCTGCCGCTCGGCGAGCGGCCGGTGCTCGAGGTAGACGCAGACGCGCTGCCGGTCCTGCTGCAGCCGACGGCGCCGGGCGAGGCGCCCTCCCTCGAGGTGGTGGGTCACCACGCGGACCGCGCCGAGGTGGAGATCGCGCCGGACGGGAACGCAGTGCGCGCGCAGGTGCGGCCCAGTCGCCGGACGTTCGGCCTGTTCTGGGGCGCGGCGCTGCGGGTGGTGGCGCACGTACCGCGGGAGGTCAGCGCCCGTGTGCGCAGCGACGCCGGCAGCATTGACGCCCGCGGGCTCGGGCCGTGCCAGCTCGACCTGCGCACCGGCGCCGGCCGCATCGGCCTGCACGAGGTGCACGGTCGCCTGCGCCTGTCCACCGACGCCGGCCAGGTCACCGGCGAGGGCGTGGGCGGCAGCCTGGACGTGCGCACCGACGCCGGGCAGGTGAGGCTCGACGTGCGCCACCTCGACCCGGGCGAGCACCGCGTGCACACCGATGTGGGCGCTGTGTCCCTGACGCTGCGGCCGGGCCTGGACGTGCAGGTGGAGGCGCGCGCGGCCGTGGGCTCGGTACGCAACGAGTACCCATCGCGCGCGGGCGCAGCGGCTGTGCTCCGGGTCTCCACCCAGGTGGGTTCGGTGCGCGTGCGGCAGGGCGTGGGCCCCAGCACCTCGGCGTGGGAGCGGCCACCCGGGCAGGCGCCCGGCCCCACCGAACCGTCGCCCCCACCGCCACGCCCACCGGGGGAGACGGGCCGGTCCATCGACCCGGAGGTGGAGCGCATCCTCAAGATGGTGGAGGCGGGTGAGCTGACGGCCCGAGAGGCGGACGAGTTGCTGCGAGCGCTGAACCATGAGTGAGCACGAGCACGGCCCCGAGGAGGCGGTGCCGCCCGCCGATGAGCGGTTGCGCGTCCTGGAGCTCCTAGAACAGAAGAAGATCACGGCCGCCGAGGCGGCGGAGCTGCTCAGCGCCCTGGAGGCACGCGACCCCGACGACCGCCGCCCGCGCTATCGGTGGAAGAGCGGTGAGATCCAGCACGAGCGGCCGCGCTGGTTCCGCATCCGCGTGACGGATATCCGCACCGGCCGCACGCGCGCCAACGTATCTATCCCAATCGGCATGGTGGGCTTCGGGCTGGGCGTCGCCCACCGCTGGCGCGTGCCCGGCGGTCGTCACCTGGACGACCTGCTCGCCTTCCTCCGCTCCGGCCGCCGCGGCACCATCTTCGACGTCTCCAGCGGCCCGGAGGGCGACCGCATCGAGATCTTCGTGGAATAGCCCTCCACCGGCAAAGGGGGTGATGGCCGTGCAGTGGGGGATGCTGCAGGTGCTCGCCGAGATCGATCAGGCGACGCGCATCGCCTGGCCGGCGCCGGCCCGGTTTCGGATGGAGTGGGAGCACGGCCGCCCGCCCAGCCTGCGCCCGGTTCGCACGGTGGCGGGGTGGTTGGGAGGGCATCTGGTCGCCACCGGTGAGCGGCGGCGGGCGTGGTCGGTCGCCGATGTCCCCCTGGCCCGGCCGGGGCGGTGAGCGCCCGGTGTCGGCTCCCGTACAATAGCGGTGAGGCGGTACACACGTACCTCGACATGGACCAGGCGGGGTCGCATGACGCTCCCCGACGTTTCCCCCGCGACGGCCCAAACGCCGGCGCTGCGCACGGTGGCGGTGCTCACCCTCGGCTGCAAGCTCAACCAGGCCGAGTCCGAGGCCATTGCCCGTGAGCTGGCGCGGGCCGGCTGTCGGGTGGTAGATCGGCCCGTGCAGGCCGACGCCTACGTGATCAACTCCTGCTCCGTCACCCACGTCGCCGACCGCAAGACGCGCCACCTGGTGCGGCTGGCGCGGCGCCTGTCGCCTGCCGCCACGGTGGTGCTCACGGGTTGCTACCCGGAGACCGTCGGTGTCGAGGCGGCACGCGCCGTGGGGGCCGATCTGGTGGTGCCGGGGCGTGCCAAGCACACCGTGGCGGGGCGCCTGCTGGCCCTTCGACCGCCGGCCGGGCCAGCACCGCAGGGCGAGGGGGCCCGGCGGACGCGCGCGTTCATTAAGGCACAGGAGGGCTGCAACGACGTGTGCGCCTTCTGCATCGTGCCTCGCACCCGCGGCCGCGAGCGCAGCCTGTCGCCCGCGGCGGTGGTGGCGGCGGTGCGGGAGCGGGAAGAGGAGGGTGTGCAGGAGGTGGTGATCACCGGCACGCAGCTCGGCGCCTACGGGCGAGACCGGAACGACCTGGGCGACGGGCCGGCGGTGCTGATCCGCGCCCTCCTGGAAGAGACCTCCGTGCCGCGCATCCGCTTTTCCTCGCTGCAGCCGCAGGACATCACGCCGGAGCTGGTGGCCCTCTGGGAGGATCCGCGCCTCTGCCGGCACTTCCACCTGGCGCTGCAGAGCGGCTGCGACAGCGTCCTGCAGCGGATGCGCCGCCGCTACACCGCTGCCCAGTACCGGCACGCTTTGGCCCTCATCCGCGAGATGGTGCCCGACGTGGCGGTGACCACCGACGTGATCGTTGGGTTTCCAGGCGAAACAGAGGAGGAAGCGGCCGCCTCGCTGGCCTTCTGCCGGGAGGCGGAGTTCGCGCTCATGCACGTGTTCCCGTACTCTCGCCGGCCAGGGACGCTGGCCCACCGGATGGACGGCCACGTGCCGGAGCCGATCAAACGGGCGCGGGTAGAGGCGATGCTCCAGGTGGCGCGCGCGTCGGCGACCGCCTTCCGCCGTCGCTTCCTGGGGCGCACACTGCCCGTGCTGTGGGAGGGGTTGACGCGGGCGGCCGGCGCGGAGCCGGTGTGGGAAGGGCTGACCGACAACTACGTGCGCGTCTACACCCGCTCCGCCGCCGACCTGCGCAACCGCATCCTGGCCGTACGACTGGTGGCCGAAGCCGAGGACGGCCTGTGGGGCGAGCTTGATGGCGGGGTTGAGCCGGCCGTGCGGCGGGTGGAGGGCGAGACCATCCCCCTGGAGGTGCGCACGGCATCTGACCATGGCTGAACGGCGCCGGAGTTTCCAGGTACCCGCGCAGGCTGGGCGTGGAGCCGGCTCGGGCGCGTCACCGCCGCGGCCGGCCCGCGGCGATTTGAGCCCCACGGCCTTGGTGGAGGCGTTGCTGTTCGTGGCGGGCCAGCCCGTTGAGGTCGGGGAGCTGGCCCGTGCGCTCGACTTGGATGAGGGAGGCGTGCGGCAGCACTTGGCTGAGTTGGAGGCAACGCTGGCCGGACGGGGGCTGCGGCTGCAGTGGCACCACCGGCGGGTACAACTGGTCACAGCGCCGGAGGCCGGCCCGGTCATCGAGCGGTTTCTGGGCGGACGGGGTGAGGCGCGGCTGTCCCAGGCCGCGCTGGAGACGTTGGCCATCATCGCCTACAAACAACCGGTGACGCGGGCGCAGATCGAGGCGATCCGCGGGGTGGACTGCGGGCGGGTGCTGGCCGCGCTGCGGGCGCGGGAGCTGATCGAGGAGGTCGGCCAGGCGGACGGTCCCGGGCGGCCGACGTTGTACGGGACGACGATGCGCTTTTTGGAGCACTTTGGCCTGCGGCATCCGGGTGAGCTGCCGCCGCTGTCCGAGGCGGCGCGCGGCGGGGGAGGGTAGGCGCGATGACGGTCGGCGTCCTCCTGTTGCGCCTGCACATCCCCGGGAGTCAGTCGCTCAAGGGGAAACGGGGCGTGATCAAGTCGCTCATGGCGCGGGTGCAGCAGCGGTACAACGTGTCGGTGGCGGAGGTGGGGGGCCAGGACCTGTGGCAGTCGGCCGAGATCGGCATCTCATGTGTGTCGAACTCCGAGCCGCATGCGCGGGAGATGTTGGAGCGGGTGCTGCGCTTTGTGGAGGGGGAGCGGCTGGACGTGGACGTGGTGGACTACGAGCTGGATGTGCTGCGCGTGCGGTGAACAGGGGCAGAACCAGAACACATGACACCCCGGCGGAGTGACCGCCGGGGTGTCATGCAGAGAGGAGGAGGAGGCTTAGGGTTAGCGGACGAAGAGCATGCCGTCTACGGCGCGCTGGAGCGCGTCCTGGAAGTCACGGCGCGCCTCGTCGGCGTGCGGGATGTAAGCCGGGTTCCGACGGGCCAGGGCCCGGTAGTAGCGCAGGAAATCCATTAGGTTACCTCCGTGGCCGCGTGACGCCTAACCGCCCCGCCGCCCGCTTGCTTGTGAACTCTGGCACAATTCTAACCGGCCCACCATTCCCCTGTCAAGGTGAATGTTCCCACTTTCACAAAAAAGTTCTCACGTTCACACAGTGAGCTGGTCCGGGGCGTGGGTGCCGGCGCCGGGGCTGGCGGGGTCAACGCCGGTCGGGCGGGGTGGGGGTGAGATGGCGGGCAAAGAACGCCGTGACGCGGGCCAGGTACTCCTCGCGGGCGTGGAAGCGCGCCATCGCGTGGGGTACCCCGGTGAGGGTCCACAGCTCGCACGGGCCGGGCAGGGCGGTCAGGAGCTGCCGGGCGTGCTCGTACGGCACCACGTCGTCGGCGGTGCCGTGGATGAGCAGCACCGGTCGGTCACGCAACCGGCGGGCGGCGTCCACCGGGCGCACCCAGGCCACCCGCGCCCGGCACTGCCACTCGGCGCCGCGCATGGAAAGGTAGTACAGGGCCCGCAGAGCCGGGGGCAACGTCCGCAGGCGGTGGGCCACGGCCCCGGACAGCGTGGCATAGGCGCTATCCGCCACCACCGCCCGCACGGCCGGGCACTGCCCGGCCACCGCCAGCGCCACCGCACCGCCCATCGAGATACCGAGCAGGCCGATGGCCGCGCTCGTGCCCAGCCGCTCTTGGAGCCAGCGTACCGCCGCCAGCGCGTCGCGTGGCTCCTCGTAGCCGATGGTGGTGAACCGCCCGCCGCTGCGCCCGCAGCCGCGAAAATCGAACAGGAGGACGTTGAAGCCGCGGGCGCGCAGGTCGCAGCCGAGGGGGAAGGTCTCCTCCAGCGCCCGTTGGTACCCGTGGCACACCACCACGCCCGGCCGATCGGCCCCGGCGGGCAGGAACCAGCCGTACAGCGGTGTGCCGTCGTCGGCCGTAAAGTGCACCTCTTGGCAGGCGTCGCCGTGCGGCGGGTCCACCACCAGCCGGGGGGGCATGATCCATCGCCGGCTGTAGTGGCGGACCACGGCCGCCAGGCCCACGCCCGCCGCCACCACGCCGCCCACGCCACCGAGCACGATCCGTCGATGCACCCGCATCTCCCGGGCCCAGTGTGGCCGCTCAGCGTACCGGGTCGAAGGGGCCGGCCGCCCCCGTGACCTCGCCGACCAGGTCGTACGGTGTGGCCTGGGTGACCCGCACGCGCACGAAGTCACCAGGGACGGCATGGCCCCGGGCGATCACCAAGCCGTCGACCTCGGGTGCATCGCGGTAGGAGCGGCCGCTGACCAGCGGTCCGATACCGCCCATACGCCGGTCGCGCGCTGTGGTCGCACCCTCAACCAGCACCGTGCACTCCCGGCCCACCAGTGCCTGACGTTGTGCCAACGCGATGCGCTGCTGGCGCTCCATCACCCGGCGCCGACGGGCGCGCTTCACCCGTTCCGGCACCTGCCCCGGGAAGCCGGCAGAGACCGCCCGCTCCTGCCGGGAGTAGGTGAAGACCCCGACGTGATCGAAGCGGATCTCCTCCAGGAACGCCAGCAGGTCTTCGACGTCCGCCTCCGTCTCGCCGGGGAAGCCGACGATGAAGGTGGTGCGCAGGGCGATGTCAGGCATGGCCGCCCTCAGGTCGCCGATCATCCGGCGCACCATGCTCATGTTGGCCGGGCGGCGCATCGCCCGCAGCACCCGCGGTGAGGCGTGCTGCAACGGCACGTCCAGGTAGTGCACTACCTGGGGTAGCTCGGCCATGGTGCGGATCAGGCGCTCGCTCACCCGGCCCGGGTAGGCGTACATCAAACGCAGCCAGACGTCCGGCACCGCCTCGGCCAGGCGACGCAGCAGGTCGGGCAGGGCGTCACGCCGGCCGCGATCCTCGGCGTAGGCGGTGAGGTCCTGCGCCACCAGCACGATCTCGCGCGCCCCCTCCGCGCGCAACGCGCGGGCCTGACGCACCAGCTCCTCCGCCTCGACGCTGGTGAGCCGCCCCTTGATCTGGGGGATGATGCAGAAGGTGCAGGGGGCATCGCAACCATCCGAGACCTTGAGGTAGGCGCTCACCCGCCGTCCCCCGATGGTGCCCGAGGGTGGGATATCGTAGGGGAGCCCCTCCCGGGCGCCGGCGGTGGCCAGCTCCGGCAGCAGCCGCGCGTCGTAGAGATCGGCGAGGGCACGCGCGGGCGGCTCGCCGGTGCGCAGGCGCTCCTCGGCTGCCTCTAGGCGGGCGACCGTCACGTGTGGGTGCAGGCCGTAACCGGCCACGGCGGCCAGGGCGGCGTCCCACTCACGGGGGTCGAAGAAGGCATCGACCTCCGGCAGCTCGGCCGCTAGCTCCTGTCGGTTGAGGGTGACCAGGCAACCGGCGGCGACCAGCACCTGGTGGGACGCCTTGTCGGCGGCCAGGCGCAGGATGGCGGTGATGCTCTCCTCCTGGCTCTGCTCGATGAAGCCGCAGGTGTTCACCACCAGCACGTCCGCCTGGCGCGGCCCGGCGACCGGTTGGCAACCAAACGCGCGCAGCCGTCGCTCGAACGCTTCGGAATCGACGGTGTTCTTGGGGCAGCCCAGCGTGACGAGGTGGTAGCGTATCGGCCGGCCGACATCGGCCAGCAGGCGCGCCCAGCGGAGCGGCGCCTCGGCATCCCGAGGCGCGTGTGGGGCGGGCGTCGCGTCGACGATGGGCAGGGGTAGCGCGGTCATCGGCACTCCGTGTAGCAGGGTGTGGCAGCCGACGGTGCCGGCATCGGAAACCCCCCTGGCGGCCGTCGCCCCGGCCTTCCAGTCCGGTCTAAACGGGGCCGGGGCTGGTCGACTGAGGCGAATGCCACCTTCCCCCTCGGCCTGCCGTGCGTCTTGGGGCAGACCTGGCACGCACTGAGCTCTTCCCCGGCCCAGGCCGGAACTCCGCCGGCTCGAGCCGGGAGCAGCGGATCGAGGGAGGCTTCGCCGTGAAGCGTGTTAGCGGGTTTTTTGCTTGCTGTAACAGGCGGAGCAAAACACCGGCCGGTCGCCGCGCGGCACAAACGGCACCTCCGTTGCCTGGCCGCACTCGGCACAAACCGTGGGATGCATCTGCCGGGGTGTGCGCCCACCGAAACTGGCGAAGACGCCGTAGCGAACGTACCCGAGCCCCTCATCCTCCGACTCATAGCTGGAGCGGGCGAGCTTGCGTTGCGTACGGCAGCTTGGACAACGCGACGGCTGATTCATCAGCCCCTTGCTCGCGTAGAACTCCTGCTCGCCGGCCGTGAACGTGAAGTTCGTCCCGCAATCCCGGCAAACCAAGACCTTATCCGTGTAGCTCAACGATGCCTCCGTGTGCCGCCTGACTCATGCGCCGGCTTTTTCCCATACCAAATCAGGCGGCCGGCGCTCCGCCCTTCCCCAGCATACACCTTGACCACTCTGGCCGGCAATGTTCCGTGTGTTGACAGAACGTGCGTTCCAATCACGCGTTGAGCGGCCGGGGCGGGGATGCTAGCATGGGGAAACGAGCGCGAGGGGCCACTCATGGATGTACTAGCCGGGCTCAACGACGCCCAACGCGAGGCGGTGCAATGGACGCACGGCCCGCTCCTGATCGTCGCCGGTCCAGGCAGCGGCAAGACGCGGGTGATCGCCCACCGCATCGCCTACCTGGTGCGCGAGCTGGCAATTCCGCCACGGAACATCCTGGCGGTCACCTTCACCAACAAGGCCGCGCGCGAGATGCGCGACCGCGTCGCGCACCTGCTCGGCGATGATGCCGCCCGGCGCATGGCGGTGGGGACGTTCCACGCCCGCTGCGCGCATATCCTGCGGATGGATGGTGGCCCCGTCGGGGTGGACCCGCACTTCGCGATCTACGACACCGACGATCAGGTGGCCCTGGTCAAGCGGGCGATGGCCGATGTGGGCGTTGACAGCCGCTCCTACAACCCGCGCGCCGTGCTCGCGGCCCTCTCCCGCGCCAAGAATGAGATGCGCACCCCGCAGGAATACGCCCGGGCCGCGGCGGACTACCACCAGGAAGTCGTGGCGCGGGTGTGGACGCGCTACCAGGACCTGCTCGAGGAGGCGCGAGCGCTGGACTTCGACGATCTGCTCCTGCGCACCGTGCTCCTCTTGCAGCGGGAAGAAGCGGTGCGTCGGGCGTACCAGGCACGCTATCGGTATGTGCTGGTGGACGAGTTCCAGGACACGAATGTGCCCCAGTACGCGCTCACGCGCTGGCTCACGCATCCCGACTGCGGCGGCAGCGGAAACGTGTGCGTGGTGGGGGACGTGGACCAGTCCATCTACTCCTGGCGCAGCGCTGATTACCGCAACATGCTCACCTTCGAGCGCGATTTTCCGGGCGCACGGGTGGTGCGTCTCGAGCAGAACTACCGCTCGACCCAGACCATCCTCCAGTGCGCCAGCGCGGTGATCGCGCATAACCGCAACCGGCACGAGAAGCGCCTATGGACGGCCAACGGCCCCGGCGCGCCGGTCGTGGTGTATGAGGCGGAGGACGCCGAGGCAGAGGCACGCTTCATCCGCGATGAGATCCTGACCGGCATCCGGCGGGGCGCGCTGCGGCCGGGCGATGTGGCCGTCATGTATCGCACCAACGCCCAGTCCCGCCCCATTGAGGAGGCGATGGTCATGGGCAGCGTGCCCTACCGCGTGGTGGGCGGCGTACGCTTCTGGGAGCGCCAGGAGGTAAAGGACATCCTCGCCTACCTGCGCCTGGTGCGCAACCCATGGGACAGCGTGAGCCTCCTACGCGTGATCAACGTGCCCAAGCGCGGTATCGGCAAGGGCACGGTGGACCGCCTCGCCGGGTGGGCGGCGGAGCTGGGCCTGCCGGTGTACGAGGCCCTGCGCCTGCTGACGCGGGGCGAGGCGGCGGGCGCACCGGCAGCGCTGCTTGGCCGGCCGCGTACCGAGCTGATGCGCTTCCTCACCCTCATCGACGACCTCCGCGGGCTGAGCGGACGCCTGCCCCTGCCCGACTTCGTCGCCGCCGTGGTGGATCGCGTCGGCTATCGTGCCTACCTGCGCGACAGTTTCGAGAACGGGGACGAGCGGCGGGACAACGTCGAACAGCTCATCGCGGCGGCACAGCAGTACGACGCCTTGGAGCCGGGGACGGCGCTGACCGAGTTCCTCGACAACGCGGCGCTGGTCTCCGACCAGGACGAGGTGGACGAGCGCGCGGACGCGGTGACGCTGATCACGCTGCACGCCGCTAAGGGGCTGGAGTTCCCGGTGGTGTTCATCGCCGGGCTGGAAGAGGGACTGCTGCCGCATATCCGCTCCTACGACGACCCAGAGCAGATGGAGGAGGAGCGCCGGCTCTGCTACGTGGGCATCACCCGCGCCATGCACCAGCTCTACCTCACCTACGCCCGCTTTCGCGCCGGTTACGGCGGCGGCATGCACAACCCCCCCTCCCGCTTTCTGGGCGAGATCCCGGACCGCCTGAAGGTGCTACGGCGCGCCGACGACGGCGTGCGTGTGTTCTGGCCGCACGGCCACCAGCGCGGCGCCGCCAGCCCCTGGACGATGCCCCGGCCGCGCACGCCCGAGCCCGTGCCGCAGTCCCTGGCCGTCGGCGCGCGGTATGAGCCCGGGCAGCGGGTGCGCCATCCCAAGTTCGGTGAGGGGATCGTGGTGGCCTGCACGCCCAGCCGCGATGACCTGCTGGTCGAGGTGGCCTTCAAAGGCGGCATCGGCGTGAAGAAACTGCTGCACAGCCTGGCCGGGCTGGAAAAGCTCTAGGGGGCGGACGGATCCCCAGCTGAGGCGCCGGGCGGAGCCGCCAGGACGAGCTGCCGCATCGTCATGGCGTTGGCCGGGGCGTAGGCGTTGATGTCGTTGTTAAAGTAGACCCAAATGCGGCGCACGTCGGCCAGCGCCCGCAGCCGCGCCACCCAGGCGCGCAGGTCGTCGTCGCTGTAACGGCTGGCGTAGGCGCCGCCCGGCCCGTGCAGACGCACGTAGGCCTCCGCACAGGTGGCCACGAGCGGCGTCACCGTCTCGCCCATGTTGAACATGCAGAACGCCGCGCCGCGCGCCCGCAAGAGTTCAAACACGGATTCCCGCCACCAGCTCGCATGGCGGAACTCGAAGACGTGGAGGAGATCCGGCGGCAGGTGGGCCAGGAAGGCGCGGAGGCGCTCTTCATCGCGTTGGAAGCTGGGCGGCAGCTGGTACAAGATGGGACCGAGATGGTCGCCCAGGCCACGCACGCGCTCCAGGAACCGCCTCGCCGCCTCGGTATCGGCAAGGCGGTGCAGGTGCGTGATGTCTCGGCCGGCCTTGACGGCAAAGCGGAACCCGACCGGCACCACGGTGGCCCATCGCTGGACGGCGCTCACCGCCGGCAGGCGGTAGTAACTGGCGTTCAGCTCAACGGTGTCAAACCGCGCGGCGTAGTATTCGAGCCACTGGGACGGCGTGAGCTCGGGCGGGTAGAACCGTCCGCGCCAGTGTCGGTACGACCAGCCGGAGCAGCCGATGCGCCATTCCATGCCTCTATCTTCCACCGGCCGCGGGCAGGACGCACATCCAAGCGCGCCTGGACGCGGGGAGGTCGATGATGCCTGATTCGCCCATCGGGCTGTCCTGGGCGGCCGTGCGCTGGATCGCGGACAGCGGCCTGCGCATCGGCGGCGTGGTGGCCGCCGTCGTGGCGGCGAATCTCTTGCTCCGCCATCTGCTCCCGCCGTTGGTGACGCGCGCCGTGCTGCGCGAAACGACGCCGCCGCAGGCCATCGACCTGCGCAAACGGGCGGATACGCTGGCCAGTGTGCTGGTGCGCACCGCCCAGGTCGCGGTGCTGGTCATCGGCTCGCTGCTGGTGCTGTCCGAGCTGGGCTACGCCATCGCGCCGCTGCTCACCGGGCTCGGCATCGGCGGCGTCGCCATCGGCCTGGGGGCGCAGAGCCTGGTGCGGGACACCATCAACGGCGTTTTCATCCTGGTGGAGAACCAGTTCGGCCGAGGTGATTTCGTCAGCGTCGCCGGGGTGCAGGGATGGGTAGAGGACATCAACCTGCGCCGCACGCTGGTGCGCGACATGGACGGCACGCTCTACTCTATCCCCAACGGCGAGATCAAAGTGGCCGGCAACCTCACGCGTGGGTTTTCCGGGGTGAACCTGCTCGTGCCGCTGGTGCACACCGGCGATATCGAACTGGCCGTGACGCTCATCGACCAGGCCGGCCAGGAGCTGGCCGCGGACCCACGGCTGGGGCCGCTCATTTTGGAGCCGCCGCGCGCCGTGCGGGTGGAGGGCTTGACCGATAAGGCCGTGCTGCTGCGCGTGCTGGGCAAAACGGTGCCCGGCGCCCAGTTCGAGGTGGCCGACGCCCTGCGGCGCCGAATCAAGCGCGCCTTCGACGCGGCCGGGCTGCGCTTCGGTGAGGGCGGCCCGGCGCCGGCGCCCATGGGTGTGCCTCCGCGCCCCTAAGCACCGGCGGCATGTCATAACGGGGGTCAGGCGGGGCGACGCGATCCGGTACGATAGCTCCGCCGGCGATGTTTTGCGATCGGTGTGCGTCGATGGTGCTGTCTGACAGGGACATCCGCCGCTACCTCGCCGAGGGCCGCATCCGCATCTATCCGCCGATTGACGAGGCCCTGCAGTTAGGGCCATGCTCCGTCGACTTGCGGCTAGGCTCGGTGTTCAAGGTGTTCGACTACACGCGCGTGCCCTACATCGACACGCGCACGCCGCCGGTGGGCAGCGAGCTGATGCGCGAGGTGGTGGTGGAGGGGGAGGCGCCGTTCGTGTTGCATCCGGGGGAGCTGGTGCTCGCCTCGACGTACGAGACCCTGGAGCTGGACGACGACATTTTGGCCCGCCTGGAGGGGCGCAGCAGCCTCGCCCGGCTGGGGATCATCGTGCACGGCACGGCCGGGGTGTTTGAGCCGGGCTGGCGCGGCAAGGCGGTGCTGGAGCTGAGCAACCTCAGCCGCGTGCCGGTGGCCCTCTACCCGATGATGCGCATCTGCTCGTTCACCTTCGAGCCGCTCTCCTCCCCGGCGGAAAACCCGTACTGGAAGCGGGCCGCGAGCAAGTACCTGGGCCAGGACGGCGCCGAGATCAGCCGCCTGTGGGCGGACGCCGAGCTGCGCCCTTGGATGCGGGCCTTCTGGGGCCCGGACGCCGGCCGCACCGGCAGGACGGACGGAAGCTAGGCCCTTACGGCGGTTCCGGGCACGTCGCGGCGGCCGCGCCCCTGGAGACGTCGCCAAGGGCCTTGCCTCCTTGGGACGTCCGTTCTCCCCTCGATTGGTCCGCCATCGGCGCCCGAAGATGCCCCGGCAGGGGTTGTGCCAGGGCCGCTCGGCCGCCGACACTACCCTGCGGGAGGCGGGCGGTTGGCCCGCCCCCGATCGGGTGCAGGAGGGTTCGTTTGGCCCGTCATACACGCCGCCCCCGCATCACCCGCGGCGAGGTCGCCGGTCTCGTGGTTGTGTTGCTCGCCCTTGTCTGGCTGGGCCTCATGGCCCTCTCCCTCGGGCATTAGGCTCTTGTACGCCGCCCGTCGCCGGTGCACCGGGCGGCAAGTTCACATAGCGCCCCCGCGCGCGGTCGGACACCGCGCGTACACTGGTCACGGTACACCTTGGCGTGCTGGGGGAAGCCGTGCGCGTCTACGCGGTCACCGGGGTGCCGCCCGAGGTGCAGGCCTACGCCATGGCCCGCTACAGTCGCTCCGCGCAGTCCATGCGCGAGAGTGTGGCGGAGTTGAGCGCCCAGCGAGCGGAAGAGTTCCTCAACACGTTCTACTTCCAGTACGGCCACCGCTCCATCGCCGACCTCGCCCACCTGGCCATCGCCGTCGAGGACATCTCCATCCTGGCCGCCATCCGCGTGGTGGACGAGCCGCTGTGGGATGGGCAGGAGCGCTCCACCCGCTACCAGGACTTCCGCCGCAGCGGCTACGTGGTGCCGGACGCGGTCGCGGCCTCCTCGCGCGCCGAGGACTACCGCCGTGCCGCCGATGCCCTGTTCACCGCCTACGAGGACCTGTCCCGCCAGGCGTTCGAGCTGCTCGCCGCGCACTACCCGCGCCCCGCGGACATGGAGCCCGCTGCCTACCGCCGTACGTTGCGGGCACGCGCGTTCGACCTTGCGCGCTACCTGCTCCCGCTGGCCACCCGCACCAGCGTGGGCCAGGTGACCAGCGCCCGTGTGCTGGAGCGGCAGATCGCCCGGCTCCTCGCCGATCCGCTGCCTGAGGCGCGCGCCGTGGGTGAGGCGCTGCACACCGCCTGCCGCGAGCCGGCGTATGACCTGACGCGCGAACGGCTGCGCGCCATCGCCGAGGCGTGCCCCGACGCCCGGACCCGCGCGGCGCTGGCGGCGGCGCTGGCACCGGAACCGCTGGCGCCCACGCTGGTGAAGCACATCGCGCCGGACCGCTACGCCGCCGAGACGTACCACGTCATGACGCAGGCCGCCCGCGAGGTGCTGGGTGAGCTCCCCCCCGACACGAGCCGTATCGTCGATCTGGTTGATCCGGCACCGCCCGAGGAGGAGCTGGTCGCCACCCTTTTGTACCGAGCCGACCCCGGCGGCCGCTCCTACCGGCAGGTGCTGAAGCTCGTGCGCGAGCTCTCGCCCGTCCGTCGACGGGAGCTGCTCGACCTGTCCTTTCAAGGGCGGGGGCCGCACGACGAGTGGCTGCGCGAGCACCGCGCCGGCTATGCGGTCACGTTCGACCTGCTGCTCGATATCGGCGCCTTTCGCGACCTGCACCGCCACCGTCGCTGTGTGCAGGTGATCCCACCCATCACCGGGCTGCTCGGTCGGGACGACGCGGCCACGGTGGTCCGCCGCGGGCTGGGGGCGGCCGGTGACGAGGCCGTGCGGGCCGGGCTGGCCGACCGACTGGCCGCGGCGCTGGACGCCGGGGTGGCGGCGGCTGCCGCCCTGCGCGCCCAATTCCCGGTGGAGGCAGCCTACCTGCTGCCGTTGGGCGCCCGCATGCGCGCCCTATTCAAGATGGACCTCGCCGAGGCGGCGTACATCATCGAGCTGCGCACCGGGCCGACCGGCCACTTCTCCTACCGCTGGCTGGCCTGGGAGATGTACCAGGCGCTGCGCGCCCGCCATCCGACGCTGGCCGCCCACATCCGCGCGCAGGATCCCGCGCAGCCCGTGGACATGCTGCGCCGCTGAGGCCGAGCGATGCCGGCGTCAGCCGTCCGGCATGTAGAACCGGGCGGGGGCACGCAAGCAGATGACGATCGCCTCGCCCGGCAGGTAGCCGCGCAGGTCGGCTGGCGCGCCCGGGATGGGGGCCCAGCCCTCGAACCGATGGAGCGGCGCGTGGAAGCGCCACAGGGACTCCAAGGCGCTCCGCGGCTCCAGCGCGGCGGCGACCAGCGCCGGCACGGCGATCACGGGGAAGTGCGAGACCAACACGGAGCAGCCGGTCGTCAGGTCCGCGGGCCGGCCCATGATCAACCATTGGGCCGGGGAGCGGGGTTGCACGCTCGTGCTCGTGATCTCAGCGTGAATGGTGTACAGGACGGGCTCGAGCAGGCGCGGCGGCTCGCCGACGGCGCGGGGGCCAACGCTGGTCATAGGCACCCACTGGTCGCTGTAGACGACCTCCTGACCGGGGGCCCAGGTCTCGCTCCCCTGCACCTGCAAGAAGGCCTTGTCCTGCGACCAGCGGCTGACCTCGACGTCACGGCGGATCACCACGTCGAACCGCTGGCTGGTGGGGAACGTGAGGGTGACCGGCTGCGTGCTGAGGTTGCGCACGCGGATGGTGAAAGCGATCGGCATCCCCGGCTCGTAGGCGCTCCGGTCCAGGGTGAGCGTCACCTCCAGCGCCTCCGGCTGGGCCGCGTGCGCGCGCCCCTCCCCGACACGCACGAGCGCGAGCATCGCCACCGCGACGGCCAGGACAACCGGCAGGCGGGTCATGGCACCGCTCCTCCGAATCAATGCGGGCTGAAACGTCAACGACGCATGTCCTTCATGCCTTCACGCCCCTCGCTCCACCGCTTGTCATCGCTCCTTGGGTGTGGACCAGCGTGGATACGGCCAGCGGGGCAAGCTCAGCCGGGGGTCTGGCCCTCCAGCACCGGCAGCGTGCGTAGGAAGTCGGCGTGAGCGGCACCGGGTCGTTCTGGGAACAGCTTATGCGGGTTAAGAATACCCAGCGGGTCGAGCGTCTGTTTGAGGGCGCGCATGAGGGCCACGGTTTCGGGGCCAAGCGCGTCCGGCAGGAACTCGCGCTTGAGCGAGCCGATGCCGTGCTCGCCGGAGAGCGTGCCACCCAGTTCCAACGCCGCCGCGAAGATCTCCGCCGCGGCGCGCTCCACCCGCTCAAGCTCCCCGGGGATGCGGCGGTCGAACAGGATGTTGGGGTGCAGGTTGCCGTCGCCGGCGTGGCCGAAGACGGCGATGGGAAGACCGTGACGGGCGGAGATCTGGCCGATGCGCCGCACCATGTCCGGGATCTGCGAGCGCGGCACCACGATGTCCTCGCCCAACTTGTTGGGTCGCACCCGCCCGAGGGCCGCCGAGACGGCGCGGCGGGCGCGCCACAGCCCCTCCCGCTCCTCTGGGCTCGCGGCGAGGTCCACCCGTGTGGCGCCGTGCTCCCGGCAGATGGTGGCTATCTGCTGCACCTCCTCCTGGATGGCACGGGCGTCGTTGCCATCCTGCTCGGCCACGATCAGCGCCTCCGCCTCGCGCGGCAAACCCATCCCTAGGTAATCCTCGACGACGTTGATCGTGGTGCGGTCCATGAGTTCCAACGTGGCCGGGAGGATCCCCGCCGCAAGCACGGCGGTGATCGCCATGGAGGCGGCGTCCAGGGTGGGAAAGAAGATCGCGGCCGTGCCACGGTAGCGCGGGAGCGGCACCAGGCGCAGCACGACCTCGGTGATGACCCCCAGCGTCCCTTCGGAGCCGACGAACAGGTGGGCGAGCTGGTAGCCGGTGGCGTTCTTGACCGTGCGGCCGCCCAGACGCAGCAGGCGCCCATCGGCGAGCACCACCGTCAGGCCGAGCACGTAGTCCTTGGTGACCCCGTATTTGAGACAGCGTGGCCCGCCGGCGTTGCAGGCCACGTTGCCCCCGATGGTGCACTGGTTCAGGGAGGCGGGGTCCGGCGGGTAGAAGAGGCCTAGGCGCTCCACTGCACGCTGCAGCTCCGCCGTCACCACCCCTGGCTCTACCACCGCCACGCCGTCTGCCGGGTCGATCTCGCGGATGCGATTCATGCGCGCCAGGGAAAGCACGATACCGCCGCCCACGGGCACGGCACCGCCAGCCAGGCTGGTGCCGGCACCGCGCGTGTGCACCGGGATGCGCTCTCGCGTGGCCAGGCGGAGCACGGCCGCTACCTCCTCCGCGCTGCCAGGGGTGAGGGCCACGTCCGGTACGTCCTGTGGGAAGGTAGCATCGAAGGAGTAAGCGATCCGCTCCGCCGGGCCGACGTGCAGGTGCGCGCGCCCCACGATGCGCGCCAGCTCATCCAGCACTGCCGAGGACAGCCTGGAGAGGGATGGACCGGTGAGACGCTCACTCATGTCCTGAGGCTACGTCTGGTGACCGCAACTCGCAAAGCGAGGGGGCAACCCTACTGCGCGCTGATGATACCGCGCAGTAGAGGCGGCGGTGGCTGGTTCAGCGGGTCGGCACGATAGGCGGTGCGGTCGGCAACGAGCGCTGGCTGATCGACGGTGAGCGTGGCGGTATCGGTGTCGTTGTCCCACAGTCCAAAGGTGGAGCCGAACCCAAAGCCGGGGCAGGAGTCGGCCCGCGTGAGGTTGGTGTAGGCGCGACAGCGTTGGCCAGCCTGCAGCACCGCACCGGGCTGGAAACGGAACTCGGCGCCGCTTGAGCCGATGCGGAGGCGCCAGCCGGTCATGATCTGCGGCCCCCCGCCCAGATTGGCGATCTCCACGTACTCATCCGGCTCGGCCGGTGGGGTGCCGCGAAAGCGGACGGCGGTGACCTTTACATATGGCCAGCCGAGGCGCTGGGCGAAAAGGGCCACGAGTGCCGGGTCGCCGGCCTCCAGGCGCATGCGGATCACCTCGGCAAACACGCGGTCGGGGGTGGGGTCGGGCGCGCCCAGGGCGCGGAACAGGAGGTTCCATGCCTCCTGCTCGCCGTTCCACAGGCGCAACCGCGCCGGGTCGCAGCGCGCCTGGCCAGGTGGCGGAATGCAGGGAGAACCCAGGTCGAGAGCGGCCGTGTCGAACAGGGGGATGTGCACGGTGAGGTGCAGCTCGGTGAACGACGCGCCGCGCCAGGGCGCGGTCTGAGATACGGGCATTCCGGCCACGCGGAATCGCACGACCTGGCCCTCGCTCCCACATCCCGCACGCATGGCGGCGGCCGGCACATCGAGCCGGTACGCCCCATCCACCGTGTCCGTCCGCCCACATTCGGTATCGCCGATGAGGGCGAGCACGCGGGTGCCGTCGGGGGCCGGGGCGCCGTTCACCTGCACGGTGCCGTAGAAGCGGTTGGGCGGGGTGGGGATCTGGGCCGCGACAGGGATACCGCCCACGGCTGCCGCCGTGGCAAGCAGCATCACGGCGAGGATACGGAACGGGCGAACACAGCGGGCCATGCGGTCGCGTGCCCATGCTAGCAGCGGACAGGGCACCGCGGGCAGGCCGTTGTGACGCCTAGCGGTGGGTCCCGTGCGACATTAGAGCGCGGCCGGAACCGGATGAGCCGTGGTGGGGCTGGAGGAGGCAAGGCGTGCGAGGGTGGTGCGGAGCTGGTCCCCGTCGAAGGGCTTGGGCAGCACATCGGTGATACCCGCCTCCTGCACCCGCTCGGCCTCCAGCTCCAGCCCCCAGCCCGTGATGAGCAGGATGGGCAGGGTAAGGCCACGGGCGCGGATGTGCTCCGCCAGTTGCAGGCCGTTCATCTCCGGCATGCCCAGGTCGGTGAGCACGGCGTCAAACCGGCGCGTGGCCAACAGCTCCAGCGCCGCGGCACCCCCGCTTGCCGGGGTGACGCGGTGACCCTCGAGCTCGAGCATCATCTTGGTCGTGCGAAGCATCTGCGGCTCGTCGTCCACCAGGAGCAGGTTGAGGGGAGCAGCCCGCTCGCGCGGTGGCTCAACCACGCTGGGCTGGGGCTCACCGGCGGGGAGTTCGACGGTGAAGGTCGTGCCCTGGTATGGGGCGCTTTCGACGCTGATTGTGCCGCCCAGGCGGCTGATAATGCCGTAGGAGGCGCTCAGCCCGAGCCCGCTGCCGCGCGTGCCCTTGGTGGTGAAGAAGGGCTCGAAGATCTTGCTGCGCACCGCCTCCGTCATGCCCACACCGGTGTCGCTCACGCTGATGAACACCCGGTCGCCGCGGGCCCAGGAGCGCAGCGTGATGCGCCCGCCGTGGGGCATGGCGTCGACGGCGTTGAAGATCATGTTCACGAGCACCTCGCGCAGCTCGGGCGGGCTTGCGGCCACCGGCGGACAGTCCCCTGCCTCCACCAGCACGTCGATGGCCACGCCGCGGCGGCGGGCAGCGTCCTTCCACCGCGCCCGCGTCAGCTCTACGGCGTCCCGCAGAACCCGCGCCACGTCCGCCACCCCTTGCTGTGGTGAGCGGGCCACGCCGGAGAACACCTGCAGGCGCTTGACCGTTTCGGCGCCATCCAGCGCCGCCTGGCGGATGACCTGAAGGTCGGCGCGGGCGGCGCGCTCGTCCGGACTCAAGCGGCTGATGAGGAGCTCCGTGCGGCCGAGGATCACCCCCAGCATGTTGTTGAAGTCGTGGGCGACGCCTGAGGCCATCTCGCCCAGCGCCCGCAGGCGCTCCGCCTCCTCCTGGCGCAGGCGGGGGCGGCGGTCCAGGCACAGACAGACCACCGCCGGCTCGTCGTTGACATCGACGCGCGTGGCGGTGACATCGAGGGGGATGGTGATGCCATCCGCCGCCACGATCTGAAGCTCTCGTTCCACCGCGCCGCCGGTCGGAGCGCTGTGCACCAGTTCCCACCATGCCGTGCGCTCCGCCTCGGGCACCATCGCGTCCACGGTCAGCGCCAGGGCCTCTTCGCGCGGGCGTCCCAGCAGCCGGGCGCCGGCGATGTTGATATCGCGCAGCTGGCCCTGGTGCGGGTCGATCACGAACACGGCCGCGTACGTGCGGTCCATGAGCGTTTGCAGGTAGTTGCGCGACTGCTCCATGGCGCGATAGGCGTCGGCCCGTTCCAGAGCCGTGGCGGCGTGGGAGGCCAGCGCGGCGGTGAGCTCGAGATCGCGCCCGTTGAACCCGCCGGGGCCGCGCTTGTTGAACAGCAGGATCACGCCCAGCACCCGCTGCTCGGAGCCGACGATCGGCACCTGGAGCCGGTTGCGCAGGGGCGGCAGCACGGGGGCGAGCGGTCCGGCTGCCAGCGCATCCGGCGCGTTGTCCAGCAGGGGCTGCCCCGTGCACAGGTCGGGCAGCGCGGTGTCGACGGGCACGCGCAGGTTCAAGTCACGCCAACCCTGCGGCAGCCGGAGCCGTTCGAAGCGCAGATCGGAGCCGGAAACGGTGGCGCCGGTTACAATCTCGGCATCGATCAGGCTGGCGGCAGCCTCCACCACGCGGTGCAGCACCCGCTCGGGGGCAAGCTCCGCCCCGATGTGCTGGGCGGCGGTCAGGAGGGCCTCCACCTCCTGGTTGCGGCGCAGCGCCTCGGTGTACAGACGGGCGTTCTCCAAAGCCATGGCCGTCTGGTTGGCGATGGTGGTGAGAAACTCCACGTCTTCCTCGCCGTAGGCGTCCGGCCGGTACGACTGGGCCTGAATGAGACCGATAACCTCGTCACCGCGGGTCATCGGCACATACAGGGTGGAGCGCACCGGCTGCGGCGCATCGGCGGAGGAAGGGCGGCGGGTACCCGGTCCCGGTTCTGCAATGTCGTTGACAATCCGCGCCTGGCGCGTGGCGATCACCTGCTGGACCGCGCCGCTCAGGGGCGTGGCCATGGCCGCCTCAGCCAGTACCCGGCCGTCCACGACGGCAAAGGCCTGGTGCAGGGTCCGCGACCCGGCATCGTAGGAGGCGACCAGAAAGCACGGCGCGTCCAGAATTTCACGCAGGTGCTGATAGACGCCGGCCATGATCGCCGGCAGGTCAAACCCCGCGGCGACGGTTTGCTGGACGGCGGCCAAGGCGGCCAGGCGCGCCGTACGCCGGCGGGTGGCGGCCACCAGCCGATCGGTTGCCCCCTCCACGGCCCGCCGGATGATCTCGTCGAACTCGGGGCCCAGGCGCACGGTACGCGCCAGGGCCAGCAGTTGCTCTACTTCCCGGAGGACGGAATCCCGCTCCGAGGAGAGTGCCGGTGCCATCCAGGCCGGGCTCACACGGCACCTCCGCCGGGCAGCGACCGCGGCAACAGACGGACGGCGGTGCCGACGTTCACGCCCAGGCTCGCATCGGCGCCTTCGCCGAGCAGCTCAAGGAGGACGTCTACTACCTGTGGGTCGAGCTGGCTGCCCGCGACGCGGCGGAGCTCGGCGCGGGCCTGGGCGGAGGTGAGGGCTTCCCGGTACGGGCGCGGGGCGATGAGCGCCTCATACGTCTCGGCCACAGCGATGATGCGCGAGCCAAGCGGAATGGCTTCACCGGTGAGGCCATGGGGCGTGCCCCATCCGTCCCAGCGCTCGTGGTGGTGCAGGATCAGCGGCGCGCAATCCCGCAGGTCAGGGAACCGTGCCACCATTTCGGCGCCGATCGCGGCGTGCCGCCGCAACGCTGCCCGTTCTTCGTCGGTAAGCGTGCGGCTGGCGGTCAAAAGCTCGGGGGGAAGGGCGACCTCGCCGATGTCGCGCAGGAGGGCAGCATCGGCGATCAGGGTGACGTCGCGTGGCGGCAGCTCCATCCGCCGGGCGATGGCCCGCGCCAGCTCCGCCACTCGGCGCGAGTGATCGGCGGCCCGCTGGTGCCGCAGGTCGACGGCCTGGGCCAGCGATTCCAGCGCCTCGCGCGCCTCGCTCTTGACCGCGATGCCGCTCATGAGGGAGTGGCGGACGATGGCGCCGGGCACGATCAGGAGCGGCAGGACCCAGGGATGCTCATACGCCGGCAGGGCGCCCACCAGGCCCAGGATGAACAGCACGCTCTCGGTCGGCAGCTTGCGCCCCTGCGCCTGTAGCCAACCCGAAAACGGGTTCTGGCCCAGCGTGAGCCCGGCCGCCAGGTCGACCAGCACCGTGCCGATCAGATACTGCGCGACCGCCGCCGCCAGCAGCGCCGGTCCGCTCACGTCGAACGAGCCACCGGCCCGCAGCGGGATGCCCGCCACCCACCGGTAGACGAGGGCGGCTCCGGCCACCCGCAGGCCGGCGACGGACGTATTAAACCCCGCTTGAAACCAGCGACCGCGCACCCGCAGCTCGCCGGCCGCCATGCCCGCTGCCGCGGCGGCCATGGCCACCGCTGGTGGCAGCAGCAGCGCAGCCGCGAAACCAGGAGCGGTATCGACGATCAGTTTGCGCTTCGGGGCAAACTGGACGGGAAAGATGCGCGCCAGTGCCACCAGCAACGCGAGCCCGGCGGCCGTGCCCAGGACCGACCACGTGAGCGAACGGGCGTGGGCCAGCAGGAAGAGCTGAAGCAGCACGTACCCGCTGCCCACCGCGGCGAGATACCACTTGAGCCGGGTGGGCATGGTGCGTGCCGGCCGAGACGGCACCCCCGCCGTCGGTGGCGTCTTGGTCCCGAAGATTACGCGTAGAAAGGCAATCAATTCGCGGACCATGACGTTTTCACCAACCGTTCGCGTGCCGCGGGCGCGCGGCCCCAACCGGTGGCCGGTGAACGCCGGATGCCTGCTCGAAGGGAACGCGCCGGGCAGGCACGCGGTGGCCGGCTAGTTGCCGTTCATCCGCACGAAGAACGGGTAATGCTGGTTGGACCAGGCGGTGTGGTGGGCACCGAGACGATCGCGCCCACGCTCGGTCTGGACCTCGATCTGGTAGTTAAAGTTCCGCGTGGCGGTCAGGTAAACGTCGAAGTACACCAGAAAGCTGCCGCGCGGTTTGCCGTCCTTGGCCCGGCCATCAGAGCTGGGATAGGTCACGAACCGGACGACCGGCGTGAAGTACGTCGTGTCGTTGCGCACCAGGCGCGCCGGCACGCCCTCCGGCACCGCGACCACGATCTCGGCGCCGGTGACCGTGCTCACGTCCCGCTGACGAACGCCCAGGTTGAGGGACACGATCTGGTTGCCGATCTGGAGCACCGGGTCGTCCCAGCACCAGATATCGGACGCCACCGCCGATGGGCTGTGCCATGGTGTCGCCGCCACCAGGACGGCAACCACAAGCGCGATGCCGAGGATTCCTAACCGCTTCATGCCTGTTACTCCTCCGGTGCTTCAGGCGGCACGGCGGCTACCGCGCTGACCGCTGGCCCCAGGATGCAGGGTTCCCCCACCGTGATATATCCGGGTATTCCCCTAAAACCTTGAGACCGGACGGTCGCTGCAGGGCCGGGTCTCGCCAGGGCGGTGGCGCGATGGCTCACGGCGGCGCGCAGCTGATGCCGAAGCGGTCGCGCGGCGCGGGCTCAAAGGCGTAGCCGTAGACCAGCGGCACCACGTTGGTGGCGCCGGTCAGCAGGCGCGTTACGGTCTGGGTGCCGACCACAACCCCGTACACGCGGTAGCACTCGTCCCGTAGCAGCCGCGGCTGCTTCGGTCGCGTCTCGACCACAATGGACTCATCCGTGGAGCGGCCGGGCACGAGCGCCAGCACCTGGACCCAGGTGTAGTCGTCGTGCTGGGTGACGTTGAGCGCCCTTCCCTGCAGGATAACGTTGCGCCCGATGAACGCCGTCGGGTCTGCCGCCAGCTCGCGCGGGTCGATCAGCCGGGCCGAGGCGGCCGGTGGCGGCTGGATCGTTACGGCAAACGCCACGGCCGTGCCGAGATCGTCGAACTGGCGCACCGGACCGGGATTGGTGCGTGTCCAGCACCGGCGGTCCACCTCGCGGTGCCACACGCCGTCCGGCTGGCGGACCACCAGGTCCATCGCCTGGATCGTGCCCGTTGGGCGATGGACCACGATCGGGGCGTCGGCGCTCGGTGCCTCATGACAGCCCACAGGCTGGGTGTTCACCACGAACGTGGGCTTGGCCACCGGCTGCGGTGTGGGCGGTGGGGTCGGGGTCGGCGTGGGGGCGGGGGTGTGGATAGCGGTGGCGCGCGGCGGTGGCGTCGCGGTGGCGACCGCCGTGCCGGTCGGAACCGAGGCGGGGCTGCTGCCGGTAGGACTCGGCCGGCTCTCCGGCCGGGCTTGCGCCAACGGCCGGTCGCCCGATCCGGTGTTGGGTTCCGAGCCGATCGTCGTCAGGAGCAGGAGCGCCAGCGCGAACAGCGCGCTCCCGCCCACCTTCAGCCAGGTAGGGCGGGAGGACCGCCAGAGCACCACCAGGACGAGGATCCAGAACCCGGCCAGCCAGTCGCCCAGTTGTGCCCAGGCCGGCCAGCGCCGAAACTCGCGCCAAACGGAATCCGCCACCGAACTGATGCGCTGAGACATTCTATCCTCCCCTTCGAAGCGGCCGAGGTGCCGGCGTCCGTGCTATGCGGGACGCCGGCATCCGACCGCCTGCACAGAGGGTTCCCGCCGACGGAGACAAGTGCGACATGAGACGTGCGGCAGGAAGCTGGCACGTGAGGAATGCCCGGCTGTGCTGCGGCTCGACGCGCGGCGGCTCTGATGCCGGCCGGACGGAGAACTTGGTATACTCAAGCTGGTGCTGGTGACCCCGGGGGTCTGTGCTCGCGCCGGGATCTCCCCCTGTCACAGGCGCTGGGCGCACCAGCAGGCCGAAGTGGCGGAACAGGCAGACGCGACGGTCTCAAAAACCGTTGGCCCGCGAGGGCCGTGCCGGTTCGATCCCGGCCTTCGGCACCCCCTTCTTGGAGGAAGCGTGAACCGTACGGTCCAAGCCCGCACGGTTCACGCTTCGGTTTGGACGCTGGGAAGGGGTATCGGCGCCCGCCCCAACGCGCTCCTCACCGACCACCAGGAGCGACCGCATGACCACCATTCCACGGGTGCAGGCCCTGACGTTCGATGTGTTCGGCACCGTGGTGGATTGGCGCGGCTCGATCATCGCCGAAGGTGAAGCCCTCAACCGCACCAAGGGGTTGACCGTGGACTGGGGCGCCTTCGCCGACGCCTGGCGGCACATGTACGGACCGTCCATGGATCGGGTGCGTCGCGGCGAGTTGCCGTGGACGAATCTGGACGGCCTGCACCGAATGTGTCTGGAGGAGCTGCTGCCGCGTTTCGGCCTGGACGGGCTGAGCGAGGCGGAGCGCGACCACCTGAACCGCGTCTGGCATCGCCTCCGGCCATGGCCGGACGCTGTGCCGGGGCTGGCACGCCTGCGCACGCGGTATGTCGTAGCCACGCTCTCCAACGGTAATGTGGCCCTCCTCACCAACATGGCCAAGCGCGCCGGCCTGCCGTGGGATTGCATCCTCTCCGCCGAGCTAGTGCGGGCCTACAAGCCAGACCCCGTCGCCTACACCTCGGCCGCGACGTTCCTCGGCCTGCCCCCTGATCAGGTCATGATGGTGGCGGCGCACCCCGCCGACCTGCGCGCCGCCCGCGCCGCCGGCCTGCGCACCGCCTATGTGCCCCGGCCGCTGGAATGGGGACCGGGACATACCGCTGAGCCCGTGCCGGAGGGCGAGTTCGACGTGACAGCGCGGGATTTCCTGGACCTAGCGGACAAGCTGGGAGCGTAAGGGGCAGACCACGGGCGCCGCGCGACCGCCGGTCCATCAAGCGTGCCCCTGGTTCGGGGTATGGTTGGCTGACTCGCGCGGCGCGGTGGCCGCGCTGTGATCGCCGTCCTCTCACACTGTCTCGGCCTGTTGCGGTAGACTGGCCCCGACCGTGCCGAGAGGCGCCACGATGCGGGCAGACGCGGCGACCCAGGGACGAACGGCGCTCCGGCGGAAGGCGGCCGACCTGCCCCGCATCGGCATGCTGACGCTGGCCCACCTCATCAACGACTCATATGGCAACTACGTCGCCATCCTGCTCCCGCTGCTGCGCGACGACCTGCATTTTTCGCTTGGCTTGGCCAGCGCACTGGTCACCGCCAACACCATTACGTCTGGGGTTATCCAGCCGCTCCTGGGCTACGTGGCCGACCGCTGGGCCACGCGCCTGATGAGCGTGGCCGGGATCCTCATGGCCGCAGCCGGCGCGTCGCTCCTTGGCCTGGCGCCCCATTACCTGGTGCTGGTGGCGCTGGCCATCCTCAGCGGGCTCGGTACCGCCGTCTATCACCCGCAGGCGGCGGCCATGGTGGTGGCGGTGGCCGGTGAGCGGCGGGCGACGATGATGTCGCTGTACCTCATGGGTGGGAACGTGGGCCTCGCCACCGGTCCCTGGTTGGTGACCTTGCTGGTCGAGGGGCGCGGTCTTCAGGCCACCTGGCTGATGCTGATTCCCGGCGCGCTCGGCGCGCTCATGCTGTACCAGTTCGCACCGCGGCAGTGGTCGCCGACACCCCCCGGCAGCGGGCCGCCCCTGTGGACGGTGCTGCGCCGGTACCGCGCGGTGCTCGCCCGACTGCTGGCGGTGGTGGCCACCCGCTCCTGGGCCCATTACACCCTGCTCGCCTTCTTGCCGCTCTACCTGCGCGACCTGGGCGTGGGTGCCAGCGAGCGGGCCGGCATCGTTTTTCTCATCACCTTTGCCGGCGCTTTTGGAGGAGTGATCGGAGGGTATCTGGCGGACCGCTGGGTGAGCCGGCGCACGGTGATCGTGGGCTCCCTGGTGCTGGCCACCGGCTGCACGTTGTTCTTGCTGCACAGTGACGGCTGGGTGCGCTGGCTGTGGGCCACGTTCACCGGCATGACATTGCTGGGCAGCTTCTCCGTGCTGACCGTCAAAGGGCAGGAGGTGCTGCCGCAGAACGTGGGCCTGGCCTCCGGCTTCATGCTGGGGCTCACCATCAGCTTGGGCGGCCTGTTCGTGCTGCCGATGGGCGCGGTGGCCGATGTCATCGGGCTGGCGCCGGTGATCCACCTGGCGGTGGTGCTGCCACCACTGGCGGCGGTGATGGCGCTGGCCCTGCCCGAGTGAGCGGCATCACGCGCGCTGAGCCACCGAAGGAGGACACGATGACGGAGCGTCAATCCCTGGAGGCATGGGGCTCGCTGCCAGCCGTGTCGGCGGAGGTGCGGGCAATCGCACGTGAGGTGGTGGGCTACCGCCGCCACGCGCACCGCTTCCCGGAGGTGAGCTGGGAGGAGCGGGAGACACAGCGCTGGCTCATGGCCACCCTGGAAAGGTTCGGCATCACCGAGGTCACCCCCCTGGCCGGCACCGGCCTCAAGGCGGTGGTGCGCGGCGCCCGGCCGGGCCGGACGGTGCTGTGGCGGGCCGATATCGACGCCCTTCCCATCCACGAGGAGGTGGAGGCGCCGTACACCTCAACGCGGCCCGGCGTGATGCACGCCTGCGGCCACGACAGCCATATCGCGGTGGCGCTGGGCCTCGCCCAGCTGCTCCAGGCGGAGCGGGAGACGCTGGCCGGCAACGTGGTGTTCGCCTTCCAGCCAGCAGAAGAAGTGGGTGGCGGCGCCCGACCGATGATCGCCGAGGGGGTGCTGGACAACCCGCCCGTAGTGGAGGTGTTCGGCTTCCACGCCGACAGCTCGGTCCCATGTGGCGCCATCGCCGCCTCCCCCGGCCAGTTCTTCGCCGCGCCCGGCACGTTCGAGCTCATCATCCGCGGTCGCGGTGGCCACGCCGGCTTGCCGCACCGTTCGGTGGACCCCGTGGTGTGCGCCGCCTACGTGCTCACGGCCCTGCAAACGGTGGTCAGTCGCAACGTGCCGCCAGACCGCGCCGGCGTGCTGAGCATCGGCCACATCGAGGGGGGCACGCGCGGCAACATTATCCCAGACGCGGTGCGCATCGAAGGGACGCTGCGTGCCTTCGAGCCAGAGACCATGCACCTCATCCGGTCGCGCTTCGAGCAGGTGCTCAAGGGCGTGACGGAGGCGTTTTGCGCCGAGTACCAGCTCTCCTATCGCGAGGGCCTGCCCGCCGTGGTCAACGACCCCACCTCCACCGCGCTCGTGCGTGAGACGGCGGCCGCATTGCTGGGCGAGGGGAACGTCCTCCCAGACCGCACCACGATGTCCGACGATATGGCGCTGTTCCTGCAAGCCCGCCCCGGCTGCTATTTCCTGCTGGGGGTGCGCAATGAGGCGTGGGGTATCGTGGAGCCGAACCACTCCCCACGCTGGGACCTGGACGAGCGCGCGCTGGTGCTCGGCGTCGAGCTTGGCCGGCGCATCCTGCACGCAGCCCTGGCGCGACCCGTCGCCTCCCGCGACGCCCCGATATCGGCGCGTGCCCACCCCTAATCGGCTCGGGTAGCACCGTTTCCAATTGACAGGAGGGCCATTCCTCGGCCTAAATGGCGTCAGCGGTACCGGCCGACGACGGAACGGCTCAACCGCTCACGCGACCGCGGCTGCCCCACGGTATCCGACGCGTCCGCGGTCGCCCTGGGAGCGGCCCCGTGCAGCGAGCCACCCTCGCCCTCGGCGCGGCGTTGGCCCTTGCCCTGGTCGGGCTGGCGCGTGCGCCCGAGATCCACGCCCAGACGGCCGTGCTCAAGCTGCCGTTTGCTGCCGGCACCAGCTGGCGCATCATCCAGGGGTACGAAGGCGGAACGCACGGCACCGGTCCGGAACGTTATGCCCTGGACCTGGTGCGCGAGGGTGGACCGACCGCCGGTGCTGAGGTCCTGGCACCGGCATCTGGAACGGTGTGGTGGATGAACCCGCCCGGCACGGGCAATGGCTGTCTTCTGATCAAGATCGACGGCGGCAACGGGCTCATCGTGGAGATGTGCCACATCATCGCTCGGCCGCTGCGCGTCGACCAGCGGGTGGAGCAGGGGCAGCCCCTGGGGACCGTGGGCCCGGACGGCGCGGTGGGCAACAATGGCCTGGCCCACCTGCACCTGTCCTTGCACCGCACTCCCGATTTCGGTGTCACCCGCATCGCGGCGCCGTTTGCCCCGCCAGACGGCCTACCCTTGGACGGCGTTTCGCTACCCCCGAACGGCACCCCTAACCAGTACGCATGCCCGGGTCCTACCTGCCGCGGCCCACTCGTCTCAACCAACGCCGCCAGTGGCCAGCCGATGCCAGCAGTGACACCGCCGGCACCGGCTTTGGGAGGACCGCCGGCCCCGCTACTTCCGGCATCGGCGGCCCTGCGTCCGGGTGTGGCGGCGCGGGTGGCGGCCGGGCCTAATCCAGGCGATTGCGTGAACGTGCGCGGCGGGCCGGGCCTGAGCGCGCCCGTGCGCACCTGTCTGCCTGATGGCGCCCTGGTCACCGTAGCCGAAGGCCCGGCCGCGGCGGATGGCCGGCTGTGGTGGCGGCTGGAGGGTCTGGGCTGGGCGGCCGGCGATTACCTGGTCGGGGTAAGCGCGCCCGCGCTGCGGCCCGGCGGACGGGCGATCGTCGACGCCGGGGAAGGTGACTGCCTCAATCTGCGCGCTGCCCCTGGTATGGTGGCGCCGGTGCTGGCGTGCCTGCCGAGCGGGGCGCGCGTCACGATTACGGACGGTCCACGCGCCGCTGATGGCCACTCCTGGTGGCAAGTGGATGGACGCGGCTGGGCGGCCGCGGATTACCTGCAACCGTGGGACGAGACCTGAGCGGTGAGCACCGGCTGTCCACCATGTCGCTCGTGTACCTGGGCCTGGGCGCGAACCTGGGGAATCGCCTGCGAAACCTGCAGGCAGGGCTGCGTGCGCTGGCACCGGGGGCGCGCACCCTGGCCGTCTCCTCCCTCTACGAGACCGAGCCGGTTGGCCCCAGCGGCCAGCCGCCCTACTGGAACGCGGCCGCCCTAGTGGAGACCGCGCTCGATCCACAAGACCTGTTGACCCTGCTCAAACGCGTGGAGTGGCAGATGGGCCGCCGGCCAGGCGAACGCTGGGGCCCGCGGCCGCTCGACCTTGACATCCTCCTGGCAGACACGGTCGTGCGCTCTCCAGACCTTGTGGTTCCGCATCCGCGGCTGGCGGAGCGGCCGTTCGTGCTGGTGCCGCTGGCGGAGCTGGCGCCCGAGGTCGTGCACCCGCTGCTGGGACGGACCGTGGGAGAGCTGCGCGTGCAGGTCGGCGACGCCGGGCTGCGCCGTGTGGCGGGGCCAGAGTGGCTGTCGGCCTGTGAGGTGCGCCCTTAATCAGGGTGAGTTTCGTCAGTAGGCGCGGCCTGGAGTTCGGGGAGGCGGGCCGCCCAGGCGGCGCCGGCCTCCACCAGCACCTCCGCGGCCAGCGCCACGCGCTCGCGGTACTGGCGGTCGAAGAACGCCGGCCGCCAGGGCCGGAACAGCTCGTCGGAAACGATGAACAGGCTGGCCACCGCGATCCGGCGGATGCGGCCGAGGATGAACATCGCCGAGGCCTCCATGTCGACGGTCACCACACCGCGTGCGGCGTAGCGTTCCACCTTGGGGCGCATCTCGCGAAAGGGGGCGTCGGTGGTCCAGTTGAGACCGCGCACCGGCGTGAGGCCGTGCTCACGGCAGCAGGCGACGAGCAGGTCGGCTAGCTCCGGCGTGGGGACGGCATCCGCCTCCGGCGGCGCGTAGTGATACGAGGTGCCTTCTTCCCGGATGGCCTGGTCCGGCACCACGAAGGTGCCGATCGGCGCGGATGGCTGCAGGCTGCCGGCGGCGCCGGCGGCGATGATGGCACGGGCGCCGGCGGCGATGAGCTGCTCGCAGATCAAGACCGTCCAGGGAGCACCGATTGGGAGCAGGATGACGGAGACCGGCCTGCCCGCGATGGCGCCATGGGCGAGCGGTACGCGCTCCGGCTCCGTCCACACCGATGCAGGTGCGGCCCCGGTGAGGCGCAGGAGGTGGCGGTGGAGGCGCGGCTGAAAGGTGGCCAGCACCACTGGGTGGACGCTGAGATCGGACAGCGTCAGGCCTCGGCTGCTGAGGAAATACGTCAGCGCGGCCTGAGCGGTGATGTGCTCCTCGGCCTCGAGGTCGCCGTCGTTGCGTTCCCACATGTCCCCGCCGCTCCGTGTTGACCGTCGCCGCGCTGGAAACGCGAACGGGCGGCGCGGTGTGGGCGCCGCCCGTGGCGTGTCACACCGCTGATCCTCACCCGCCGGACGTCGGTGAGCTTTCCAGCTCCGGTTCAGGCAGATCGCTTTCCGTGGTGAGCATCGTCCAGCCGACCCAGATCGCCAGCGCCGAGAGGCCGGCGACGGCCAACGCCACCGGTACGGCCAACGCGGCGTAACTGCGGCGGGCCAGCCCGTATAGGAACAGCAGCAACTGGATGGCGGCGCCGGCCATGATCAGAATGCCTGTCGATTGAGAGCGGTCCACACCTCACCTCCGCCGGCTGATCTCCTGTGCCCTGGACCGCCACACACGGCTACCGGTGCCGCTAGCGCGCCTCCATCTGCCGGCGCAGGTCCGGGGGCAGCAGATTGGGGATCGTGTCCTCGATGGGGTAGCGTTCGTCGCAGCGCGCGCAGTAGAGCGAGCCGCGCACGATCTCGATCTCGTTCTCTTCGTCAACGGTGAGCTCGAGCTCGCCCTTGCACACCGGACAGACGAGGATGTCCATCAAGTCTCGTCGCATACATCCTCACACGGCGCGTGCCGCGCCCTCACCAGGCCGGTGAGGATCGTAGCAAGGCACCCGGGAGCGGTCAAACCGCACGCCGCCGCGCCCGGTCATTGGACCGCGCGTGAGCGTGTTCGTACAATGCGGGTGCACCCCTTCACGAGCGGTTCTGATGCCAGGGGAGGCCGCACCGCGCCGGGTGGAGCTGCACCGCCGGGTGGCCATCATCCGCCCGGACGTGATCGACGTGCGCCCCTCGCGGGCGGCGCTGCTGAAGCCGCTGGTGTGGTTCCTCATCGGCGCCGGCGCGTTCGCCGGCATTGCCCTTGGCCTTGAGCACCTACCCGTCCCCGTGCTGGTGGGGCTGTTGATCATCGCCGTGGTGACGATCCCCTCGGCTGGCCTCGGTGTGGTGTACGGCCTGTTCGGTTCCCACGTGGTGTTCGACCGGACCAAGCAATCGGCTACCTGGCAGCAGGGACTGATTGGACTGGGCATCGGCACCCAGGAGCTAGTGCCGTTCTGGAAGATTGCGGCCATCGTGGTGGAGGAGGCGGGCGCCAGCCCGGAGAGCGGCGGGGCGCCGGTGGAAGAGCTGGCGCAATGGCAGATCGTGCTGGAGAAGACCAACGGCCGGCGGCTGGTGGTCGGCGGGGCGACGGCGCCACGGTTGCTGGCAGGGCAGGCCCTAGCCGCCGTGCGGGAAGTTGCGGAGGCGATCGCCGCGCTCACCGGCGCGCCGCTGCGGATGCCTGGCTCCAACCTCGGAGGTCAAGGAGCAGCCGAGGGCTCCGGCCAACCGCCAGCGCGACGACGGGCTCGCGCCCGCTCAACGCCCACTCAACGCCGAATGTGAACCGCAGGGGGGCCTCGTGAGCATCGAACGGGAGATCCTCACCCGCTTCGTTACTATCGTGGTCGTTGGCCTGAGCGCCGACCCGATGCGGCCGAGCTACCGGGTAAGCGCCTATATGCAGCGGCAGGGATACCGGATCATCCCGGTGAACCCGTACGAGCGCGAGGTGCTGGGTGAGCCCTGTTACCCGGACCTGGCATCAGTGCCCGAGCCGATCGCGTTCGTGAACGTGTTTCGGCGGGCGGAGCACTGCCCACAGCTGGCCCAGGAAGCCGTGGCGGCCGGGGCCCGCGCCCTGTGGCTGCAAGAAGGGATCGTCTCTCCTGAGGCGCGGCGCATCGCCGAGGCGGCGGGGCTCCTCTACGTTGAGGACCGCTGCGTGATGGTGGAGCACCGCCGGCACGGTCTGGGCCGGGTGATGTGATCTACCGAGAGCGCGGCCGCACCACCGTGCCGTCCTCCCAGCTTCACGCTGGGGACGTGGCCGGTGCCAGGTGGTCGTGAATGTGCGCCTCTTTGGCGTGCTCGGCCTCTTCGTCCTGCTGCCCGTAGTCATGGCTGTGGGTCAGTTCGTTGTGGTTGTGTTCGTGCGTATGCCAGTAGGTGCGATGCTCCCACTCACCGGCCACCGCGCCCACCCCACTGCGGTGGCGATGTGAGACGTGGTAGTGGTCGTGGGTGTGCACCACGGCCGGATGGGTGTGCTCGGGCTCGCGGCCCTGGCCCTCGGTGTACTGCTGCGCGCGCGGCGTCGTCATCGCCGGAGCCTCCTTGTCGACGGTGTGGGCCGCGCCGTCCGTGGCGCTGCGGCGGAACGGCCGCTCGTGCTGCGCCGAGCGGCCGCGGCTCAGCTCCACCGTACCGCGACACCCACACGCGGAAACCGCCTGAACGGGGTATCTGCCAGGTAGCGGCGAGCTTGACTTGACCCTGCGGCACAGCTTGGGCATGCTACGGGCGCATCGCGCGGTGGCCGGCGATGGGTCCGGCGAACCGGGCGGACGAACGACGGGATCACGTTGCGCCCCGACGTGCGGGGCGGGGAGGAGTGTTGCGTGGGTAACCGGCTGGAAGGGAAGGTGGCGATCGTCACCGGCGGCGGGCGCGGCATCGGGCGCGGCATCTGCCACCTGCTGGCAGAGGAGGGATGCCGGGTCGTCGTGAACGATTACGGCGTAGCGGTCGACGGTACCCAGCCGAGCACCGGTCCGGCACAGGAAGTGGCGGACGAGATCAAGGCCAAGGGTGGTGAGGCCGTCCCCAACTTCGGCGATGTGTCGAAGGTGGAGGACGGGGAGGCGATGGTCAAGCAGGCGCTCGACACCTTCGGGCGGCTGGACATCCTCATCAACGTGGCCGGCATCCTGCGCGACCGCATGATCTTCAACATGACCGAGGAGGAGTGGGACGCCGTCATCGCCGTGCACCTGCGCGGCCACTACTGCACGATCAAGCCGGCGTCGGTCGTGATGCGGCAGCAGCGGTACGGCCGGATCATCAATTTCACGTCGATCTCCGGCCTGCGCGGCAACCCCGGCCAGGCCAACTACGGCGCGGCCAAGGCCGGCATCGCCGGGCTGACGCGCGTGGTAGCGCGCGATCTCGGCCGCTACGGGGTGACCTGCAACGCGATTTCGCCGGGCGCGGCCACCCGCATGACGGCCACCGTGCCGGCACGCACGGCGGAACTGCGGGCACGGGTCGCGGGCGGTGGCACGCCGGCCCCAGCACCGCCCCCGACAACGGTGCCGGCCATGCGGGAGCCGGAGTACGTGGCACCCATGACCGTGTACCTGTGCACGGACGCGGCGTGGAACATCAACGGCAAGATCTTCTACGTGTCCGGCGGCACGATCTCTTTGGCGTACGAGGAGACGCCCTATCGGACGATCTGGAAGCCGGGCATGTGGACGCTAGACGAGCTCGATATCTTCGTGCCCCAGCTCATGCAGGATGTCGTCAACCCGGCGCCACCGCCGCCGGATCTCAACATCCCGGGCCGGCCGGTACCCGCTCAACCGGCACAGGGATAGTCCAGGCCGAGCATGCCGTTCACCGCGCGCGGCTCGAGGGCCGCGCGCGTGGTTTCTGGGCCATACCCGGCCCGGGATGCTACTCGGTTTCCGGTGGACCGAGGGCGAAGATCTCTCCCGGACGGTAGCCGAGCTTCTCGAGGCAGGAATCCCGCACCCGACGCAGCACTTTGAGCACCGGCTTGAGCTCGGCCGGCTCGACCACGCTCCACACGTCCTCCAGCGTGGCAATGGCGGGCCCCCGCGTCTTCTCCAGCATCCGCTCGCCTTCCTCGGTGAGCTCTAAGCGAACGGCGCGGCGGTCCGGCAGGTCTCGCACCCGGCGCACCCAGCCGCTCTGCTCCAGTCGGGAGACAAGATCGCTCACCGTGCGGGAGTCCAGGGCCAGGTGCAGGGCCAACAGGCTCGGTGTCACCGGCTGGGGCAGCAGCCGCACCAGCGTCAACGCACGAAACTGGACCGGGCTGATGCCGTAGGGGCGCAACCGGTGCTCTGAGAGGCGGTAGCTGACGCTGTAGGCGTGGTTGAGCAGCCGCGCGGCCATCACCCGCGGCCGGTTAAGGTCTGCATGCCAATCGGCCGGTGCGGGCGGCACCTCGGGCACCGCATTGAGTGGGGTGCCACACTGGTCACACAGCTTGGCGATCGGCCGGTTATCGGCACCGCACGAGGGGCAGGAGCGGGGATAGCGCATGCAGGAGACCTCCGGACGCTGTGTCACCGGCCGCGCGGCCGTTTCGTCCCTCGACCACTCTCATATTTCAGGCCACAGTACCACGCGCCTGCACCAAACTGAAGTGGGCGGAATGCTCGTCTTCCGCCGTTGCCCCCGCTCGCCTTCCTTCCCATCGGCCGGGGCGAGTGGTAAGATGCGAACAGAGGCGGTATCCATCGCTGCATGGCCGCCAACACCGCTTCACCGGTTGAGAGCTGGACCAAGGAGGATTCAGTGCTGGAGGAACCCGCCGAAGTCGCCGATGTTGCGCTGTTTATTGACCTGGAAAATATCCGTTATTCACTCCACCATCTCGGAGTAGAGGTAGACCCGATCAAACTGGTAGAAAAGGCACGCAAGTACGGCAATATTGCAGTCGCCAACGCCTACGCGGACTTCAGTGAGCATCCGGACTGGTTGCGCCGGCAACTAGATGTGGCCGGGATTGCCGTACGCGATGTGCCGTTGCGCCGCTATCAGACCAACGGTGTAGAGCGCTTCAAGAGCACTTCTGACCTGCATATGGTCATGGACATCATGGAGACGGTGCTCGACCGGCCCAAAGTCACCACATATATCATGATGACGGGTGACAGCGACTTCATTCGGGTGGTCACCTGGTTGCGGAATCGCTACCGGAAGAAGGTGGTGATCGCCGGGATTCCGGGCAGCACCAGCCGCGACCTGATCGCCGCGGCCGGTTACGAGGACCCGATCGACGCCCCCTCGCCGGGCCCGATCGACGAGGGCGAGCTGATCATCCGCATCGTCAAGATGATGCATGAGCGCAAGCCGCCGCTGGGCTTCTGGACCGTGAAGATGCTGCATCAGTGGACAAACGACCCGCGCAACGGCATCCCCGGCACCAGCTCGCAGCACTACGATGCCATTGGCGCCATGCTGCGCGACGGTCTACTGCGCCAAGTGGTGGTCGACACCGGTGAGCGCACGGTGACGCGCACCTACCTCAACGAGGACAACGAGGTCGTGCAGGAGATCCTGCAAGAGCTCGCCCAGCGGCGACGGGCGCAGGAGTAGCGGTGGGCATGGACTCGGTCTGCGTACCGCCGGGCCGGCGCCGTCCCGTCGCGCCGGCCCGGTGCATCTCCCGTGTTGGCCCGCGGATCAGTACTGGATGCCCGTCCCGCGCATGATGGCCACTACCTGGTCTCCGCGCCGGTACACCGTTTCGGTGGTAGTGATGAGCATCGTGCCGATGCTGCCCTGGCGCTGCTGGATGTCAGTGATCTTGGACGTCGCGGTGAGCACATCGCCGGCACAGATGGTATCAAAATACTCGATATCCGTGCCGCCGTTCAGCCGCCGCTTGAACGGGGTCTGGAACCGCTGACGCCCGCGCGGGCCGCCGAAGGTGGGATCCGAGGCGGCAGGATTATACACCGGTGTGCCGAGGTAATGCGGCGGCGCCGGCAGGGATCGATACCCCTTGGACTTGGCAAACTCCTCGTCATAGAAGACCGGATCCGTGTAGCCGACGGCCCGGGCGAACATACGGATGCTGGTCTTATCGACCTCCAGCGTCCACGGCTCGCTCTCGACCCCGATGGCAGCGCGCATCTCATCGGTGATGATCGATTCGGTGGTCATCGCCTTCCTCCTCGCGTGCAGGTGGACCGGCTGCCGGGCGCGCACGCGGCCGGCGCGGAGCCGGCGCTAGCATAGCAGACTAAGCGCTCACAGGTGACCCCGGCTTGTTGCCACGCCGCCCGCTCCGTACCATGGCGAGTGTCTATGCGCCGAACCGTTTGGGCCGTGCTCCTGGCCGCGGCCCTGCCCCTGCTCACGCTCGGGTGGGTACGCGGTGCGTGGCAGGATCCGCTCCGCTCTTACGCCTTCGACTTCTCCATCAACTACACGGGGGCGCGGTTGCTCTCGCTGCGCGGTCCCGACCGGCCGCTGTACGACCGTCCCACGCTCAAGGCCGAGGCCGCGCCCTACACCGCCTTCGAGCGGCTGTACACGGGCCTGTTTCTCACCTACATCCAGACCCCCGTCACGGCGGTGCTGACGCTGCCCCTTGCCCACCTCGACTTCAACGACGCCCGCCTGGTATTTCTGATCGTCAGTAATGCCCTCTTGGTGGCGGCGCTTGGGCTCATGGTCGTCGTGTTGCGGCCGTCGCCGCTGCTCGTGCTGGCGGCGTTCGCGATCCTGGGCACGTTCGAGCCCATGTGGGAATCCCTGCGCCTGGGCCAGGTGGATGGGATCATCGTCTGCTGCCTGGCGCTGAGCTTTGCCGGGTTGCGCCGACGCTCCGCCGCACTTACCGGCCTCCCCCTGTCGCTAGCGGCGATCCTGAAGCTTTCGCCGGTGTTCGTGATCGGCCTGTTCGCCTGGCGACGCTCCTGGCGCGTGGTCGGCTACGCGGTGGCGGGGTTGATCGGATTGATGCTTCTGGCCGTGCTGGTGGCGGGCTGGCAGAACAACGTCACCTTTGTGCGCGACATGGTGCCGCGGCTGATGCACGGCAGCCCCTGGTACTACAACGTCTCCATTCCCGGCGCCGTGCTGCGCGCCTCCCTAGGCCGCGCGTACTGGGCGTTCGAGGATGAGCCGCCGCCCTTGCCGATAGCCGCACGGGTCGCGCTGGTGGGCCTGACGGTGGTCATCGTGGTGGGCGGGTACTACTGGACGAGGGGGGACGTCGAGGTCGGCTTCATGTACGCGGTCGTGGCCGGTATCCTTGTCTCGCCGGTGTCGTGGACGTTCTACACCACCTGGCTGACGCTCTCGCTCCTGTGGCTGGTGCGCCGCTATGAAGACCGACAGGCGTGGGGCCGGCTGGCCGGGCTGCTGCCCGTGTACGTGCTGATGACGGTCAAGCCGGACGATCTGGCACGCATCAGTCCGGACATCCATGCCGTCCCGCTCAAAGCCGTGGTGCTGCTCGCCTACGCCGGGCTGGTGGCGTGGGAGGCGCGCCGCTCAGTACCGGCGGCCGCATCACCGCTCCCCAACCCCGTCCCGACCCTGCAGGCAGGTCATCGGTGACGAGCCGCGCCGGACACCGACACGCCGGGGCGTATCCCAGCAGCCGGGGCGATGTTGGGGCCTGGGCACCATCAGGGTGGCGTGCAGGCCTCGCCCTGGCGGTCCTGGCCCTGGCCATGGAGCTGGTGCTCTTGGTCGGCTGGGTGCAGCCGCTGGCCCTCTGGCGGCACCAGGTCAATCTGCCGGCCGGAGCGCAGATGGTGCTCCTGCTCGGCCAGAGCCGAGAGGGCGCGCTGCGGTTTGCTGTGCCGGCCCTGGCGCTTCTGGCACTGTATGTCATCGCCATCCTCCTGGCCGGGCGGGTGAGGGAGCGGTGGGCCGTGGCGGCCATCGGGGGGTCCGTCCTGTTTGCCGTCACGTTACTGCCGATGTTTCCCGGCGGTACACAAGACATTTTTCACAATATCGCCGACGGGAGGCTCTTCTGGCGGTACGGTGAGAACCCCACCTTGGTGCCGCCCGCCGCTCACCCCGACGACGCCTTCTACCCACACCTCTTCGGCTACACTGACCTGCCGTCGGCCTATGGGCCAATGTGGTACTTACTGGCCGGCCCGGTCACCGCCCTGGCGGGCGACGGCCTGGTGGCGAACGTTCTGGCCCAGAAGGCGCTGATGGCCGCCTTTTTTCTCGCTACCGTCGTGCTCGTGTGGTGGACGGCGCGGGCGGCGTGGCCGGGCCGGCCCGGCGTGGCGACCAGCGCGGCCGTGGCCGTGGGTTGGTGCCCGCTCCTGCTCTGGGAGCTGCCCGGCAACGGCCACAACGACGCGGTGATGGTGTTCTTTGCCGTAGCCGCCCTGGCGGCGGCGGTGCGGGAGCGGTGGCGCTGGGTGTTTCCCCTGCTCACCCTATCGGCGCTGGTGAAGTTCACGACGCTCCTGCTCGGTCCGGTGCTGTTCCTCTGGTCGCTGCGGCGCACGGACGTGCCACGACGCGACCTTATTGCCGGGCTGACAGCAGCCGGACTGCTGGTGGTCGTGGCCTACGCGCCTTTCTGGGCCGGGGCGGAGACGTTTACCGTCCTGCGGCGTCCGGGTATGACCTTCATCCTCTCACCAGCCGCGTTCGGGCATGGCGTCCTATCCGGGTTCCTTGCCGAGCCGGTGGCCTCGCGCGTGACCTATCTTGGCACCGGTGCCCTGTTTGTCGTGCTCTACGGCGTAGCGCTCCGGCGGGCTCAGAACGGCGCCGCCCGGCTGCTTGAGGCCGGGTTTGATGCGGTGTTCGTGTACCTGCTGCTGGCCTCGTGGTGGTTCTGGCCGTGGTACCTGACCTGGCTGGCGCCGCTGGCGGCGGGGCTGGCCGGCACGCGCCGCCTGTGGACGTTTGTAGCGATGAGCGGCGCCGCGCTGCTGACATACCTCTACTGGTGGCCGGACCCGCCATGGCGCACGAGCGCGTGGTTTGCCTGGTATACGCTGATCACGGCGGGGGTGTTCGCTCTCCCCGCTACGCTGTGGGCGACCGCACTGATCACATCGCCACGGCGTGCTTAGTCGGCGCGAAACCCCGCGCCCTGTGTCTCCGGGCTCGCCACATGCCGTCGCGCGGACGATCCGAGGTGCCTCAGGCCCGGCGGCTGCGGGCGCGTCGTGCGCGCGCCGGTTCCGGCACCTCGCTGGCCCGCGGTTCGCTTCCCCCCTCTTCGACGCCCTTGAGAATGCGCAGTAACTCATCAACCGAGGCCTGCTCAGCCGCGACCTGGCTCTCCAGCACCGTGCGTAGGGCGACATCATCCTGCGCCACGGCCAGGGCGCGGCGGTAAGCCTCGACGGCGGCGGATTCCAAGCGCAGGTTGATGCGCAGCATCTCAGGCAGATCGGTAGCAGCGACGACCTCCCCCACCTCGGTAGTGGGCACGCCGCCCAACGCCACGATCTTCTCGCCGATGAGGTGGGCGTGCGCTAGCGCCTCCGCCGCCTCGCGCCGGAACATCTCCACGTAGTACGGCCGCTCCAACCCGTCTACCAGCAGGCTCTCGTGCGTGTACTGGAGCACCGCTGTGTATTCCAGCGACAGGATGTGGTTCAGCTCCGCGATCACCTGTTCCTTGTCCATGGGGGCGCCTCTCATCGGAGTGGTTGTGTGAGGCGGGGTAGACGGCTGGTCCCCGTCCGTGTACCGTACGCTACCACATCGTGCGGAGCAGTGCCGAGATCTCCTCAGGGCTTTCCACCGCCCGCATCCCAGCGCGAGCCTGAGCCTCCGGAAAGGCCGCGTGGGCGATGACCGCGATCTCACCTTCTGGCACGCCCACGTCGCGCAGACGACGGGGGAGGCCAAGGCGACCGATCAATCGCTCGACTGCTTCAGCGGCGCTTGCCGGAGGCGCCTCGTCACCCGTCATAGCGCTCAGGAGCATGCGCTGGCGCGCGCCCGTCGCGGGTTCTACGAAGCGCAGCACGTGCGGCAGCGTGATACAGGACGTGACGCCGTGCGGCACGTCGCAGCGGGCGCCGATCTGGTGGCCCAGGGCGTGGCTCAGGCCGCCGCGCACGCTGGCCGGGCTGAACACCGACATCCAGGCGGCAATCTGGCACTGCTGACGGGCGGTCAGGTCCGACGGGTTGTCGGCGGTGACCGGGAGGTAGCGGAACAGCAGCCGTACCGCCTCCAGGGCGAGCGCATCGGTTACCGGCTGATGAGCGGGGCTGAGAAAGGCCTCCACCGCGTGGTCCAGGGCCTTGATACCGGTCGCCAGCCACAGGTCACGCGGGGTGAGCAACGTGACCTCGGCATCGAGGAACACCACCCGTGGCGCCAGACGGCGGTCCCCGGCACCGGTTTTCACCCGAGTGGTGTCATCGGTGATGCCGTAGAAATGCGTGAACTCACTGGCGGAGAGCGTGGTGGGTATGGCCAGGTGCACGGGTGGCGTGCCGTCGGGGCGCTCCTGTGCCAAGCGGTGCGCCACGGCCTTGGCCGTGTCGATCGGGCTACCGCCGCCCAGGCTGACGAGGCAGTCGACGCCGGCCAACCTGGCCAGCTCCAGCGCCTCCTCCACGGTAGCGGCCGGCACGTGCTGGCGCGCGCCGCTGTAACTGGCGGCATGGCGCGGCCCGAGGACCTGTTCCACGTACCACAGGAGGTCGGTGCGCGTGGCGATGCTGGTGCCAGTAATCACCAGCACCCGCCGCAGACCGATCCGATCTAGCTCGGCGCCGAGCTGGCGCAGGCAGCCCGGACCAAAGCGCACCCGGTCTACGGGGAGAAACTGGAAGGTCCCGGCCGGAGGAGTGGCGTCCATCGCGCCCATTGTAGCGACCGAACGACGCCCACGCCCACGGCCGACATGCGCCACGGGCTACGGCCGACCGGGCACGCTATAATGCAAAGGCCGGCGGGCTCCGCGCCGGTGATGCCACCATCAGGACGGTCCACGTGCCAGGATCGCGCCGTACCCCGTGGGGCCGCACCCTGAGCGGCAGCGGCGTCGGCCGGCAGTTCCTGCAGGCGGTGCGCCGGGTGGTCGACGCGCTCCTGTTACCGGCGCCGCGGTCCGTCGCTCCGGCGTTGCCCGCGGCTTCCGCGGTGCAGGAGCTGCGTGCCCGCCAAGCCCTAGCCGAGGCGCGGGTGCACCTGGAACCGCTTCTCAGCGACGGCCCTGGGCCGGCCGAGGAGGCGGTGGAGCATCCGCTGGCAGAATCGGTGCTGCTGCGCCAGTCGCTGCGCGCCTACACCGACCACGTGGAGCGCCTCCTGGCGGCTGCAGAGGAAGAGCGGCGAGCGCTGCGCGCCCAGATCAACCGTTTGACCGAAGAGGTGCTGGTGCTGCGCGCCGAGATGGCCGAGTTGCGGTTGCGCGTGGCGTTGCCCGCATCGATGAGCGCGACATCGCCCGCTGCCGAGCCGTCAGCCGCGACGCCGGCCGCGCCGCCCGAAGCCGCTCCGGATGCTCTCCCTACGGACGAAGCGGAGATTGAGAAAGGGGAAGCCCGCGCCCCGGACGGCGGTGAGCAGCCGCTTGATGGGCGGATCTTCCCCGCCGGCAGTGTCGGTATCGTGGTGGAGCTGCAACCACGCCAGCAGCCACGCCACCTAGACGCCCTTTGTGCGCGACTGCAGGGCAGCGCCGCGGTGGAGCGTGCCGAACCGCTCACGGCAGGCGAGGAGGCAAGCCGGCTGCGGCTGGCATTCCGACAGCCCGTGACCTGGGAGCAGCTTAAGGGCGCGATCGAACAGGCGGCCGGCGCGCAGGTGGACGCGGCCACGGCCGCCGTGCGGGATCGCGTGCTGCACCTGCGGTTGCGTGCTCCCGCGCCGGCCGGCCCCCGACCCGCACCGTCCACCTCCGTTTCCTGAACGTGACCCGGCTCGGCGCTAGCCAGGGATGGTCGCGGAGCCGAACGCCGGACAGGCGAAATCATGCGGCTGACTCATCTCACCCTGACCAACTTTCGCAACTTCGCTCGCGCCGAGCTCGATCTCCCCCCCGGGATCAGCGTCTTCTGGGGTGAGAACGCCCAGGGCAAGACCAACCTGCTTGAGGCCATCTACCTGCTGGCGACGACTCGTTCGCCACGCGCGGCGTCGGACGCGGAGCTGGTGCGCTGGGACGCCGTTGAGGACGGGCTGGGCGTGATGCGCGTGGCCGGGCGCGCCCTGCGCGGGCGTGCTGAACTCCATGTGGAAGTAACGGTGATGGCCCGGGAGGCCGAATCCTCCCCGCTCGGTGAGGCGGCGGCCCATGCCGCCAAGCGCCTGCGCGTCAACGGTTTGCCGCGCCGCGCCTCCGAGGTGATCGGTCACATCCTGGCCGTGCTTTTTACTGCCCAGGACATCGACCTGCTCACCGGGTCGCCAGCCGGGCGCAGGCGGTATCTCGACATCACCGTGGCGCAGGTCGACCACGCCTATCTGCGCGCTCTGCAGCGGTACCAGCGCGTGATGCAGCAGCGCAACGTGCTTTTGCGCCGGATCGGGGAGGGCCGGGCGCGCCCCGAACAATTGCTCCCCTGGAACGAAGAGCTGGTGGTACAGGGCACCACGATCACGCTGGCGCGGGCGGCGGCGGTGGCGGAGCTCGATCGGCAGGCACGGGACGTGTACGCCGCCCTCAGCGAGGGACGGGAGGAGCTGACGGTCCGCTACGCGCCCCAGCTGGCGGAGGAGTGTGGCGGGAGCCTGCCGACCACGCCCGAAGCGCTGCGCAACCGATTCCGCGAGGCCCTCCAGCGCCGTCAGGGCCGAGAGATCGCGGCCGGCGTCTCACTCGTTGGTCCACACCGGGACGATCTGCGCTTTGCGATCGGGGGACGGCCCGCGGACAGTTTCGGCTCCCGTGCCCAGCAGCGCACGGCAGCACTCGCCCTGCGTCTGGCCGAGGCGCGCTTCCTGCGCGACCGTGCCGGTGAGACGCCCGTGTTGCTGCTCGATGACATCCTGTCCGAGCTCGATGAGCGCCGCCGCGCTGCAGTCCTGCACACGCTCACCGACGCCGAACAGGCATTCATCACCACCGCCGAGATCGACCGGTTCAGCCCCGACTTTCTCCGACAGGCCGCGGTTTTCCGCGTGGCGGGTGGTCGCGTGCAGTTCCACCTCACGGTGGAGGGGCAGGATACCACCCCATCCGCGCCCAGCGTTGTACCGGCTCCGGCCGAGCTGTGAGCGCTGCCGGGGTACGGGCGTCAAGACGGCGCGCCGGGCGCCAGCGGGGGCTGCGAGAAGATCGGTGTACGAATGCCCGGCGGAACGATCACCCGCAACGCGTGCGGCTCCACGGAAAACGCGGCCGGTGTGTGGGTAAGGACGTCCCCGTCGGTCTGCACGGGCACGGGATGCTCGGTCTCCACGGCGATCACCTGCCCGGTTCGGTACAGCGTCCCGGGAACGCCGGTATGCCGCCCGACCAGGGTGCGGGCCAGGTACACGAGGAACCGGCCAAACCCCTGGCCGGTGTAGACCATGAGGTCGAGCCGGCCATCGTCGGCCACGGCGCGATTGGTGACCTTGATGAGACCGCCGTAGGAGCGCGTGTTTCCGACCACCGCCATGAGGAGCGGCCCATGCACCTCTTGGTCATCGATCCGGACGCACGCCCGCAGGGGCGTAAAGCGGGCGGCCTCGCGCAGCCCCTGCGCGATATACGCGACGCGGCCGAACGTCCGCTTGGCCCAGGGCGACAGGCTTGCCACCACCGTAGCGTCCACCCCGAGGCTGGCCATGAGCAGAAAGCGGTGGCCGTTGCAGAGGCCCACGTCGACGGTTCGCACCTCACCATGGTCGACCAGGCGTGCGACCGCCGCCGGATGGCGCGGCAACCGGACCTCATGGGCCCAGACGTTGGCCGTGCCGGCGGCTACCACCGCCAGGGCGGTGTGCGAGCCGCTCAGCCCGCCGGCGGCCTCCCGCACGGTGCCATCCCCGCCCACAACGACGACCGCATCGAGCCCGCGCTCGGCGGCCTCGCGCGCCAGCCGCTCGGCGTGACCAGGCATTCGCGTCCAGCATTCCTCAACCTCCCAGCCGCGCAGCCGCAGCCAGGCCGGCCCGGTCGCCAATCGGTCCGGCGAAGGCAGGGTCCGCGCAGTGGGATTGATGATGAACCGCACCCGTTTCGGCACTCCGGCCGTCCTCTCCGCGATGCCTGCCGGCATCGGCGTAGTGGGTCGCGCTGTCCGTCGACAACGCCGGTGCAGACCGGCTAACGGTCCTCGCCACGCGTGCCCCAGCCACGCACCGCGCTGTTCCGATGGCTGAACACCCCTTCTGGACTGGGGCGGAAGATCCAGGCGTGCACCATCCAGCCCGTCTCCCGCACGTAGAGGCCACCCGCCGCGCGACAGCCCGCCGGGGAGGCCACGCCCACCGCCGGCGCCCCAGCCCGCACGGCAAAGCACAGATCCGTGTGGTAGTGCCACACCGCCAGCGGGCCAAACGGGGAGTCCGGCGGGGTGTCATCACCGGGCCGCTTGGGCAGGGACCAGCTCACCCCCACGAGCTCCCAGCCGCCATCGGTCGTGCTGTCGTACAGCAGGACGGGCGGGCGCGCTGGGTCAAAGGTGCCGGCGGCCAGCAAGACGGGGTGGACGAAGTGGGCACCCAGACCCGGAATCGGCTGGGTCACCTGAATGTACCCGTCTGCCCGCGCCCGGTTGACATCGCGGTATTTCTCGGTGGCGGCCTGCGCGGCGCGGAGCACGGCGTCGGTCGCGCGGATCTGCTCCCAGCTCACCGGGATTTCCTCACCGTGGCTGTGGCGTGAGGGATCGAGGGCGGGTTGGAATTGGGCCGTCGGGCCGTGCGCGTGCGGCGCGGACGATCCCACGGCCGCCGGCGTCGGCGCGGCCTGGGCCGACTGCCCCGAGAGCTGGTGTGCGGCCTCGTGCTGCGGTGTGCCAAGCGCACCGGAGCGCATGGCAAAGCCGAGCGAGCCGACCAGCAGCCCGTGCAGGGTGCGCCCCGGCCGCACCGACAGAAGCCCACCCCTCACCCCGTGTCGCCCTGCATGGGCGGTCGTTGAGTCTGCCAGGAGCGCGCCCGCGCCCAGCACAACGGCCAGGAGACCGGCCGCAAACAGGGCATGACCGGGATTGTGCAGGGTGAGCACGCCCTCGCGCACGGCCAGGTCGGCGTTGCGCGCGTGCAGCCAGGCGTCCAGCGCCAGGCCCAGCACCTGGGCGGTCGCCCCACCGGCCACCAGCCCTACGGAGAAGCGCCGACTCATCGTCGCACCTCCACCTCGAATGAGCGACCGCGTGGGTTCTCCCCTCACCGCGCGGTCGGAGGCCCACCCCAGGCTCACCCCGTCACCGAGGCGCTTGCGTCTGGGAGCGGTACGGTGGCGCCCGTGCGTGTCGCGAAGAATTCCAGCTCCGGCGCCGGCCCCAGCACGATGAGCTGATCGTGCAGGCGGAGCACCTCCTGCGGGGAGGGAGCCGCGCGGAGGCCGGCACCTTCGCGGCGCAGGGCGAGCACCACGGTGTCGGGTCGGCCACCGAACACCTGATGGATCGTGCGACCCGCCAGGCCGGACGCCGCCGTCACCGTCACCTCGGCGAGGATGAGGTCTCCCTCGCGGCTGCGGAACGTGGTGGTCATAAAGTCGACGATGGCGGGTTGCAGGGCGGCCATCGCCATGTGCTGGCCAGCGATGCTGTACGGGGAGATCACCCGGTCGGCGCCGGCGCGGCGGAGCTTGCTCTCGGTTTCCGGGTGTCCGGCCCGCGCCACGATGAAGATGTCCGGCTTGAGGGCGCGGGCACTGAGGACGATGAACGTGTTGTCGGTGTCGGAGTCGGCGGCGGCCAGCAGGCCGGCGGCGCGCTGCACGCCAGCACGCAGCAGCACCTCATCGCTGGTGGCGTTGCCGTCGATGTAGTCGTACCCCAAGGCGCGCAACAGTGGATGCACCTGCGGGTTGTGGTCCACCACCACAAACGACACACCGCGGCGGTGAAACTCGGCCGCGATCTCCCGTCCCACGCGGCCAAAGCCGCAGATGATGTAGTGACCGTGCAGGCCCTGAATGCGCGCCTCCATCCGCCGCCTCCCGAAGTAGTCCAAAAGCTCGCCCTCCACCGCCACGGTGACGATCGTCGTCAACGTGTACAGGGCCCCGCCCACGCCGCCGATGATGAGGACGATGGTGAAGACCTGCCCCGCCGTGGACAGCGGATGCACCTCGCGGAAACCCACGGTGGACAGGGTGGTCACCGTCTGGTAGAGGGCGTCCAGCGGCGGCCACCCCTCGATGAGCATGTAGCCGGCCGTGCCCACTATCACCAGCAGGCAGAGCAGCGAGACCGAAACGGCGAGTCTGCGCCGAACGCCCATACCAGAGTCAGGTAGCCACATGTGGAAGAAGGGGCAGGCGCCGTTCGCCAGCGCCTGCCCCGTGTGGCTAAATACCGCCGCCGATCCGTTTGCGCTTGCTTGTCACGTAATCCACCAGGATGTACTGGCCAAGCTTGTCGGGCGTGGTGTAGAACACCCGACCCTTGTTGATCTTCGCGACCTGGTTGACGAACTCTTTCAAGTAATAGTTCCGGTCAAGCATGAAGGTATTGATGATGATGCCCTTCTGGGTGCAACGCTTGACCTCTTTCAGCGTCTCGCGGATGGTGATCGGGCTGGGCGGGTAAGCGAAGTAGGACCGACCCTTTTCCAGGTGGGCGGTCGGTTCGCCATCCGAGATCATAATGATCTGGCGGGTGCCGACCTTGTGCTTGGCCAGGAGCGACTGGGCCAGGATAAGGGCGTGGTGCATGTTGGTGCCCAGCACCGACTCGTCCCAGCGGACGTAGGGAAGCTGTTCTGGCTTGAGCTCACGCGCGTAGGCCGAGAAACCGATGATGTACAGGCTGTCACGCGTGAACTGGCTGCGGATCAGGTTGTTCAGGGCCAGCGCCACCTTCTTGGCGGCCTGGAATGAGCCCCGCAAGGCCATGGACCACGACAGGTCCAGCATCATCACCGTGGCGGTTTGCGTGAGCTGCTCGGTGCGGTAGACCTCAAAGTCCTCCGGCTGCAGCCGCGCCGGGATGCTCGGCCCGCCCTCCCGGTAGTAGGAGTTGAACAGCGTGCGCTCGATGTCGAGGTGGAAGGGGTCGCCGAACTCATAGCGCTTGGTCTCATCGGCGCGTTCACCGCCGGTGCCGCGTTCGCGCACCGCGTGCTTGCCGAAGGAGTCCTTCTTGAGCTGCGCGTAGATCTCGCCCAACGCCTTCTGCCCGATCTTGCGCGTGCCGCGCGGCGTCAGCTCCCAGGTGTTGCCCCGGCGGCGGATGTAGCCGGCGTCCTCCAGGATTTGCAGGAACTGGCGGAGCTGGCGCAACGTTTCGGCGGCCTCCTCGCCCAGGATCTCGGCCAGCTTTTTCTCGTCGATCTCCTCGATGTCGCCGCCGTACTGCGTGCGCTCGAGCTGGCGCTCCAGCTCATCGATCCCCTGCATGCGCTCCATGAGGCGCATGGCCTCGGCAAGATCCAGCTCCTCGTCGCCGCGGAACGGGTACTGGGTGCGCAGGTCGCGCATGGGGAACATGTATTCCAGGTTGGCGGCCAGTTCGTTGAGCGCCTGCTGGAGCTCGGGATCGCCGATCTTATCGGCGAGCAGGTCCTGGAGCTGCTGGCGCATGTCCGCCGGCATGGAGTCGAGCAGGTTCTGCATCTGCGCGATCTGCGCCTGCATCTGCCGGATGAGATCGTCGAGCGACTGCGGTGGGTTGTTGCCGAACAGGTCGCCGTACTGCTGCATGAACTGGTCGAAGTCCGGCTCCCCGCCGGCCATCTTCTCCTGGAGCATGCGGTTGAGGTCCCGCACCATCTGTTTGATCCGCTCCAGTTGCTCCGGCGTCATGCCCTGGATCTGGTTGTAGAGATCCTTGAAGAAGGTGTCCATCATCGCCTTCTTCAACATCTCCATCAGTTCCTGGAACTTGGCGCGGGCTTCGGGGTCCATGAACTCGTAGTTCTGGAGCTCGCGCACCGCGCCGGCCAGGTCCGAGGGCAGGTTATCGAGGAACTGCTTCTTGCGCTCGGCGATCTGCCGCAGCATGCGGTTGAACTCGTTCGCCTGGTCTCCGGTGCCGCCGGGCTTCCCCTGCTGAGCGCCGCCGGGTGATTGCTCGCCCTGGGTGCCGCCCCGCTGACGGCCGGACTGGCGGTCCTGCGGGCTGCCGCCGCGGTCTTGCTGGCCGAGGCCGCTGCGCTCGGCCTCCTCCATGGCCCGCTGGGCGGTTTCCAGGGCCTCTTGCAGCGCCTTATCGAGCGCGGAGAGCCCGTCGTCTTGCCCGCCCTGCTGGGGGGAGCCAGCCTGGGGTTCACCTGGCTGCTGCCCCCGCTCCCCCTGCAGCGCCTCCTGCAGGCGGCGGTCAATCGTCTCCCGCTCCATCTGGACGATCTCGTTGAGGCGGTTCTTGATATCGTCGAACACGGAGGAGAGGTTGTAGCGGTCGAGCATCTGACGGCGCTGTTGCCGCAGCTGCTGGAGCAGGTCGCGCAGGCCCTGGAGCCGCTGGCCCATGGGGTTGCGCATGCCGCGCTGGAGGAGGTTGCGCAGGGCGTGCTGAAGATCGCCGAAGTTCATCAGGTCGTCGGTGAGGTTCTCCAGCACCTGGTCCGGGTCAAGCGGCGGGATCTCCTGGCTGCCGTCCCACTCGGAGTAGCGGTAGATGGTCATGGCGCCGTCCCTTCATTACGACCGCGTGGTCCCATACTGCGCGCGTTGGGGGGTGGGTGATGGTGTTGCGGTGCCCCCGGCGGAGGGGTGCTTAGCCGCGGTACTGCACCCGCCCTGAGATCTTGTCCTTGTTCAGGCGCTTGTTGAGGTGCAGGCCCTCCAGCACGAACTCGATCGCCGAGGCCACGTGCGCCGGGCTGCGCGAGGGCAGCACTTTTTCGACGGCGCGGCCCAGCGGCTCCACCTGGCGCAGCAGGCGCATGTACTCTTCGGCCGGCATCTGGTCAGACACCTCGACAGAGATGCCCGACTTGAAGCGCTGCACCACGCTCTCCAGCTCGCCGATGTTGAAGTTGCGGTTGAAGACCGTCACCACCGCGCCCTGGATGAGCTTCTCGATGATCTGCTCCTCGCGCCCGTCCTCAACGGTCTCCAACTCGATCTTGCCGGAGATGGCAGGGATGACGTAGGGCAGATCGCTGATGCGCGGCACCACCTCGCTCTCGCCCAAGCGGATGGCGCGGCGCATGGCGTTGGCCAGCAGCGACTCGTAGTTGGCGATGCTGGCGCGCACGGAAACGCCGGAGCGCTGGTTCACGTCAGGAGAGCGGCGGGCCAGGCGGGTGATCTCGGCCACGATCTCCTTCATGAACTGGGGCACGGAGACCGTGTAGTCCCGATCCTCGAACGTGGCCCGCTCGCGCTCCATGATGTCGATCTCGTATTCGACGGTGCGCGGGTAGTGGGTGCGGATCTGGGCGCCGTAGCGGTCCTTGAGCGGCGTGATGATGCGGCCGCGGTTGGTGTAGTCCTCCGGGTTGGCCGAGGCGACGATGAAGACATCCAGCGGTAGGCGAATGCGGTAGCCGCGGATCTGGACGTCACGCTCCTCCATGATGTTGAGGAGGCCCACCTGGATGCGCTCGGCCAGGTCCGGCAGCTCGTTGATGCAGAAGATGCCGCGGTTGGTGCGTGGGATTAGCCCGTAATGGATCGTGAGCTCATCGGAGAGGTAGCGGCCCTCGGCGACTTTGATCGGGTCCACCTCACCGATCAGATCAGCGATGGTGATGTCAGGCGTGGCCAGCTTCTCACCGTAGCGCTCCTCGCGCCGCGCCCAGCGGATGGGGGCGTCGTCGCCGAGCCGCTCGATGATCTGCCGACCGACGGGCGAGATCGGCTTGAAGGGGTTCTCGAGGAACTCAGGGGCGAGCACCCTGCGGACGCCGTTCTCCTCGATCTCCACCGGCGCCAGCGTGGGGGTCTCCTCATCTAGGAGCTCCACGAGCGAGCGGATCATGCGCGATTTCGCCTGCCCGCGCTCTCCCAGGAAGATGATGTCCTGCCCGGCGAGGATGGCGTTTTCAATGGCCGGGATGACGGTCTCCTCATACCCGATGATGCCGGTGAACAGCGGCTCGCCGCGCCGGATCTTCTCGATGAGGTTCTTCCGCATCTCCTCGCGGACCGGGAGGACCTTGTACCCGGAGGCGCGCAGCTCACCAACGGTCCTGGGCTTCTCAAGCACTGTCACGGTCGCTTCCTTTGCCTCCCTGGCGGGTTGCCTCCACCGCCGCCGAACGGACGCGGGGCGTCTCTGGAGGATTTGTCTCGTTCCGGCTTGCCGGGCGCGGTTCGCCCGCCCCCGTCGGGCGGGCGTGCACAAGCGACGCGCCGGGTGCCTACAGTATACCCCTTGTACGTGCCACGCAACGGCCTGTCACCGAAAATCGACGCCCTGTCTCGTCAACCAGTCTCGCGCAGTTCGGACCGACACTCCATCTTGCACGCGCGACCCGACTGCGGCATAGTGTCAACCGGGATATCCGCCCGCTCCTGCGGATGGTGCCCCGTACCGGGCCTCGGGCGCCGAGACGGAGGTGCTGGATGAGCGCGCTGACCTGGGCGCGGACGCATCTCCCCCTGCACCGTCGGCGGGTAACGAGCCGCGGCGCGGCCCACCGCTGGCGCGCGCCGCGGGCGTCTGAGATCGCCGCGGCGGCGGTGGTCGGGTGGGCGGTGCTTGCCGCCCTGCTGTTCCTGGTGTCCCGCACGGTGTTCGGCATGAGCCAGGGGGCCGCTCTCGGCTTCTCCCTGGGCGTGGCCACCTACATCCTCATGTTCACGGGCTTTATTGTGGCGCTGGCCTGGTGCGTCGTCACCAATCGCATGGATCTCCCCAACCGCTGCTGAGCGCCGCCGCGCGGCGGTTCAGCGCAGCGTCACGTTCCAGATGCTGGGCACCTCGCCCAGCGGCACCTCGATCAGCGTGGGGTGCGTGTCGCTGAGTGCCTCGCGCAGCGCCAGCCGTAGCTCTGCCGCGTTCTTGGCGCGCACCCCGGCCACGCCGAACGCCTCGGCCAGCTTCACGAAGTCGGGGTTCACCAGCTCGGAGGCAAGCACCCGGCCGCCGAACTGCTGTTGCTGGATACGGCGCACGTTACCGAAGGCGTTGTCATTGAACACCACCGTGACCAAGTTGATGCCGTGTTGCACCAAGGTGCTCAGCTCGGCGAGCTGATAGGCGAAGCCGCCGTCCCCCGCGATGGACACCACCTTCTTGTCCGGGTTGCCGATCTTGGCGCCCATCGCCGTAGTGAAGCCGAAGCCGAGGGTGCCTTGATAGCCCGCGGTGAGGAAGGTGCGCGGCCGGTACACCGGGAAGGCCTGGTTGGCCCAGTAGCCCACCTGTGTGACCTCAGTGACGAAGATGCCGTCCTCCGGCAGCTCCTCACGAATGGCCATGGCCAGGTCGGCCTGCGGTTGCAGGCTGTCGAACGTATCCCGCACCCGTCGACGCACGGCCTCGCTGTCCTCGCGACGGGAGGGGCGGCTGCGGTTGTAGCGGGGTAGCCGCTCGATCAGCTGCCGCAGCCCTTGCCGAGCGTCGGCCACCAGCCCTACATCGACCTTGGTGTTGCGCCCAACCTCGGCCGGATCGATGTCGAGCTGGATCACGGTCTGGTGCGGCTTGACCCCCCAGGGCATCGTGGCCGGCTGGACGAAGCGGGTGCCAACGGCCAGGAGGACGTCCGCCTGCGGCGTGAGGGCGGAGCCGGCCAGCGGCAGTTGGGCCAGGTAGTGGCGGTCGGACAGCGCGCCGCGGCCGTTGGTGGTCATCACCACCGGGGCCTGGAGCATCTCGGCCAGGACCTCAAGCTCTGGCGAGGCATCGCTGGCCAACACGCCACCACCGGCGAAGATGAGCGGCCGTTCGGCTCGGCCCAGCGCCTGGGCCGCTCGCTCCACCAGGTCAGGGTCGGCGGCGGGCGGCGTGGCCGGCGGTTCCGGTTCCAGGATGGGTACCTCCGCCGTGGCCTGGAGCACATCCGGCGGGATCTCGATCTCCACTGGCCGCCGCCGACCGGAGGTAAGCTGGCGGAACGCCTCGCGCACCAGGGCCGGGATCTCCTGTGGGCGCATGGCCCGCCCGGCCCACTTGGTTACGGAGCCGATCATCTCGAGCTGGTTTTTGATCTCGTGCAGAACGCCGCGGTCCCGGCCGATGAGGTCGGACTGGATCTGGCCGGCGATGCACAGCACGGGTGAATTGCAGGCGTAGGCGGTGGAGAGGCCGGCGGCGGCGTTCAGCAACCCCGGGCCAGGCACCACCAGGCAGGTGCCCACGCGGCCCGTTGTGCGCGCATACCCGTCGGCCATGTAGGCGGTGGCCTGCTCGTGGCGGGTGTGGTACACCTTGATGTGCTCACGTTGCTCCCACAGCGCGCTGAACGCCCAATCGAGCTGCACGCCTGGCAGCCCGAAGACCACGGAGACCCCCTCGACCTTGAGCGACTCGACGAGCGCCTGCCCACCAGTCATCTGCGCCATGCTGATCCCTCCCCGGCGGCCACGCGGCGGGGGTGCGATGGCCGCGCCGTGATGCGGGGCCAAGTATACCGGACGCGGGCGATAATGGCGTGAACGTGTCGGTTTGCCTGGTTAGTCGCCGGCGGCCAGGTGGCGCTGCAGCTCAGCGGTGACCCGGCTGATGATCGGCCCCCAGTCGGCGCCCGGTTCACGGGTGACGGTGACGAAGTCGTTCAGGAAGAACAGACGGCTCACCCCTGGCACGGCCAGCAGCCGGGCTGCCAATGGATCGCCAAGGGCATCCGGCGCGGTGGTAACCGTGCGCGGCCCCCTGCTCAGCGGCCGTCCGACGCTGAACTTGAGGGCGTTCGGATTGGGCGTAGCGTGCACCTGGACCTCGATGGTGTCGGTCACGGCGGCGCTCCTCCAGGACTTGGCGGCAAGGTGGCCGCACGGAAGTCGCTCACGCGACCTTGTGTCCCCAGAATAGCAGGCGCCGGAACGGGTAGAGGCAGGGCGCGCTGGCGCCCAGCGCGTGCAGCAGACGCTCCGTGTATGCGGCGAGGAAGCGCTCCTCCGCCCCAGGCGCCAGGCGAGAGAGGAGGAGTTCAGGCTGGTGCTCTTCACCGACGCCCCCACCACGCGGGTGCTGGGCAGTTCGTGGCCGTACACCTTGTCGAAGCAGACCTGTTCGGGAAAGCCGTGCTCCCAGAGCAAGGTGGCATAGCGTTCCAGGGACAGCGCCGCGGAGCGGCGAACAAACCGGCCGAGCAGGTCGCGGAACGGGGGCCTTTGCGCCACCCCCGTGGCCAGGCAGTGCGAGGGGTGGTGCTGTTGGCCGGCACCCGCACGGCCACCTGCGCACCGGGCCGCCGTCACCGTCGCATGGGTGCGCCGTGTTTGTCATACTGTACGGTCGTGGCCGTGAATCGGGACGCGTGCACGGCCACCGGGAGAAAGGATGGCCTCATGAGCAGCGCTCAGGAACCGATCCGCGTGATGATCGTCGACGACCACGCCGTGGTGCGCGAAGGGATCCGCACTTACCTCGAGCTTGAGGACCGGATCGTGTTGGTCGGCGAGGCCGCCAACGGACGTGAAGCGGCGGAGAAAGTACGGGCGCTGAAGCCGGATGTCGTGCTGATGGACCTGCTCATGCCGGACATGGACGGCATCGCGGCGACGCGCGCCATCAAACAGCAAGCGCCCGACGTGAAGGTGATCGTGCTCACCAGCTTCACCGATGACGAGCACATCCTGCCCGCCATCGAGGCCGGTGCGACCGGCTATCTCCTTAAAGATGTCTCGGCCGAGGAACTGGTGAAGGCTATCCAGGGCGCCTATCAGGGGCAGGCCCAGTTACACCCTGAGGTGGCGCGCCGCCTGATGGAGCAGGTGCGCCAGCCACGCAAGCGCGAGCAACCGGGCGAGGAGCTCACGCCGCGCGAGCGAGAGGTGTTGCGCCTGATCGCCAAGGGCATGAGCAATAAGCAGATCGCCCGCGAGCTAGTGATGACGGAGCGGACCGTCAAAGGGCACGTGAGCAACATCCTGGGCAAGCTCAACCTCCAGGACCGCACCCAGGCCGCGCTGTACGCCGTACGGCACGGCCTGGCCCCACAAGACTGAGCTCGACTAGGGCAGCCAGGGTGCGCGGCCGAGCACCCGGCGCCGGGCTAGCGGCGGGGGGTGGCTTCGCGGTAGCTCATGTGGGCGATACCGCACAACAGCCCGCAGGCCAGGGCCATGACCGTAGCCACAACCCCGGAGGCGACATCGCCACGGGCGAAGGTCAGGCCGGCAGCCATCGCCGCGGCCAGACCGAGCAGGCCCATCAGCCCGATGAACAACACCCAGAAGAGCTGGAAGAAGGTGTGGCTCAGCATGGCGGGCACCCGAACCGGTCGACCGACCGGTCGTCACGATTTGGTCAAGCCTGCCACAGGCGTCGGCGTGCGTCAACGTGACACGCCGTCGACGGGCGGTCGCAACAGGTCGCCCACGCGCCGGAGCTCGGCGCGGTGCAGCGCCACCAACCGGGCCAATAGCTCCTCGCCAACCGACGTGAGCGTCACACGCACGGCGCGTCGGTCCTCTGGGTGGGGCAGGCGGGTCACCAGACCCTGGCGCTGAGCGCGGTTGACGAGCTCCACGACCGAGTGATGGCGCAGTTGCAGCCGCTCCGCCAGCTCGGCGATGGTTGCCCAGTCGCGCCCGGGAAAGCCCTTGATGGCCAGCATGAGCTGGTACTGCTGGGGCGTGAGGCCATACCGGCGGACCGCCTCCTCACTGAAGCGCAAGTAGCGGCGGATGGCAAAGCGAAAGCGGGCCAGGGCCTCGAAATCGGCCTTGGTCAGGGGCGGCGTGGACGCGTCGCCGATGCCTGTCTCGGTCACGCGCGTATGATACGGTGCAGATAGGCCACCTGTGCAGCGGCGCGATGCCCGCCGAACGAGAGGCTCAGCCCCGCTCCCGGTGTCCATGCCCCGGATGGAGGGACGAGCGTGCCCCGCCTCGGCCTACACTACGACCCCGCCCATGAACGGCACGACGCTGGAAACCATCCGGAGAACCCGGCCAGGGTGCAGGCGATCTTGTCCCATCTCCAGCAGGTGGATCTACTCAGGCGACTGGTGCCGGTGCCAGAGCGTGAGGCGACCGACGAGGACTTGCGGCTGGCGCATCAGCCATCGCTCATCGACCTGGTGCGGCGCACCGAAGCGATGGGCGGCGCCTGGCTTGACCCGGACACCGTGGTGCTGCCCGGTTCGTTCGCGGCTGCGGCGCGGGCGGTCGGCGGCGCCCTCCAAGCGGTGGACATGGTGCTGGACGGGGCCTTGGACGTCGCCTTCTGTATTGACCGGCCGCCCGGCCACCACGCGACGCCGAACCGGGCGATGGGCTTCTGCCTGTTCAACCAGGTGGCGGTAGCCGCCCGCCATGCCCTCACCCGGAGCGGCCTCCGCCGGGTGGCTATCGTCGATTACGACGTCCACCACGGCAACGGCACGCAGGAGATCTTCTGGACCGATGCTGACGTACTGTACTGCTCCACACACGAGTACCCGTTCTACCCCGGCAGCGGCCACTGGCGCGAGATCGGTGAGGGGGCCGGGCGGGGCGCCACGCTCAACCTCTCCCTGCCGGCCGGGTGTGGCGATGCCGAGTACTTGGCCGCCTTCGATCAGGTGATCATCCCGGCGTTGCGCCGCTTCCGTCCCGACCTAATCCTCGTGTCCGCCGGCTTTGACGCCCACCTGGCCGACCCTTTGGCCGACATGGCGGTTACCGCGGCCGGGTACGAGGGCATGGCTCGCCGCCTGGCCGAGACCGCGGCCGAGCTATGTGCCGGACGGGTAGTGGTCGTGCTCGAGGGTGGCTACCGGCCGGAGGCCGTGGCCCGGGCGGTGGAGCTGTCTGTGCGAGCGTTCCTGGGCGAGCCGCCCGCCGAGGTGCCGCCCGCCGAGCACGTACGGCAGGATGTGGCACGGCTCCTGGCAGCGGTTCGTCACCTGCACGGGTTGGACTGAACGCGCTTACAACCGCGCGGCCACCGCGGCGCAGAACTCCTCGGTGGTGGCGGTGCCGCCCTGGTCCGGAGTGAGGCAGCGGCCCTCGGCATAGACGGTGCTAATGGCGCGGTCCAGCGCCCGCGCCTCATCCACACGACCGAGGTACTCCAGCATCAGTACAGCTGAGAGCAGCGTGGCTGTCGGGTTAATGATATGCCGGCCGGCGATGTCCGGTGCGGTGCCGTGCACGGACTCAAAATAAGCGTAGGTGTCGCCATAGCAGCCGGACGGGGCCAACCCCAGGCCGCCGATGGTGCCTGCCGCCTCGTCCGAGAGGATATCGCCGTACTGGTTGGGCAGGACCACGACGTCCAGCTCCTGGGGTGTGGCCACCAGCCGGCGCGCAAAATCATCCACGATGAACTGCTCGTAGATGAGCGACGGGAACTCGTCGCGGACGACCTGTTCCACAAGCCGGACAAACAGACCGTCCGTGCGGGGCAGAACATTGTGCTTGGCGGCGCAGGTCACCCGGCCAGGCCGGCCGGCCTCCTGGCGAGCCAGCGCCAGCCGGCCGGCGAAGCGCGCGAGGCGGATCGTCTCCGCCTCGGTGATGACCTTGACGGCGTAGGCGCCGGCCGCCGCGGTGTCGATGGCGCGGCCATCGCGGGATCGGCGGGGCGACAGCGGCGCGAGGTCGCTAAGCGGACCCTCGACGCCCACGTACACGTCCTCGAGGTTTTCGCGCACAATGACGTAGTCGATACCCTCAGGCCGGCGCAGAGGACTTCGAAAGCCCGGGCGCCAGCGCACGGGGCGGACGTTGGCGTAGGTGTCCTTGGCCCAGCGCAGGTAGGTGGTACCGGCGGTCTTGCCGCTGCCCGCGCCGAACAGGGTGGTGTGGGAGCGGTCGATGGCCTCCTGGACCAGGCGCGTGAATCCCTCGCGCCCGTAGCGGGCCAGGCCCTCCTCGCCGGAGGGTAACTCCTCCCACACCACGGTCGGCGCTAGGCGTTTGAGCAGGGCCACACTGGGCCGTACCGCTTCCGGCGCGGCGTCATCGCCGGGCAAGGCAAGCACGCGAACGGTCATGGACCACGCTCACCGGGTTGCCTTTGGATAGGGCGCGGGGCGCGACGCGCCGCTGTCCGCGGCGCGGGCTCGTCCCCGCGTTCGCCCGCGCCATTCTACCACCGCTCGGCTGCAAGCGACGCCTCAGCGAGGTGTGGGGGTGCTGCCCTGGGCGCGGCCTGCACCAGCGGGACCGCCGCGGTATGCTAACCAGGGTAGTGCGTGCCCCGGAGCGGGATGCGCCCGGGGCGCGCGGAAAACCGGGTGAGACCCGCGCAGGGCAGGCGGCGGAACCGACCAGGCCGAGGTTCTCACCCCCTGGAGAGATGCGACGATGCCATCAGCGCAGACCAACCCCTTTGGCGCCCGCTCGACCCTGTCCTCCGCGCACAGCGGGCTGACGGTGACCTATTACCGCCTGGACCGGCTGGCCACGGAGACGGGCATCCACTTGGAGCACCTGCCCATCACCGTCAAGATCCTCCTGGAGAACCTGCTGCGTCAGGTAGACGGGCGGCACGTCACCGAGGAGCACGTGCTCTCGCTCGCCCGACGCGCGCCCAACGGCTCCACTGGCGAGTTCCCCTTTCTGCCGGGCCGCGTCGTGTTACAGGATTTCACCGGCGTGCCGTGCGTGGTGGACCTGGCCGCCATGCGCGCCGCCGTGGCCCGTATGGGCGGCGACCCACAGCGTATCAACCCGCTCGTGCCCGCCGACCTGGTGATCGACCACTCCGTGATCGTGGACCGATTTGGCACGGTGGACGCCTTCGCCTACAACGTGGCGCGCGAGTACGAGCGCAACCAGGAGCGCTACGCCCTCCTACGCTGGGCGCAGGGCGCGCTGCAGAACTTCCGAGTCGTGCCGCCCGGCACCGGCATCGTGCATCAGGTGAACCTAGAGTACCTGGCCAGCGTCGTCGCCCTGCGCGCCGAGGGCGGCGAGACGGTTGCCTTCCCGGACACCCTCGTGGGCACCGACTCGCACACCACCATGATCAACGGCCTGGGGGTGCTGGGCTGGGGTGTAGGCGGCATCGAGGCCGAGGCGGTGCTGCTCGGCCAGCCAATGTACCTGCTGCCACCGGTGGTGGTGGGAGTGAAGCTCACCGGCGCCCTGCCGGAGGGGGCCACCGGCACGGACCTGGTGCTCACCATCACCCAGATGCTGCGTCGGCACGGGGTGGTGGGCAAGTTCGTAGAGTTCCACGGCCCCGGGCTGAGCACGCTGCCGCTGGCCGACCGCGCCACCATCAGCAACATGGCGCCCGAGTACGGCGCCACCGCCGCCCTCTTCCCCGTCGATGAGGAAACGCTGCGCTACCTGCGCCTCACCGGGCGCGACCCGCAGCACGTGGCCTTCGTGGAGGACTACTGCCGCGCGCAGGGCCTCTTCCGCACCGATGACACGCCCGACCCCCTCTACGATGAGCAGCTGGAGCTGGACCTGGGCACGGTGCAGCCCAGCCTGGCCGGGCCGCGGCGGCCGCAGGACCGCGTGCCACTGCCCGAGGTGGGGCGGGTGTTTCGCTCCGCGTTCGCTGACGTGCTCCAGCCCGGGCCCTCACCCCGGCCTTCGGCCACCCCTCTCCCGCACACGGGAGAGGGGTTGGGGGCGAGGGCTGGCGGGGCGGACCAGCTCCCCACGGTCGAGGTCGAGCTGGACGGGGAGCGGGTGGCGCTCACGCACGGCACGGTAGCGATCGCCGCCATCACCAGTTGCACCAACACCTCCAACCCGGCGGTGATGATCGGCGCCGGTCTGCTGGCCAAGAAGGCGGTGGAGCGCGGCCTCACCGTCAAACCATACGTTAAGACCAGCCTCGCACCCGGTTCCCGCGCCGTGACCGAGTACTTCAAGGGCGCGGGGCTGTTGCCCTACCTGGAGGCGCTGCGCTTCCACCTGGTGGGGTACGGCTGCACCACCTGCATCGGCAACAGCGGCCCCCTGCCCGCGCCCGTGGCCGAGGCCGTACAGCGGCACGGGCTCGTGGTGGCCGCCGTGCTGAGCGGCAACCGCAACTTCGAGGGACGCATCAACCCGCTGGTGCGCGCCAGCTTCCTGGCCTCGCCGCCGCTGGTGGTGGCCTTTGCCCTGGCCGGCACGGTGGACATCGACCTCACCACCGAGCCCATCGGGCACGACCCGAACGGCGAGCCGGTCTACCTGCGCGACATCTGGCCCAGCCAGCGCGAGATCGCCGACGCGATCAGCAGCGCGGTGACGCCGGAGGTCTTCCGCCGCACCTATGAGGCGGTCTTCGCCGGCGATGAGCGCTGGCGCTCGATGCCGGTGCCGCAGGGCGCCCTCTACCAGTGGGACCCGGCGTCTACCTACATCCAGGAGCCACCCTTTTTCAAGGACATGGCACCCGAGCCGACTCCACCCCGGGACATCCTGGGCGCGCGGGTGCTGGTGGTGCTGGGCGATTCGATCACCACGGACCACATCTCACCGGCGGGCGACATCCCGGCGGACAGCCCGGCCGGCCGCTATCTGATCGAACACGGCGTGCAGCCGCCCGACTTCAACAGCTACGGGGCGCGGCGTGGCAACCACGAGGTGATGATGCGCGGTACCTTCGGCAATATCCGCCTGCGCAACAAGCTGGTAGCGCCCCGGGAGGGCTACTGGACCCTGTACCTGCCCACCGGCGAGGAGATGACCATCTACGACGCCGCCATGCGCTACCAGGCGGCCGGCATTCCCCTGCTGGTGCTGGCTGGGAAAGAGTACGGCAGCGGCAGCTCGCGCGATTGGGCGGCCAAGGGCACGCTGCTCTTGGGCGTGCGCGCCGTGCTGGCGGAGAGCTACGAGCGCATCCACCGCAGCAACCTGGTGGGCATGGGCGTGTTGCCGCTGGAGTTCCTGCCGGGCGAGAGCGCGGCCACCCACCGTCTCACTGGCCGGGAGACGTTCGATATCGCCGGCATCGCCGGGGAGCTGCACCCGCGCGCCCTGGTGACGGTGCGGGCGCGGGCGGAGGACGGCCGCACGGCGGAGTTCAGGGCCGTCGCCCGGCTGGACAGCCCAATCGAGATCGAGTACTACCGCCACGGCGGCATTCTGCCCTACGTGCTGCGCCGGCTGATGGCCGACGCATGAGCGACCACGGGTGACCCATGAACCAGTACACCGCCGCCACCTACGGTGACCATATCGCGGAAATTTACGATGAGCTCTACGCCGGCATGTTCGATGAGGAGGCGCAGGTAGCGCTGCTTGCCGAGCTGGCCGCCGGCGGCCGCGCCCTGGAGCTGGGCATCGGCACGGGCCGGCTGGCGATCCCGCTGGCGCAGCGTGGGGTGGAAGTGCACGGTATCGACGCCTCGGAGGCGATGGTTGCGCGGTTGCGTGTCAAGCCGGGCGGTGAGGCTATCCCGGTGGTGATCGGCGATTTCGCCGATGTGCCCGTAGACGGCCGGTTCACGCTCATCTACGTGGTGTTCAACACCTTCTTCGCCCTGCTCACGCAGGAGGACCAGGTGCGCTGTTTCCAGAACGTGGCCACACACTTAGAGGACAACGGCGTCTTGCTGATCGAGGCGTTTGTGCCGGACCCAACGCGCTTCGTGCGTGACCAGAACGTGCAGACCTCACGGGTGGGGATCGGGCGGGTGGTGATCGACGCTGCCCGCCACGACCCCGTGTTTCAGCGCGTGTTCACGCAGCACATCCACATCACCGAGGCGGGGGTACGCCTCTACCCGGTGCACCTGCGTTACGCCTGGCCCTCGGAGCTGGACCTGATGGCGCGGCTCGCCGGTTTGCAACTGCGCGCCCGCTGGGGCGGCTGGAGGGGTGAGCCCTTCACCTCCGCGAGCCCCTCGCATGTCTCGGTGTATGAGCGGGCCTAACCGGCCATGAGCGTCCGCGCCAGTGCCGTGCAGGCGCTGGCAAATCGCGCCAGGGCGTGGGCGTCGACCGCGTCCGGTCGGTCCTCCGGCGTGTGGAAGAACGCGTGGCCCCCCGCCAGCGAGATGTACCGTCCACCCCGGACGGCGATGTTGCGCGCCTCGCCGCCCGGGACCAGACCGGCGGGCTGCACCCGGTACGGCCCGGCACCCGCCGCGTCGAGCGCCGCCCGGGCTTGCTCCAGGAGGGGCGCGTCGCTGGCGAACAGCCCCAGGGGCGGTGCCACAGCCGCCCCGATGGACGCGCCCAGGTGGAGCCAAACCACGGCGCCCGCCGCCAGGTTGGGGTGCGCCAGGAGATACGCCTCAAGGCCGCTGTGCCCCAATTCGTGGCCGCTGGTGGCGAGCAGCACCACGTCCCGGCCCCGCCCGCGCATGGCGGCCAGCGTCTGGGCAACCGCCAGCCACACGGCGATGCCGCCGCCGCGCTCGGCGGCGCACCAAAACCAACCGCTCTTTGGCGTCATGACCCCCAGCGGCGCCATGCCGGCACGCGGGGCGTCGGCCGGAAGATGGCCGACCACGTTCTCCGCGGTGACAAGCCGCCGAACACCATCCACGACCAGTCGCGCCCGCGCCGCCTCGGCCACCGCCTGCCGGATCGGGTCGGCGTCCGCTGGCGGCACAAACAGCACCGGCAGCGGGTCCGGCGTCCACACGCGCGGCGCGTTGACCAAGAACGCGGATGCGCCGCCGCGGCGGGTGATAACCACCAGCCCGGCCGCCGCGGCCGCCGCACCGCGCTGGACCGCCTGCTCGATGTCGTGTCCGGTGCTGGCACTGACATCGATGTCCAGCACCGCGATCGCGCCGCGGCGCACCGCCTCGGCCGGCACCAGCGGCCCCTCCACCCCACCGGTAGGGGTCAACCCCGCGTCCATCTGCGCGTGGCCGGCGATCTGCCGTCCCAGCGTGTCCACATAGGCGACCCGTGTCTCCAGGCGTGGCACGGCGAACGACCAGGCCTTCGCGGTGACGCCCATCGCGGCCAGGCGCCGGGCCAGCCAGGCCGTCGTGGCGTTGTCCCCCGGCGAGCCGGTACGGTGGATGCCCAGGGCGTCAAACTCGCGCACGAGCTCCAGCAGCGCCTGCGGGGTGGTGAGGGTGGGCTCAGTCAGCACGGAAGCAGCTCCGGTGGTATGAGGTTCGGTTCTCGCCAGTCTACCAACGCCGATCTTGGGAAGCACGGACCGCGTGCCGGCCGCCTGGCCGAGCGGTCAGATGGCGCCTGGCCATAGGGCGCGACTCGCCGTGCCCCCACGGGGCTACAATGGGCGCGCTGAGCCAGATGGGAGGGAGAGCGATGGCAATGGCCGCGAGCGGCAGCGTGCGCGTGGGCACGCTGGCAGAACTGGAGCAACGGGGATGCATGGTGGTGCCGGCCGGCGGGCACACGGTGGCCGTGTTTCTGCACGATGGGCGCGTCTACGCCCTCGACAACCGCTGCCCGCATATGGGCTTTCCCCTCAGCCGTGGCACGGTGCGCGACGGGTTGCTCACCTGCCACTGGCACCACGCCCGTTTTGACCTCACCTCCGGCGGCACGCTCGACCCCTTCGCCGACGATGTGCGCACCTTCCCGGTGCGCGTGGTGGACGGGGAGGTCTTCGTGGAGGTGCCGGCGGGCGAGGGCGGGCGCGTGCCCTACTGGACTCGGCGGATCGAGGAGGGGTTGGAGCAGCAGATCACGTTGGTGCTGGCCAAGGGGGTGATCGCCCTCCTGGGCGCGGGCGTGGCGCCAGCCCAGATCGCGGCCATCGGCGGCCGCTTCGGCCTCCAGTACCGCGCCGCCGGCTGGGGACCGGGGATGACGATCCTCACCGCCTGCGCGAGCGTGCTGCCGGCCCTGGCGCCGGAGGACCGCGTGCCGGCGCTCGTGCACGGTTTGGCGCGGGTGGCGGCCGACTGTGCCGGCCAGCCGCCCCGCTTCCCGCTCGAGCCGCTGCCGGGCACCGCGGCCCCCATCGCCCGGCTCAAGCAGTGGTTCCGCCGCGCCGTTGAGGTGCGGGACGAGGAGGCGGCGGAGCGCGCGCTCGCCACCGCTATCGCCGTCGGCGGCGCCCCGCATGAGCTGGCCGACATGTTGCTGGCCGCCGCCACCGACCACTTCTACCTGGACGACGGGCACACCCTGGACTTCATCAACAAGGCCTGCGAGTACCTCGACCTGGTGGGCTGGCAGGAGGCGGGCACGACGCTGCCGGCGCTGGTCGCCGGTCTGTGCCGGGCCACGCGCAGCGAGGAGCAGAACGCCTGGCGGCACCCGGTGGACCTGGTAGCGCTGGCAGGGCCAGAGTTGACGCGGCTGGTCACGGGGGCCCTGCCGGCGATGGCGGACGGTGGCCGCACCCTGAGCGACGAGGAGTTCGACGGCCTGGTCTGGACGGTGCTGGGCGAGGACCCAGAGGCCACGGTGCGGGTGCTGTCCACGGCCTTGAGGGACGGCGTGGCCCTGCCGGAGCTGGGGCTAGCAGTGGCGCACGCGGCCGCGCTGCGGCTCGCCCGCTTCCACACGAGTAACGAGTTCGGCGACTGGGACACCGTGCACAACACCTGGACCTCCTGCCAGGCGCTCTATCAGGCCCTGCGGCGCGCCCCATCGGCGGAGCTGGCGCGCGGCCTGTACCACGCCGCCTTGCGCGTCTACCTGGACCGCTTCCTGAACGTGCCGCCGCAGCGCCTGCCCGATATGGAGCCGGAGCCGCCCGCGGCGCCGACGGAGCCGGTCGCGCTGCGGCAGGCATTGCTGGAGCTCATGGACCGAGAGCAGCAGGTGAACCCGGTGGGCCGGCTCGTGGACGCCTACCTGGCGGCGGGGCAGGACGATGCCGCGCTGGTGCAGACGTTAGGGCACGCGTTGTTTCGTGAGGACGCCGGCTTCCACGCCTATCAGGCGTTCGAGGCCGGCTGGCGGCTGTTCACGGCCCTGCGGGCGCGGCGGCCGCTGGCGGCGCGGCGCACCCTGGTCGGGGTGGCCCGCTTTCTGGCCGCGCACAGCCCCACGCCGCGCGCCCTCCGCCAGACGGTGACCATCGCCCAACGCCTGGCGCGCGGGGAAGAGCTATACGCAGAGATGTAGCGGAGAGCGCGCGGCTCGCATTGGCACAGGGGGCCCGCTGCTCGCACCGTGCGGCGCGCTTCCCCCACCCGCCAGTCAACCATACACTACCGTCACAGCACGCGCGCCGTGAAGCGCGTGCGGCCTCGGGGGAACACGGCATGAACTACGAGCAGATTCGCGCCGAACGGCGCGGGGCGGTGGCCCTTCTCACCCTCAACCGCCCGGAAAAGCTCAACGCCTGGACCGACCGCATGCACGCGGAGCTGCACGACGCCATCTCCCGCGCTAACGAGGACGTGGAGGTGGGCGCTATCGTGCTCACCGGCGCCGGGCGAGGCTACTGCGCCGGCTACGACATCGGTGCCTGGCGTGAGGGCTTACAGCAGGGCGGAGTGGAGCGTTCCGGCGGCCCCGCGGCTCGCCCCGGCGAGAGCTGGGTCCACCTGCTGCGCCGCTCGAAGCCCGTGATCGCCGCCGTGAACGGGGTGGCCGTCGGCGTGGGCGCCACGCACGTGCTGCCGGCGGATGTCCGCATCGCGGCGGAAAGCGCGCGCTTCGGCTTCGTGTTCGTGCGTATGGGCGTGGTGCCGGAGCTGGCCAGCACCCACTACCTGGTCCAGCTGGTAGGCCTGGGCCCCGCGCTGGAACTGTGCCTCACCGCGCGCATGATCGACGCCGCCGAGGCGCTGCGCCTGGGGCTCGTCTCCCGCGCGGTGCCGGACGACCGCCTGCTGGAGGAGGCGCTGGCGCTGGGCGAGGAGATCGCCGCCTTGCCGCCCACGCAACTGCGCCTGGCCAAACAGCTTCTGCACGCCAACGCCGTGGAGCAGGACCTGGACGCGGTGCTGGCGCGCGAGGGGGAGGCGCTGCGGCAGGCGTACGCCTCACCGGAGTTCCGCGAGGCCGTGACGGCCTTCATGGAGAAGCGCCGGCCGGACTTCCGCGCTGCCCGCGCCGGTCGGTGAACCAGCGCGGGCGGATGGTCACCGATCCCCGTCGCCCAGCCAGCGCGCCTGCCAGCCCTCGTCCGGCTGGGCCTCGGCGAAGGGCCAGGGTTGCTCCCAGCGGTCCAGGTACACCACCCGCTTCACCGGGCGGCGGCGTACCGGGCCTGGCCGGTCGACTGGGTACCCGAGCGGGACGAGGCAGTAGACCTGGTTTGTCTCCGGGATGCCGAGGAGGTTGCGCAGCTCGTCCTCGTGCGCGCGGGCAAAGTTGGTGATGGAGCCGCCCAGGCCCAGCGCCCGCGCCGCCAGCAGCAGGTTCTGCACGGCCGGGAAGATGCTGCCGCCGGGGGTGGTATGCTTGCCGCGCAGCCCGCACACCGCCACGATCACCGGCGCCTCGTGCACGTGCGCCGCAAGGTATGCCGTGCTCTTGAGCGCGAGGCGCTGCGTGCGCGGCAGGTCGTCCATCAGGGCCGGGTTCTGCGCGTAGCGCGGCTGGTAGCGCGTCCATGCCTCCCAGAACCAGGCCTGGATCTGCCGTTTCACGGACGGATCGGTGATCAACACGAAACGCCAGTCCTGGGCGTTGCCGCCGGAGGGGGCCCGGATAGCGGCGTCGAACAACTGGAACAGCACCTCGTCCGGGATCGGGTCCGGCCGCAGGCGCCGCAGGGCGCGGGTGGTGTAGATAGTGTGGAACAGGCCTGGATCGCTCATCTGCCCTTCCCGCGCGCAGGTACCAAGGTAAGGACGTGCACGGCCGCCGCCTGCACATCGGCCTCGGTGTAGTGCATGGGGATGCGCCGGTGCGTGCGCCACAGCTCGAGCTGGTCGGCGTAATGCGGCGTGCCGGGCAGGCCGGAGACACCACCCGGCACCACGAAGCTGCCGTGGGCGATATCGGCCAGGTCCACCACCTGCCGGTACACGGACAGCGCGGTGATGGGGTAGCCGTTCCGCCGCTGCCAACCGTAGGCGGCGCACTGCACCGTGTCCCCATCCCCGCCAACGGCGGCGCGAGGCGGGTTGAGGGCCGCCGCCAGCTCCGGAAAGGCCGCGGCCAGGGTGTGCTGTGCGGCGGTGGCGTGGTGGTCCGCCCAGCGCCAGCGCGCCGAGTCCGGGCCCGCCAGGGCAGCGGTCGCCTGCCAGGCCGTGGCGAGGGCGCCCGGCAACACCTGCGTCCAGCGGCGGCCATCGGGCAGGGACTCGGCATCAGCGGCCACGGCCTGCAGGTGGGCCAGCCAGCGGTGGACCATCGTCGCCAGGGCGGGCGGGTCGCCGGCGGCAAGCCACGCCCACTGGCGGGTGCCGACCACCGGTTCGAACAGCGCGCGGGCCAGCTCCTGCCGGAAGGCGGCGTACAGGAGCGCCGCGGCGCTGTCCGGCAACTCGTTCCCGTCCCAGCCGGCGAGCAGCGCCCGCGCCCGCTCCGCCTCACCGGTGAACGGCCCCACGCGCGCCAGGAGCGCCGCCCACCGGCGCGCGGACACCGACAGCGTGTCGCCCTGGATGGCGGCGATCTCGTCTGGGCTCATGGGCGCCTTCGCGCTGAGCAGCTCCACCAGCCGCTCGGCGCGGGCGGGCGGCGCGAACTCGTGAGCGATGTACGGCTCGTCCTCGGCGATCACGCGCTGGTTGGCGGTGACGATGAAACCCTCCGGCGGGTTCAGGGCGCGCGGCATCCGCTCGAACGGCACAAACCCGGTCCACTCATGATCCCCGGTCCAGCCGGGGGCGGGGAACAGGCGGTGCGCCTGCGAGGTGCGCACCGGCAGCAGCCCGCGCGTCAGGTAGCCGATGGTGCCGGCGGTGTCCGCGGCCACCAGGTTGTTGACCGGGTCCACCCAGGTGCGCTGCGCCTCGAACAGCTCCTCGACGGTGCGGGCGCGCAGCATGGGCCGCAGCGTCTCGAAACCGCGGCAGGGGCCGTCGGTAGCGGTATAGCGCAGGGCCAGCGCCCAGCCGGTGCGAGGGTCGCCGTGCACCACGGGGCCGTGGCGCGTACGCCACACGTCCACCTTGGCCGGGTTGGCGCCGCGCACGTGGACCGCCTCCACGCGGTGCTCAGCGTCGTCCCAACCGCCCGGCCCGCGGTAGCGGGTGGGGTCGGCCAGGTCGAACTGTTCGATGTACAGGTCCTGGTAGTCGGCGCCGGTGTGGGTGATGTTCCAAACCACGGCCCCGTTGTGGCCGAAATGGGGGAAGCCCGGCACGCCAGGGAAGGCGGCGCCGATCACGTCGAACTCCGGGCAGGCGACGTGCACCTGCCAGTAGACGTTGGGCACGTCCAGGGCGCGGTGGGAGTCGTTGCAGATGACGGGCCGGCCGGTGGTGGTACGCGTGCCGTGCACGGCCCAGGAGTTGGAGCCGGCCTCGGCCTCGGCGAGAAAGCCCAGGTGAAGGGCGGCGGCGCGGATATCGGCCTCGGCCTGGTCGAACAGCTCCCGCACGCGCCCGCCGGGCGGCAGGATCACGGGCGAGCCCACCGGAGGACGGCCGTCCAGGCGGGCGAACGCCTCTGGGCCGATGGCGGCGAGCAGGCGCGCGGCGGCGACCTTCTTCTGCCAGACGCCCATGAGCACGTGGCGGATTTTGAAGCAGGCCACCGAGTGCCATGGCTCCCACGGCTCCGGCGCAAGCCCGGTGAGCTGGTACTCCACCGGTAGGGGCTGCCCCGAGCGCAGGAAAGCGTTCACGCCGGCGGCGTACGCCTCAAACATGGCGCGCGTCTCGGCGGACATCGCGGCCACGTCGGCGTGGGCGGCGCGCTCCAGTTGCAGGCGGCGGGCCAGGAGGTCGGCGGCCAGCGCCGTCTCACCCGCCGCCTCTGCCCAACGGCCCACGGCGCGGCGACGGTCGTACTCCATCTGCCAGAGGCGATCCTGGGCGGCGGCGAAGCCCTGGCCGAACCAGGCGTCGTGCTCGTTCTGGGCGCGGATGTGGGCCACGCCGTGGGCGTCGCGGTAAATGTGGATGGGCGCGAGGAGATCGGGCACGGTGAGCGTGCCGTCCAGGCGGGAGAGCGCCCCGCTGAAGTCAATGCGCGCACCGGTCTCGGTCACGGCCTCGCCTCCCCGGTGAGCGGCGGGCGGCACGGGGCAGAGGTGGGGCGGCGTCGCCCGCTTCGCCCCTGGGCCGCGCGTCACCCTCGTTGCGGGCCGATGCTACCCGCCGAGCGCGGTTGGGGCAACGGCGTGCCTCAGGCGGCGTCGCCGGAGGGCCGCCGCTCGGGCTGGACCACCTCCACCCACGTACCGACGTACTGCTCACGCCAGCGACGCATGAGGGCGAGGGCATCACGGGCACTGGGCACCCGCCCGACGAGCAGCGGTGCGTGCGAGCCCTCCTCGCGCAAGCGCAGGATGAAGCCCATGGCTCCCTCCTCACCGAAGGTTCATCCCAGGATTCGCGTACCGTCCGGCCGGACGGTATCGGGACGTTCCCGGATTGTGGGCCGGTCGGATGAGGAGCGAGGGAGAGTGGGGCCCTTCCAGCCGTGATCCAGGCTCACCCCCCAGGCCCTGTTCGCGTCTTGCGGGAGTGGGAGGGTTGCGCCAGCGAATTCGAACCTCACCTGCCCTCACCCGGTTCTCCCAGCTACCGCGGGGCCGGCAGGCGGTCCGGCACGCCCAGTAGCTCCGGCACCGTCACGAAGCGGTAGCCGCGGGCGCGCAGCGCGTCGATGATCTGCGGCAGCGCCTCCACCGTGGGGGCACGATCCGAGCCGTGGCGGGTGTCGTCTCCGTCGTGCAGGAGCACGATAGCGCCCGGGCGCACGTGCTCCAGCACACGGCGGACGATGGTGTCCGGGTCGGGCCGCTCCCAGTCCTTCGTCTGTACGTTCCAGTGCACGGTCACCAGTCCGGCACGCCGCACGGCGCGGAGCTGCCAGGGCGTGTGGAAGCCGTTCGGCGCGCGGTACAGGGCGGGGCGGAACCCCACCACCGCGGCGATCGCCCGCTGTGCCCGCTCGAGCTCGCCGTAGCCGGGGTCGAGCAGCGCGTCACGCTTGCGGTGGCGGTAGGAGTGGTTGCCCAGCGCGTGCCCCTCCGCCACGATGCGGCGCGCGGTGTCCGGGTAGACCTCGACGTTCTCGCCCACCACAAAGAAGGTCGCCTTGACGTCCTTGGCGGCGAGCACATCCAGGAGGCGGGAGGTGGCCGGGTCGTTCGGGCCGTCATCGAACGTGAGGGCCACCAACCTCGCGTCACCCGGGCCGTGGCTGACGACGCGACCGTACAGCTGCGACTGCGGCCAGGCCGCCAGTGTATAGGCTCCCACGAACAGGAGCGCTGAGGTCAGAAGAGCGAGCAATAACGGACGCACGGACAGCCCAGTTGCCCGTTCATCGGAAGCAGACCTGCACCTGCCCGCCCGTATCGCGGCCGCTCTCCGCCGCCGCGATCACGTCGTAGACGGTGTAGCGGCCATGCGGGTCATGGTAGAGCGGCTGGGCCAGGTCCAAGGCGTGCAGGGTGTCTAGCAGTTGCTGTTCGTTGGTGTGGTACTGGCGGAAGTAGTCCCGTTCCACCACCACGAAGTCCACCCGCTTGGCGCGTAGGAAGCAGGTGTACTCGGGCAGGGTGAAGCTGCGCTTGAACATGCTCTCCGTAAACAGCTCCGAGGTCAGCACCGCGCCGTGCCGCGCCAGGTAGTACAGGCCGTCTTCCCGCTCGTTGGGGGCCAGCACGCGGTAGCGCGCGCCCGGCTCGAACAGGCCCGAGGCCACGAACGGACGGTAGATATCGCGCGAGGTGCGCACGATGCCGGTGTAGCTGCCCTGGGCGAAGCCGAGGAAGCCGTTGGCGAAGACGGCGTTCACCACTAGGCCCGCGGCGATCGTCGCCGCCAGCGGCCGCCACCAGCGCCGGACCTGCGCCTGCCAGGCCGCGAAGGCGAAGGGCACTGCTAGGATCGTCCCCCGCCGCACCACCACGTCCGCCACGGACAGAACGATGGTCTTCAGGTCGTTTTCGCCCACGGCCGGCGTCTGCAGGGTGAGCCAGAGTAGCGGCAGCAGCGCCGCGCCAATCCCCACCACCAGCGCCGCCCCAACGTGCCAGGGGGTGCGCCGGCGCAGCGCCGACCAGCCCAGGTAGAGGACCACAGGCGGCAGGCCCATGATCGGGTGCGTCCCTGCCGCCAGCCAGCCCAGCACCGCCGCCCAGATCCAGCGGCGCTGGTCCAGAGCGGCCACGAACAGGAAGAAGAACACCGCCGACCAGACGAAGGCGTACTGGAAGGAGAAGATAGCGTCGACGTAGAACGGGTTGATCAGAAACAACAGGAGCAGCCACGGGTCGCGCAGGACACGGCGGGCGACCCCGGCCGCCCACGGCAACAGCACCACCCCCAGGACGAACGTCCAGGTGACCGCCCACTCCTGGACAAAGGCGAACAGCAGGGCGGCGAGCACCCACACGGCGCCGCCATAGGGCAGCGCCACCGCCCGTCCACCGTCCAGCGGCGCCGCGCGCACTGGAAAGCGCAGGTGGTCGATGAGCTGGTCCTTCAGGTACCAGACGTGGATGTAGACGTTGATCGAATCGGTGCCGAGGAAGACTCGCTTGCTGGCTACGAGCAGGAGTACCAGCGCCAGCGGCACCAGCGCCAGCAGCGGCAGCGTGATGGCCGTGCGCCGGCCGATGCCCGGCGGCGGCCGCCGCAGCCAGGTGACCCGCCACCAGGCGGCGGGCATGGACCACAGGTCCACCGCCACGTCGAACAGGCGTGTGCGCGACCGAAACACCGGCACCGGCACGGTAACGTCGTTGCGTACCTGGTAGCCGAGGCGGGAGAGGATGACCGCTACCTCCACCGTCTCGGAGTACTTCCAGCCCTTGTAGTACTGGAGCGCGTCCAGGAGCGGCCCCACGCGGAAGATGCGGAAGCCGGACTCCACGTCCCGCCAGTGGCGCCCGGCCCACAGCGTGGCCCAGGCCGACATCAGCCAGTTGCCCAGCCGCTTATAGCGGGTGTACCCGGAGCCTTTCAGGTCGCGCTCCGCCACCAGCGCGGCCAGGTTCTCGTCCTGCACGATCTGGATGAGATGGTCGAGCAGGGCCGGGTCGTGCTGGCCGTCGGCGTCGACGGTGAGGATGAGGTCATCGGCCGCGAGCTCGCCGCGCGCCACCCGCTCGCCGATGGCGCGGAAGGCGGCCTCGTAGGCGGCGGACATGCCGCGGTTGCGATCGAAGGCCACGAGCTGGACGCGGTGGCCGGGGTGGGCGGCCATGTAGCGCAGGATCTCGGCGCGGGTGTTATCGGTGGAGCCGTCATCCACGATGACGACCTCGTCTACGGACGGGTGGGCGTCGAGGCGGGCCAGCACGTCGAAGACCGTGGCCTCCTCGTTGTAGGCCGGCACCACCGCGATGCGCCGCGGCGCCGCGGGTGCCGGCCGCCAACGCGCGGCTGGACCGGACGTGGCCCGCTCGCGCGCGCCCCGATCCAGGCGATGGCCGCCGTTTGGCCCTACGGCAACAAAGGGTTGCATTGTGGGTTGCGTGGTGGCCTCGCTCATCGCTCGCTGGCTCCCAGGCTGGCCAGGCCCTCACCCCCTACCCCCTCGCCCTCGTCAGCGGGGGGTCTGGCGTGCCGTGCCCTCACTAATCGTCCCCGGCGCCGATGGCGGCCTCACGCTCCAGCTTTTGCCGGTACCAGGCGAACGAGCGGCGCAGCCCCTCGGCGAAGTCCACCTCAGGCCGCCAGCCCAGCTCCTGCCAGGCTCGCTGGGCCGAGACCCGCTTGGGTGCCAGGTCGCCCGTGCGACCGGGCCCAACCTCGATACGCACCTGCTCTCCCACCAGAGCGCGCACGCCCTCGGCGATCTCGCGGATGCTCACCGGGCGGGGCCCTTCCAGGTTATACGTGCGGTTCTCGGCCACCGGCGCCATGGCCAGCACGTGGGCGCGGGCCAGGTCCTCCACATACACGAAATAGCGCACCTGCGTGCCGCCGCCGGAGAGAATAAGCGGCTCGCCCGTGAGGGCGCGGCGGATGAACGTGCAGATCACCAGCGCCTCACGCATCCGCGGGCCGTAAGGGATGCCATAGCGCAGCACCGTGTACGGACGGCGGTACAGCGTCCAGTAGTCGCGGCAGATCATCTCGGCCGCGATCTTGGTCGTGGCGTACAGGTGCCGGTCAGTGGAGGGCGCAAAACACGCCTCCTCGTCGACCTCCTGCGACAGGCTGGCGCTGTACACCCACACCGTGCTGGCCAGGATGACCCGGCCCGCCGCGGCCCGCCGCGCCGCCTCCAACACGGCGGCGGTGCCGGTGACGTTCACCTGCACCGCATCCACCGGGTCAGCGACCACGTCGTTCACATCGGCCATGGCCGCCAGGTGGTAGACGAACTCGGCGCCGTTCAGGGCCGTCGTCAGGGCAGGCACGTCCAGGATGTCCACCGGCAGCCAGTCCGCCTCCGGACGGTGTGGTGGGCGCAGGTCCAGCACCCGCACGCGGTGGCCGGCCGCCAGCAGGGCGTCGACCACGTGAGAGCCGATGAAGCCGGACCCACCGGTCACGGCGACGTCTACCATGGCGGGGCCTCCCCTGATTGGTTAGCTAAGACGCCGAACGGCGTCTGCCAGCGCATCGATCACAAACCGGGCCTGCTCCTCGGTCATGACGGCCGAGATAGGCAGGCAGATGTGCCGCGCGCAGAGGTACTCTGCCCCCGGCAGGGAGCGGTCACGATAGGAAGCGAACACCGGCTGTTCGTGCAGCGGCGTCTCGTACACCTCGCCGCTGAGGCCGATGTCGTACTCCTCGCGTAGCAGGCGCTTGAGCGCCGCCCGGTCGATGCCATCGGGCAGGTAGACCACGTATTTGTAGTAGTTGCAGCGCGCGCCCTCGGGCACGGCCAGCGGGCGCAGGCCCAGCCGCCCGTCGGCCAGCGCCGCGTCGTAGACACGGGCGATGCGCTGGCGGTGGGCGATGAACTCGTCCAATCGCGCGAGCTGGGAGAGCGCCACCGCCGCGTGCAGCTCGCTCATCCGCCAGTTGCTGCCCAGGCGCGTGTGCGCGTTCTGCGTGAACGAGGCCTTGCCTTGGTCACGGTAGATGAGCGCCTCGTCGCGCAGCCGCTCGTCGTCCGTCACGATCATCCCGCCTTCGCCGGCGGTCATGACCTTGGTGGGATAGAACGAGAAGGCGCCGGCGACGCCGAACGTGCCGGCCATGCGGCCGCCCATGGTGGAGCCGTGGGCATGGGCGGCGTCCTCCAGCAGCCAGATGCCCCGCTCGGCGCACAGACGGCGGATGGCCTCGATGTCCGGCGTCACCAGCCCGCCGATGTGCACCACGATCACGCCGGCCGTGCGCGGGCCGATCTGCGCTGCCAAATCTTCGACGGAGACGGCCATCGTGCGCGGGTCGCAGTCCAGGAAGCGCACGCGGGCGCCGGCGTGCAGGGCGGCCGCGGCGGTGGCGAAGAAGGTGTTGGCCGGGACCAGCACGTCCTTGCCTTCCACCCCGAGGGCACGAAGCGCGATCTCTAGGGCGCTGGTGCCGGAGCTGACCGCCACGGCGTATGTTGCGCCGCAGTAGGCGGCAAAGCGTTCCTCCAGCTCTCGCCCGAACTTGCCCAGCGTGAGCTGGCCAGTGGCCAGGGCTTCGTCGATGCGGGCGAGGATGGCGCGGCGGTCGGCTTCTGGGATGTAGACCGTAGCAGGGGGAACGCGCATGGGCCCGGCCTCACGTCCACGGGCTGCGCCCGGTGTCGGCCGTATCGTAGCCACGGTGAGGGATGGGCCGGTTAACCGAGCGTTAGAGAACGGTAAGAAAGGGGCGGCCCGGCTCATTCCCGCGGCCGGTGTGCGGGGTGCACGGCGCTGGCATCACCGATATGTGCGCTCGCGGCCGAGTCCGGCGGAGGAGGGGGCAGCGGTTCCGGTTCGTCGAACGTGTAGAACTCGTCCAGCAGCACTTGGAGCACCACGGCGATGGGCACGGCCAGGAGCGCGCCGAAGATGCCCAGCGTCTCCACACCCATGAACAGCGCCAGCACCACCACCAGTGGGTGCATGCCCACGGCGTGGCCCATCAGCACCGGGGCGAAGATATGGGCCTGCGTCTGCACCACGACCGTGTACCAGACCAGCACCCACAGCATGAGCAACGGCGTTTTGGTGGCAGCCACCAGCAGGGCCAGCACCAGGGTTGTGAAGCCACCCAGGTACGGCACGATCTCGATCACGGCGCCGATCACGCCGATCGTCACCGCGTAGGGCACACCGGCCAGGCGCAGCCCGACACCGAACAGGATGCCGAAGTAGAGGGCGAGAAACAGCTGCGCCCGCGCCCACTGGCCCAGGCGGTTGCCGATGCGCGACAGCACGCGGTGCGCCCGGGCTCGATACGGCGGCGGGGTGAAGCGTGTCACCACCCGCTCCGCGAAGTCCGCCTCCACCGCCATGAAGTAGCCCATCACCAGGACGATGATCAGGCGCACCGCTAGCGCGGAGAGGGAGACGGCAAACCCGGTCGCCCGCCCGGCGTAGGCGCTGATCTGGTCAAAGGCGGTGTCGATCAGGTGCTCGTTGGAGAAGCGCTCCGCCTGTTCGGGGCCGGCCACCCGCTCCACCAGCCCACGCAGCTCCTCGTTGTAGCGGGGCAAGCGGCCACGCAGGGCGTGCACCTCATCGGAGACCAGGGGCACGATGAGGGCCACCACCCCCACCAAAACGGCCAGCCCGATGACATATACCGCCAGCACTGTCACGCCGCGCGGCACCCGGAAACGTTGCAACGCGTCAGCGGCAGGGGTCACCGCGGCGGCGAGTAACACGGCGGTAAAGAGCACCACAAAGGCGTGCTCCAGGGGTAGCGGTATCAGGCGCAGCGCCAGTAACACCAGCACCACGCTGACGAGCGGCACCAGCACCCGCTGACCGGGCAGGCGTTCGTCCACATCGACCACCCGCGCAGCTGTCCTCACGCGACCGGTCGTGCCCTGTGCACAGGGTACCGGGGCGATACGGGCGCCGGAAGCGGTGCACGGCCAATGGCGCACAATTGACAGCGTGCACCGCGCATCCCTAGACTTCGCCTGAATTTGGTTAGCTCGAAATCGGAAGAAGGTAGGTCCATGGCTGCGAACCGTGCCGGAACCTCGGCTGCACCCCAGGCCGATGTCGTCACAGAATGGGTGGTGCCGCTGGTCGTGGAGGTCATCGGTGTGCTCGCCCTCTGTTACATCGGCATCGGCGCCATTATGGCCACCGGCGGCAACGACCTTCTCGCCATCGCGGTGGCGCATGGCCTGGCCATCGGCCTGCTGGTAGCGGCCGGCGGCCACATCTCCGGCGGTGTCTACAACCCGGCGATCACCCTGGGGTTGTTCATTGCCGGCAAGCTGCGGTGGGACAAAGCGATCGGCTACGTCGTCGCCCAACTCGTGGGTGGGGTGATCGGTGCCCTCTTGATCAAAGCCACCTTCCCCACGGCCCAGGTTGACGCCACTAACCTGGGCGTCCCGGCGGTAGGGGCCACGGCCTCCGCCGGGCGAGCGGTGCTGGCCGAGATCGTCACCACCTTTTTCTTGATGTACGTGATCTTCGGCAGCGCCGTCGACCCACGCGGCCCCAGGGCCATCGCCCCGTTGGCGATCGGGCTGACCATCAGCATGGACATCCTGGCGGCGGGGCCGATCTCAGGGGCGGCGATGAACCCGGCGCGCTGGTTCGGCCCGGCCATCGTCCAGGCCTCGTTCGAAAACTGGTGGGTGTACTGGGTAGGGCCGGGGATCGGCGCGGCCATCGCCGCGGTGCTGTACGCCTATATCTACTTGAGCGGACGCGACCAGGCCTGACGGGCACCGAGCCACCCCACCCGTCAGCCGGAGGTCAGGGGCCGCGGTGGTGGCTCAACGGCACTCGCGCAACCGCCGTCAATTGGCTAACCCCTGTCAGTTTGCGCTGAGCACTGGCCCACAGGCGTAGGTACGCAGATGATCTCGCCGGCTGCCGCTCGGCCCGCCCGGCGCCAGGCGCAGCCCGCCCGCAGGTCGCGGAACCCAGCGCTGCGACATGGCGGTCGCCCGGCGCGGTCGCTCGCTCATCGGCCGCGGGTCGCCACCGGGATGGGCACAGCCGGATACGTCGCCGAGGAGAACGGGGCGCGAAAATGCGCCAAAGCCGGGGCCACCGGGCCAAGGGGCCTGTGGCACGGACGGACCCGCGTCACTCCGGCGGTACGACCGCGATCGGTTCTGTCCCACTACCTGCAGGCCGCCCCGGATTGCTTGATAGTTCAGCCAACCCGTAAAGTTTAGTATGTCTAACTCGATGGGGAGCGAGGACGGCACATGGCGGTAGGAGTCCGGCCCAAGCTGCCCGAGAGCACCCCGCGGGCAGGGCGGCGGCTGGCGTTGCCGGCCACGTTCAGCTCGCTGCGGCATCGCAATTATCGGTTGCTCTGGACCGGCACCCTCATCTCCAGTTCCGGCGACTGGATGGACCAGATTGCCCTTAACTGGCTGATGTACACCGTGACCAACTCGCCGGTGTACCTCGGCCTGCTCAACTTCTGCCGCCTGGCACCGATCCTGGTGTTCACGCTCATCGGTGGCGTGGTGGCCGACCGGGTGGAGCGGCGGCGGCTGATGTTTACCACCCAGTCGGTGGCGATGGTGCTGGCGCTGGTTCTGGCTACCCTCGTCTCCACGGGGATGGTCCAGGTGTGGATGGTGCTGCTGATCGCCGCCGGCCGGGGCGTCATGCTCTCGTTCAACATGCCGGCACGGCAGTCGCTCATCTCGGAGCTGGTGCCCGCCGAGGACCTGATGAACGCCATCGCCCTGAACTCGGCCACCCTTAACTTGACCCGCGTGATCGGGCCGGCCATTGGCGGTGGGCTGATCGCCACGGTCGGCGTGGCCGGTGCCTTTTACCTGAATGCGGCCAGCTTCCTGGCCGTGCTGTACGGCCTGGCCATGATGCGCTTTCCGGAGCGGCCGCCCAAACGGCGCAAGGCCGGCATCCTCACGGAGCTGGCGGGTGGCATCCGCTACCTGCGTGGCCAGCCGGCTCTGCGCACGGTGGTGATCCTTGCTCTGCTCCCCATGGTCTTCGGCATGCCGTACATGACCATGCTCACGGTGTTCGCCCGGGACGTGCTCAAGGTAGGCGGCGGCGGCCTGGGCCTGCTTACCGCCTGCTCCGGCGCCGGGGCCATGCTGGGAGCGCTCACGGTGGCCTCGCTGCGCGGCGCGCGGCGGCGTGGGCGGTTAATGCTGGCCGGGCTGGTGGGATTTGGCCTGGCCCTGCTCCTGTTCTCGGCGTCGCCCTGGTTGTGGCTGTCGCTGCCGGCGCTGATGGCGGTAGGTGCCAGCCAGCAGGTCTATAACGCCACTAACAACACGCTCATCCAGGTATACGTGGATGAGGAGTACCGCGGCCGCGTGACGAGCACCCTGTTCCTCAACCGGGGTATGGTGCCGCTGGGCACGCTCATGGCCGGTTTCGGCACCGCCGCCTTCGGTCCCCAGATCACCATGGGCGCCATGGCCGCGGTGCTGATCGCGATGGCACTCCTGGCCATGCGGTTCGCCCCGGCCGCCCGTGATTTGGAGTAAGGCAGGGGGTGCCGCGAGACCGCTCTTGATCCTGATGCGGTGGTGCGGCATGCTGACGGTGACGCACGCGGCGCCCGCGCGCCGGTAGGGTTAGGGAGCATGCCGGAACTGTTCAGCTTTGGGACCGCCCCCGGCGAGACGCTGGAACTGGTGTTTGTCTTCCTCACGATTATGGGCTCGCTGGCCATCATGGTGGCGCTGGGTGCCTGGTGGCAGCGATAACGTGACGGCCGGTCGTGCCGGATGTTGCCCGGGCTCCCGGCCCGGGTTTTCGTTTCTGCTCCCAGGTCCGCGCGGCCGTGCGGCACGGGCCGAACGTATGCGCTGTCTGGTGCTCGTCCTCCTCACTTCGGTGCTCGTGGCCAGTTGCGGAGCCCCCAGCCCGCCTCAGCCGGACCCCTCGCGGCGCATCTGGCAGGGACCCGGCGAGGCGGTGATGTCAGAGGGGATCACCATGTACGACCGGCGCGAGCTGGCGCAGCGCGTGCCCTTGCCCTCCTGCCTGTTTGTGGGTGACATCGCGTTTCGCTATCAGGGCGTGCTCCGTCCCGAGCCGCCCGGCCTGCTGCCGACCGGCTACGCCCTGGACCGGTGGCGCCTGCTCAGCCCCGCTGGCGCCCTGGCGGAGCAGACACGTCTGTTCGTTACCGTGCTCGGCTCCACAGGCATCGCTGGTGAGTACGTGCGCCTTCCCCACGGCGCGCGCTGCTGATCCGATGCCGCGGTCCAGCTATCCGGGTTGTTCCGGATGGCGGGTCACGCTGCCCTCCCGATTCCCCTGACAAATGACTGTCGCACGACATATCCGACGGACGCGCTTAACGTAAGGTAAAAGTAGGGGGTACGGTTCGGTACGTCTGACGAGGCATTGAGGGCCAGGATGGCCCCTCCCATCAGCGGATGTGCGCGCACTCGCGGTGCGAGGGTGTGAGCGGTTTGGTGAGCAGATGAGGGATGACGGGATGGTGCAGCGGTTCTGGCGGCCCTGGCAGATCGTCACGGCGCTGACGGCGCTGCTCCTGGCCGCGTGCGCCGGCCAGGCGGCCGACCTCCACGCCGAAGGTGCCGTGCCGCCGGCCGCCGTCTCCGCCGAGGAGGCGGTGCGCTCCGCGGTGGAGGCGACCGGCGCCGTGTACGCCGGCGACTGCGCCGCCACCCGCTCGCCGGACGACATCGGCAAGGTGTGCGCCAAACTGATCGGGAGCCGGGGCGCGATGCGCGCCTATCTCATCGGCCGCACGTTTTCCGAATTCAGCACATGGGTGTTCGTGGAGGAGACGCCTGCTGGCTGGCAGGTGGTCGGAACTGCGCCGCTGGATTTCCACGCGCCGACGCTGAACATCCCCTGGCCGAGATAGCGTGAGCTGGGACGGGACCCCTCCCGTCTCAGCCCATCCTGGTCACACCGCCGGGCGAGTTACCCGATGAACTCCCGCACCACCTGGACGAACGTCTCAAGCTGCTCCAGCGGCAACAGATGCCCCGCCCCGTCTACCAGCTGCACCTGCACCGGCGCGTTCACCAACCGCGCCCGAAACTCCTCCGCGTACACCGGCGGCACCAGCCGGTCGGCCGTCCCCCACAGGAGCAGCGTCGGCGCTTTGACCCGGTGCAGCCGTTTCTTCAGCCCCTTGTCCGGAATCGGCCACAGAAACTTGCCCGCCGCCGCCAACGATTGAATCCGGTCCAGCATGACCGTCGCCAGCCGCTCTTGATCCTCCGGTTGCTGCTGCCGCACAAGCTGCTGCGCCAAAGGCCCGGTCGGGTCCGCCACCGCCGCCTCCACCAGCTCCCGCGGGCTCATGGTGAAGATGTCCGCCACCGGCGCGTCCTCCCGCCACAGCCCCACCGGCGCCACCAGCACCAGCTTGTCCACGTAGCTTCCGCACTGGGCCGCCACCTCGGCCGCCACCATCCCCCCAAACGAGTGCCCTACCAGCGCCACCCGCTCAAGCCCCAGCGCGTCCAGCAGGTCCAGGTAGTAGGTCGCCAGATCCCGCACGTCGTCCAGGTGCTCCAGCCCCGTGGACGGGCCCCAGCCCGGATGCCAGGGCGCGTACACCGTGTAGTGCTGGGCCAGCGCCGTAAGCCACGGGCTCCCTTCCTGCAACCCGCCCGCGGCGTGCAGGTACATCAGCGGCGCCCCCTGCCCGCCCCGTAGAAGGTGCGTCATGAACTGTCCGTTGCGCACGGAAACCGTGAGGTGCTCCACGTTGCGATGCTCCCCTCTTCTATCTGGCTATCTGGCTTGGGGCAGTCGCCGCGGTTGCCGCCATCGCCACCATCACGGACCGTGGCCACCGCCCCTTGGCCCCTCACGGGGCGGTCTACCCGGCCGCCACCGGCGCCGGTTGGGCCCGCCGGGCCAGCGGTTTGGGCGTCCACCGGTCCTCCCACTCCCGCCAGAGACCACGCAGGTGCGGCAGCACCTCCCGCGCCAACAGCTCCGTGTTCTTCAGCACCAGCTCCTTGGGCATGGAGCCGATCTGGCACAGCACCATCAGCTGCCCCACGCGCAAGCTCTCGATCACGTGCCCCAACCGCTCCGTCACCTGCGCCGGGCTGCCGGCGATCACGTAGCCGCCTTCGACCAGGTCTTTCCACCGCAGCCCCTGGCGGGCCTGGGTGGCCGCCTGCCCTACCTGCGGGCCAAACCCGGCCTGCAACGTGCGCAGGGTGCGATATCCCGGCGCATCCGCCCACCCCCGCCACACGTGCAGGCACTTGTCGTAGAAGTACTCCACATGCGCGGCGTAATCGCGCTCCGCCTGCTGCTCGGTCTTGGCCACGCACACCAGCTGCAGGAAGCCGGCATGATACGGGTTCATATCCCCGCCCAGCCGCTCCACCGTCTGCCAGTAGCCGTCCATCACCTGCTGGCCGCGCTTGTAGCCGGAGTACGACAGGTAGCAGTACACGTAGCCCATGCGGCTGGTCCACTCCCACGTCTCCACCGACCCACCGCCCGGGATCCAGATGGGCGGATGCGGCTGCTGCAGCGGCCGCGGCCAGATGTTCACGTACCGCAGCTGCGTGTACTTGCCGTTGAAGCTGAACACCTCCGGCCGCGTCCACGCCTGCACGATCAGGTCGTGCG